>Ga0194121_10010695_pt1 | contig 11082 bp, 10 predicted proteins | sample TA2MahCa50mmetaG_FD_148609 | JGI IMG/M metagenome (GOLD analysis project Ga0194121, IMG submission 148609) | Freshwater microbial communities from Lake Tanganyika, Tanzania - TA2015020 Mahale Deep Cast 50m | ecosystem: Environmental > Aquatic > Freshwater > Lake | place: Tanzania: Lake...
GCAGGAGTCGCGCCAGCGCATGCTGCTGATCGAGGCGCGCAACCAGCGCGACCTGTCGTCGGCCGACCTGGCGCGTCTGGCGGGCGTGGACCTGCTCCAGCCCATCGAGCCGTCGGCACGTCTCGACGCGGTGGACCTGCCGGCGTCGCCGGTGGATCGCCTCATTGCCGATGCACGCGCGCAGCGCCGCGAACGGCGCGCGCTGGAGCTGCGCATCGAGGCCGCCGAGCACCAGACGGATGCGGCGGCGGGCGGGAAGCGCCCGGCGATCAGCGTCGCCGGCGGCTTCGACTATGCCCGGCCGAATCCGCGCATCTTCCCGCGCGCGGAGACGTGGGACGACTCCTGGGAGCTCGGCATCGGCGTCTCGTGGGCGCTGTGGGACGGCGGGCGGACGCGGGCCGAGATGAGCCAGGCCGCGAACCTGGCGGGCGCGGCCAGGAGCCGTCTCGCCGAGTTCGACTCCGTCGTGGCGCTCGAAGTGCAGCAGCGCCGGCTGGAGACGGAGTCCGGCCGGGCCGCGGTCGTGGCGGCGATGGATGCAGTGCGCGCCGCCGCCGAGGCGCGCAGGGTGGTGGCCCAGCGGTATCAGGCCGGCGTCGCCACGCAGACCGAGATTCTCGACGCCGACGTCGCGCTGCTCCAGGCGGAGCTCGATCGCACGAGGGCGCTGGCGGCCGTGCGGCTCGCGGAGGCGCGGCTCGCGCGGGCAGTCGGCCGATGAACGCGATTGAAGTCCGTCACCTGACGCGGCGCTTCGGCGCGTTCACCGCGGTGAACGACGTGACGTTCGACGTCGCCGAGGGCGAGATCTTCGGCTTTCTCGGCGCGAACGGCGCCGGCAAGTCCACCACGATACGCATGCTCTGCGGCCTGTTGCGGCCGACTTCCGGCAGCGCTGTCGTCGGCGGCGTCGACGTGAGCCGCGATCCGGAAGGCGTGAAACGGCGCATCGGGTACATGTCGCAGCGCTTCTCGCTCTACGAGAAGCTGACCGTCGATCAGAACATCGCGTTCTTCGGCGGGATCTACGGCCTGAGCGGCGAGCGGCTGGCCGACCGCCGTGCGTTCGCGCTCGACATGGCGGGACTGCGCGGACGGGAGTCCACGCTGACGCGCGCGCTGTCCGCGGGCTGGCGCCAGCGGCTGGCGCTCGGCTGCGCCATCCTCCACGAGCCGCCGATCGTCTTTCTCGACGAGCCGACCGGCGGCGTCGATCCCCTCTCGCGCCGCCGCTTCTGGCGGCTCATCAACGAGCTCGCCAGCGGGGGCACGACCGTGCTCGTCACCACCCACTATCTCGACGAAGCCGAGAACTGCCAGCGCATCGCGATCATCAACGCCGGCCGGCTGGCGGCGATGGGCACGGCGCCGGAGCTGAAGGCGCAGTTCGGCGGCGGCGCGCCACAACCGACGCTCGACGACGTCTTCCTGACCGTGGTGCAGCAAGGAGCCGCGTAGATGGTGTCCACCGCGCTGGCCGTCGGCGTCAAGGAGTTCCGGCAGCTCGGGCGCGACCGCCGCACGCTGCTGACGCTGCTCTTCGTCCCCTCGTTCCTGCTCCTGCTCTACGGCTACGCGCTGAACTTCGACATCCGCAACATCCCGCTCGCCGTGCAGGACAACGACCGCAGCACCGCGAGCCGGGAGGTGATCTCGGCGTTCGTCAACTCCGGCTACTTCGACTTCGTTGCCGGCGTCGTGGCGACCGAGGAGATCGAGGCCGTGCTCGATCGCGGCGACGCCCGCGCGGTCCTCGTCATCCCGCCGCGGTTCGGCGAGCAGGTCGCGACCGGCACCTCCGCGACCGTGCAGATGATCATCAACGGCGACAACGCCAACACGGCGACGACGGTGATGGGCTACGGCGTCAACCTGCTCGGCGCGATGTCGGTGCGCTACGAGCTGCAGGCGCGCGCGGGCTCGCCGTCGGGCCCGATCCTCACGGTCGAGCCGCGCATCTGGTACAACCCGGAGCTCCGCAGCGCGCTCTTCCTCGTGCCCGGCCTGATCGCCTACATCGCCATGCTCACCGCCGTCGTGTCCACGGCGCTCTCGATCGTGCGCGAGAAGGAGGTCGGGACGATGGAGCAGGTGCGGATGTCGCCGATCGGGCCGCTCTCGTACGTCATCGGCAAGACGATTCCGCACTTCGTCGTGTCGCTGGCATCGGCGATGGCGATCGTCGCGCTGGCGATGCTGCTCTTCGGGCTGCCGATGCGCGGCTCGTGGCTGCTCCTCCTGACCACGGTATCGCTGTTCCTGATCGGCGCGCTCGCGCTGGGGTTGCTGGTCTCGACGATTGCCGAGACGCAGCAGGTGGCGTTCCAGGTCGCGCTGCTGATCGCTTACCTGCCCACGCTCATGCTCTCCGGCTTCATCTTCCCGATCTCGAGCATGCCGGTGCCGCTGCAGACGATCACCACCGTGGTCCCCGCCAAGTACTTCCTGACCGCGCTCCGCGGCATCGTCCTGAAAGGCGTCGGCGCCGCCGTTCTGTGGCCGGAGCTCGTGGCGCTGGCCGTGTTCGCGACGGTCATCGTCGGCCTGGCGTCGCTGCGCCTGAAGCGGCAGTGGGCGTGAGATGACGCGCATCCGCCACCTCATTCGCAAGGAGTTCCTCGAGCTGCGCCAGGAGCCGCGCCTCTTCGGCATCGTCATCATGGCGCCGCTCATCCAGCTCACGGTCCTCGGCTACGCGGCGACGACCGACGTGCGCGACGTGCCGATGGTCGTCGTGGACCAGGATCGCTCGAGCGAGAGCCGGGAGCTCGTCGCGCGCTTCGACGCCTCGCAGAACTTCGTCGTGGTGGACGGCCTCGCGTCGCTCGACGAGGTGGACGGATACCTCGATCGCGGGGACGCGTGGATGGCGCTGGCGATTTCCGCCGACTACGGCGAACGGGTGCGTGCGGGGCAGTCGGCCGCGGTGCAGGTCGTCGCCGACGGGACGGACGCCAACTCGACGAATGTCGCGGTGGGTTACGCAGGGGCCCTGATCTCGTCCTACGCCCGCGAGCTCGTCGGCTCGGGGCCGCTCGTGCGCGCCGAGATCCGCGTCTGGTTCAACGCGAGCCTCGAGAGCCGCTACTTCATGATTCCCGGCATTCTGGCGCTCGTGCTGCTCGTCGTGACGACCAACCTCTCGTCGATGGCCATCGTCCGCGAGAAGGAGCTCGGGACGCTGGAGCAGCTCAACGTGACGCCGCTGGCGCGCTGGGAGCTCATCGTCGGCAAGCTCCTGCCGTACGCGGTGCTCGGGATGCTGGACGTGCTGCTCGTGATCGCGGTGGCGGTCGGCTGGTTCCACGTGCCGCTGCGGGGCAGCCTGACGCTGCTGCTCGGGTCCTGCGTCGTGTACCTCCTCACCACGCTCGGCCTCGGCCTGTTCGTCTCCACCATCTCGCACACGCAGCAGCAGGCGATGATGACGGCGTCGTTCTTCTTCCTCATCCCGATGATCTTCCTGTCGGGGTTCATCTTCCCGATCGAGAACATGCCGTACGTGATCCAGCAGGTCACCTACCTGATTCCGCTGCGCTACTTCCTCGTCATCCTGCGCGGCGTCTTTCTCAAGGGGATCGGTCTCGAGGTGCTGTGGCCGCAGCTCCTGGCGCTGTTGGTCTGGGGCGCCGGCATCGTGACGCTGGCGACGCTGCGATCCACGAAACGGACCGCGTAAGTCCTACGTGACGGGGACGAGTCTCAGAATCCGGTCGTCGCCGCTGGTGAGCGAGCCACGCCCGTCCTGGTTGTTGGTGAGGACGTAGAGCGCGCCGTCCGGGCCGACGGTGACGTCGCGCAGGCGGCCGAAGCGGCCGTCGAGCAGCCGCTCCTGCGAGGCGACGCGGCGGTTGGTGCCCTCCGGAATCAGCCGCAGCAGGTGGTTGCCGCGCAGCGTGGCGACGAAGAGGTTGTTCGCGAAGCGGGGAAACAGCGTTCCGCGGTAGAACGATGCACCCGATGGCGCGATCGCCGGCGAATAGGTCATGAGCGGCGTCCGCATGCCGCTCATCTGCGCGCTGCCCTCAATGGTCGGCCAACCGTAGTTCGCGCCGGCGTCGATGACGTTGATCTCGTCGTTCCCGGTGTTGCCGTGCTCGGAGGCCCACAGGTCTCCCGTCACCGGATGCCAGTCCATCCCCTGCGGGTTGCGGTGGCCGTACGAGTAGATCGGCCCGCTGAACGGGTTGCCGCGCGGCGTGGTCCCGTCGCGGTTGATGCGGAGAATCTTCCCTGCGAGCGACGACAGATCCTGCGGCAGGCGCGTGTTGGCCGCATCGCCGGCCGTAATGTAGATGAGCCCGTCGGGACCGAAGCGGACGCGGCCGCCGTCGTGGATGCCCGCCGCCGGCACGTTGTCGAGCAGGACGGCCCGCTCGCCGAGCCGCGTGCCCGCTTCGCGGTAGCGGACGAGGCGGTTCACGGCGCCGCTGCCCACGCGCGCCGTGTAGTAGAGGTACACCCACCGGTTCTGCGAGAACTCGGGGTCGAGCGCCATGCCCAGCAGCCCCGCCTCGCTTTGCGCGAAGACGTCGTCCAGCGTCAACGCCACCTCGGACTGGCGGATCGCGGCGTCGATGATGCGCACCCGCCCGGGGCGCTCGGTGACGAACAGGCGCCCGTCGGGCGCAAACGACATCGACCACGGGACGACGAGGTTGGTGACGATTGACTCGGCGCGGAAGCGCACGCCGTCGGCGGTCGTGAAGACTTCAGCGGCCGGGCCCGGTGTGGGCGCGGGCGTCGGCGAGGGCGCGGGCGCTGGGGACGGGGCCGGCGACGGACTCGGTGTCGACTGCGGGTCGCACGCGCGGGTCTGCACGGTCTGCGTGGCAATCACGAGCGCGAGCGCGCCGCCGAGCGCTGCCGTCCACATGCCGCGATCTTATGACGACTGCGATGCCTGAGCTTCACCCTCCGCGACGTTCACGCGCGTCAACACCAGGGCGCCCGCCGCGAAGAAAAAGATGACAGACAGCACCGCGGCGCGGCTCGATCCGAAAATCGTCACCGAGGCGGCGAAGAGCGCCGGGCCGAAGACGCCGGCGAACTTCTCGAACACCGAGAAGAACCCGAAGTACTCCGACGATTTGCGCTTGGGAATCATCCGCGCGAAGAGCGACCGGCTCAGCGCCTGGCTGCCGCCCTGCACCATCCCCACGAGCGCGGCCAGCGCGAAGAAGTGCCACGTCGCGCGCATGAAGTAGGCCAGGCTGACGATGCCGATGTAGACGGCAATCGCGACGAAGATCGACGGCTTCGCGCCGAGGCGGTCCGCCGCCGCGCCGAAGAGCATCGTGCAGGGCACGCCCACGAACTGCACGAGCACGAACGCGGCGATCTGCGCGTTCCGGTCGATGCCGATCTCGGCGCCGTAGATGGAGGCCATGCGGATGATCGTCTGGATGCCGTCGTTGTAGAGCAGGAACGCCACGAGCAGCAGGAAGGCGTTGGGGTAGCCCCGCAGCTCGCGCATCGTCCGCCATGCGCCGGCAAAGGCGACCCCGACCGCGCTCGCGTGGCCGGCGCCGATCTCCGCCGCCGCCGGCGGCTCGGGCACGCGGCTCAGCAGCGGCACCGAGAAGAGCAGCCACCACACGCCGACGCTGACGAACGACAACTTGATCGCCGCGACCGTGTCGGGCAGGCCGAACGTCGCCGGCATCAGGATCCACGCCAGGTTGACGAGCAGCAGGATGCCGCCGCCGAAGAACCCGACCGCGTAGCCCGCGGTCGCGACGCGGTCCATCTCCGCCGGCGCCGCGACGTGCGGCAGCAGCGACTCGTAGAACACCATCGTCATCGCGATGGCGACGTTCGCGACGCCGAACAGGACGCCCGCGTACACCCAGTCGCCCCGCCCGATGGTGGCGAAGAGCAGCGTGGCGGCGACGCCGACGACCATGAAGACGGCGAGCAGGCGCTTCTTCCACGCCCGGTAGTCCGCCAGCGCGCCAAGCACCGGGCCGAGCAGCGCCGAGACCGCGACGGCGATCGTCGTTGCCCACGCGAACCGCGCGGTCGCCTGCACCGGCTCGAGGCCCGCCGCGGCATAGTCGCTGAAGAACGGCGGGAACACCGCGACGATGACGGTGGTCCAGAACGCCGAGTTCGCCCAGTCGTACATCGCCCAGGCGCGCAGCTCCGGGCGTCCGAGTCCGATGCGGGCCAGCCAGTTGCGCATGATCAGAATGTCCGCCGCGCGATCCACTCGCGCAGCAGCGAGTCCACGACGACGTACTGCGGACCTTCCTTGACGACGAGATCCTGCTTCATCAGCGCGGTGAGCGAGGCCTGAATGCTGGACGGCGCGCCCAGGCGGTGCCGGGCCCGCGTGTCGGCCGAGAGCAGCTCGCGGCCGCCCTGCAGGACGACCGCGCGCAGCACGGCGCGCTGCGCCAGCGTGAGCCGCTGCCAGACCGCCTCGAACATGGTCTCGTGCTCGCCCAGCAGGCGCGCGAGCGTCGCGTGCAGGTCGTCCAGCTTCACGCGCTTGCGCCCCGCCGCATGGATGTCGTCCCACGTCTCGTGCGCGAGCCGCTGCACGTCGTACGGCAGGTTGCCCGCCAGGTCCACGATCGCGGCGCCGAGGCCTTCCTCCGGCAGGAGGCCGCTCTTCGCGAACCGCTTCTCGATGAACTCCGCAAAGACGGGTGGCGGAATCTTGTCGAGCCGCATCACCGGCCCGGCCTTGTAGAACGGCCGCCGCGGCCCGATCATCTTTTCCATCAGGCTCGGCTCCGAGCCCGCGAAGACGTAGCCGACCCGCCGCTGCTGCTGCGCTGCCGCGCGCAACGCGTGCTCCACCGAGCCGCCGTCGAACGCGTCGATCGCCTGGAACTCGTCCAGCGCCACGATGACGTTCCGCTTGCGCTCCGCCGCCAGGCGCCCGGGCAGCGCGAACACCTCGTTGGCGAGCCGGTTGATGTCGCGCTCGCTGCGTACGGCGGGAAACGCCACGCTGACGCGCGCCAGCCCCGTTTCTTCAGGCTCGACGCGGAACTCGGGCCTGGTGGCGCTGATGACGCCGGACAGCCAGGTGCGGGCGCGCTGCCACGGCCGCTCCACGGAGGCGAGCGCGCGGGCGTAGCCCTCGAGAAACGCGACGTAGGAGCTGTAGCTGCTGACGGTGAGGTCCACCGTGAGCGCGCCCTGCCGGCCGACCGCGTCCAGCGCGTGCCGGATGAGCGAGGACTTGCCGTAGCGGCGCGGCGAAATGAGGAAGACCTTCTGCGCGTCCGCGAGATCCTCGACGAGGCGGTCGAGCTCGGCCTCGCGGTCCGCGAAGGCCTCGAGCGGCACGATCTCGCCGTAGACGAACGGGTTGGCCATCGCGTTACGTGGATCGCCGTCATCATTACGTTACTTGGCGTAATGATTACGTCGATTACCGTAACAGAATCGGGCGCTGCCCGCAACGCCGGGTCCGCCGCGGATCCGGCGCGGAACCCGGCCTACGGCGCGAGCCCGTCGAGCGGCAGCCGCCCCGTGTAGATGGCCATGCCCACCACCGCGTCGATGCCGTCCGCGTCGAGCCGCTCGATCTCCTCCCGCGTGGTGATGCCGCCGGCCGCCGTCACCCGCCGCCCGGTGGCGCGCTTCACGGCGGCAATCGCGTCCATGTCCGTGCCGCCCATCAGCCCCTCGGTGTCCACGTGCGTGTAGAGGAACTCCGCGCAGTACGGCTCCAGCGCCTGCACCGCCTGGACCGGCGTGACCTGCAGCGGCGTCTTCCACCCGTGAATGACCACGCGGCCGCCGCGGCTGTCCACGGCGGCGATGACGCGCTCCGCGCCGACGGCGTCCGCCAGCGAGCGGGCGAACTCGACGTCGATGGCGTGGTCGCGGAAGAGCGCCGAGCTGACGATGACGGCGTGCGCCCCCTGATCGAGGACGGCGCGGGCGCGATCGACGCTGCGGATGCCGCCGCCGACGCGGCAGGGGAGCCGCCCGCAGATCGACGCGACGAGGGCGCTGTTGTCGCCGCGGCCCCGGGCCGCGTCGAGGTCGATGAGCTGCACGCGCGGGAAGCGCGAGAAGCGGGCGATCCACACCTCGGGATCGGCGGCCTCGAGCGCCAGGCGCTCCCCCTGCACGAGCTGGACGATGCGGCCGTCCTGGAGATCGATCGACGGAATGAGCATCAGAGGCGGACGGGAATCCCCGCGGTCCTGAGGTAGTCCTTGAGCACCGACACGCTCGTGTCGGCGTAGTGGAAGATGGAGGCCGCCAGCGCGGCGTCGGCGCAGCCCTCGCGGAAGACGTCGGCGAAGTGTGCCAGCGTGCCGGCGCCGCCCGAGGCGATGACCGGAATGTTCACGGCGTTGGCGACCGCCGCGGTGAGATCGCAGTCGAATCCCGCGCGCGTGCCGTCGCGGTCCATGGACGTCAGCAGAATCTCGCCGGCGCCGCGCGATTCCGCGTGCCGTGCCCACTCCACCGCGTCCCGTGCCGCGTCGGTCGTCCCGCTGCGCACGTAGACGCCGAAGCCCTCTTCGGCCGACGCCGCGCGCCGCTTGGCGTCGATGGCGACGATCACCGCCTGGCTGCCGTAGCGGCGTGCCAGCGTCGTGATGAGGCCGGGGTTCCGCAGCGCCGCCGTGTTGAGGCTCACCTTGTCCGCGCCGGCATCCACCGCCGCCGCCGCATCGTCTTCGGAGCGGATGCCGCCGCCGACCGTGAGCGGCAGGAAGATCTCGCGCGCCACCGCGCGGATGGTGTGTGCCAGCGCCTGGCGGCTCTCGAGCGTGGCCGTGATGTCGAGCACCACGACCTCGTCGATGCCCTCCACGTTGTAGCGCCTGGCGAGCTCCGCCGGGTCGCCGGCGTGGCGGAGCTGCTGGAACTGGACGCCCTTCACCACCTGCCCGTCGCGCACGTCCATGCACGCGATGATGCGCTTGGTCAGCATAGGTCGAGGAAATTCCGCAGGATGCGCAGGCCCGCGTCGCTCGACTTTTCGGGATGGAACTGGACGCCGAAGACGTGGCCGCGCTCGACGACGGCGGAGAAGCACTCGGCGTGCGTGGTGGCGGCAACGCAGTCGCCGGTCACCGGCGCCGCAAACGAGTGCGTGAAGTAGACGTACGGGTCGGCGGGCAGGCCGGCGAGCAGGCGCCCGGGGAAGGGCGTGCCCTCCGAAGCGACCGCCCGGTCGGGCGCGAAGGAGGGCTGCAGCGCGTTCCAGCCGACGTGCGGAATCTTCATGCGCTGCGCGGCGTCGCCGCGCAGCAGCCGGCAGCGTCCCGGCAGCACGCCGAGCCCCGGAACCTCCGGGGCTTCCTCGCTGCCCTCGAACAGCCACTGCATGCCGACGCAGATGCCGAGAAGCGGCGTGCCGGCGCGGACGGCGTCGCCGATCGCCTGCCGCCACGGCTCGTCGAGCCTCGTCGTCGCCGAGAAGTGGCCGACGCCCGGAACGATCAGGCCACGCGCGCCTGCGATGTCCGCCGGCGACGCAGGGACGAGGAAGTCGGCACCGAGCGAGGTCAGCGCCTTCCTGACCGACGTCAGGTTGCCGGCGCCGTAGTCGATGAGCGCGATCACAGCAGCCCCTTGGTGCTCGGCAGCATCTTCGCGAGCCGCGCGTCCCGCGCGCAGGCCACGCGCAGCGCCCGCGCGAACGACTTGAACACCGCCTCGACCTGATGATGGCTGGAGCGCCCGTAGAGCACCTTCGCGTGCACGTTGGCGCGCGCGCCGGTGGCGAAGCCGTCGAAGAAGTCGTGGATCAGCTCGCTCTGCAGGTCGCCGACCCGCCGCACCTTGAGGCGCAGGTCCACGACCGCGTGCGGGCGGCCGCTGAGATCGATGGAGGCCAGCGCCAGCGTTTCGTCCATCGGCATCAGGAAGTAGCCCGCGCGGTTGATCCCCTTGCGGTCGCCGAGCGCCTTCAGCACCGCCTCGCCGAGCGTGATGCCGACGTCTTCGACCGTGTGATGCTGGTCCACGTCGAGATCGCCGGTGGCCTTCAGCGTCAGGTCGAAGCCGCCGTGGCGCGTGAACAGCTCGAGCATGTGGTCGAGGAAGCGGATGCCGGTGCGCACGTCGTAACGGCCGGTGCCGTCGACGACCAGCTTCCCGCGAATCTGTGTCTCGGTCGTGACGCGCTTGAAGGCCGCGGATCTGGTTCTCTTCATTGCGCGTGCCTCGTTGCCTGCCCTGAGCTGCGTCGAAGGGACAGCACCGACTCGAGCGCCTCGATCGCCGCATCCGTGTGCTCCACCACGCCCGCCGTGACGCGGATGCACCCGGGCGTCGTCGGATCCTTCGAGCGGTCGCGCACGTGCACCTTGCGCGCGGCCAGCGCCTGGATGAACGGCGCGGTCTCGCCCACGCGGACCATCACGAAGTTGGCTGCGCTCTCCCAGAACTCGAGCCCGAGGCGGCGGCACGCGGCGTAGAGCCGCGTCCGCGACTCCCGCACCTGCGCCGCGTAGCGGGGCAGGAACGTGGTGTCCGCCAGCGCCGCGCCGATCGCCGCCCGGGCGACCCCGTTGATGTTGAAGGGCAGCGTCACCGCGCGCACCGGGTCGAGCGCGGGCGGCTGGCCGATGACGATGCCGACGCGCATGCCCGCAAGGCCGTAGGCTTTCGAGAACGTCCGGCCGATGAGGACGTTCGGGTGCCGGGCGAGCCGCGGCAGGAACGTGGTGCCGCCGAACTCGATGTACGCCTCGTCGATCAGCACGATGGACTGCGGGGCGGCCTCCGCGATGCGCGCGAGGTCGTCGTGCGGGATGAGCTGGCCCGTCGGGTTGTTCGGCGTGTTGAGGAAGATCAGCGTCGTGCGCGGCGTGATGGCGGCGAGCACCGCGTCGGCCTGGAACACGTAGTCGCGCGCCGGCGGCACCCGCACCGCGGTGGCGCCGACGGCGGCCGTCGAGTTCGGGTACGGATCGAAGGCCGGGAGCGGAATGACGGTCTCCGCGTCGTGGATCTTCGCGCGCGCGATGTGCCCCACGGCCGCCATGAGGATCCCTTCGTCGAGGCCGTTGGTCAGCAGCACCCATTCCGGGTCCACGTCGAAGTGGCGGGCACACGCCAGCACGGCGTCGCCGTACGACGGATAGGTGGACA
>Ga0194121_10010697_pt1 | contig 11082 bp, 11 predicted proteins | sample TA2MahCa50mmetaG_FD_148609 | JGI IMG/M metagenome (GOLD analysis project Ga0194121, IMG submission 148609) | Freshwater microbial communities from Lake Tanganyika, Tanzania - TA2015020 Mahale Deep Cast 50m | ecosystem: Environmental > Aquatic > Freshwater > Lake | place: Tanzania: Lake...
ACCGGCGAGTTCAGATACAGAAGAAACTGGTTGGAAAAGCAATCGATCGGCGGCGGCTGCCGGAAGGTCAGCCGCAGCCCGACGGCTTTCTCCAGCCCCACTCCTTCGGTCGGCACATTCTTGTCCCTCAGCAGGGTGACGAAGCTGGTGCGGCTGGCATGAGGCCACAGGTCGGGATGCAGCAGGCGGCGGAGGTCGTCATGGGTCTCAAAAGTGATTTCACACTGCCGGATCCACTCGATGATCGAGTCGCCCCATTGCCAATGGGCCACCAAACCCCGGTACTGCTCCACCAGATTGAGAGCCAGATCGAACTTCCGCTGCTCGGACAGGCTGGCATCCGCGGCTGCCACCGGAATCAGGTCTTCGGATTCCACCAGGCACCGGGCGATTTCCAGAACCTCGACTGGCGCCGGCGTCCTGGACGGCACGTTTACCAGGAGCGGCGGAAGCTCGTGAATCCTGTTTCCCGGAATCGAAATATGCATAAGGCCTCCCGCATCCCGCCTATCTAACCTTATCGACCGCTGAAACCGCCATTCCGTTACACCCAGAGCAAACCGTATGCCATCAGTTTACAGAACTAGCCCCACACGGTGCCTTCTATTCCAATCCCAGGCGGGCCCCAGGCGGGCCTGTTCCGGACCGTACCATAACCCTAGTTTGCTATGATTCGACCGCATGGCCCAATACACCATCGGGATTGACCTTGGCGGAACGAACCTGAGGGCCGCAGCCATCGACCGTTCCGGTACAGTGCTAGAAAAGGTATCCGGCTCGACCAATCTGGCCGAGGGCCGGGAAGCGGTCCTGAGCGACATCAGCAACGTGATCCTGCGCCTCCGGCAGACCTTCGGCCCTGCCGGGCTGGCGGGCGTCGGGGTCGGCGTGCCCGGCTTCATTCTGCTCCGCGAAGGGGTGATCGCCAACTCCAACAATCTCCCGTTCCTCGAGAATTTTCCCTTCCGCGACGAGCTCGAGAAACGGATCGGAACGCCTTTCATCCTTGAGAATGACGCCAATGCCGCCGCTCTGGGCGAAAAATGGATGGGCGCCGGGCGCGATGTGTCCGACCTGGTGCTGCTCACGCTCGGCACCGGCATCGGCGGCGGCATCGTTTACGGCGGCAGGGCGATGCACGGTTTTCTGGGCATGGCCGCCGAGCTGGGCCACATAACCGTGGTCCCGGACGGCAATCCCTGCGGCTGCGGCAATGTGGGGTGTCTTGAAAAGCACGCTTCGGCAGTGGCGATCTCTTCGATGGCCCGGCTGCTGAATCTGGGCGAAAATCTTACCGCCCGCCAGGTCTACGAGCTCGCCGTGCGGGGCGAGGACCCCGCCCGCCGCGTCTTCTCGAGCATGGGCCGCGCGTTGGGCGTGGCCTTGGCCATGCTGGTGAACACCTTCAATTTTCCCGTGTACCTGCTGAGCGGCGGGGTTCTGGCAGCGTGGGACTTTTTCGCGCCTTCGATGCTCGAAGAGGTCCGGCGCCGCTCGTTCACCTTCCGCACGACGAACACTCGGATAGAGAAAGCCGCCCTGGCGGGCGATGCCGGGCTGTACGGCGCCGCCTGGCTGCCTTGGATTGACGGCCGGCCTGAATAACTCCGATGTGGCTCGGAGTCGATATCGGAACCGGCGGCGCCCGCGCCATTCTGCTGGATGCGGAAGGCTCGATCCGGGCGGCCGTAACCGCTCCCCACGAGCCCATCCTGATGCAGCGCCCGCTGTGGGCCGAGCAGCGGCCCGAGGACTGGTGGAGCGCCGCCCAAAGCGCCATCGCCGGCGCCCTGGCTCAGGCCGGCGTGCTCGGCCGGGAAGTCAAGGGCGTCGGGCTTTCCGGCCAGATGCACGGGCTGGTGATTCTCGACTCCCGCGGCCGCGTGATCCGTCCGGCTCTCATCTGGTGCGACCAGCGCAGCCAGGACCAGGTAGACTTCATCAATCAGACTGCCGGCCCCCGAAACGTTCTCGCGTGGACGGCCAATCCGGTCCTCACGGGCTTCACGCTGCCCAAGCTGCTCTGGGTGCGCGATCATGAGCCGAAGCATTTCGATCTCGTCCATAACCTATTGTTACCCAAGGACTTCATCCGCTTTTGCCTCACGGGCGAATTTGCGACCGACGTATCTGACGCCTCCGGCACCGCTCTGTTCGATGTAGCCGGACGGCGCTGGTCGCCGGAGATGTCCGCGGCGCTGGGCCTCGATCCCGGTATTCTGCCGGCGAGCTTCGAATCCTCCGAGGTGACAGGCGAGATCTCGCGGGCCGCCGCCCGCGCCACCGGACTCGCGGAAGGCACGCCAGTCGTGGCCGGAGCCGGAGACCAGGCCGCGAGCGCCGTAGGCAACGGCATCGTCGAAGCCGGCATCGTCTCCTGTACGCTGGGCACCTCGGGCGTGGTCTTCGCGCATATGGAACGGCCTGCCTACGATCCGGATGGCAGGGTTCACACCTTCTGCCACGCAGCGCCTGGGAAATGGCACGTGATGGGCGTGACCCAGGGCGCCGGCCTCAGCCTGCAGTGGTTCCGCAACCGCCTCGCGCCGGACGCCGATTACGATGCGCTCGTGGCCGAAGCCGCCGCCGCGCCGCCCGGCTGCCACGGCCTTTTCTGGCTTCCCTACCTGATGGGGGAGCGGACGCCGCACCTCGACCCCCAGGCCCGCGCCGCATGGATCGGCCTAACCGCCAGCCATACCCGCGCCGGCATGATCCGCTCCATCCTCGAGGGCGTCTGCTACAGCCAGCGGGACTGCCTTGATATCGTCCTCGATCTCGGCGCCCCCGCCGCCTCGGTGCGGGCCTCCGGAGGCGGCGCCCGCAGCGCCTTCTGGCGGCAGCTCCTGGCCGACGTGCTGAACCTGCCGGTGGTCACCCTCGAGACGCAGGAAGGATCCGCCCTCGGCGCCGCGCTGCTCGCCATGACCGGCACCGGCCACTTCAGCTCGGTCGAGGAGGCCTGCCGCGCCACCGTCCGCGAGACCGGCCGCCTCGACCCGCGCCCCGGCGAGCGCGCGCAGTATGCGCGGGCACACCAGGTGTACCGGTCGCTGTATCCTCCCCTGAAGCCGCTTTACGGAAAGCTATGCGCCGATTCCTGATCCTTGCCGCCCTGACCCTGCCCTTGCCGGCCGCCGACCTCATCTCCTCGGCGCTCGGAGTCACCCGGAACCAGACCCCTATCCGCAGCCTGCTCTCGCGCGATGACCTCGACTACCATACCCCCAAGATCCGGGTGCTTCTGATCGGCGACTCGCCCTCGACCGCGGAATCGGCGCTGGCCGCCTCGCGCGCGTTCGAGCGCTCGCGCTACCGCCGCCGGTTCGCTTTGTCGGTGGTGCCCAACGCCGATCCCGACTCTACGGGCGGCGCGCGCGGCGGCTATCCTCCGCAAGGCGAGTTCTACACCGGCCCCCGGCCCGAGGGGCAGTACCTTTGGCGGTGGATCGCCATGCACGCCCCCGATCTGGTGCTGGAGCTGCGGGAGGGCCCCGTTCAAGGCTGGCTCGCCCCGCCGGCCGCAGGCGTGGCGAAGCTGGCCGCAGCTCTCGGCGCCGGCCGCCTGGCGGCGCCGCCGGACGAGCTCGTTCCCCGGATCTCAGGCCTGGTTCCCGCGCTGCGGCTCGAGCTGCGCCAGCAGGCCCGCGTCGATTTCCTCGAAACCTTGTTCCGCGCCATCGAGCGCGCCGGCTTCCGCGGCCCGTCTCCCGCCCGGCGCGAGATCCAGCAGCGGCTCGACCGAACGCCACTTCAGGTGGCCGAACAGCTTGCCCGGCGCTACGGCCACGACCTCGACCAAGTGATGTACATCCCCGCCCTGGCGCTCATCGGCCGCCTGCGCCTCGGCCACCTGGCCGACGTCGAGCGGATTGTCGCGCCTTATTCCACCGGCGCGCGGCCGCCGCTTGACAAGCCCACGGGCAGCCATCTTTCCGGCCACCTGATCTTCGGAGAGCTGGCCCGCGCCACCGGGAAGCCGCGCTACCTGGAGCTGGCGCGCGCCGCGGCGGATCTCGCCGACCTGCCGCCGCATTTCGAGATGAGCGACTCGGTGTTCATGCGCTGCCCGCTGTTCGCGCAGGTGGGCCGGCTGACCGGCGATGCCAGGTACTACGACCTGAGCCTGGAGCATATGCGGACCATGCTGGAGCTGAACCTCCGCCGCGACGGCCTCCATCGCCACTCGCCACTCGATGAAACCGCCTGGGGACGGGGCAACGGCTTCCCTGCTCTGGGGCTTGCGCTCAGCCTGACCGAGATTCCCCCGGCGCACCCCGGCCGCGAGCAAATGCTGGAGGCCTTCCGAGCGCATGTGCAAGCTCTCGCTCCTCACCAGGACCCTACCGGCGCCTGGCATCAGGTGATTGATTTCCCGGCGAGCTACCGCGAGTTGACCGCCACCGCCATGATCGGCTTCGCCATGAAGCGCGGCGTAAGCTCGGGCTGGCTCGAAAAAGGCGTCTACGAGCGGTTGATCGACCGCGCCTGGGGCGCTGTTCGCGCCCGCATCGCCACGGACGGCTCGCTGGTCGATGTTTGTGCCGGCACCGGCAAGCAGAAGAGCCTGCGGGACTATCTCGACCGCCCCGCGATTCTCGGCCCCGACCCCCGCGGCGGCGCCATGGCCCTGCTCTTCGCCACCGAGATGGCAGGCCTGCGAAGCCGGCGTTGAACGCGCCTGTACAATGGTCTACCGATGATTGCCGCGCTCAAAGGCGTACTGCTCGAGAAGCGCCCCAACCAGGCGATCGTGGAAGCCGGCGGCGTGGGCTACGATGTCGTGATCCCGGTTTCGACCTACACGCGCCTGCCCGAAGTGGGCGCCGAAGTCCGGCTGCGCATCTACACCCACGTCCGCGAAGACATCCTGGCCCTCTACGGCTTCATGTCGCAGGATGAAAAGCTGCTGTTCGAGAAGCTGATCGGGGTCAGCGGCATCGGCCCCAGGCTGGCGGTCACGGTGCTCTCGGGTCTGGCCGCGGCCGAGGTCTGCTCGTCCATCCGGCGCGGCGACATCGACCGGCTGGTCCGGATTCCGGGCGTCGGTAAGAAGACCGCCGAGCGCATGGTGGTCGAGCTGAAGGACAAACTGCCGCCGGCGGGTGCGCCGGAGCCGGCGGCCCAGACCCAGCAGCTCTCCGGGGTCGATCAGGATGTGCTCTCGGCGCTTCTCAACCTGGGCTGCGCCCGCGCGGCCGCCGAAAGCGCCGTGCGCAAGGCGCGCGCCGCCGGCGCGCCGGCCGATTTCGAGCCGCTGTTCCGCCGGGCGCTGGAGCTGGTGCGTTAAGCTGTACGAAAGTGACCGACAGCCGCCTGGTCTCCGCTGCTCCACAGGACGACGACCAGCAGTTTGAAGCCGGGCTCCGGCCCCGCCGCCTGGCTGAGTTCACCGGCCAGAAAAAGCTCAAGGAAAATCTATCCATCGCCATCGAGGCCGCCCGCATGCGCGCCGAGGCGATGGACCACGTGCTGCTCTACGGCCCTCCGGGCCTCGGCAAGACAACGCTCGCCGCCATCATCGCCGAAGAGCTCGAGGTCCACTTCACCCCCACCTCGGGCCCGGTGCTTCAGCGCAAGCTCGATCTCACCGGCATTCTCAGCAGCGTTCGCCCGCGCCAGGTGTTCTTCATCGACGAGATTCACCGGCTGATGCCCGACGTCGAGGAGATGCTCTACTCGGCGCTCGAGGATTTCCGGGTGGACATTCTGGTGGGCGCCGGCCCGGGCGCGCGCACGCACTCGCTGCCGCTGCCGCGCTTCACCGCCATCGGGGCCACGACCCGCCAGGGCCTGATCAGCGGCCCCCTGCGAGGGCGCTTCGGCCTGGTGCTGCGCCTGGATCCCTACGGCGTCGAAGAGCTGACCGCCATCGTCGTTCGCTCGGCGCGCCTGCTGGGCGTGGCTATCGACCTGGAGGCGGCCGGGGAGATTGCGCGCCGCTGCCGCGGCACCCCGCGCATCGCCAATCGGCTGCTGCGCCGGGTTCGCGATTACGCGCAGGTCCGGGCCGATGGCCGCATCGTGCACGAGGTGGCCCAAACCGCCCTCGACCTGCTCGAAGTGGACCAGTTCGGCCTGGATGAGATCGATCAGAAGATCATGCTGACCATCCTCGAAAAATACCGAGGCGGGCCCGTCGGAGTAAACACGGTCGCGGCCTCGATCGCCGAGGAGCCGGACACCATCGAAGAGGTCTACGAGCCTTACCTGATCCAGTTGGGCTTTCTCAACCGCACGCCCCGGGGCCGCGTCGCCACCGAACTGGCCTTCGAATATTTCCGCGTCAGGCGCCGCGCCGCCGGCGATCAGCCGGTGCTGTTCTAGTGTGGTGTTTCTGAGATTCGCTGAACAATTCCACGATCCAAAACACCGCAATCTTTTATTCAACGAACTTCAGGGACACCACACTGGAAGCGAAATGTGGAACAGGTCCTAGCAGGCCAATTGCAGGAACGTTCGTGAACCTCGTCTATCTCTCGCTCGGCTCCAACCTCGGCGACCGCGAACAGAACCTGGCTGCCGCTCTCGCTGAGCTGCAGGGCTCGGGACTGCGCATCCGGCGCGTTTCCCGCGTCTACGAGACCGAGCCTCGAGACTACCCACACCAGCGCTGGTTCCTCAACCTCGCCGTCGAAGCCGAGACCAGCCTCTTCCCCATGCAATTGCTCTCGCGCATCGCGCGGATCGAGCGCCGGCTGGGCCGCCGCCGCAAGGTCGCGAAAGGCCCCCGGCCGATCGACATCGACATCCTCTTCTACGGGCGCTTCGTCGTGCGCACGGCCGCACTCGAGATCCCCCATCCCCGCCTGGCCGAGCGCCGCTTCGTGCTGCTGCCTATGCTCGATCTGGTCCCCGATCTTCGGCATCCGGTGCTGCGCAAGACTATCCGCGAGCTGGCGCCCGCCACCGCCGGGCAAGCCGTGCGGCTCACCGATTTCCAGTTGGGCCTTCGAGGGACGCCTCAGGAGGGACGGATTTGAGGAACTCGCGCAATGGGCGAGACGCGGCTCCCGCAGCAGCCGCCCGATCCGCCAAGACCTCAGGCGATGGATGCCGTGGCAGCGGAAACGGCGCCCCCCGCCGCGGCGAATGTGATGGCGGCACAACCGGGCCCCTCAGGCCCGGTTCCGCCCTCTACACCTACTGCTCGTACGTGATCGACATCATCTCGCCGCTGGAGAGGTACTCGCGTTTGCCATTCACGGACTGCACCCGGATCCGCACTTCCCCGGTTGCCGAGCTGCCGCTGACGTAATCGCCGGGCGTACCTGCCGCAGCGAGGTTCGCCCGCAGCACCTCGGTTTCGCCGATCGGCCTCCAATCGAGGTCGATCCACGCACCGGTTCTCCAGTTCCATATGGAAACTTTCTCCATACAGGTCGTCGAGTTCTTGCCGATGTAGGTTACTTTGAGGTTCTTCAACGCCTTCGCCACCCCCGGAAAGCTTCCATACCAGGCCGCGGTTTTCGCTTTCGAGGCCACCCCGAAGTACTTGTCGTCGTTGGCCCTGAGCTCGGCTGCTCCCCCGGATTTCAGGTTCCCAGTCAGCACCACCACTGCCGCCGGAAACGCTGTCACTCCGGACCCCCCGGAGGTCGGCGGCGGCGGCGGATCAACTCGCAGGGCAAACGTGTCGCTGAGGCCGTTCACGGTCGCGCTCAGGGTGATCGTGGTCACCGCCGTCACCCCTCCCGCCTGTACCGCGAAATTTCCGCTGCTCGCTCCGGCGGGAATCGTCAACGCCGTGGGCATTGTGGGGCTCACCCCGGTAGTCGAGAACGCCAGCGAAGCCGCGATGCCCCCGGCTGGAGCCGTCCCGGTCAGCAGCACCGTGCAGCCCGATGTGCCGGGTCCCTGGAAGATCGCTGGCGTGCAAGTCAGATCCTTCAGCTCCACCGGCGGCGGCGGATCAACCCGCAGGGCAAACGTGTCGCTGAGGCCGTTCACGGTCGCGCTTTAAGTGATCGTAGTAACCGCCGTCACCCCTCCCACCTGTACCGCGAAATTTCCGCTGCTCGCTCCGGCGGGAATCGTCAGCTCCGTCGGCATCGTTGGGCTCACCCCGGTGCTCGAGAACCCCAGCGAAGCCGTGACGCCTCCGGTTGGAGCCGCCCCGCCCAGCAGCACCGTGCAGCCCGATGTGCCGGGTCCCTGGAAGATCGCTGGCGTGCAAGTCAGATCCTTCAGCTCCACCGGGGGCGGCAAAATGCCTATCGAGCCACCGGTACCCGAGGCCGGGAGCGCGTCTCCCACCGGGCTCACCGCCAGCGGGCCGCTGATCTGCAGATCGCCCGTAGTCCCCGAGGGCTGGTTGGAGAGGGTCAGGGTTGCCGTGGCCACCGTCCCGTTCGCCAAAGGCGTCGCAGTGGGACCGCTCAGCATGCAGAGTTGCTGGCCCTGGGCGGCGCTGACGCAATCCACCAGCCTGCCCGTCGCCGACGCTGTGACCCGAACCGAACTGAAATCGGCCGGATCGTAGGTGAAGCCCCATTCGAGCGCGGCCGGCTGGGTCCCGCCGTTCGAATTGACCGAGAGCGGAACCGATATGGTCCCCCCTGGAGCCGCCGACCCGGACCCTACCGACAAAGTCACCTGTCCGAGGCTCGAACCGGCGAGCAGCCCCAGCATCGCAATCGTCCGGAAAGGCTTGCCGCTTCTTTGTCCGACGGCCGGAGCCCGCGTTCCCAATGATTTTGAGTCCATCGGGATTGATGATAGATCAAATGTACCAGTAGTGCGAGTACCTCATTTGCGGGGTTATTCAAGTTACTTGTATTCCGCTAAACGCCTTCGGTTGACTAGACGGAAGTTACGGTAATGCGGGCAGGAGCCTACTGCAGGAGCCTACTGAAGGATAGGCTGTCTCTGGTCTATAGCGGTCAATGGATTACCTGATCTTCTCGTCTTTTTCGACTTTTCCGTCGCGGACGTGGATCACGCGGTGGGCATGCATGGCGATGTTGTGCTCGTGCGTGACCAGCACGATGGTATTGCCCTGCTGGTGGAGCCGCTCGAAAAGCCCCATGATTTCATTTCCGGTGGCGCTGTCGAGGTTTCCGGTAGGCTCGTCGGCCAGCAGGATGGAGGGGTTGTTCACCAGGGCGCGGGCGATAGCGACGCGCTGGCGCTGGCCGCCCGAGAGCTCGGTTGGCCGGTGGGACATCCGCTGTTCCAGATCCACCTGGCGAAGCGCCTGCCGGGCCTTCTCCTGGCGCAAGTCGGCGGGAATCCCGGCATAGATCAAGGGCAGCTCCACGTTATGAAGCGAAGTGGCCCGGGGCAACAGATTGAAGGTCTGAAACACGAATCCGATTTCTTTGTTACGGATGCGCGCCAGCTCGTCGTCGTTCATTTCGCTCACCTGGCGCCCGTTGATGTAGTACTGGCCGCGGCTCGGAGAATCCAGGCAGCCGATCAGGTTCATCAGGGTGGATTTTCCGGAGCCCGAGGGGCCCATGATGGCCACGTATTCCCCGCGCCGGATTTCGAGGTCAATGCCGGAAACCGCATGGATCTCCTGGTCGCCCATAATGTAGGTCTTCCACAGGTCGTAGGTGCGGATGACGATCCCGTCGCGTTTGAGCTGCTCGCCCCGGTCCAGGGCTTCCTTTTCCGCCAGTGCCTGCGCCATAAGGTTTAGCCGCGTTTTTCCTTCTTATTATCCACCTTTATCTGGGCCCGGTTCTTGATGGTGCGGATCACCTGGTAGCTGCCGGTGATGATCTCCTCGCCCCCGTCAAGACCGCTCAGGATCTCGATTTCGGTGGCGCCGGTAATGCCGGTTTCGATTTTCCGGAAGACCGCCTCCTTTCCCTGAACCAGAAAAACCCCCTGCATCTCTTCCTTGCGCGCCTTCAGGAGCACGGGATCGAGGACGCCATCATTCTGCTTCTTGTTGTCGGTAGCCTCCAGATCGCCCTTCTGGCGCACGGTGAGCGACTGGATGGGGATGGCCAACACGTTCTGCCGGGTGGCGGTGGTGATTTTTGCGGTGGCCGAAAGTCCGGGGCGGAGCTCCTCGGGCGGGTCGTGGAGCGCGATCACCACCTTGAAATCCTTGGCCTCCTGGCTGGAGATCATACTCTGGGAAGCGGCGACGCCGGTCGAGCGCAGAATAGCGCTGTTGCCGATTTCGATCACCGTTCCCTTGAAGGTCCGGTTCGGCATGGCATCCACGGTAACATCCGCGCTCTGGTTGAGCTTCACGTTCACGATGTCGGTCTCGTCAACCTTCACCTCGGCCGTGATCAGCGACATGTCGGCGATGGTCATGATAGTACTAGCAGGCGAGTTCTGGATGCCGGGTACCACGATTTCACCTACCCGGACGGGAAGATTGGTCACGATGCCGTCGATCGGCGCGTAGGAGCTGTGCTTGCGCAGCACGTCGGCGACCCGGGCGAGGCCGGCGCGGCTCTGGGTGATGCGTTTCTGTGCAGCCGAGAGCTGGGCGGCGGCCTGCTCGCGCTGCGACCGGGCCTGTACCAGGCGCGACTCGGACTCGCGAAGGGTGGCCGCCTGGGCTTCCCAGACGGCACGCTGCTGCTCGTACTGCTGCCGGGCGACGAGCTTTTCCAGGTACAACTGCTCGGCGCGCTTATAGTCGAGCTCGGCACGATGGACTTCGGCGCGGGCGCGGGCGATGGCGGCTTCGAGAGTCCGCAGGTTGTGGTCGGCGGCATTGACCCCGGCTTCGGCCGCAGCCGACTCCGCCTCGGCGGAAGCGGCTTCAGCGCGGGCCTGGCTGACGCTTGCCTCCGGCTGCACGGATTCGAGGCGCGCCAGCAACTGGCCCTTGCGGACGCGATCCCCCTCCCTAACCAGGAGGTCGGTGATCTGGCCCTGGGCGTTCGCCCCTATGTTGATGTAATTGCGCGGCTTAATCTCTCCTGATGCGGTCACTTGCGAGACCAGGTCCTGGCGTAGAACCCGCCCGGTCTCCACCTTGACGATCCGCGCCGGCTGTACGTAATACCGCCGTATGTGGCGGCGCCGGCGAGCAGCAGACCGCCGACGAGTACCAGCAGCTTCACTTTGCGGGTCGACAGGAGGAAGGCTCCAGACCCATTAGACGCACGA
>Ga0194121_10010701_pt1 | contig 11079 bp, 8 predicted proteins | sample TA2MahCa50mmetaG_FD_148609 | JGI IMG/M metagenome (GOLD analysis project Ga0194121, IMG submission 148609) | Freshwater microbial communities from Lake Tanganyika, Tanzania - TA2015020 Mahale Deep Cast 50m | ecosystem: Environmental > Aquatic > Freshwater > Lake | place: Tanzania: Lake...
TGCCGTTCCCATCCCCAAAACCGATGCAGACGAGGCCTTTATGTCAGCGGCCTGCATCGGCTGCGGAGCTTGCGTTGCTGCCTGCAAAAATGCTTCGGCAATGTTATTTGTTTCGGCCAAGGTTTCGCAGTATGCTTTGTTACCGCAAGGACAGCCTGAACACAGGGAACGGGTTTTGTCCATGGTCGAAGCGATGGACATGGAGGGATTCGGGCATTGCACCAATACAGGAGCTTGCGAAGCGGAATGTCCCAAAGGGATTAGTGTGGAGAATATTGCTCGTTTGAACCGTTCCTACCTTGCTGCCCAATTGAGCGGAGGGGGAACTTCTGCCGTTGCAACTTCCGATTGATTGCAGGTGTTTACGGGTATAGTTGAATCCATGGGTTTGTTGGTGTCCATGGTGGAGGAGGGGACCAACGTGGTTTTGGACTTGAAATCGTCCTTGAGCGATGAGCTCAAAGTGGATCAAAGCCTTGCTCACAACGGAGTTTGTTTGACGGTAATTCATTGCGGGTCAGGACAGCATCGTGTGGTAGCGGTGAAAGAAACCATGAAACGGACAGCATTGGGCGATTTGAAGGTTGGCGATGCCGTGAATTTGGAGCGTTGTTTGCGTATGGGGGATCGTTTGGACGGTCATTGGGTGCAAGGCCATGTGGACGATACAGGACTTTGTACGAGCATTCAAGACGAGGGTGGAAGTTGGCTTTTCACTTTTCAGTACCCAACCCGGCATGCGGGCTTGTTGGTCCCCAAGGGTTCCATTACCGTGAACGGGGTTTCTTTGACCTTGGTGAATCTGGGCGCGGACTTCTTTACGGTTGCCGTTATTCCTTATACGTTCCAGCACACCACGCTGGGTCAATTGCAAGCCGGTCAGCGTGTGAATTTGGAATTTGATTTGTTAGGGAAATATTTCCTGAGGCAACAAAGCTTGATGAACATGGTTCCTGCTACTCGATAAAGGTCAGAATTTTTCCGCTTTCTTGCCAGCTTTGCAAAGGGCTATGTCCATGCCTTCGTAGGTACAAGTCCAGGACCTGAACATATTCGGCATCGGACCACGGCTGAAAGGCCTCTTCATTGGCATGTTGCGGGGGAATTTTCATTTGAACCAAGGTTCTTGGATCATCTTGGTCTGCAAAGGATATGCCGTATTCAAAAACAGGATTTAACAAATGGTTACGGTAGCACATTCTCGCAAAAAGTTCATCAACCTGCACTGGCTCAAGGAGTATTTTGCGAAGCGGGAGGAACTCATCCTCAAAGAAGGCCACATGGGCACCATTATCCCCCAAGGAGGCAAGGATGGCTGAACCCCCCACCTGCAACGAAACGCTTTGGGTATTGGAACTTGTTTTGAAATCAAAGGGACAGGGATTGGATTTCATTTGCAAAATGAAAACCGAACCTGGATCATAACCCAGATACTCCACAGGGTAAACGGCACCTTGTAAACTCAAATGGATCATTCGGTAACGGCTTAGAAAAGAGGGATTCTGCCAGGCCGGGTGAATTTGATCTTGGTTTTTCACGGCCTGCATTTCGGCGTAGAGGACACCCATAAACAACCAACATAACCATTGGTAAATCCGCTCGGTATTGGTCCACCCCAAGGTATCGGTACCCACCAAAATGAGGTTGGCACATTTGCGAGCGACATCGTCCATGCCCCCGTTCCAACAATCTTGGTGAACGGGAATACGTAGATTAGGGTAGGCGATCTTTTGTCCGGTGGGGAGGGTAAGAAAATGATGGGCAAGGCCAAGTTCTTCGACCCAACGATCGGGGAAAAGTGGGCGTAATTCGGTGGCAGGATCGATGGGCTGTCCGGAGATCAAACAACGGGTTCCGTCGAATACATATTGACTATCAAAGGGATTAAATCGGATTCCTCCGCAGGGTTCAAGAGGGGAAGGCTTGGCCGTCATGGTCAGGTAAAAGGCCTGTGTACGTATCGGGTCGCAATTGCAGCAAAAGATTCGAAGTTTCTGGGTCCAATTGGAGGTCCAAAATCCACTGACGAAGAATAGACGGATCCAAGGAAGCCCCAGTACGGGTAAGCTCCTTGAGTTTTTCGTAGGGTGTCTCGATGCCGCGTTGTCGTAACACGGTTTGTATACCCTCGGCTAGCACCGACCAATGCTGGTCCAAATCTTCTTGAATGCGGGATTGGTCCACCTGAATTTTGGAAAGGCCTTTCTGAAAAGACTGCAGGGCAAGCAATCCATGCCCCAAGGGGACTCCTAAATTTCTGAGAACGGTGCTATCGCTTAAATCCCGCTGCAGTCGGGATACGGGTAATTTGTCAGCGAGATGGGCGAGGACGGCATTGGCCATTCCTATGTTGCCTTCCGCATTTTCGAAATCAATGGGGTTTATCTTGTGGGGCATGGCGGAACTGCCAACCTGGCCTGCAAGAATTTGTTGCTTAAAATACCCCATAGAGATATACTGCCACAGATCCCTGCACGCGTCCAATAGGATGGTATTCATTCTCATCAAATTGTGGCAGAGGGCAGCCAAATAATCGTAATGTTCAATTTGGGTGGTGTAGCGGTAACGGGTTAGTCCCAAGGTCTTTTCCACGAAATGGTTAGCGAATTGATGCCAATTGACTTGGGGCCAAACTAGATGATGTGCATTGAAGTTTCCGGTGGCTCCTCCAAATTTTGCCCCAATGGGGCATTGTTCCAACATGGAGTATTGCCTTTGGAGGCGCTCCACCCAAACCATGAATTCTTTACCGAGCCGGGTGGGGGATGCGGCTTGTCCATGGGTACGGGCAAGCATGGGAATTTCCATCCAGGATTGGGCTAATTGTTCCAATTCTTGGATGCAGGTCCTCCAGTTTGGAAGGATTACCTCTTGGAGCGCCTCATGAAGGGATAGGGGAATGGCCGTGTGGTTGATGTCCTGGGAGGTGAGGGCAAAGTGTATCCATTCTTTGAGATGACCCGCACCTTCTTGGTCCATGATGCTTTTCATCCAATACTCCATGGCCTTGATATCGTGGAGCGTCGTGACCTCCAGGGTTTTGATGGCTTGCACGTCCTGAGGTTCCACTTGGAGAAAGCGGTGACGGAGTTTCTGGAGAATCGCGTGATCCAAACGAGGCCCGCCGGGCAATTGGGCATCGCACAAGGCCTCGAAATAAAGCCATTCTACCCGCACCCTGTACCGAAACAACCCCCATTCAGAAAAATAGGGACCCAGGATTTGCCCCGTGGTTTGGTACCTGCCGTCCAACGGGGACAAGGCTAGCAAGGATGGATGGTCAGAATATGTCAATGCGAACGAAAAAGGCTTTTGGCTAGAATTCAAGAATAACTTTGCAAAAATAGCGTTCAAAGGGCAATGTCAGGGAATTTGAGTGATAGGTTCAGGCGCAACGAACGCCTCAAAGCCTTTTGGTTGCCCTCGTCTTGGGGTGTTTGTGTCGGGGCTTTTGTGGTTTTATGGATGGGATTGGCGGACAGGGTTCAAGCCCAAAGTCCTGGAACGCCCGTTCCCATGGAATTACCTGCTTATATTGATGAGCATGGGGATACGATCCCGATTGCCTTTCTGCCTCATGTGGAGGTTAGGGACAGGCGCATCTTTCGCTCCGCTGCCGAACGCAAACGATTTGACCGCTTGTATTGGAATGTGGTGAAGGTCTATCCCTTGGCCAAAGCTGCAGGTCGCCAATTGAACGAGTTGGAAGAAGAGCTCAAAACCATGCCAGAATCCAAGCACCGGGCTCATTGCCGCAAATTGGAAGCCTCCCTCAAAAAGCAATACAAAAAGCAGTTAACGGAACTCACCATGACCCAGGGGCGAATTCTGATTAAGTTGGTGGATCGCGAAACCGCTCGAACCTCGTATTCTATTGTTCGGGAATTTCGAGGATCTTTTCAGGCCTTTATGTGGCAAGGTTTGGCCCTCATGTTCGGGAGCAACCTGAAATCCACCTATGAATTGCAGGAGGACAGGGATATTGAGTTGATTTTGATGATGGTGGAGGGGAACCAATACAAGATACCCTTCAAGTACAGAAATTAGTGTTATGAATGATTCCTTTGAGCCATCGGCAAACGATGCAAAATGCGATTGGTTGGTCATGGCTGCCCATCCGGATGATGCTGAATTGGGTATGGGCGGGACCATGCTCAAAGCGGCTGCCCAGGGGTTGCGCGTTGTGGTAGTGGATTGGACTCGAGGGGAATTGGGAACTCGTGGATCTGCGGAACTGAGAATGCAGGAAGCAGCGATGGCTGCCAAGAAAATAGGCTTGTTCGATAGGGCTCAATTGGACCTTGGTGACGGGTATTTTGAAGAAAATCGGGAGCTGCTTCATCGATTGATTGAAATTATTCGACGATACCGACCCAAGGTGATTTGGGGGAATTCGGTTTCGGACCGGCATCCGGATCATGGCCGTGCCTCAGGAATTCTACGCAGAGCCGTATTCATGAGCGCCCTGCCCAAGGTTCAGACCGAATGGAAGGGCAAGGGTCAGGATGCTTGGAGGACGCCCCTTTTGGGATTTTATATCCAAGATCATTACCATAAACCTGATTTTGTGGTGGATATTACCCCCTTTGCCCAAGACAAAGAAGAACTTCTCCGATGTTTTGGTTCACAGTTTTACAAGGAAGGAAGTTTGGAGGAGATGACTCCCATTGCGAGACCCGACTTTCTCCCTTTCGTAGAGGCAAGGTCCAGGGAAATGGGTCGTTGGATAGGGGTGGAATTTGGGGAAGGATTCCTTTTGGATCGACCCCTTTCGATCAAAGATTTGGACTTATTGGTGTAGGAATTTGTCGTAGCGCGGCTCCAGAAGGGTCGAAAGAACGATGGCCCGCCTCCATTCGTTGCGATCAGGCCTTGGAAAAGTGTTGGTTTCAGGCTGGGTATTGGGTTTAGAACTGAGCTCGGATTCCGTTAGGATAGAAGGTTGGGCATGGCTCATGCTGATGGGGGTGTTCTTTGATCGAGGGGTGAGCCTTGGACCGGCCAACGGTGGAGCAGGCAAGGGCGCAGAGGGCAAGGGTGGCTTGGAAGGCTGAAATACCACAGGGCTGGGGCTTGGCTTGGGAATTGGTTTGGGCTTGGACTGCCGTCTCAAAAGCGCATAAGCCAAAGCTCCAACGATATACACAATGGTGGATAAGTCCATAGGAATTTCGTATAAATGTAAGGAAGGTCTGGTTAAGTTTGTGAATGCGCCCTAGGGCCCTTTAAATTAATATATTTTACTGATTATATGCGACTTACGGAAATTGAGGTTAAGGGGTTTAAAAGCTTTGGGGACCGAGTTTTGATACGGTTCAAGGAGGGGGTCACCGGGATTGTTGGGCCCAATGGCAGTGGAAAATCCAACGTGGTCGATGCCATGCGCTGGGTTTTGGGGGAGCAGAAGTCTAGATTGCTTCGATCCGACAAAATGGACGGGGTAATCTTCAACGGTACCAAGCAGCGTAAACAAGCCGCTTTGGCCGAGGTTCGCTTGACTTTCGAAAACCACAAGGGCATACTACCCTCGGAGTACAGCGAGGTCACCATAGGACGAAGGCTATACCGCTCCGGAGAAAGCGAGTATCTGCTCAATGGCGTGACTTGCCGACTCAAAGACATCACCAATTTGTTCTTGGATACGGGGATTGGATCCGATTCATACGGCATCATCGAGCTCAAAATGATCGACGAAATCCTGAACGATAAGGATCATTCGCGTCGAGATCTGTTCGAAGAAGCCACAGGCGTTTCGAAATACAAAATCCGCAAAAAGGAGACCATGGCCAGGCTAGAAAGTGCGGAAGCGGATTTGGCCAGGGTAGAAGATATCCTTTACGAAATCGATCGGTCCATGAAGCAATTGCAGAACCAAGCCCGCAAGGCCGAGCAGGTTCAGCAACTCAAAGAAGATTATCGCGTAGCGTCCCAAGAATTGGCCTGGCATCAATTGCGGAGTTGGACGAATCAGCTCTCCGAAGGCAATGTTCAGGAGGGTGACCTCAGCGCCGAAAAGTCCAGGTTGGATCAGGCCTTGCAAGATGCAGAGGCAACCTTGCATAGCGGCAAAATCAAAGTCCTTGAGGCTGAACAGGCCTTGATTCAATCCCGATCCAAGGTACAGGATTTATCCAACCGCCTTAGGGAATTGGAGGCCAATCAACAATTGCAAGAAGAACGGATAAGGAATTTGAACAGCCGTATTCAAGGTCTTGAGGATCAGAAATTGGCCGACCTGAATCAAATCTCGGAACAAGAGGAGAGAATTGAAGCGATATCCAATGAATTGGCCATGATGAGCCAGCATTTGGATGAGGCCTCGGCGTTGGTTGCTGAGGTTTCCCATCGACTGACTGAAGATGATCGCGCCATGCAGGAGCAAGAGCAAACCTTCGCAGAACAACGATTGACGTTGGATCAACATCAAGCCGCTCGATATGCATTGGAAAGCAATGTGAACGTCTTGGAGGCTCAAATTCATGCGCTGGAAGCCGAACGTACCCGATTGGAGGACGAGAAGGAAAGCCGCCTCCAAGAGTCTTCTCAACTAAGCGGCCTTTTGCAACAACTTTCGCAAGAGAAAGAGAACCTCCAAAAACGGGTTCAGGAGTTGGAGGCTTACCAACAGGATTATCATGCAAAACTGAGCCAATGCCGTCAAGATCTTCAGGCTCTAAGGCCGCAAGTCGCTGAAATTTCTCGTAAGCTGGATCGCAAAACCAACGAAGCCCAGCTGCTGGGGGACCTTATCCAAAACATGGAGGGTTATCCCGATTCCCTCAGGTACCTAAAGGATCATCAGGACTGGGCCCGGACGGCTCCTTTGTTGGGGGATATTTTCAACGGCGCAGTGGAATACAAGCCATTGATTGAAAGGGTTCTGGAATCCTATTTAAGTTACTACGTTGTTAATACTTACCAACAAGCCCGTTCAGGTATTCAGCTTTTGGCCGATGCCGGCAAAGGCAAGGCTTCTTTCTTTGTGTTGGAAGCCTACCAAGAAGCAGATGCATCCGGCATGACCAAGATCCGTACTCCAGAAGGAACGGTGGCCGCGGTTGATTTGGTGGATTGTGCTCTGGAGTACGAGGCACTCAAACATGCCTTACTAGGGAATGTATTTTTGTTCCTTAATCCCGAAAAGGAAGAGGAAATTTCCACTTGGCAATCGAAATATCCGGAAGCCTTGTTCGTGACGTTAGGGGGGCATTGTTATGGAAATGGTCGTTGGTTGAGCGGCGGTTCTATCGGCTTGTTCGAAGGTAAGAAATTAGGTCGTCAACGGAATTTGGAGTCTCTGCTGGCTCAGATTGAAGAAGAACAGGCTCATTTTGGTCAATTGCAGCATCGCTTAAAAGAACTTGAATCCCAAGAGGCAGAACTTCAAGGCCAAAACCGGGAAAGTGAATTGTCTGCTGCACGAAATCTACTGCTAAACAAATCGTCTGAATGGGCCCAAGTGAATGCTCGTCATGAACAATTGATGGAGGCCACGACAAGATCTGGAAATCGCAACGAGGTCATCGCCTCGCAGAAAACGGGAATTCAAAATGAATTGTTGGAACTAAAGCCTAGGCTGGATGGCGCTGTTACCGAAATTGAACTAGGAAATGCAACGTTAGTGGGCATGCAAGAGGAACTTGCTGCGCGTAAGGCCAAGTACCACAAGACCAGGGAAGAGCACAACGAATCTACACGACAGGAGCTTCATTGGGCTAATTTAAAATCAGGCGCGTTAAGTCAAATTGAGTTTCGAAGAAATCAAGTTGATTTATTGCAACATCGTTTGACCCAAGCAGACAAGTCCATCGTGGATTTGCAAGGGGAGTTAACTCAATTGCAAAATATCCTGGGTGAAACCGGGCAGAACAGGCCAGCACTCATGGAGGAGGAAGGAAGGGCAAAGTCTGAAATGGCCCAATTTGAAGAAGCGTATTACGCGGTTCGTGGGGATCAAGATGCCTTGGATGAACAAATTCGCCAGCTCCACCGCCAACGGGAGATCAATGACCATTTGCTCAACCAAAGGCAGCAAAATGTCCTTATGCTTCAAATGGAAATCAAGGCCTTGAGGGAACGCTGGGCCATGGAATTTGATAGTGATCCGGACTTGTTGGATAAGGCAGAACCTCCGCAACGCGGCGAGCAAGAACTGGCCGGCTTGGTTCAAGCCATGAAGAAGAAAATCGAAAATTTTGGGCCGGTCAATCCTATGGCTTTGGAAGCCTATGCGGAAGTTGAGCAAAGGCATGTTTTCATCTCCGGCCAAAAAGCAGATTTAGCGCAGGCCAGAGAAGATTTGTTGAGGACCATTGAAGAAATTGACCTGAAAGCTACCGAGCGCTTTATGGAAGGCTTTGCCGCCATACGAGAACATTTTGTGGAGGTTTTCCGCTCTTTGTTTACTGCAGAGGATGACTGTGATCTCCTTTTGAGTCATCCCGAAATGCCTTTGGACTCACCCATCCAAATTTTAGCTAAACCCAAGGGCAAGAAACCCCAGTCCGTTAATCAGTTATCCGGGGGAGAGAAAGCCTTGACGGTAACGGCATTGCTCTTTGCCATTTACCTGTACAAGCCGGCTCCATTCTGTATTTTTGATGAGGTGGATGCCCCTCTTGATGACGCCAACATTGATAAGTTCAACAAGATGATTCGCAGATTCTCTAAGAAATCTCAGTTCATCATTGTGACCCACAACAAAAGAACCATGGAGACCACCGATATCATGTACGGGGTGACCATGGTGGAGCAAGGGGTAAGTCGCGTGGTCCCGGTTGACTTTTCGAACTTGAACGAGTACATTCCCAACCAGGAGGAGCAGGTACCCGCCTTGAACGAGTAAGTTCTTGAGGTTATAAATCTCAGGAGAACTTTAGGTTTTGATCGGCGTACCTGCGCAGGAGCAGAACCGCGGACAGGCACAAGATGATCAAAGCAATTAGAATGGCCCCAAGGTTGGTGATCAGATAGGTCTGCCAATCCAACTTCAGAGGAACATAATCCAGATAATAGGATTCGGGATCCAGTCGTATTAATTTCCATTGGTTTTGCACAAAATATACCACGGCCGTGATGAGATTACCTATAGTGAGGCCTCTGAAGACCAGCCGCAACCCTATCCATACGGTGGTTTGGGCCAAGTGCATGGGACGCAACCCCATAATTTGTAAAATACCCAAACTCCGTTGCCTTTCGAGGATTATGATCAGAAGGGCAGAAATTAGATTCACTGCGCCAACGATGACAAGCAAGATCATGAGGACCACCCGGTTGGTATCAAAAAAGCGCAACCATTCGAACAAGGCGGGCATTTGTTCTTCCAAAGTAATGCATTCCTCCTGCAGGGTCAATACTCGATCGATTTGATGTCGAGTTTCGGTCATTTGACGGTGATCCATCAATTCCATTTCCAAGTGTCCTCCTGCGTTTTCAGACCATCCCAACAATTTTCGCAAAATGGATTGATGGACAACGGCAACCGGTCGCCCCAATTCATTTTGCATAGGCATTTGAAAAATGCCAGAAACTTTGAATTTGCGCATCCTGACGGGTTGCTGCATGAAATAGAAGGACAGGTCATCGCCGCATTGGACCCGCAAGGCGGTAGCCAGAGATTTGGGAATTAAGATTTCCTGCGTGCTGTAATTTTCGCTCCAAGAGGGGATTTGGCCTTCGACCAAATGGGAGCGAAAAAAATCCAATGCGGAATCGTTTTGAACACCTTTAAGCAGAACCCCTTCCATGCCTTCGGAAGACCGGCCTAATCCTGGCAACAGGATCACGGTACTCACTCTGCGAACCCCCGGGATTTGCTGAAGGGTATGAAGGCGTTGCTGACCGAAGGAGAGGTGTGGTCTAAGGGCGTCCTCTTCCGATCGTAGGCTGCGTACCTGCAAATGCCCCCAAAACTGCCCCATTCTCTGGGGAATTTCCCATTGGAAACCATCCACAATCGATGATCCCAACAAGATTAAGGCCAATCCAGCGGCGGTTCCCATGATCGCAAGGCCTTGGACCGTGCGAGTCAGCCTGGTGGCGGAAGACGCCTTGAAAGCTCGGTAGAGAAGCTTTTTTAATTCAGCGTTTTGAGACATAGATTTGTTTCATCATGAGATGGGATTGCAATTTAAGGATACGATTGGCTTGCCTATGCTTTCTGTTTTTGGTTCTTGAGTCGAACGCAAAAGTGTATCCGTCTGCCGCGAATACTTGGCCCTCATGGAAAAGGGTCTTGGAAGGAAAGCGTGTCGGCTTGGTTATCCATAAAAGTTCTATGATTGGTAGTCGTCTTATGCCCGAAGTTCTGCTTGAAAACGGGGTTGATGTACGGATGATTTTTGTGCCGGAACATGGATTAAGGGTGGATTTCGAGGCCGGTGCAACGGTAGGGGATCATGTGGATGCCGTCACGGGTTTGCCGGTGGTTTCCTTGTACGGGAAACGCAAAGGCCCTGAAACGGCTCATACTGACAGTTTGGATATCATCGTTTTTGATCTGCAAGATGTTGGTGTTCGCTTTTATACTTACCTTTCAACCTTGCATTATGTTATGGAGGCCTGCTCTCGCGCCTCCATTACGTTGCTGGTCCTGGATAGACCCAATGTCAATGATTATACCGTGGATGGCCCCGTTATGGATACTGCGTACAAGTCTTTTGTGGGAATGCATCCCATACCGGTGATGCATGGTATGACCATGGGTGAATTAGCCAAGATGATCAAGGGAGAGGGTTGGGCAAAGGGTTCCAATAATTTGAACTTGCAAGTTTGGAAAATGGTGAATTATCAACGTGGCTTGCGGCTTCAACCTCCTGTTCCCCCCTCACCCAATTTGAGGGATTCAATCGCCTTGGAATGGTATCCAACCTTGTGTTTTTTTGAGGGTTGTCCAGTTTCGGTGGGCCGAGGTACAAGCAGTCCATTTACCCTGATTGGTAGCCCTTGGATGGGTATTAAAGACACGTGTTTTATTCCAAAGTCAATTCCAGGTAGGGCACAAAGCCCTCTTTTCATGAACCAAAATTGCTGCGGGTTTTCCCTTGAGAAATTCAAAAAACCAAGGAATCAAGGAATTAG
>Ga0194121_10010702_pt1 | contig 11077 bp, 9 predicted proteins | sample TA2MahCa50mmetaG_FD_148609 | JGI IMG/M metagenome (GOLD analysis project Ga0194121, IMG submission 148609) | Freshwater microbial communities from Lake Tanganyika, Tanzania - TA2015020 Mahale Deep Cast 50m | ecosystem: Environmental > Aquatic > Freshwater > Lake | place: Tanzania: Lake...
CCCGCGGAAACAGGAGCGCTCGCCGGGCAGGCATTGTCAATGTCAGATCGGTCTATATATTAACGCTTCGCCCGTTGGCGCGTGATTGTGTTTGGGACGCGCCTTGAGCCGGGAGGATCGATGATCGATTACGCCGCAATGCGTCGCGCGATGGTGGACAGCCAGATTCGCACCAATCGGGTCTCCGATGAGCGGGTGATCGCGGCACTGCGTGAAGTACCGCGCGAGCGCTTCGTGCCGCAGCGGCTCAAAGGCATCGCCTACATCGATGAGGACCTGGAGATAGCGGCCGGCCGCTACCTGATGGAGCCGATGGTGCTGGCTCGCCTGCTCGATACCGCGCGCGTGAGATCGAGTGACGTCGCCCTCGATGTCGGGAGCGGCACCGGCTATGGCGCGACGGTTCTCGCGCGGCTTGCGAGCACGGTGGTCGCGGTCGAGGCCGATGCCGCGCTTGCCGGTGAGGCAGGGCGCGCGCTGATCGAGGCGGGTGCCGAGAACGTCGCCGTGATGGGCGGCCCACCGCTCGCCGGCTTTCCAGGGCAGGCGCCCTATGACGTGATCCTGATCGAAGGCGCGGTCGAGGCGATCCCGGAGGCGCTGCTCACCCAGCTCGGTGAAGACGGCCGCCTGGTCGCGGTTATCCGCCGCCGCGGCGAAGTCGGGCAGGCGGTTCTCGTGGAGCGGCACCATGGCCTGGTGTCGCGCCGCGTACTGTTCGATGCGTCGATCCAGCCGCTCGTTGAACCTTCGCGAGAGCCGTCATTCACCTTCTAACTAACGTTGCCGGCTCGTCAATCGCCTCGTTGCGACTGGCGACCGATATCCTGAAGGGCACTGCCCGTGAAACGTTTGGCCCTGTCTTTGGTTGCTCTTGGCGTTGTTGCCGCCGCCTTCGCCGGCGGCGCGCGGGCCGAGACGCTTGAGGACGCCTTGATCAGCGCGTACCAGAGCAACCCGACATTGCTCGCGAAGCGTGCCGAGCTGCGCTCGGTCGACGAAGGGGTGGCCGAGGCTCGCAGCGGCTACCGGCCGACCATTTCGGTCGACGGCGACGTCGGCCACACCGAGTTCGAGACCGAATCGCCGGCGGGCACGCAGGACGCCTCGCTCAATCCGCGTTTGGTATCCTTGAACGCGGTTCAGCCGATCTACCTCGGCGGGCGCACGCCAGCCGCCATCCGCGTGGCCGAGAATCAGGTGCAAGCGGCGCGCGCTGATCTTCAGGTCACCGAGCAGCGCGTGTTGCTTGATACCGTGACCGGCTTTGTCGATGTGCTGCGTGATCAGGCCGAAGTCGATCTGAACATCAAGAACGTGATGGTGGTCGGCAAGCAGCTCGAAGCCGCCAAGAATAGGTTCGATGTCGGCGATGTGACGCGGACCGATGTGGCACAGGCCGAGGCGCGGCTTGCCCAGGCCGAGGCCGATCGGGTGCGCGCCGATGGGAATTTGATCAAGTCGCGCTCGATCTACCGCGAGGTGGTCGGCACAATGCCGGGCAAGCTGGAGTGGCCCGAGCCTGCGCTGCGCATTTCTGAGTCCGAAGAAGCGGCGCTCGAGCTCGCGTCCAAGGCGAACCCCGCGATCATCGCGGCCGAGTTCGGCGAGCGCGCCGCGCGGGAGCAGATCGAGGTCGCCCGCTCAGCCTTGCGGCCGAAGGTTCAGCTCCGGGGCCAGCTTTCGAAGGCTTATGACCGCTCGACGTTCTTTGAGGAGGAGGCCGAGGCTTCTATCCGCGCGGAGGTGACCGTGCCGCTTTATCAGAGCGGTTCGGAATATGCCGAAATTCGGCGCAGCAAGCAGGTGTCCGACCAGCGGCGGCTGGAATTGGACGTGGCACGGCGCGCCGTGCTCGACGAGGTGACCCGCGCTTGGGAGGCGCTGGTTACCGCGCGTTCCCAGCGCAAGGCGTTCGACGCCCAGATCACGGCCGCGACCGCGGCCCTCGACGGTGTCTCACAGGAGGCCGACCTCGGCCTGCGGACGACCCTTGACGTGCTTGATGCCGAGCAGGAGCTGTTCGCCGCGCAGGTGAATGCGGTGCGCGCCCGGCGCGATGACCTGTTCGCCGGCTATTGGGTCAAGTCGACGGTGGGTGAGATGACCGCGGAGTTGCTCGCTCTACCGGTCGACACCTACGATGTGAACGCTTATTACAATCGGGTTCGCAACAAGTGGATCGGCACCGACATCGATGACAACTGAGCGGCGCGGCGCTCAACGCCCCGGTGCTCGCGTGACGACGACGCGCCTTTTGTCATAATCTTAACCATCCCCCGTGTTACATCCGTGAGTCTTTGAAGAGCGGTTTGATGGCCGATCCACAACCCAATCCTCAGAAAGAGCCGTCGATGGAGGAGATTCTTGCCTCCATTCGTCGAATCATTTCCGAGGACGGCGATGCGGGCGAGCCGGCGCCGAAGCCGGCCGCGAAGCCCGCTGCGAAGCCCGCGTCCAATGGTGCCGCGGAGGCTGAATCTGTGCTCGAGCTCACCCAGGAAGTCGACGCGGACGGCAATCCCGTCCCGCCCGCACCGAAAGCGAAACCAAGCCCGACCCCTTCCGCGAAGGCCGGACAAGACGATATCGACGCGATCATGGCTGCGTCTTCGTCGAAGACGCCGCCGGCCGACCCCGAGCCTGCCGACGAGGAGCCGGTATCGAACGACCCTCTCGTCGGTGACGATGCGGCGGCGGCGGCTTCCGCCGCCTTTGCAGCGCTCAGCCAAAGGAAGGCCTCGCCCAGGGCTCCGGCCGGGCCGCGCTCCGCCTCCTTCGGCGGCCGCACGGTCGAAGAGCTGGCGGAGGATTTGCTCCGCCCCATGCTCCAGCAGTGGCTGGACGAGAACCTGCCTCCGCTGGTGGAGCGCCTGGTACAGCGCGAGGTCGAACGCATCGCCCGTCGCTCGCAGGATTAGTGGGTGGCGTCCGCTCCGGTCTTGGCGTACATCACGCGACCGGCTCTCCTTTCTGACCTGAAGAGCTAGCGATGCTGGACAAGACGTTCTCGCCCGCCGAGATCGAGGCGCGCCTCTATGCCGCGTGGGAGGCCTCGGGCGCCTTCAAGGGCTGCCCGGGCGCCGGTTGCGAGCCCTGGTGCGTGACCATGCCGCCGCCGAACGTCACCGGCAGCCTGCACATGGGCCACGCACTCAACAACACGCTGCAGGACGTGCTCACCCGCTATCGCCGCAAGCAGGGGCGCGACGCGCTCTGGCAGCCTGGCATGGATCACGCCGGCATTGCGACCCAGATGGTGGTCGAGCGCCAGCTCGCCGAGAAGCAGCTGAACCGGCGTGACATGGGCCGGGCCAAGTTCGTCGAGACGGTCTGGCGCTGGAAGGCCGAGTCGGGCGGCATGATCGGCCGTCAGCTCCGCCGGCTCGGTGCCTCGGCCGACTGGTCGCGCGACCGCTTCACCATGGATGACGGCCTGAGCGCCGCGGTGCTCAAGGTCTTCGTCACGCTCTATCGCCAGGGCCTGATCTATCGCGACAAGCGACTGGTCAATTGGGATCCGCATTTCCAGACCGCGATCTCCGATCTCGAGGTCGAGAACCGCGAGGTCAAGGACGGCAAGCTCTGGTATTTCCGCTATCCGGTCGAGGGGCGCGAAGACACGTTCATCACGATCGCGACCACGCGACCCGAGACCATGCTGGGCGATACCGCCGTCGCCGTGCATCCCGAGGACCCGCGTCACGCCGGTTTGATTGGCCAGCACGTGGTCCTGCCGCTGGTCGGCCGACGCATCCCGATCGTGGCCGATGACTACGCCGACCCTGAGCAGGGCTCGGGCGCGGTCAAGATCACGCCGGCGCACGACTTCAACGATTTCGAGGTCGGCAAGCGACACAATCTGCCGATGATCAACGTGCTCGACGCCCAGGCGCGCATCAACGAGAACGCGCCCGAGGCCTATCGCGGCCTGGACCGTTTCAAGGCGCGCGAGAGGATCATCGCCGACATCGAGGCGCTCGGCCTCCTCGAGAAGATCGAGCCGAGGGTCCACACCGTGCCATACGGCGATCGCTCGGGCGTCGTGATCGAGCCCTGGCTGACCGATCAGTGGTATGTCGACGCCAAGACGCTGGCCGAGCCAGCGATCAAGGCGGTCGAGGACGGACGCATCCGCTTCGTGCCGAAGCGCTGGGAGAACACCTATTTCGAATGGATGCGCAACATCCAGCCCTGGTGCATCTCGCGTCAGCTCTGGTGGGGCCATCAGATTCCGGCTTGGTATGGGCCAGACGGCCATGTCTTCGTCGAGCTGAGCGAGACTGAGGCCCAGACGGCTGCGGCGAAACACTACGGCAAGGCGGTTGCGCTGACCCGCGATGAGGACGTGCTCGACACCTGGTTCTCGTCCGGCCTCTGGCCATTCTCGACGCTCGGTTGGCCCGATGAGACGGCCGAGCTCAAGCGTTATTACCCGACCAGCGTGCTGGTCACCGGCTTCGATATCATCTTCTTCTGGGTCGCCCGCATGATCATGCTCGGCATGCACTATATGGGCGATGTGCCGTTCCGCGACGTCTACATCCACGCGCTGGTGCGCGATGAGCGCGGCCAGAAGATGTCGAAGTCAAAGGGCAACGTCATCGACCCGCTCGCGCTGATGGACAAATACGGCGCGGACGCGCTGCGCTTCACACTTGCAGCGATGGAAGCGCAGGGGCGCGACATCAAGCTCGCGGAGTCGCGCGTCGAGGGCTATCGCAACTTCGCGACCAAGCTGTGGAACGCCGCGCGTTTCCTGGAGGCCAATGGCTGCGGCGGCGGCGCCTCGTTCATTCCGACGCGCGCGACCACGACGCTCAATCGCTGGATCGTGGGCGAGACCGCTCGCGCCGCCGCGAAAGTGACGGAAGCGCTCGATGCCTATCGCTTCAACGACGCGGCCGGAACGATCTATCACTTCGTCTGGGATGTCTTCTGCGACTGGTATGTCGAGTTTTCGAAACCCGCGCTTACCAGCCCCGATGGACCCGAGAAGGCCGAGACGCGCAAATGCGCCTCCTGGGTGATGGATCAGATCCTGGGTCTCCTGCACCCGTTCATGCCGTTCGCGACCGAGGAGCTCTGGTCGCGCCTCGATGAGACGCGCACGACTCAGCTGATCAGCGCGCCTTGGCCCGCGCCGCCGCTTTCGCTCGCCGATGAGGCCGCGGATGCCGAGATGAGCTGGCTTGTGCGGCTGGTCTCGGAGATTCGCGCCGTGCGCTCCGAGATGAACGTACCGGCTGCCTCGAAGCTCGATCTTCTTGCCGCGGGCGCCTCAGCCGCAACCGCACAGCGCCTAAAGCGCCACCGTGAGCTGATCCTGAGGCTCGCGCGGCTTGAGCGGGTCGGGCCGGTCGACGGCGCCGCGCCCAGAAGCGCCGCGCAGTTTGTCCTCGATGAGACCACGCTGTTCCTGCCGCTCGAGGGCGTGATCGATCTCGCCAAGGAGCGCGCCCGCCTGCAGAAGGAGGTCGGACGGCTCGCCGGCGAGATTGCCAAGATCGACGGCAAGCTCGGCAACGCCGATTTCATCAAGCGCGCGCCCGAGGAAATCATCGAGGAGCAGCGCGAGCGGCGCGGTGAGGCCGCCCAGGCTCGCTCAAAGCTCGAGGACGCACTCAGGCGCCTGGGCGCGGACTGACCCTCACCCCAACCCTCTCCCGACAAGCGGGAGAGGGGGTGACGAAACATTTGCCCGCGCCGACATCTCCACAAAGCACCCTCTCCCATTTGGGGGAGAGGGCGGCACGCGAAGCGTGCGGGTGAGGGGGCGGCGGACACAAGGTCTGCTTCCGCTTTACACGAGCATAGGCACACGGCCTAATGCGCCTCCCTTCGTCACCATCACGTCACGGAAGAGGCCATGAGCGCGAAATTCGACAAGTCGAAACTGCCGAGCCGCTACATCACCGAGGGCCCCAAGAGCGCCGCGCACCGCGCGTTCTTCTATGCCATGGGTGTCTCGCGCGAGGCGATGGACCGGCCGATCGTCGGCGTGGCCTCGACCTGGAATGAGACGGCGCCGTGCAACATCGCGCTCCGCCGTGAGGCACAGGCCGCGAAGTTGGGCGTGCAGGAGGCGGGCGGAACGCCGCGCGAGTTCACCACCATCACGGTGACCGATGGCATCGCGATGGGGCATCAGGGCATGAAGTCCTCGCTCGTGTCGCGCGATGTTATCGCGGATTCGGTCGAGCTCACCATGCGCGGCCATTCCTATGACGCGCTGGTGGGCGTCGCCGGCTGCGACAAGTCGCTGCCCGCCATGATGATGGCGATGGTCCGGCTCAACGTGCCGTCGGTGTTTCTCTATGGCGGCTCGATCCTGCCCGGCAAGCACAAGGGCAAGGACATCACGATCATGGATGTCTACGAGGCCTACGGAAAATTCTCGTCCAACCAGATCGACAAGGCCGAGCTCGACGAGATTGAATCCCATGCCTGCCCCTCGGCTGGCAGCTGCGGGGGCCAGTTCACCGCCAACACCATGGCCTGCGTCTCCGAGGCGATCGGGCTCGCGCTGCCCGGCTCGGCCGGTGCGCCCGCGGCCTATGAGGCGCGCGATGAGTTCGCGGTCGATTCCGGCCGCGCGGTGATGAACCTCCTGAAGCTCGGCCTTCGCCCGCGCGATATCGTCACCCGCGAGGCACTGGAGAACGCGGCCGCGGTCGTCGCCGCGACCGGCGGTTCGACCAATGCCGGCCTCCATCTACCCGCGATCGCGAACGAGTGTGGCATCAAGTTCGACCTGTTCGATGTCGGCCGCATCTTCAAGAAGACGCCCTATATCGCCGATCTGAAGCCCGGCGGACGCTTCGTGGCCAAGGACCTGTTCGAGGCCGGCGGCGTGCAGATCGTGTTAAAGGCGTTGCTCGAAGGCGGCTTCCTCCACGGCGACTGCCTGACCGTCACCGGCAAGACCATGGCCGAGAACCTGAAATCGGTGAAGTTCCCGAAGGGGCAGGAGGTGGTGCGGCCGGTGTCGAACCCGATCACCAAGACCGGCGGCGTCGTCACGCTCAAGGGCAATCTCGCGCCCGAAGGCGCGATCGTGAAGGTCGCCGGCATGAAGAAGCTGGTGCATGTCGGCCCGGCGCGCTGCTTCGACACCGAAGAGGCGGCAATGACCGCGATCGTCAAGCGCAAGTACAAGAAGGGCGACGTGATCGTGATCCGCTATGAGGGGCCGAAGGGCGGCCCCGGCATGCGCGAGATGCTGGCGGTGACCTCGCAGCTCTACGGCCAGGGCATGGGCGAGGAGGTGGCGCTAATCACCGACGGCCGCTTCTCGGGCGCGACGCGCGGCTTCTGCATCGGCCATGTCGGGCCCGAGGCCGCGATCGGCGGGCCGATCGCGCTCGTGAAGGACGGCGACATGGTGACGATCGACGCCAACAAGGGCGAGCTCAGCGTCGCGGTGACCGCCGCTGAGCTGAAGAAACGCGCGAAATCCTGGAAGCCGCGGGTGCACGACTATCAGTCGGGCGCGCTCTGGAAGTACGCCGCGACCGTCGGCTCCGCCGTCACCGGCGCCTGCACGCACCCGGGGGGCAGGGCCGAGCGGCACATGTACGCGGATATTTGACGCTGATATTTTCTGCCACGGAATCCCCCCACCCTGGCCCTCCCCCTCAAGGGGGGAGGGGAATGGAAATTCAGGCACCACCTGAGGCGATGGAAGGCACTACCACTCAGACCGGCGATGCCGCGTCGCTGTACTTTGGCGTCTCGAGGGACGACGGGGCGGCATGTTTCCTTTCCCTCCCCCTTGACGGGGGAGGGTGGGGTGGGGGTGGAGGTGGAGCGAGCCCTCAGCCGCTTGCCGTTCAGCGCGAATTCTTGAGTCCATGACCCGCATCGCGGTCGCCGGCTTCCAGCACGAGACCAACACCTTCGCGCCGACGCGGGCGGACTATGCCTCGTTCGAGCGGGCGGACGCGTGGCCGGGCTTGAGCCGAGGGCCTGCGATGATCGAGGCGGTTAGGGGCATCAACCTGCCGGCGGCCGGATTCATCGAGGCGGCGCAGGCACAAGGCGCCGCGATCGAGCCGCTCGTCTGGTGCTCGGCCGTGCCGTCGGCGCAGGTGACGCAGGATGCCTTCGAGCGCATCGCAGCGATGATCGTGGAAGACCTCCAGGCGGCGCTCGCCAAGGGGCCGCTGGATGCGCTCTATCTCGATCTTCACGGCGCGATGGTCGCTGAGCACAAGGAGGACGGCGAGGGCGAGCTGCTTCGTCGGCTCCGCCGCGTGGTCAAGGACACGCCGATCATCGCGTCGCTCGACCTCCATGCCAACACGACCCGGCTGATGGCGGAGGCGGCGGATGCGCTCGTGGCCTATCGCACCTATCCGCATATCGACATGGCGGAGACCGGCGCGCGCGCGTTCGCACTCCTTGAGCGGCGGTTGCGCAATGGTAGGCGACCGGCGCTCGCGCACCGGAAGCTCGATTTCCTGATCGCGCTCGCCTCGCAGACGACGCTCGCCGAGCCTGCGCGGTCACTCTATCGCGCGCTCGATGCGATAAGCGGTAACGGTCTGTGGAGTTTGTCTTTTACGCCGGGCTTTCCACCCGCCGACATATACGAGTGCGGACCGTCGGTGATCGCCGTCGCTGATGATCAACGCACCGCGGACGCCGCGGCCGATGATCTGGCGGCCAAGGTGGTGGCGCACGAGCGCGAGTACGCGACGAGGCTTTGGTCGCCGCGCGAGGCGGTGAGCCACGCAATTGCGAGCAACCGACCGGGGCCGGTCGTGCTCGCTGACACGCAGGACAATCCGGGCGCCGGTGGGAACGCAGACACGGTAGGGTTGCTCGACGCGCTGGTGACGGGCGGCGCCAAGGGCGCGGTTATCGGCGTGTTCTGCGATCCCTCGTTTACGGCGGCGGCCCACGCGGCGGGTGAGGGGCGGCAGATCATGCTGCCGCTCGGCGCGCGCTCAGGGGTTCCGGGTCAGCGGCCTTACACCGGGCGCTTCCTGATCGAGCGCCTGGGCGACGGCCGCTTCACCGGCACCGGGCCGGTCTATCGCGGTGCGCGCATGGATTTGGGGAAAATGGCGCTCGCCCGCGTCATCGATGGCGGCCTCTCGGAGGTGCGGGTCGTCGTGGCGAGCGAGAAATTCCAGGCCGCGGATCAAGCGGTGTTTCGTCATCTCGGCATCGAACCGGCGGCGTGCCGCATTCTCGGCCTCAAGAGCTCGGTGCACTTCCGCGCGGATTTCGAGCCGATCGCCGCCGAGGTGCTGGTGGTCGAGGCGCCGGGGCCGGCGCTCGCCGATCCACGCAAGTTCGCCTATCGGCGGCTGCGCGCGGGCGTTCGCCTCGCGCCGGACGGGCCTGTGTCAGCCGCGCCGCGCGACGGTGAAACGGGATATTGCCACTACATCCGCGCGGACTAGAATGACTCCAGACAAACCCGGCACGTGAGGCACAGCGCCATGGGACTCATCGATCTTCATCACGTCGCGATCAAGACCAAGGACCTCGACGAGACGGTCAAGTTCTACACTAAGGTTCTCGGCATGAAGGTGGCCCATCGGCCGCAGTTCGACTTTCCGGGTGCTTGGCTCGAGATGGGCGGCACCATGTTCCACCTCTACGCCGGCCATGCCGCGAAGGACATGAAGGGCGGCTGGAAGTACAGCCAGATGCATTCGCCGCTCGACCATGTCGCGCTGCGTGCAAAAGGCTTCGACAAGCTCAAGAAGAAGATCGTGGCGTCCGGGCGTGAGTGGCGCCAGCAGGACCTGCCGCATGCTGACATCTGGCAGCTCTTCGTGCTCGATCCGTCGGGCATCAAGATCGAGATCAACTTCACCGCGAGCGATGAGCCCAAGGGCTCCAAGGGGCCCGACAACCGCTACAAGAAATACATCGCCGGGAAATTCTGAAATTCCGCCAGGCGTGTAGTTAGCCCTTTCTCCCGTTGGCTCCGGTTGGCGCCGGTCCAGATCAATCAGCGCGTAACGACGATCTGAACGGCGCCAACGGCAAATGGGCGGGGAGGAAGGGTTTGGGATGGAGGGCGATACAAGGCGCGCGCAAGCGCGCCTTTTGATTCGTCGCCCTGGATGGCCCGATCAAGTCGGGCCATGACGACTAAGTTTGGACGTCCCGCGCCTACGTCGTCACGTACTTCGAGCCCGGCCCGCCGAGACGGCGCTTGAGGCCATCGGCGTGGAGCGCCCAGGGCACGGCCTCCGAGTCCAGACGTGATGGGTCGGCGTCACGCTCGAAGGCTCGTCGAGCGTGCCGGCCATCAGATGCAGCTCGCCGGGGAATTTGTCGCCCTCGAAGCTGATCGGCGTGCCGCACACAGCGCAGAAGGTGCGAACGACGCCCGGAGAAGAATCGTAGCGCTGGCGCTTGGCCTCAGACTCGAACGTCACTTGGCTGTTGCGATAGCCGACCCAGGTCGCGAACGCAGCGCCCGCCGCGCGCCGACAATCGACGCAATGGCAGTGCACGACCCAGAGCGGCTTGCCCTCGGCGCGGTAGCGCACGGCACGACACAGGCAACCGCCAGTGCGAGTCGTCGTTTCGCTCATAGCTCGAGCTCGCACCAGATCGGCGTGTGGTCGGACGCCTTGGGCTTGCCACGCACCGCCCGGTCGATCTCGCAGGCGGTCAGTTTGTCGGCGGCCTGGGGCGAGAGCAGCAGATGATCGATGCGAATGCCGTGGTCGTGCTGCCACGCGCCGGCCTGATAGTCCCAGAAGGTATAGGCCCGCTTGGCATTCGGATGCAGCGCACGGAAGGCATCGGTCAGCCCAAGGTGCATGAGGGCGCGCAGGCCCTCGCGTGATTCGAGGCGGAACAACGCGTCATCCCTCCAGGCGGCGGGGTCATGCACGTCGGCCTCGGTCGGGATCACGTTGTAGTCGCCACCTAAAACCAACGCGTCCTCGGACTTGAGGAGCTTTTCCGCGTGGCGCCGGAGACGCTTCAACCAGCGCAGCTTGTAGTCGAACTTCTCGCCCGGTGCGGGATTGCCGTTCGGCAGGTAGATCGAGGCGACCCGAAGCCTGCCGCCGATGGTCGCCTCGATATAGCGCGCCTGATC
>Ga0194121_10010709_pt1 | contig 11068 bp, 7 predicted proteins | sample TA2MahCa50mmetaG_FD_148609 | JGI IMG/M metagenome (GOLD analysis project Ga0194121, IMG submission 148609) | Freshwater microbial communities from Lake Tanganyika, Tanzania - TA2015020 Mahale Deep Cast 50m | ecosystem: Environmental > Aquatic > Freshwater > Lake | place: Tanzania: Lake...
CAAAGCGGCTTGGCCGCTGCGCTACGTTGTCCCTGAGGCGAAGACTGTCAAGGTCGTGATAAAGCCCGCAAGCCATGCCAGGGTTCTGAGCGAGGACTTATCCATGACATAAAAACCGATATACAAAATTCGGCTGGCAATAAAAAACATCGCAAGAAAATCCAACTTACTGGGGTCCGCCTTGGTCACCAGGGCAATCGCCATGGCAATGCCAAACCAGGTGAAGGCCTCCCAGCTGTTGGCCTGCGCAGCATTGGCGCGACGGCGATAGCCCTCTTGTCGGGCCAGCCATTCGCGGGGCGCGCGATTGTCATAGTCCGATGCGCCCCCCTTTGAAATTCCTGCGCACACGATCGGCAAAATGCCAGCAATCATCAGACACCACAGTGCAATGCTCATAGCTTTCTCCGCTCTCGAACCGCCTGGGCAATCGTGCCCAAGTCAATGTATTCCAGCTCCCCACCAACCGGCACGCCGCGCGCCAGACGTGAGACTTTCTTTTGATCGGCCAGGCCCTTGGCCTTGAGCATGCTCTCAATGGCATGGGCCGTCGCCTCGCCCTCCGGGGTGAAGTTGGTGGCAATCACCACTTCTTTGACCTCGTCTGCAGAAATTCGCGCCAGTAGCCGATCCATATGAATTTCTCTGGGGCCTACGCCTTCGAGTGGCGAGATTCTGCCCATCAGCACGAAATACAGACCCCGCCAGGCGTGGCTTTGCTCGACCGCCAATAAATCCGAGGGCGACTCCACCACACAGAGTTGGCTGCGATCGCGGCCGGCATGGGTGCAGATGCTGCAGACCTCTTCTTCGGTGAAGGTGTTGCACTCGCGACAGTGGCGAATCACACGTACCGCATTCAGAAGCGACTGGCCCAATAACTCTGCCCCCACTCGATCATGCTGCAAGAGATGCAGGGCCATACGCTGCGCGGTTTTGGGGCCTACTCCGGGAAGCCGCCGAAGGGCCTCGGCAAGCGACTCCAGCGCGTGTGGATTGGCAGGCAGGGCACTCACATGCAGTGCTGATTAGAAAAGCTTCATGCCGGGTGGAAGCGGCAGGCCCGCTGTTACGGCAGACAGTCGCTGCTGTGAGACCGCCTCCGCTTTTGCCGAGGCGTCGTTACTCGCCTCGACCAGCAGATCCTGAAGCGTCTCCCGATCATCTGCATCCGCAGACATCAGACTCGGGTCAATCTGCACGGCTTTGACCTCGTGCTTGCAGTTCATGGTGATTTTCACCAAGCCCGCACCCGATTGGCCTTCCACCATCTCCTGGCTCAGGCTGTCTTGGACCTGCTTCATTTTTTCCTGCATCTGCTGCGCCTGACGCATCAGTCCCGCAATCTGACCTTTCATCATCCTGGACTTCCTTTTCTGGTTGAGCGAATGGAACCCGGCACAATCTTGCCGCCAAAATCATTCAGGATCGATTGCACCATCGGGTCGGCATGAATCTGGGCCTCGGCACGCGCCTGGGCCTGGGCGGCCGCATCCGCCTCCTCAGCCGCTGCGGTCAGTGTCTCGGCCTCGCCGAGTTCAACATCAATTTTGCAAGGCTTGCCGAAGTGTGCCGCCAGCGCCTCCTGGGTTTTGCTGACCGCCGAAGACTCAGTCAGCGCAGGAATCGCCACCCGAAACTGCAGCCGCACGCTACGGCCGAGGTCCTCGAATGCAACGAGTTTTGCCTGCTGAACAAATTGCCGCGCCAGGCCCGAGACCGCAAGCGAACGCGAGACCGCAGGCCACTGCTGTGCAGTCAGTGACGCTGCCGGCAGTGCTACAGCTGCGGGTGCGGGTGCAGACGTGGATGCGGGCCCTGCCCGACTCTGCGAGGGCGCTGCCACCGTCCGAGGGGATGCGCTCGTTACCGCCATCGCAGCGGGCTGAAATGCAAAGAGCCGCAGCAGTGTCATCTCCAATCCGGTGCGCTCATCGGGTGCAAGCGGCAGATCTCTTCTGCCCAGTGTCACGATCTGATAATTGAGCTGCAGGGTCTCAGGGGACTGATGCTGCGCAAGCGCCTCGATCACCCCACTGGGATCATCACGAGATTCAATCTTTAGAGTTGCAAGGGCGCTGGCCTGATGAAAACACCGGGCCATATCGGCAAGCAAGGCATCTGCCGATGCGCCTGAGGTTTGTAGTTCTTCAAGAGTTGCAAATGCAGCCTGCGGATCATTACGGGCAATGTCATGCATAAAGCGGCCCAACAGCTCACGCTGAACCAATCCGAGCATGGCCCGAACGGCAGGCTCCGTGATTTGTCCGCCCCCATAGGCAATTGCCTGATCCGTCAGCGACAGCCCGTCCCGCACGCTGCCCTGGGCCGCCACAGAAAGCCAGGCCAGGGCCTGAGGCTCGGCACTGATTTTTTCTTCGTTTAAGACCCAGGCCAGATGCTGCTGCAAAAGCTCGGGCGGTACATTTTTAAGATTGAACTGCAGGCAGCGCGAGAGCACGGTAACGGGAATCTTTTGCGGATCCGTCGTTGCCAGCAAAAACTTTACATCCGGCGGCGGCTCTTCCAGAGTTTTGAGCATTGCGTTAAAGGCGTGATTCGACAGCATGTGGACTTCATCGATCACGTAGACCTTAAAGCGGCCCGCGGTCGGGGCGAACTGGGCCTGCTCGAGCAATTGCTGAATCTCAGCTACCCCGCGATTGGAGGCAGCATCAATCTCGATGTAATCCACAAAACGGCCGCCATCAATCTGACTGCAGGCGCTGCAGACACCACAGGGGTTCGCGCTCACGCCGGATTCGCAATTCAATGCCTTGGCAATAATCCGGGCTAAAGTGGTCTTGCCAGTCCCGCGGGTGCCCGCGAGCAAATAGGCATGATGCAGCCGCTGGGCATTGAGCGCATGGGCAAGGGCCTTGACCACATGGTCCTGGCCCACCACCTGTGAAAACGATTTTGGCCGCCACTTGCGGGCCAGCACGGCCGATGGCGATTGCAGCCCTGCAGCCGCAGGCGGCGGCAAATCTTCAGAGGAAAACAGGGCGTTAGTCATTCATCAGTGTGCGTCAAAGGGGGCGAGCCGGACCCCCGGCACTTGAGAAATTCAGCCTTGGCTGCTTCGTTCCCGACCTGACCAGGTATGCCGACTCCCAATGCGGGGCGGCCCGCCTTAGGCCAAGTGTACCAAGCGGTCCCCCTGCAGATCCCACAGCTGTGCCTTGGCCGTCAGAATCTTGGCAGCGACCCTGGCCTGAGGCCGAATCCTGGCGAATTGATCGCGATACAACGCAAGCTGGCGGACGTAATCCGCATGCTCCGAGGGCAGAACATTCCACTTGAAATCAACAATCCACCACTCCTCTGGTGACTCCTGAATCCGGACGACGCGATCGGGACGCATCAGCGTGCCGGATGGCAAATCCACCGCGGGCCACTCGGATTCGGAGTACGCAAGAACATCTGGACTAAAAATGCGGGCTGCAAACTCGGACTTTCCAATGGCCGCGGCTGAAGCGATCACCTCATCTCGGGCGGCACCCGGCAGTCCAAATTGAGCAATCAGTGCGCGGGCAACCGCAGTGGCCTGCTGGGGCCCGAATTCCAAAAGCCGGTGTAAGGCTTTGCCCTGCCGCATCGCCAGTGTCTCGGATGCTGGTGAGCCTGCTGGACTCGTTTTTTTATCAAAGCGCAATCCACGCCATGTCACTGCAGACGGTGCGAGAAAAGCGGGGGCGTCTTTCTGTGCGGCCGGGCCTGGCACAGAGGGCTGAGGAAAATCACGTTGCTCGCAATGGTCTTTTAGTTTTTCATACCAGCTGGGCTTACGACTGCTTGAAGCTGGCCGCTCTTCGCCGGTGGCGCTTAATAAAAGCACCTGCTTGGCCCGCGTAATGCCAACATACAGAAGATTGAAATCCTCTTCCTCGATGCGCCGGTTCTCTTCCAGTAATGCATCACGAACAAATGGGCTGATGGGATCGCCTGCAATCCAGCCCGCATGGCCGAGGATCGCATCGCGATTCTCCGACCATTGCGACAGCCAACGCAGCCCGCTCTCCGATCGGCCCTGATCCATCAGCCCCGCAAGCACTACAACCCTGGCCTCAAGGCCCTTGGCCGCATGCAACGTAGAGAGGGCCACCGCCTGCTGATTGGGCAAGACACCGGGGCCGGGAGACTCCGAATCAGAGAGGGCAGCAGCACGATTTAGCTCGCGCAGAAATCTTGGCAGGCTGGGCAGCCGTCCTGTGTCGAGCTCCAAGGCAAGGCCAATAAAGGCTTCAATATTCGCAAGCCGCTGCAGGCTACGAAAATCGGGAGTGCGCGAGGCAATCCGATCAAATACATCCTGATCGTGCAGGATCTGGTCCAGCAGATCATGAACTGGCAGCTGCGTCGATAAATCAATCCAGCGCGACAGACTTCTGGCAGCAGCCGCCAAGGCGGGGTCGGCATCGGGCTTAAGACCGCAGGCAAGTAAGCCAGCGTAAAAACTCTCCCCATCATCAGCAGCCCGCTGTTTTGCAATTGTCACCAGCTGCGAATCGGCGAGGCCAAAGATCGGGCTTTTCAGTGCCTGGGCACAGTCGCGATCCGACCAAGGTGCAGCCAAGAAACGCAGCAGCGCAATCAGATCTTCGATTTCCGGAGACGACAGCAGCCCGCCTGAACGATCACTGACAAAGGGAATGCCGGCTTCGGTGAGCGCCAGCTCATAGCTCTGAAAATGCGTGCGGGCGCGAAACAAGATCCGCACCTCCGACCACTGTAACGACGGCAACTCTCTCCGAAGCTGCAGTAAAGCCGCTGCAATCGCCCTGCCCTCACTTTCCCAATCGGGTGCCAGGCCAAGACGCGCAACAAAACCAGCTGCATCGGCTGCGCGGGTCTCGTGATCGACGAATCGATTGGGCGCAGCGCTGCCAAGTGCGGCATTCAGAAACGCCACCACCGCGGGGCCGCAGCGATAGGTGGTGTTCGTGGAGAGAACGTCCGCGCCAAAGTGTTGGGCAAGCCACCGGGATGCCGCATAAAACACCTCTGGGTCAGCACGCCGGAATCGATAAATCGACTGTTTGGGATCACCCACGATAAAGACTCGGGGGGCGCTGGCTGCAATGCTGTGATCATCTTGCTCATACTGGGAGAGCCAACCCCGCAGCATCGCCCACTGCACCGGATTGGTATCTTGAAACTCATCGACCAGGAGTTGTGAAATCTGACGATCAAAACGCGCATGAAAATCTGCCGCTAATGCTCCGCCAAGCAGCTCCCATGCCTTCATCTCAAGGCCGGTGAAATCGGTCTCGTGGCTTTTGGCCATGACGTCTTCCAGGCATTGGCCAAGCGTTGACGCGCAGGCCCAGAGGGCCTGATTGCGGGCCGCCAAAAGACGTGCATCGCAGGTGGTGATCAGCCCACCGAGTGCCGCGCCAAAGGCCTGAATCTGGGCCTTTAATGCTGGGCCTTCGGCACCCCACACCGCCAGGTCTTTGCCCTTGCGAACAAAGCGATCATCGCCACCTTTTAAATGAAAGCGCGGGCTATCGGGATCGCTGAGCATTTCCTCGGTCGTGCGTTGCGTGAGCATGCGGCTACGCAAATCGCTGAGCTCATCAGGATTCCATCGCGAAAATAAACCAGCGAGCTCGGCACGATCGGCAATCTGTGCATAGGCTTTGGCAAAAATCGCTGCCTGCGATTGCTGGGCCTGATAAAACGCAGCCACGGCCAGTCGATTGGCTGATAACGCATCTGCGATCACTGATTTGCTGGCCCTCGCACCGCTTCCAGCAGCCGCCGCATCGGACTGCGGCTGTGATTCAACACCAAAGGCCTGCCACTCCACACGGGCAGCTAACCAAGACTGCATCGCCTCGCGGACATGCCATGGGCCCATCAACTCAATTAACTCGGCGTACGGCAGCCGATCCGTATGGTTTGTAAGAAACAACTCCCACGCCTGGCGATGCAAATCGGAGGCGCGCTGTGTCAGCGAGAGGCTGGCCATGCCAGCTGCGCGCAGCGGTGCCATGGCGATCAGACGGGCATACCAGCTGTGAAATGTTCCGATCATCGGAGGCTGGGGATCTGATAAAAACCGCTGTAAGGCCTTGGGGGCTGCTAAAAGCGCGGCCTCAAGGGCCTGACCGGTCAGGCCCCAGTGAGTAAGAATCTCGCGTTGTCGCTGTGCATCGCTGGCTGACAAATCACGCAGCTGCCCAATCACCCGATGCCGCATTTCAGCGGCGGCTTTATTCGTAAAAGTCAGTGCAAGGATGGATCGCGGGGCCACGCCCTCAAGAAGAGCCCGGGTAATTCGCGAAGACAAAAGCCAGGTCTTGCCGCTAATTCTCGAAGACAAAAGCCAGGTCTTGCCGCTTCCCGCACAGGCCTCCACGACCACGCTGCGTTGGGGCTCTAAGGCCCTTGCCGGATCAAGCGCCATCGGTCTGCTCCGCGCCATCGTTGGCCTCTATCTCTAAGCGTGCGGCATCAAGCCGATAGTCATCGCGCCGGCAGACACCCCGCACGGCACAGTACTGACAGACCTGCGCATCCGCATCAACTCCCCGTGCCTGCACCAGCGCACCACCGGCAATCTCTTTGAGTTCTGAGCGCACCGATTCCAGAGCCTGGACGCCGAGCTGCGCAATTGACCTGCCTTCATCGGGTGTGAGATCCACCTCGGTGACGGCCTCACGCCGAATCGACACAAAACGCGCAGCCTTCACCGGCTGGTCTGACTGCTGTGCCTGCAGCAGCCAGGCATAAAGCTGCAGCTGAAGTTCATTGCCTTCTGGGCTTAAGCGTTTTTTCAGAACTTTGGGATTGCTGGTTTTGAAATCCATCACCACGCCGCGCTGCACATCCAGCCGATCCAGCCGGCCTTTGAGCGTCACGCCCAGGTCCGGAATTTGTGCGCGTAGTGGCAGTTCAGTCTGAATCACGCTGCCTGAATCGCTCGCGGAATTGGCAGCGGGCTGAGTCAGAAGCCATCGGGCAAGTCTGGGCACGATTGCAAACGCCTCGGCACGCAGCTGCGCCCAGATCGGCCTCGGGAGCGGGAGCTTTAATGTGTCGCCAGGACCACCCCAGCGCCAGGGCTGCTCCAGACTCTGGTCAATCTGCCGATGTAGCCAGTCGGCGCACAGGGCCTCGGAATCAAATCCCGCTGGAGCCGCTTTTAAAACATGATGCAACAGCGAGCCCAGATCCGAGGCCTGCGCGGATTCTTCCAGCTCCTCGCATTGCGAAAGCGCCAAAAGCGAAGACAGCGCATATTGATAAGGGCAGTCCACCAATCGCTGCGATTCAGATACCGAGATCGCATCCGGCAGGCCCAGATCCCACTGCAGCTGCGTTTCGGCCTGAAAATCTTCTGTCAGGGCAGGCAAAAGACTGCAGTCGAGCACCAGCGGCGAGATCATTTCGGCCGCTTTTTTCACGGGCATGGATGTCTGCAGCTCCACCCATGGAGAGAACTGCACTGCGCTATCTGGCTCATCGCTGGTCGCAATCATGGTGATCGGAAGATCCGATCGCCACAGCGCAGTAAACGCAGTAAAGCCCTCGGACTCCTCTTGAATGGGATCAAGCGCAAGCCCCATCTCGGCAAGCTGCGTTGGCTCGAGAAATCGCGGCATCTCGCGCTGGGGCAGCCGCTTTGCATCTGCACCCACGACCAGCAGGGCCTGCGGCCTTTGCCACAGCAACGACGAGGCGGAGACCACACGGACTTTTGCCTGTTCGGTGGGCTCGATGAATCGCGCACGATTTAACTCTTCGGCCAGCACCGTATTCCAGAGCGACGACGATATCGCCAGCGAATCGGCCATCGACTGCTGCTGCAGAATTTGCAGCGCCGCCAACACGGCCTCTCCCGCGGGGTCCGATGCCAATGCGGCATCCAGGCCCAGCGCCTCTGCGGCCTGTAACAACTGATCCACCCAGCGTGCGAGGGGCTGGCGGCCACGCCGCCTTGCCGTCTCGAAGACTTCTGCAGGAAGTGTGAGCAGGCCCTCCTGAGCAAGCGTCGCCAGACTAATCTCGGTGACTCGGCCCGCCTCGCGTAATGCGGCATCCAGCATCTGACGCTCTCTCGCATCAAAGCCGCAGGTGACTTTCAGGCCCGCGGCAACAAAAGGGGAATGGACCCATTCAAGAATGGTCTGGGTCGTAATCGGGCCGCTCAGCAGCTGATTCAGGCCAGCAATTGCACTTGCGGCCACTGTTGTATCCAGCGCCCAGCCAGAGCGGTCACTAAAGGGCTCCTCAGCACGCTGCAATAAAGCACGCATTCTGCGGACCGCTTTGCGATCCAATGCAAGCACGCCAATGTCAATCAAGCCGCGGGCACGCCACTGCAAGATGGTCTGCAGACCTGCCCATGCGGTCTCCTCGAGGGTGCAGGCCGCAATCAGTTCCCGCTCCTGCGATGCCGGCGAGGCCTCGGATGCGGTCAGCGGATCAATTGGCTGAAAACCAAATACTGTGATCTGCGAGTCCTGCACGCCAAACAAAATCTCAGCCATTGCGAGTTCACGCTGCGACGGGGATCGGCCAAGGCAAAACCAAACGGCATCGGTGCAAAGCGATAATGGACGCTGATATTTTTTCAGGCCCTGCGCGATCCACGGGGCTTGATCCTCCGCAATTGAGGTGGCCCGATGCAGTTCAGCCAACACCCACAGATCGCCGGCAATCGATGAGGCAGCTGCCGATGTCACCGGCAGCCCAAGATGGGCCGCATCAAGCCAATCCCAGCCCTCAAAGATATCGACCCACTGGCCTGCCAACAGCAATGCCGCCCGGGCTGACAGATCGCCGGCAATCGATGAGGCAGCTGCCGATGTCACCGGCAGCCCATGATGGGCCGCATCAAGCCAATCCCAGCCCTCAAAGATATCGACCCACTGGCCTGCCAACAGCAATGCCGCCCGGGCTGAGCCGGCGAGTGCGTGTTTTAAAGCGGAATGATCAAGCAGGTGTTGCGCCAGTTCCACACGCCGTGCGCAGAGCGCGCGCGGCAGTGACACATCATTTACGCCACCATGGGATGCAATCTGGAAGACTGCCTGCTGCGCAGCCTGATCAAGGCTGCCGCACCAGGGCATTGGCCTGCCCTGCTTGCGGCCAGGCCACTGGACCGCCGAGAGCGCGGACTTCAGTGCGGCAGCGGCGGCCGGCGAGTCGGTAATCAGCGCCGGGGGGAGATCGCCCTGCGCCTGGCCCATGGCCTGGGCTACGGCCTGCGACAGCGGCGCAGTGCTTGGCAGGGCAAAAACTGTAGGCATGGGGGAATTTATGCTATTGTCCACGGCGAAATCACCATAGTAGACAGCCCGGCAGGCTCACCGAGTGATCGATGCGGCAAAACGTCGCCCCGCCTGCCCAAAAACACTAAAGCCCCCCCCGGTTACACCACTATGAGCCAACATGTTCTCGCTGTAAGCGATGGTTACACCACTATGAGCCAACATGTTCTCGCTGTAAGCGATGCCTCATTTGAGGCCGATGTCCTGAAATCAGATCTGCCCGTGCTGGTGGACTTCTGGGCCGAATGGTGTGGCCCCTGCAAAATGATCGGCCCGATTGTCGAAGAGATTGCCAAGGAATACGACGGCCGGCTCAAAGTCGCCAAGCTCAATGTCGATGAAAACGCCGGCGTGCCGGCCAAGCATTCGATTCGCGGCATCCCCACACTGATTCTTTTTAAAAATGGTGCTGTGGTCTCCCAGAAAGTCGGAGCGGCAGCAAAATCGCAACTCACCGCATGGATCGATAGCAGCTTATGATTTCGCCTCAGGCCGCAGTCTCGCGCGGCCTGAATTCAGTGCCCCGTCTCGGGGCCTCAGGGCAGACGCTCTGAACACCACCCTCTAATTTTTAATTCACGTTTTTTAACCCTGTCCGTCTCCACGGCGACACATCGCTAAACGCTTATGCACCTCTCCGAACTAAAAGCCCTTCATGTGACACAACTCGTTGATCTGGCGATGAGCCTTGAGATCGACAACGCCAGCCGGCTGCGCAAACAGGAACTGATGTTTGCGGTCCTAAAGAAAAAAGCCAAACTGGGCGAGCAGATTTTCGGCGATGGTGTGCTGGAGGTCCTGCCCGATGGATTTGGATTCCTGCGCTCCCCAGAATCCAGCTACCTCGCCAGCACCGATGACATCTATCTCTCCCCCTCGCAGATTCGCCGCTTTAATCTGCACACCGGCGACTCGGTGGAAGGCGAGGTCCGCACCCCCAAAGAGGGTGAGCGCTACTTCGCGCTGGTGAAGGTCGACAAGATCAACGGCCAGCCGCCCGAAGCTTCAAAAAACAAAATTCTTTTTGAAAACCTGACACCACTGTTTCCCGATGAGCCCATCGTGCTGGAGCGGGAAATGAAAGGTGAAGAAAACATCACCGGCCGTGTCATCGACATGATCGCGCCAATCGGTAAGGGCCAGCGCGGACTGCTGGTGGCCTCACCGAAAAGCGGTAAGACCGTGATGATGCAGCACATCGCCCATGCGATTACCACCAATTACCCCGAGATCACACTCATTGTGCTGCTGATTGATGAGCGGCCGGAAGAAGTCACCGAGATGCAGCGCAGTGTGCGGGGTGAAGTGGTGGCATCAACTTTTGATGAGCCCGCGACACGCCATGTCCAAGTGGCAGAGATGGTGATCGAGAAAGCCAAGCGATTAGTCGAGCACAAAAAAGATGTGGTGATTCTTCTGGACTCGATTACGCGCCTGGCCCGGGCCTACAACACCGTGGTGCCGACCTCCGGCAAAGTGCTGACCGGCGGCGTGGATGCGAATGCGCTGCACCGGCCGAAACGTTTCTTTGGCGCAGCCCGAAACATCGAAGAGGGCGGATCGCTCACGATCATCGCCACTGCCTTGATTGATACCGGCTCGCGGATGGACGAAGTGATTTACGAGGAATTCAAAGGCACCGGCAATATGGAAGTCCACCTGGCCCGTCGCCTTGCAGAAAAGCGGGTCTATCCGGCCATCAATATCAATCCCTCGGGCACCCGCCGCGAAGAGCTGCTCATTAAGCCCGATGTGCTGCAAAAGATCTGGATTCTGCGCAAGCTGCT
>Ga0194121_10010710_pt1 | contig 11068 bp, 13 predicted proteins | sample TA2MahCa50mmetaG_FD_148609 | JGI IMG/M metagenome (GOLD analysis project Ga0194121, IMG submission 148609) | Freshwater microbial communities from Lake Tanganyika, Tanzania - TA2015020 Mahale Deep Cast 50m | ecosystem: Environmental > Aquatic > Freshwater > Lake | place: Tanzania: Lake...
GTCGGCTACCTGACGCGCGCCTACCAGATCGTCCGCAGCCGGGGATGAGCCGGCGATGCCGCGCGAGCTGGCAGACCGGCTGAAGGCGTTCAGGCGCGAGCACTTCCCGCGCTCTTTACCAATAGCGGCTCGTGGGGCAACATAAGCTGCATTGTTCGCCGTCAAACCGGGACCGGGGAGCGCGAGAATGGCCAAATCGTGCGGTGCAACGCGGCCTGGGGCGGATAGATTTTCCTATCCATCCTCATCACGATGACGAAGGAACTCGAACGGGCAACGACGGGCCTGGATCGCCTCTATAAGGCTGTGGAGGACGGCGCCCTGTCCATCGACGAGACACTGCGCGCGCGCACGCAGAAGCTCAAAGCGCGGCGCAGCGAGGTCCTCACCGAGATGGCCAAGCTAAAAGACCGCCAGGCGCTCGCGGTGCGGCGGGTGAACGCGGACACCGTGATGGCATTCTGCGCAGCGCTGCACGAGCGTTTCACCGACCCCACCTCAGGCTTGGGCAAAGCCTACCTGCGACTGCTCGTCGAGGAGATCAGACTCAACGGGAACGAACTGGTCGTTACCGGCAGCCACCGGCGCCTCGCCGACGCCATCGGCTTCATGGAGAAAAGAAAGCCAGGAGAAGTGTCCGGCCTCGTAATTGAGATGGCGCGCCCGGCGGGATGAATCGGGGCACTGGTGCGAGATTGTATCAGTCGAATAGCCGATTGAAACGATAGAAGGAAAATCTTATCCCTTATCCCTTGCTTGATACGGTCAAGGTGCTGATTTACGCCGCATGGCTGGTGGACGCGTGGCGCTGCGCGCCCAATGTCGAGCGTGCGCGCTGGCGGAGCCTAGTCTGTGCTTCGGTCGCGCGCGGTGTGGTGCTCGTCGCGGCAACTACCTGGCCTGACGCGCAAACCACCGTAACAACTCGGGTTCGGTGAGCGCTCCACTGACGGACTCGGCGCGATGGGTACGGTCGAACAGATAGGTGCGCGGCAGTTCGCCGCGCCACGCGGGATCGACCGCGTAGCGCACGCGTTCGCTGAAATTGTCGGCGAACGCCCAACGGGTGGCACGGCCGGGGTCGTAGCGGCGAAGAAAGGACTCGATCGTGGCGCGTTCCGAAGGCGGATCCACGGCCACCAGGTGCACGCGCACGCCGGGAAATTTGCGCTGCGCCGCTTTCAGCACTTTCATGTCCTCGCGGCAGGGCTCACAGGTCGTGGACCAGAATGCGAGCACGAACGGCTTGCCGGCCTCCGCGGCACGGATCGCGGCGAGGCTTTGCGCGTCGAATGGCCGCAGGCCCGCCGCACCGGCATGGATTGCGAAAGCGAACAGGGACGCGACGGCGAGGCGTCGAATCATGGCAGGGACACCACGGACAAAGGCTCTTTCTGCGTGTTCCAAAGCACGTGAAACGCGCCTTGGCGCAAAAGCACGAACGGATGTCCCGAAGGCCCGGCGGTCGCCGCAAGGTCCAGTTCGCGCCACGTATTGCCCGCGTCGTCGGAGCGCAGCGCGCGCAGCCGCGAGCGAGCGCCGTCGAACTCCTTCCAGGCAATCGCCACGCGATTCCCCGAGATCGCGAGATCGGCATGCTCAGCCGTCTGTCCGCCGATGCGACGTTGCCCATCCACCCCAGCGTCATGCAGGCGGCCGTAGTAAACACCGTTCTTGCCCGGCGCACCGGTAAACCAAACCGCGTGCAGGCGCCCCGCCATATCCGTCGCCAGAGACGGGCCGTGATGCGGACAGACATCGACGCGCCAGTCATCGAAGGTGGCGCGCACCACCTTGCCCGCCTGACCGTCAGGCGTGATGATTCCCAGCGCGTGGTCGCGGATGTTGGGCGCGAAAACGTGCCGCCACAACGCGTAGTAACTGCCGTCCGGACGCTCCAGAAGAGCGATGCGGCAGCACTCGCAGCTGTGGTCGGCAAGCTTGTAATCGCCGCGAAAGCTCGCGCCGCGGTCATCCGAGACCGCCCAGTACACTGCGGCCCCTCGGTAATCCTTGGCCTCGGCGTCGCGATTCTGCTGGTCGCGCTTGTCGATCCACGCGACGAACACCTGTCCCCTCGAATTCACCGCAAGCGAGTCGAAGCGATGCGTGATCTGCTGGCGGTCGGCGTGCACCACAGCCGACGGACTGAAGCTCAGGCCTCCATCGAGCGAGCGCGAGAAGCGTATTTCGCCGGTGAAGGGTTTTGCCAGCGGCCGCGTCCACGTCAGGTACAACTCGCCGCCGCTGCCCGCGGCAATCTTCGGGCGCGCGTCCGCGCCCGTGTCGGTCGGCTCAGGAGCCGGCGTCACGTGCACGGGCTTGCTCCAGCTGCGTCCGAGATCGTCCGAGCGGCTGACGGCAATGTACCCGGCGTCCTTGTACGCGGCCCACAGTACGCCGCGCGCGTCGAACACGGCCGAAGCATTCAGCTCCTGGCTCGCCCTGCCCATGGGCGCGCCCTTGCCCTTGCCGTGCTCGCCGTGCGCGTGCTGCGCGCCCGCCGTTCCGGCGGCGCACAGCGCGAACAGCCCTGCGCAAGCGGCGAGGCGCAGTCCTACCACTGCGCCTCCAGGCCCGCGTAGAGCGTCCGCGGCAGCCCGGGCGAGAACACCTGAGTGCTGGACGAGATCTGTGCACTGTCGGCGTAGCGCTTGTTCGCGAGATTGTTGATCGTCGCAAATACGGTCAGGCCGTGGCCAATCGGCCAATTGCCGCGCAGGTTGAACAGGTCGTGGCCGCCGTAGCGGGCGGTATTCGCGGCGTCCAGCCAGTAGCGCCCGACGTTGATCCACTCCAGCTGCAGCCGGGCGCCGGGCCGCGGGGTCCAGGTCAGGCGCGTGTTGCCCAGCGTGCGCGGCGCCGCCTCGATGTCCTTGCCGCTGAAATCGCCGTTGCTGGTCACGAAGTCGACATACTTGTGGCTCGCGAACGAGAACGCGCCGTCCAGTCGGAATTGCCCGCCCAGCGGCAAGCCGGCCCCGATCTCCAGTCCGCGGTGCCGGGTCCTGCCGGCGTTGACGCGCGTCGTGAAATTGGTGGCAGTATCGCGCTGGCTCACGATGTCGTCGCGCTTCTCCAGCTCATAGACGACCACATCGTACGATAGCGGCCCCCACCTGCCGCGCAAGCCGCCTTCGAGCTGGTCGGCCTTGATCGGCTTGAGGTTGAGCGCCGCCTGCGCGGCCGCCTGCGCCGCCGCCGCCGTGGTGCCGAAACTCGGACGGAACATGTCACCCTCGGATGGTGCGCGGAACCCGTAGGTCTGCGACATGAACAGGTGCGTCGTTTCGGCGAGCGCGTAGGTCGCGCCGAACTTCGGGCTGCTGCGATCGAACTTCACCTTGGTGTCGGCCGCCTGGCCGTAGACGCGCACGCCGGTCGGGAAGGTTCCGCCGGCCGCGGGCACCGTGACGGGCCCGCCGACCTTGTTGTCGAAGTTGTAGCCGATGCTGTCGCTGCGTAATCCTACCGTCAGGCGCAGCCGCTCCACGGGCGAGATCTCGCCGTGCACGTAGGGCGATGTGCCCCGGTAGGTGACGTCGTAGTCGTAGATCCGCCCCGCCACCGTGAAGGCGAGATGCTGTCGCGAGGCCCCCGCTCCAGTGGTCGTGGTGCGAATTGCGTCCTCCGTGCGGCCCCCCGGGCTCACTTCCATATCGACGCCGGCGATGAGCCGCGCGCGCATCGCCCCGGCGAAGTTGTGGCGCCACTTCGCCTGCACACCGTACGACCGATTCTGGCTATAGGAGATGGTCGGGTCATTGTTCAAGTTGAACGACGCCAGCAGGTCCATGCTGTTGTCGCGCAAGTACGGCGTGATAGACACCAGAGAGTTGCCGATCTCACGCTCGTAGGACGACGACAGGCGCAGCGCCCCCACCTTGCGGAACGCGATCGGCAGGTTGTTCTTCGTGGGATTGTTGAGATAGTCGTTCAGCGGCAGCGGCGAGTTGGCGCCGGTCTCCTGGTCGATCTTGGAGAAGCTGAGCACCGTCTTCAGCGTTGCATCGCCGCCGAGCGCGCGGTCCCAGCGGAACGTGCCGCTGCGCCGGTCGTAACCGGTCTTGTCGCGCCAGCCGTCGGTATGCGTCGCGTTCAGGTCCGCGCGCCAGGCGTCGTCACCGTGCGAATTGCCGCCGCCGCCAAGCAGCCGCCACCAGCCGTGGCCGCCGACCTCGCCGAACAGGGTCGCCTCCGCCTTGCTCGGCGGAGTCCGGGTCAGGATGTTGACCAGCCCGCCGATCGCGTCCGAACCGTAGAGCGCGGTCCCCGGACCGCGGATCACCTCGATGCCGCCGGCCTGCGGCAGGTTGATCTCGTAGAGCGCGTTGTGGTTGAAGAACCCGGTCGAGCGGATCGGAATGCCGTCCTCGAGAAACAGGTACACCGGGCTCGTCGTGAACGGCTGCCGGATTGCGGTGGTATGGCCTTCGCCGTTCGTCACCGCGACCGCCACGCCGGGAATCTGGCTCACGATCTGCGACGGATGGCTCGGCCGATCGAGCCGCACCGTCTCTCCCGGGATGACGCCGATGGAGGCCGGGGTCTCGACGATGAGTTCCTTCTCCCGCGTTCCCGTCACCGTGACTTCCGGCAGCGCCTGCGGTTGCGGCGCCTGCTGCGCCTGCGCAATCGCGGGCAGTGCGCCCGCCACGAATGATGCCAGCAGCTTCCCGTTCAATAGAAATCGCATGTCACTCCTCCCTGGGTTGTTCCTGGATGCGATGTAGACGGTGATGCGGCGGCGTCACGGCGCCTCCGCCGGATCGGTGACAAACCCGATGCGCACGAGTCCGTGGCTCGCCGCCTTCGACATCACGCGCGCGACATTGCGGTAGGCGAGCCCGCCATCGGCGCGAAGGTGGAGTTCGGGCTGCGGATCGCGCCGCGCCGCATCGCGCATGCGCGCCTCCAGCGCGGCGTCGCCGATCTCCTCGCCGTTCCACCAGATGCGCCCCTGGGCGTCCAGCGCAAGCTGGACGTTGTCCGGCCTGGTGATGTTCGGCGCCGAGCGCGCCTTTGGCAGGTCCACCTTGACCGCGTGCGTGAGCAGCGGCGCGGTGATGATGAAGATCACCAGCAGGACCAGCATCACGTCGATCAGCGGGATCATGTTGATCTCCGCCATCAGCCGCGGATCGTCACCCTGCTGGAAGCCGCCGAAAGCCATCTCAGCGCCCTCCGGACTTCAGCGGCGCGCCGGTCGTGAGCAGCGCGAACAGGTCGTGCGCGAAGGCGTCGAGCTCCGCTCCGACCAGGCGATTGCGCCGCGCGAAGCCGTTGTAGGCGAGCACGGCCGGGATCGCCACGGCGAGTCCGAGCGCGGTCATGATGAGCGACTCGCCCACCGGGCCGGCGACCTTGTCGAGCGTGCCCTGCCCGGTCATGCCGATGTTGACGAGCGCGTTGTAGACGCCCCAGACGGTGCCGAACAGACCCACGAATGGCGATGTCGCGCCGACCGAGGCAAGCACGGCGAGCCCGGATTCCGCGCGCATGGTCTGCGCCGCGATCTCGCTGCGCATGGCGCGCGTGAGGAACTCGTGCGCGCTGCCCGCCTCGTCGAGACGCGTCGCCCCGTGCTCGGCGTGGTGCTTCGCCGCCCGGACCGCGTGCGCCGCGAGCGCGGAGAAGGGGTCCTCCGCAGGTACCTTCCCGAGGCTGGCGGCTGCCACGTCGAGCGACGGCGCAGCCCAGAACTCGCGCAGGAAGCGGCGCGCGCCGCGGCCCACGGCGATGGCATGGAGCAGCTTTCGCACGATCAGATACCAGCTTGCGAGCGACATCGCGAGCAGAACGGCGAGCGTGCTCCTTCCGACCGCGTCGCTCTGGGCGAGAAGCGCGGCAAAACCGTAGGCCTGGGACGCTTCCACGCCCTAGTTCTCCAGGGAAAACAAGATGGGCACGAGCACCCAGGCGGCGACCGGCCGATCGCCTTGCCGCGCGGGGACGAAGCGCCACTGCCGCACTGCCTCGAGCGCCGCCTGGTCGAGGCGGTCGTGTCCGCTGGAGTTGCGCAGATGCACCTCGTCCGCCACGCCCTGCGCGGTGACGTGAACCCGCAGGACCGCCCTGCCCTGCTCGCCGCGCCGCCGCGACCACAGCGGATAGACCGGCGGCGGGTTGCGCAGGTACGCGGCGTCGAAAGACGGCGGCACGAGGCGCGGCGGGGCTTCGACCGGCGCGGCAGTGGCCGCCGCTTCGAACTTCGGCGGCGGCGGCGACGCTGCAGCCGATGGGATAGACGCGGCGGTCTCCACGGCAAGGAGCGGCCGAGGCTCGGCCGGCTTGCGTGGAATCGCCTGCCGCGCCACCGGCAACGGCTTCGGCGGCGCGACCGCGGGAGCTGGCGGAGGCTCCGGCAGCGCCGGCGCGATCAGCGTCACCATCAGCGGCACCGCCTCGAGCAGCGGCTTGCGCACGGCGTCGAGCTGCAGCAGCGCCCAGGCGGCCGCCGCGTGCAGGAGCAACGTCACCACCAGGCTTTGGGCGCGTCCGTTCATGGGAAATGGCTCCGCGACGTCCGGCCTCAGTGCTTCTTCGTCTCGCCCTGGCCGGTCGTCGTCAGCGCCTTCACCTTCGCCTTCACTTCCAGCGTCTGGCGCCTCTTGTCTTTGCCTTCGATCACCAGCGTGATCGGCACGACCTCGCCCTCCTTCATCTGCGACTTCAGGTTCATCAGCATTACGTGGTAACCACCGGGCTTGAGCTCGGCGCCCTTGCCGGCCGGGATGTCGATGCCGGGAACGGCGCGCATCTTCATGACGTCCTTCTCCATCCGCACTTCGTGCAGCTCGACCACGCCTGCCACGGGGGAGCTGGCTGAGACCAGGCGCGCGTCGGCGGGCGAACTGAGATGCATGAAGGCGCCAGTCGCCGCCTGCTGCGGGACGGTGGCGCGGACCCAGGGGTCCTTCACCTGCACCTGTGCCGTCGCCGACAGAGCCGTCAGGGAGAGAAGCAGTACAAGCAGAAGCGATTTCATTGTCAATCTCCTCTCAGGAAGTCCTTTTCATGAGAACGAGCAAATCAGCGGCGTACGGCTCCGCGCTCTGCAGGTGCGGCATCGCGAGGTGCAACCGACCTTGTGGATCGAAGACGTACGTGAACGCGCTGTGATTCACGGCATAGCCGGCGCCCGTGGGCACCTTCTCGTAGAACGCCCTGAACTCGGCCGCGGTTCGCTTTGTCGCGTCGGTGTCGTCGCGAAGCCCGAGGAATGACGGATCGAACGCGGCCGTGTATTCGCGAAGCAACACCGGGGTGTCGCGCTCCGGATCGACGGTGACGAAAATCACCTGCAGACGCTCGCCGTCGGCGCCGAGCAACCGTTTCACCTCCTTCGCGCGAGTGAGTGCCGTCGGGCAGACGTCCGGGCAATGCGTGAAGCCGAAAAACAGCATTACGTACTTGCCGCGGAAATCGGCGAGACTTCGCGTGCGACCGTCCGGATCCTGCAGGCGAAAGTCCCGCCCCCAATCGGCTCCGGTCACGTCGATGCCGTTGAATTTCGGCTCGTCGCCTCCGCAACCTGCTGCCGCCGCACACAGCAGCAGGATCCACGGCCATTTCGAGAATCGCCGCATCCGGTCAGTCCTGCAAGCACACGCCGCCGTCGGGAAACTCGTCCCAGGGGCGAACGGAGAGGTCCGGGGGCCGGAATTCCGCCGGGACCGCAGGCCTTGCGTCCGCATTGCCGTTTGCAGCCGCGGCAGGCCGAGCCAGAGCGGTCGGAACCAGCTGGAGCTCCACCGAAGCGGAAGGCAGGAACAGGCAAGCGAACAGAGTGGGGCCCGCGAGAACCGACAGCACGATCACGATCGTGCCAATCAAGTTCATGGCCGCAAACCACCGGAAAAGCGCAACCACAGAGGCCTCCGAGCAGAAATGGTCCGAAAACGCCGCGCCGGGACAGCACGCAGCAAGTGCACGCACGCGGCTAGCCGCTATGCGCGCGCGATCAGCTCAGATCTGGACGGGAGGTGCCCGCGGTTGCGCGGGCGAAGCGGAGGCAGAATGGTAGTTCGCCGCGGGAGGTGCCGCGGGCGTCTCGGCATTGAATGCCGGGACCTGGAGGAAATCAACGGATGCCGGCGGCAGAGCCTGGAGACGGTCGCCGCCGAAGAAACACAGCTTGCAGTGCTCGCCATGCAGCGCGGTGCGTTCGTCGAGCGGAGTCTTGCCGGTCCTGAGATCGAGGTAGTGCGTGACGCCGTCGATGGTGCAGACCGGCACCATCAGCGACGGATCCTTCGGCCGCGCATGCGACAGCAGTGGCCACAGCGCCTGCAGGACCACCGCGAAGGCGGCGATCCAGGCGACAAGTCGGTTGCGGCGCAACGGCATGGCGGCATATCTTAGCAAGGATCAACTCAGCGCGCGAGATTACCAATAGCGGCTCGTGGGGCGACATAAGCTGCATTGTGCGCCGTCAAACCGGGAGCGGGGAGCGGGAGAATGGCCAAATCCTGCGGTGCAACGCAGCCTGGGGCGGATAGATTTTCCTATCCATTGTTCGCCGATCCCTCCGGTGAAAACGAGGGCGTCAAGCCCGCCGAGCACAGCCGTGAGCGCGCCGATTTCGCGCACCAGTCTGTATACGTAGAGCTCGATCGCGCGTCTCGCCGAAGCCCTCTTAGCGGCCAGCAGGTCGCGGACGTCGTGACTGATCCCGGAGATCCCGAGCAGACCGCATTCATGAAACAGCAGTCGCCCAAGCCGCGGCTCGTCGTAGCGCTGCTCGCGCATCAGGTATAGCAGCACGCCGGGGTCCAAAGTTCCTGGCCGCGTGCCCATCACCAAGCCGTCGAGCGGCGTGAAGCTACGTTCCATACGTACTATATTATGTAAGCGTTCTCATTTTTCGACGGGAAGCTCGCAGGAGAGAAACATGCGGAATATTTTGCTCGTGGTTGCTGCCTTGTTGTCGCTCGTCACAGGCTCGCTCGCGTTCTCGCAGGAGAAATACCCGACGAAGCCGGTGAAGATCGTGGTTCCATGGCCGCCCGCAGGGGTGGCCGACTTCCTGGGGAGAATCGTCTCGGAGAAGCTCACCCAGGCGCTGGGTGAGCCGTTCGTGGTGGAGAACCGGCCCGGAGGCGCGACAAACATCGGGTCGGAGCTCGTCGCGAAGGCGGCGCCGGACGGCTACATGCTCCTGATTGCAAGCAGCAACAACGCGGTCAACATGTCGCTGTTCCGCAAGCCGACTTACGACACGACGAAGGACTTCGATCCTGTTTCGCTCATCGCCCTGGTTCCGAACATTCTGGTGGTTCACCCGGGCTTCCCTGCGAACAACGTGCCGGAGCTGATCCGTCACGCAAAGGCAAATCCCGGAAAGGTGACCTACGCATCCGCGGGAAGTGGCAGTCCGGCGCATCTGGCCGCCGAGCAGTTCAAACGCCTCGCCCAGGTAAACCTTCTTCACGTGCCGTATAAGGGCGCTGCGCCCGCTGTCAACGACCTTATCGGCGGGCACGTTCAGGTGATGTTCACCAACATTCCGGCCTCGATCGGCCCCATCAAGGGCGGCAAATTGCGGGCGCTCGGATTGGGTGGTAAGAGCCGCTCGCCGGCGCTGCCCGACGTGCCGACGATAGCGGAGTCGGTTCCTGGATACGAGGCGGTCGCCTGGTATGGATTGGTGGCACCCGCACGTACGCCGACCGCGATCCTGGACAAGCTCCATGACGAAATCGTGCGGGCGCTGAAGAGCCCCGAGACCCTGCAGCGGCTGGTACAGCAGGGCACCGAGCCGGTCTTGTCCACTCGCGCCGAATTTGCGGCGCAGATCAAGTCGGACGTCGCCGCATATCGCAGCCTGATCCAGGCTTCGGGAATCCAGCCCGAGTGATCGCCGGACCATGAGAAATCCCAACGTTCTCCTGCTTATGGCTGACCAGATGACGCCAAGCGCGCTGCCTGTCTACGGCCACAAAGTAGTGCAAGCTCCGAATCTGCGGCGGCTTGCCGATGCTTCCGCGGTCTTCACCAATGCCTACTGCAATTTCCCGATCTGCGCTCCTTCGCGATATTCGATGCTTTCCGGCCGACTGCCCCACTCGATCGAGGCCTGGGACAATGCGGCCGAGTTCAGCGCAGCGACGCCGACCCTAGCCCACTACTTGCGGCGCATGGGCTACCGGACGACTTTGGTCGGAAAGATGCATTTCGTGGGCCCGGACCAGCTGCATGGATTCGAAGAGCGGCTCATCACGGACATCTATCCAGCCGACTTCGCATGGGTGCCGGACTGGACACAGGGGCCGCGCAATGCGCCGACGGGGATCAGCATGCGGGCGGTGGCCGAGGCAGGTGAATGCATCCGCAGCCTGCAGATCGACTATGACGACGAGACCGAGCACCTGGCGATCCAACAGCTGTTCGACCTCGCGCGCGATCCTTCCACGGCGCCGTTCTTCCTTACGGTTTCGTTCTCTCACCCTCATTCGCCGTTTACCGCCTCAACGGAGCACTGGAAGCGTTATCGCCACGAAGATATCGATGCGCCGAAAGTGGGGCCGATCCCGCTTGAGGACCTCGATACGCACAGCCGTTGGCTGTATTACTCGCACGGCCGCGACAGTCTCAAGATCGAAGCGGAACACGTGCGCAACGCCCGCCACGCGTATTACGGAATGGTCAGTTATGTGGACGACAAGGTCGGCCGGCTGCTCGGGATACTCGAGGACACCGGCCTTGCCGGAAACACGGTTGTGATCTTCACCAGCGATCACGGCGAGATGCTGGGCGAGCGCGGCATGTGGTTCAAGCAGACTTTTTTCGAGAACTCTGCGCGGGTACCCCTCTTGATCCGTGCTCCGGGCCAGCAGGCGCCGCGGACGATCGACGCGGTCGTTTCGCTGGTCGACCTCTTCCCGACGCTGCTCGACATGGCCACCGACGGAAACCGCCCGGACCTCGCCGCGCCGGTCAATGGGAACAGCCTGCTGCCGCTCATGACGGGAAAGGCGGACGACTGGCCGGACATCGCCGTCTCCGAGTACAGCGATATGGGGGTTTGCGCGCCGTGCAGAATGGTCCGGGCCGGCGAGCTCAAGTA
>Ga0194121_10010715_pt1 | contig 11067 bp, 12 predicted proteins | sample TA2MahCa50mmetaG_FD_148609 | JGI IMG/M metagenome (GOLD analysis project Ga0194121, IMG submission 148609) | Freshwater microbial communities from Lake Tanganyika, Tanzania - TA2015020 Mahale Deep Cast 50m | ecosystem: Environmental > Aquatic > Freshwater > Lake | place: Tanzania: Lake...
GTCGAAGCGCGCATCACCGACCTCCGAGCCTGCCGCCGATGCCGATTTACCGGTTGCCGGTCCCCGTGCCCGGCGTGATGCCCGACGCGGCGCCGTACTGGTTGTCCTCGAGGCAGATGAACTCCATCAGCTCGCCGCCGCCCGTCTTGAGATCCGACCGCAGCAGGCGCGCCGTGAACGTCATGGTGATCGGCCGCGAGAACGCGCCGGGATCGTCGAGCAGAAACACGTGCCGCAGCCGGCCCCAGTTGATGCGCGCGTACCGCTCCACCGTGTGGAGCTGCTCGGTGTGCGGCGTGCCGCGGCTGTCCATCCAGAACTTGTCGTTGTAGCCGACCGTGTCGACGACGAGCGTCTCGCCCTCCCAATGGCCGATCGAGTGGCCGAACCACGTCGGGATCGGATCGGCCGGATGCGGCCGCCCGTCCATGTAGATGACGCGATGCGCGCCGGCGTCGCCCGTCTCGTGCAGCACGTAGATGTGCGTCAGCCCCTTCGCCGTGTACGACATCGCGAACTTCCACGGATACGGGTTGACGCGCGGGACGCCCATCGGGAGGCACGCCGTGTACGGTTCGTCGGCCTTGTTGCGCGTGTCGCGCAGCGTGCGCGCCCACGGGAGCAACGGCAGCTCGCCGGGCGTAAAGCCGCCTTCGAGCTCGATGTCGACGTTCGAGCCGCCGCCGACCCACGGCCCGGTCAGGTCGACGGTGCCGTCGGGCAGGCGCGGGATCGGCCGGCTCGCCGCGTCGCTGTCGGGGACCGTCGGACTGGGAAGAAAAATGAAGGGGACCTCCTCCTTCGCCGGCCCGGGCGCGCCGCCGCCGACCTGCTGCGAGTGGACCGGCGCTGCGAGCACCAGCCCCGCCAGCGCGAGCGCCGACAACCCCGCGTGCGTTTTCATGAACTCCTTCGTCCCGATCCCGCGTAGGATACCCCGGCGAGACCCCTCTCGATGTCAGCCGGTCCGGACCGTGCGCCGCCGACCCATGCCGGCGGAGTCGTCTACCGTATCACCGATCGCGGACCCGAGTTCCTCCTGGTGACCGCCCGGCGCCAGCCCGGCGAGTGGGTGCTGCCGAAGGGGCACATCGCGCGCGGCGAGCGCCCCGAGGACGCCGCCGTCCGCGAAGTGGCCGAGGAAGCCGGCGTCGGCGCCTCGATCGACCGGCCGCTCTCGACGATTGTGATACGGCCGGGCGGGGAGGAGCAGCGGATCCAGTTCTTCCTCATGCGGGCGGAGCGCCACGGCGAGGCACACGAAGGACGCCGCCTGGCCTGGCTCACCAGCCACGACGCCGTCGCCCGGCTGCCGTTCGAGGAATCGCGCCGGCTGGTGCGCGCCGCCTCAGCGCTCCTGGACGCCTCGCGATGACCGCGACCGCCCTCATCGTCGAGCTCGTCCTGACGGGCGTCGTCACGCTGACCGTGCTGCTCCTGCCCGCCGTCGCCGCGGGCTGGGATCCGGCCGCCAGCGCGCTCGGCCGCGAATCCGCGATCGCGATCGGCCTGGGTCTCGGATTCCTGATAGGCGTCGTCGTCGACCGCTGCGCGGACACCCTTCTCGACCGGTGGCTGGCGGTGGCGCGGCTGTCGTTCGCACACAAGACCCGCACCGCCACGCAGCGCGATGCGATCTGCGCCCTGGAACCCGTGACCGACTGCTTTCCGGAAGACTGGATGCGCAACCGGCTGCTCAGCCGCGCGAGCGAACACATCGTCAGGGCGTACGAACAGTGGCGGGTGCGGATCCGCATTACGAGGACGGTCACGATCCTGACGCCGGCCGTGACGACCTCGGCGCTGGCCGCCCTCTGGATCGCCACGCGCACGGGCGAGGATGCGCGGGCGGCCGCGATCCTCGTCCCTGCCTACCAGATGGCGGGGCTGCTGCTGTTCTCGCTCGCCGCTCGGCCGCTGAAGGCGACACACACGACGCAGGCTCTCGAGAAGCCCACCACGAGAGACCGGTGGACATGGGGGCTGGTCAGTCCCGCGACCGGCTGGATGAGCCTGCAGCTGGTCGCGGCCGGCGTCATGCTGTCGGCGCTCCCGCCGGACTCCTCGAGGATGGCGCTTGGCGTCGCCGCCGGCGGGGCCGCCGTCACCATACTGGCCGCGGGGGCGTGGTTCCGGATCAACCAGACCTTGATGCAGTTCGTCTGGGACTACTGCCGCTTCGAGCAGAAGGCGGATCTGGCCGCGGCCTGCTGCGCGTGAGTACGCGGCGGGCGCGCCGCTACCGGAGCGGCGCGCCGATGGTCTGATCCGCCAGCGGGATTGCAATCGAGATACGGTCCTCGTTGCCGACGGCCCGCGTGGTATGCCCCTTGCCCGTCGTGTCTTCGATGAGCTCGATCTTCCCCGGCACCAGCTCGATCTTCCGGCCGTTGGCGAGCCCGATCTCGCCGCGGCCGCTCAGCGTGATCACGAACTGCCGGCGCGGGCCGACGTGCCAGTCGCTGAACGTGCCGGGCGGCGTGCGCCGGAACTGGACGCCGGTCGCCTGGAACATCGCGGTCGCGGTGCCGGTCGTGAGCGGCAGATCCACCTCCTCCGCGTGGCTCTGGCCGTCGGGGCCGGTGTAGATCCGCGTCATCTTGATCGTCTTGGTCGTCTGCGCGCCGACGACGTCGCGGTCGGCGGGGGCGCTCCAGAGGAACACGAAGACGACGACGAGCGCGGCCCCGATGAACGTGCGTGCGATCGATCTCATGACGGCCTCCGTTGCTGCAGGCGGCCGGCGACCACCGACCGGCTACCACCGACCAGTTTCTTTTTAGTTCTCGATGTTCACCGCGTAATAGGCGACCGTCTTGGTGGACACCTCTCTCCACCAGTGCGGCGTCTTGGCCGGAATCGTGATGACGTCGCCCTTGGTCAGATGGTGGGTCTGCCCGCCCTGCACCCCGGACCCGCGAATCTGGCCCGGCGCGGTGTTCTTCGCGCCCACGAGCGTCCCCCCCGTCACCATCGTCGCCTCTCCGTCCACGATGATGAAGACATGGTTCGTCGTCTCGTGGACTTCGGCCTCGCCGGAGCCGCGGCGCTGCGCGAGGATGCGCAGGCCCGGGTCCTCGATGATTGCCCCGCCCTTGGCCATCACCGCCGCCACCTTGTCGTGATGGACGTAGGTCACCTTGGCGGGCACGCCCGCCGCGGCCGCATACGCCACGACCGCCACCACCGCCGCCAACGCTGCCAGCACCTTCATAGCCCCTCCTCGCGCGCCGATGATACCCGCAAACGGCTCCCGTTTTCTGACGAGGAATTCAGAAAGTCTTAAGGTGCGCCGGCCGCCGCCGGTCCCGTACACTCCGGCGCCGTGCGCCCGTCCTCACCCCCCTCGTTCGTGGGCACGCCGCGCCGGTCGGCACCTATCACACGGCGATCGACGCCACCGGACCGCTCTCGAGCCGCGTGTCGTACCGGTTCGACGCCAGCGCGCGCCGATCGAACCACTGGGCCGAGCGGGGCGAGTCGAGCAGCCTCGCGGTGTCGGGATCGGTGCGGTTCGACGCGAGCGAGCGGCTGCGGTTCACGGTGTCGAACGACGTCGGCAACCAGAACCCGAGCGTCTACCTCGGCACGCCGGTGCTGAACAACGCGCCGGTGCCGGGGCTGCGATACAAGAACTACAACGTCGCCGACGCCGAGCTGAACTTCACGGACAACTGGACGACCGTCGAGGCCGTCTGGACGCCGCGGCCCAACGTGACGGTCCGCAACAACACCTACTACCTGTACCACGACCGGATCTATCACGACGTCTTCCGGTTTGCGTACGTGCCGGCGACCAACTCCGTGAACCGGACCATGTTCCGCGACATCCAGGACACGTGGGAGACGCAGTACGGCGACACCGGCTCGGTGAAGATCGCCGGGCGGCTGTTCGGGCGCGAGAACGAGCTCCTCGTGGGATTCGACGTGAACCGCAACTACTACCACCGCAACGACAACGTGCGCGGCGGGTCGTCGATCGTCAACGCGCTCGCGTTCAACCCGGGCGTGTACCGCGATTTCTACGCGAACGTGTCGATCCCCTTCTACCGCATGCACGTCAACCAGGTCGGGGCATTCGCGGAGAACCGGCTGCGGGCGGCCGAGCGGCTGTCCATCGTGCTCGGCGTCCGGCAGGATCACTACGACGTCAACCGCTTCGACAACCGGCTCAACCGGACGACCGTCAGCGATCACGACGGCACCGGGTGGAACGCGGGAGCGGTGGTCGACCTCGTTTCCGGTCTCGCGGTCTACGGGCAGATGGCGGCCGCCACCGATCCGGTCAACTCGCTCTCGAGCATCAACGCCGACCAGCAGGCGTTCAATCTCTCGCCCGGGCGGCAGGCCGAGGGCGGCGTGAAGCAGTCGGCGCTCGGCGGCCGCGTCGAGTGGACCTTCGCGGCCTACCGGCTCGTGAAAGAAGACCTGCTGACGCCGAGCCTGATCGATCCCTCCCGGACCGAGCAGGTCGGCCGCCAGTCGTCGCGCGGCATGGAGGGATCGCTCGCGGTGCGCATGGGGCCGGTGCGCGTTGACGTCAACGGGACGGTGCTCGAGGCGCGATTCGACGAGTTCCGGGCGACGGTGGGCGGCCGCCTCGTGTCGCTGGCCGGCAACGTGCCGCTCAACATCCCCGAGCGCAGCGCCAACCTGCTCGTGTTCTGGGACGCCACGCCGCAGGTGCAGCTCCGATCGCTCGTGCGGTCCGTGGGCCGTCGGTTCGCCGACAACACCAACTCGGCCGCGTCACGGATCCCCTCCTACACCGTCGTCGATCTCGGCGCGCGATGGCAGGTGCGGCCGAACCTCAGCCTCGACCTGCGGCTCGACAACGCGCTCGACGAGGTGTACGCCGACTCGGGCGATTCCTTCGCGTGGCTGCTCGGCCAGCCGCGGGCGGTGACGGTCGGGACGAGCGTGACGTTCTAGAACTGACGCCCGCCGGTCCGGCTGATGCCGGACGCCACGAAACGGGCGTCAGTGTGGTCCGGCTGACGCCGGACGCGACGGGACGGGCGCTAGTCGGCCGCGAAGCAGTAGATCAGCCCCGCGCCGCCCGTGCCGCGCAGGTTGTCGGCCGAGCACCCCTTCGACGGGTGCGCCGAGTTCCACGGCGACCCCGGCTTGCCGAACGTCAGACGATCGTGATGACCGACGGTGCCGCTCCCGGCGCCGCTGCTCGTCCAGTTGTTGCAGGTCATCTCGGTCGCCCGCCCGTCGGTCGTCGATCCCGTGAGGATGTCGTGGCGGTTCGGCGCACCGGAGCCGTTGATCGGCCGGCCCTGCTCGTCGAGCGCCGTGTCGTTGTTGATGTTCGCCTTGTCGGTGTGCAGCTCGTCGAGATTCTGCGCGATGAGCTGCCCCTTCACGTTGTACCAGGGGCCCTTGCCGATGCGATCACGCGCGTTCACGCCGCCGGCGCCGTTGGTGCTCAGGTAGGCGCGCCACATCCGGTTGGGCGCGCTCGTGGCCTTGGCGAGCTGCTGGCACGTCTTGTCGGCGCCGGCGAGTCCGCCAAGATCCCCGCTGCCCCCGGTGGCGCTCGTCACGAAGAAGCCGGGGCGGTTCTGCTGCGCGGCCGCGCGATCTACCAGGACGGCCGCCACTGACACGGTGGTGACGAGGGCGACGACACGAGCTCGACGCATGGAGCACCTCCCACAAGGATATCGGGCCCATTATATGTGCCGGCGTCGGCGCGCAGCCGCAGGTGGGCGAAGATCGGCCGCTCGTCGTCGCCGGTCTCGGCCCGCAGCGGCCGCCCGGCGGCTCTGACGGCGGGAAACGGCTTCAGGCTGACCACCCCGCGCACGTTGCCGCCGAGCACGAAGACGATCGCGCGCGCCTCGTCCACCCGCACGACGATGTCGCAGTGGCTGCGCGCGCCCTCGCCCATCTGCTTCCGCCGCTCGGCAATCGTGCGGTACGCCGGGCGGCGCGACGAGCACAGCAGATCGCCCGGCGAGGGCACCGCCTCGCCGGCGTCATGGGCCACGAACGCCGCCTGCGGCGCACGCCCGTCGCGCGCGCGCAGCGCCTGGTCGATGTAGCTGTGATGCGCGATCGCGCGCTCGAACCGCTCCGGCCCGCCGAGCCCCGCCTCGCACATCACCCAGGAGATGAACGCCGCAGACCACGGCGCGTTCCACCGCGCGGCCATCCCGTCGGGGCCGTTCCATCGATCGTTCTGCCGGGCGACGATCCACGGCCCCTCGCGCGTGACCGCCCAGTACCCGGCAATCGCAGGCGCCACGCGCGCCGCTTCCGCCGGCGGGAGCCGCGAGCGGCGCTGGCGCCCCTCGCCCGGCTCCTCGCGGCCGTCCTCGTCGCCGCCCTCGGGCGCCGGCGCGACGCGGAACCCGAAGAACTCCCATTCCCGCACGGCGATCTCGACGATGCGGCGCCGCAGGTCCGCGGCGGGGTGCGCGGAGCAGGGACGCGCCTCGACGCGCATCGCTCCGGGCGTGCCGCGTACGCGCGCGGCGGAGGCCTGCGCGAACGCCTCATCGGCGCCCGCGGCGAACGTCACGACGACGCCCAGGGGCAGAAGGGTGCGGCGGACGCGCATGCCGCGGCTATGGCGCCTGCACCGACGCCGCCGGCGGCGAGCCAGCCACGCCGAGCGTGGTGCCGTCGGGGAGTTGGGTCTGCAGAATGCGCCCGAACGGGCGCCCATCCTTGAACGGCTCCACCGTGACCGAGACCACCTCGCCGGGCTTGAACGTGTCGCGCCGGTAGCCCGCCGGAAAGATCACGCTGGGCGCCTGCGTCTCGGCGACCCACTGCACCGGCTCGCCGGCGTCGTTCTTCACCTCGATCATCAGGAAGCAGTGCGGGTTCGAATAGATCCATTGCTTGACGACGCCCTTGAGCACCAGCTTCTTCCCCGTGTCGAACGCGGAGCTGCTGTGGTGAGCCGACGGCGCGGCCGACAGCGACAGCCCGGCGGCGACGGCGAGTACGACGAGGCGTCCGATCGTCATTGTGCCCCCTTGCCCTTCGCGGTGCCCTCGAAGATCCGATTGTAGTTCTCCTGCTCCGACGGCGAGCAGTAATACTCCATCAGGTCGGTGCGCGGATCGTGCAGCCGCATCGGGAGCCGCATCGTCTCCCAGGGCTGCGAGTACACCTTCGGGTCGTCGATCGTCTCCGACCAGACGAGCGTGTCGGAGTCGACGCGGCGGAACGTTTCGGTGACCCGCACCTTGTCGCTGATCGGCCGGCCGGTCGAATCGAGCCACACGCGGTCCTCCGGCATCGTCCCGACCGTCTGCGCGACGAACGTGTAGTCGTCGACCCAGCGGCCCACCGAGTAGCCGAAGAACCGCTGCTCGCGGAACTCGCCGCCGATCAGCACGCCGCCGTCCACCACCGTCGGCAGCTCGCGGCCGTCGGTCCAGATCACGCGCCAGCGGTTGTCGTAGTGATACAAGAGGACGATCTTGTGCTCGTCCTGGAAGAACTGCGTGAGCCGGACGTTGTAGTGGTTGTAGCGGGGCACGCCGAGCGGCTCGCACGTGTTGCGCGGATCGTTGTCCTGCCCCGCGACGACGGCGTCGGCGCCCTCGAGCGCCCGGTGCGACTTGTAGAGCTCCTGGCCGTACGGGGTGTACGGCAGGGCGTTCTCGGGACGGCCGTTGTTCGGCTTCGCCAGCACGCCGCTCGCCTGCGTCCCCGCGCCGGGACCGCCGGCCGGGGCCCACATGCCGACCAGGCTCCGGCGCGGCGCCGGCTTCCGGGTGGCGTCGGTGATGGGCGGCTTGTTCCAGTCGGGCACGAGCCAGCCGCCGGGCGCGGGGCTCTGCGCCACGATCTCCACGGCCAGACCGCTCGCCGCCACGAGCCCGACCATCGACGCCAGAAGGGGCCTGAGCATGTTCCGCTACTCCCTGCCCCGAGCGACCGCGCCAACGGGGCGGGTGGCATTGTACTGCGGCCCGGCGGGCGCACGACCGCGTCAGGGTCCCGGCGCGGGTTTCAGGACGCCGCGCGCCGCCCGGCTACGGCGCGCTGTGGCCCGTGCGCTGGAGCACGCCGAGATAGACGCGCCAGGGGCCGATGCCGCAGACGCGGCATCCAGTTGGTGCGTTCCGCGTAGGCGAGGTGGCCGACGACGTCAACGGCGCTCCACGTGCCGTCGCCTTCCGTCTGGCGCGTCCAGCGATCCGGAAGGTCGCGCAGCAGCGCGTCGAGCACCGCGGGCGTCCGGGCGAGGAGCGCGAGGGTGTCCGACAGCTCGTGTGTCATCGATGAGAGTGTGCCAGATCACGGGGCGAGCGGGAGCCCGACCCCTCCCCGAACGACGATGCCGTCCCGAAGCGGCTCTCCAGGCACGTATCCCGACGTCTTGACGCCCACATCGATCACGACGGTCGCCCGGTCTGCGCTGAACCACACGGGCAGAATCGACCGCTCGACGCGCCCGCGAACGGCAAAACCCAGGCCTGCGGCGGCCGACGGCCGCTCGTCCGCCGTGTGCGGCAGGCGCGGCTGCCGCCACACGTCGAACGATGCCTCGAGCGTCCAGTCGCGCCACGACGCCACGTCGCGCCGGCGCGCGCGCAGACCCCACGGTGTGACCCGCGGCGCGCGTCCCACGCGCAGCTCGACGTCGGTGCGCGGCCAGCGTCCGTCCAGCTGGTTCACCAGCGACCACTCGGTGCCGTACGGCGCCAGTCGATAGCGCAGCATCGGCAGGTACCGCACGCCGCCCAGCGAGAGCGCGGGGACGGCGAGACTGGTGCCACCCGTCCACAGGTACCGGCCGACGCCGTAGACGGCAGACGCGACCATGGGATTGGCCAAGGCGGTGAGCGCCTCGCGCCGCAGCCCCCGGCGCGTGAGCGGCGGCGCCGCGAGATCCGCGGCGCGCGCGTTGTAGACGGCGAGAAAGTCCGCGACGTCGTGCCCGGGCGCCTCGGCGTCGCCCGTGCCGAGGACGTAGGCGAACGTGTCGAGCTCGAAGGCCAGATACCGCAGCGCGTTGCGCGGGTGCATCCGCCCGCTGGCAAACGCGCGAATCGTCGCGCCGGCGCCGACCGTGACGTCCGGGTCGGCGAGCACGGCCGAGGGGTTCTGTCGTGCGGCGGTCGGCGACGCCAGTGCGGCGCTCATGGCCGCCGCCAGCACGACAGCTCGGACGTTCACGGCCTCAGGCTACAACTCCCAACTCCCAGGACGCCAACTCCCACGGCTTGGGCGTTGGGAGTTGGAGGTTGGGAATTGTCGCTACCAGCGCAGGGCGACTCCCACGTTGCCGCGCCAGAACGACACGCCGGAGAGGAGGTTCGTGTTGATCAGCCCCTCCTGATCGTCCACCACCGCGCCGTGCCGCGCGCGCAGCACGCCCGGATCGACGCCCTGGAACTCGTTGCCCCCCACGGCGAAGTAGCGGAGGTCGGCCCGCACGCCCATCTGACCGAGGAACCCCGTGAGGCCGAAGCCGGCGTTCCACCCGGTCTCGGTGTGGTCCAGGTCGATGTCGGGGTCGCCTGGGGTCGAATCCCCGTTCATCGTGAACCATCCGGCGCCCGCGGAGAAATACGGCTGGAACTGCCCGCCCGCCATGAGCGGCGCGGCGGCGATCACGTTCAGCATGTAGCTGTTGATGGCAGGCTCCTCCGCGAGAAACGGCGGCGTGAACGCCGGATCGAGCTGGAAGTCGGGCGAGAAGTTCGCCTGGAACTCGCCGCCGATCACGCCGCGCCACAGCCAGCCCATCGTGCCGGCGAAGTTGACGCCGGGATCTTCGGCATCCGCCTCGAAGTCGGAGCCGAGCGATCCCGACGCGAGCCAGTGGCTTTCGATCCGGAACGGGTCGGTCCCGCCGGCCTGCTGCGCCGCCGCGGCCGCGGGCAGCGCGAGCACACAGGCCGCGACGATCAACGATCGGGGGACCCGCCGATGCCGGATGCGGCGGAGGCCGGCAGCCGCGGCATCGAACCCGCCCGTCGGCCTGACGATTCCGCTTCCACTCGTGCCGACCGGTCGCACCCTGGCTTCCTTTTGCATGCCGGTCAGCACCACACGTTTGCCCACGTACTCGGCGATCTCTTCCTCACGCGACCCGGTGAGTTCATACGCGCTGGGGAACGTGCTGCCCGCCGCGGAACAGGCGGCATTCGCGTCGTCTGGTAGCGGCCCGCCAGGCGGGATCTCGCGCGCTTCGACCAGCACGTATTCGTTGCGGACCCCAATTCCTGGACCGCGGGGCCCGCTGAGACCCGGGCCGTACGTATCCCGGTAGACGGACTCGCGCATCACGCAGCCGACCAGCGTCACTTCTCGCTCTTCGCTGCGGCTCGTTTGCGCGCTGGCATCTCCAGCCGGTAGGACGATGCCCAGAACAGCCATGCCGGCAAGGTATCGAACGCTCATAGACCAGTTCCCTCCCACTTGCGACCCGATCGGGGCTGCAATGTGAGGACCAGTTGCGCCGCGCATACACTTGAGCCACCCGAATGCTGCTGCTCAGCGCGCCTGAGGTGGAGCAGGTACTGACGATGGCCGACGCCGTGCCGGCGATGGAGGAGGCGTTCCGCGATCTCGCGGCAGGCGACGGCGTCAACCGGCCGCGGTCGCACACCTACGTGCCGCGGCCCTCGCCGCCCGACGAAGCGCGCTTCTACCTCTTCAAGTCGATGGACGGCGCGCTCCCGCGGCTCGGCATGCACGCCGTCCGCATGAGCTCCGACCTCGTGGCCGAGCGCGCGGCGCATGGCGAACGCCGGCGCGTGAAGGTGCCGGCGGCGCCCGGGGGCAAGTACGTCGGACTGCTGATGCTCTTCAGCCTCGATACGCTCGAGCCGCTCGCGATCATGCCCGACGGCCATCTCCAGCGCATGCGGGTGGGTGCCACGAGCGCGGTGGCCGCCCGCTGCCTGGCACGATCGAACGTCCGGCGCGCCGCCGTGATCGGCACCGGCTGGCAGGCGGGTGCGCAGGTCGGCGGCCTGGACGCGGTGTTTCCGCGACTCGAGGCAGTGTCGGTCTACAGCCTCGATCCCGCGCGCCGCGCGAGCTTTGCCGCGGAGTGGTCTGAACGGCTCGGCCGGCGGATCGTCA
>Ga0194121_10010716_pt1 | contig 11067 bp, 12 predicted proteins | sample TA2MahCa50mmetaG_FD_148609 | JGI IMG/M metagenome (GOLD analysis project Ga0194121, IMG submission 148609) | Freshwater microbial communities from Lake Tanganyika, Tanzania - TA2015020 Mahale Deep Cast 50m | ecosystem: Environmental > Aquatic > Freshwater > Lake | place: Tanzania: Lake...
CCAAGCATAACCAGACCTCCAAACCCTTTGTCTGGCGCAAGCGCGAAGTCAGGGGAACTCAGCTTCGCAATACAGTAATTAACTTATGCAACTAAGCACTAGCACACATCCCTTTTGGGGTCCATGGAAGAATCTGCAGAAGACATGCGAATTCTAAGCGAATAGCGGATGCTCTTCTCCAGCGTGGAACGGTCCAGTTCAACGCTCAGTTGTTGCGCGTCGGCATCGTAAACGATCTGCGTCCGTTCCGACCCATCCGGCGACGCGAAGACCGTCACGCCGAATTGGCGCGCCTTCCCGGGCTGGATCGCCACCGAGATTTCAGCGCAATCCCCCCGCGTTTCGCTCAGTTATGGATCGCTTTGCACGATCCGGCGCGGTTCCCGCGCGCTCTGAATGAGATCCAAGACGAGACGCTTCTGTGCTGCCTGTCCCTGTGTCGGCGCCGTCCGAGTCTCTATCTCGACCAACTGCGCACACGTTCATTCGGGTTTTGCTCCCAAACCTGCCAGCATCATCAATGAGCCAATGACGGCATTGATCTTCTGGTGCAGGACCTGGACTGAGCTTCCTTGACGGACCGAAAACCGGTGCTGCAGCGCTTCACCGGGGACAGGCAGATTGACTCCGTTCGGTCCCTCTCCGATCCGGTTGCTTGGGGATTGCGGCGAAGCTGGATGATTGTTGTTTGAACTGCTCATATCCACTTTGGTTGCTTGGGATAGGTAAGTAATCAGTGGTGTCCATTCTCCCGATACTCACCGGGTTGCAAAGGTCAAGTGACCGCCGCCGGCAGTGTCCAGTCCTTGCCGAGGCGCAGCCGCCAGTCGGTGATTTGGAAACCGGCCTTCTCTTCGCGCAAGATGGGCGTGGCTTGCGCGACCGTGTAGTCGGCCAAGGTCGCCAGATCGCACGGCGCCTGTTCCGAGTCGCCGAGGTCTCTGATGTGCCGCACGCGGGTGCGGAAGCTGGAGTAACCCGCCACCGGGTTTGCCAGCGTCACGCGCGGATCGAGCGCGCTGATCAAGATCGTCTGCCAGCCGCCGCCGGACAGGCCGGAGACGGCGACGCGCTCGGGATCGGCGTGCGGGTGGGCGAGCAACACGTCAAGTCCGCGTCTGATGGCGAGGTAAAACGGTGACAACCCGCTCGTGCCGCACAGATCGAGCTGGTTCAAGCGCGAGTGCGCGTAGTTTGGGCAATTCAACTGGCCCATGCCGAACCACTCGATATTGAGGACGACGATTCCGCGCTTGACCTGGTTGATGCAGCGCAGTTGCTTGTGAAGGGTCGCCTTACCCGTGGCTTCGTGGCCATCGCGAGAAGACACAGTGTCGCCACTGCGAGCTTCCTGGAGGCAACCGTGCTGACCAACTCGGAGACGCGGCGGCCTGTGGGGGCCGGCTTTCCGTTCACGAAACCAGAGCGAACTGATCGGAAGCCAATGGGTGCAGTCTTCATGGGGAGTGGAAGATCACTTTCGTTTGGGTTCCACCCGGAAAGAAATCCTTTGCCCATGTGCGTCAGGGAATCACCACATTGTTAGTGGGCTGAAAGCCCCGGTGCCAGTTCAAGGTCCATAATTGACGGACTCGAACCTTGGTGACATGGGCATCCACGAAGCCAACGTTGATGCCGCCATTGTGCCGATCAATGGCAAAACGCCCCATGAACAGGCCGCGGACATGAGGAAAGCTGCCGCCGCCATAACCGCTGCCCTTGAAATCAAGTGGGGACTTGTCCTGGCTCTCGGGCCACGCACCCACCCACACCGAATCGCCATAGGCCGGCACCGTCGCGGGAGCTTCGGTGAACTTTGAATAGTATTGATCGAGCGGGAAATCAGCGACGAAATGACCCTGGCTGTCGAGCCAAAGGTTCATGCCATAACTGCCTTCGCTTTCTAGGGCGCGCCAGGTTTTGGTCGCGGTGCCCCACCAACCTTCACTCGGCAAAGGATCGGGTTTGGCCCGGGTGGTAGATGGGCAGATCAAGATTCGCATGACTCCCTGGACCCGTTCCGCGGGTCGGCTCTTGTATTGCGAGTCCCCCATATAGGGGGCGAGATGATGATACCAGTACTCTCCCACCTTGAGTACCACCGGAGGCACCCGGTCATCGTGATCGTCGGCGTAAAGCCGCGTGGCCACCGATATCTGCCGGAGGCTGTTGATGCAGGCTGCGGATTGAGCCTGGGCCTTGGCCTTGCCCAAGGCCGGGAGGAGCACGGCCGCCAGAATTGCAATGATCGCAATCACGACCAACAACTCGATCAGAGTAAAACTTCGTGTTCCCCTTCGCTGAATCAAGTTCATGTGTTGCATGGCAAACGGCGCCGCCTTCGTCCGTGCGGCTTGTGCTGATGTACTGGCAGCACAATACTCACGCGCGCCAATTGCGGCCATGTGAAATTCATTCAAGCGCTTGCGATTTGTCATAACCGTAGAGGCCGGTGCCTGAACTTCAACCAGGTCCGGCAACTGTCGCGGTGTCAATGGCTCATGCCGCATGGTTGCGGGGAACCGTTCAACCGGGATGCGGATGGCTCTCTGCGTTTTCCAAGAGGCCTCGGTGTCGGGCTGAGGCCTTCCCGCGCGCAAGAAATTCGCAAGTCTTTTGACAGGTTTTCCATATCTCGATCAGCCACCCTCTGATAGCCTGGGTGCGGGTCCTCTTGCGGCTGTCAGCAAAAGCCGAGAGGCGAGTTCGCCGGTTTGGCACGATGTTGCCGGAGCGGATACGAGACAAATGCATGGTTATTGAAAAGCTGCGTTTGCTGGATTTAGCGATCGTCGTAATCTACATGGTGGCAGTGGCCTTCATCGGGTGGCGCTGTTCACGCAAGCAGGACAACACCGAGAACTACTACGTGGCCAAGCGGGCCATCCCTGCCTGGGCGATGGCCTTTTCCTTCTTCGCCACGCTCGTTAGCAGCCTGACCTTTATTTCCTACCCAGGGTCCGGCTACGCCGGCAATTGGAATGAACTGGTGCCGGGCTTCATGCTGATCTTGCTGCTGCTCCTGCTTGGCACGGTGGTGATTCCTTTCTATCGGCATGTGGTGGGGATGAGCGCTTATGAGTACTTCGGGAAGCGGTTTGGTTACGGAGCAAGGGTTTACTCCTCGCTCGGTTTTTCGGCTGGCCATTTTTCGAAAATGGGTTTTGTGTTCTACGTGCTGGCCATGACGATTCACAGCATCACCGGGTGGAATCTCATGGGCGTCATTGTTGTGTCGGGTTTCGTGACCGTCTTTTACACCTTGATCGGCGGGCTGGAGGCGGTCATCTGGACCGAGGTGCTGCAGGGAATTATCATGTGGACGGGGATCTTTGTCTGTTTGGGTTTCCTGCTGTTTCTGCCCCCGGGAGGCCCGCCAGCCGCCTTCAGCCTCGCGGTGGAGAATAACAAGTTCAGTCTCGGCTCCTGGGACTTTGATCTGATGAAGAAGGGCGTGTGGGTGATGCTGCTCTACGGGTTTTTTTGGAATCTGCAGAAATACACGGGAGACCAGACCATCATTCAACGCTACCTGGTGGCCAAGTCGGATCGTGACGCTTTAAAGGGGGTGGCTATGGGAGCGGCGATGTCCGTGGCATGCTGGGTGTTCTTCATGCTGATTGGAACTTTGGTGTGGTGCTATTTCAAGCTTTCGGGAGACGTTCTGCCGCCCCACATTGACAAGCCGGACGAGGTGTTTCCCTACTTTATCGGCAGCAAGATACCGGTGGGCCTAGCCGGGCTGTTTATGGCGGCCTTGTTTGCCGCTGGCATGTCCACGCTGGCGTCTGACATGAACTGCCTGTCGGCCGTGTTCGTCAAAGATTACTATCAAGTCATTCGGCCTCGTTCGACCGATCGTCAGCACCTTTTTGCGGGCAAACTGGTCGTGGCGTTGTGCGGCGCCGCCAGCGTGGCCATTGCCATCGTCATCACCGTGAGCGGCGAGCGGTCGCTGTCGCTCTATTTCACGGTGTCTTCCATTCTCACCTGCGGTATCGCGGGGCTCTTCCTCCTGGCTTTTCTAAGTACCCGGGCCAACAAACCGGGGGTCTGGATCGGGATCATTGCCTGTCTGGTCTTCACCGCTTGGGGTACGCTCACCAGCGGCAAGGAGCCAATCTGGAACCTGGGCGCTTACAACTTCAAGCTGCCCGGAATTATGATTGGCGTCATCGGGCACGTCGTCCTGCTCGTGGTCGGCTACTTGGCGAGTTGGTTCTTCGCACCGCCGGACCCGAGCCTGCGTGCCATGACAATCTGGGGCTGGCTGGAACGGAAACGGTCGGCGGGCGGTTCGGCTGGCTTTGAAGCCCGGGCTTGACCGGCCGGGCATCATCTGGGGGGCGCCGGTTCATTCTGCGTCCTGGACAGAGGCAGCGGGCGGTGGGTGCGGCCCAAGTTGTTCCCCGCATGAAACGAAGCGCTCAAGCTGCTGTGGTTCGAAGACCCGCTGCCGGACTTTGGCGCCGACGCCCTGCGCGATTTTCGGGAGAAGGTCAACGCAGGTGGCGGTTGATCCGATGCATTTCGACAAACCGGAGGCCGCTGTTGGTCCCGGGAAAACCTTCGGCCAGAGAATCGCAGAGGCGAATCCGGACGGCCAGCGCGCTGGGAGCGATGTAATAACGGAGTTGGTGAGTCATCAAAGAGGCCGCCGGGGGGCGAGGTCACGCCGAGGCCATCTGAACAGGCCGCGCAGCTTCCGGGCGATCCAGGTTTCTTCGTGACTCCGGACTGATCGGCAACAGCGCGTCCCTGACCTTCACCGCGATTTTGCGAACGAGTTGGCCGTCGTTCTCGACCCGCAGGCAGGGGGCGTGTGCATCACGTGGGAAAAGCACTGCCACATCGCCGGCGCCCAGGCGCAGACAACTGCGCGCTTGATCAGCCAGCGGAAAGTAGATGTTTCCGTTGGCGTCAAATTGGGGTAGGCCGTGCTGCGCGCGCACATCGCAAACCTCGATCCACTCTGCCCCGGCGCCCAGGGACTGCAGATCGGTGTAGCGCTCGTGCGCCTCGAATGGGGACGACATGTTCATCTTGATCCAATGCTACGAGGCACGCCCGCGGGAGAAGGGACTGTTGTTCAGACACGCGGTGCGCTTTCCCTTCTCCTTCGCCTTGGATAGCGCGGGCAGCAACATCGCGGCAAGAATCGCGATGATCGCAATCACCACCAGCAACTCGATCAGCGTGAAGCCGCGTGAACCGCGTGTGCAACTGGTATCCAGTGGACGTGCTTGCTTCATTGGACAAAGGCTACCACCTGCCGTGCCGGCCGCATATGTCAAAACTGCCGGTTTACATGCCTTTTAGTGAAGCGGCTAGAGGGCACAACGATTCCATGGCTGCTCCGCGAGTGGGGCGTGATCGAGTGCGATGCGGTATTCGCGCCGCTCCAGCCGTTGTCCGCCGCCGAATAGGCGCAGTTGTCCGCCATGGCCCGGCGGCTGTTTTGGCACATCTATTCACTGGCCGAGGTGCGGCTGACCGCGCCCGAACCTCATGAGCCTTTCGAGAAGCCCGGGGCGCACCTCTTCTGGACCACCTCAGGGTTGAATGAGGACTCGAGATTGTATGGGGCTTTCCGGGAGGTCAGTGGGCGATGAGTTTCTTCGCGAACTCCGCCGCAATGTGATAAGCGCCTCCTAGGGATAGAAGGGTCAGGACGCCGAGGATCAAGTTATCCCAGATGTTGTGCGCGAACGCTCCCATCAGATTGCGCTTGTTGATCATGATCAACAGCCCGATCGAGATGACCGGCAGGAAGAAAATCAGCGCCGCATTGGCGATGACCGTGAGCGTCACAAAGCCCGGCATGCGGGGAAGGACCCAGAGCACGGGCAGGAGCACGACAACGGCATAGAGGACCTTGAACAATGGGTCCCGGACGTGGTTGCCGTTGTAATTTGCCTTCCGGGCCGGCCGGGCGGTGTACAGCCCGTCCATGGCCAGGCGCAGGTAACCATCGGAGCCGCCAATCACCGAGCTGAAGCACGCTGCCCATACGGCGAGGTAGATCAGCACCTCGCCACCACGGCCGGCCACCTCTCCGAGCAGCCGGGCGAGGTCCTTGATGTTGCTGATCGTCAGGCCTTTGGGGTGCAACACCTCGGCCCCGATGACCCAGATCGACAGGTTCAGGATCAGCATGACCGTGACCCCGAAGAGCAGGTCGAACATCTGCAACTTCCGGTGTTCAGGGCGGATGTAACCTTTCTGTTTCATCCAGAGTGGGTAGAGAAGGTTGGCAATGGAGCCACCGACGGCGCCGACCAGAGAGATGACCACCAGGCCAGCGCTGAAGTTCCCCATCTGCGGCGGCAGTTCCAAGGCGAAGAGTCCTTTCGCGATATGGAGAGCGTCCGGCCTGACCGTGGTGACGGCGACCAAGAGCACGATGGTCATGAGGGCGAGGATGATCTTTTGCACCAACTCCAGGTGCCTATAAATGGCCCGGCCGGTAATCAACACCGCCAGCACGAGGCTGATTGCTCCCCAGAACAGGGCTGAGCCGATACCCATGATCTCGAAGAGCGCGTTGGCCGCGCCGGAAAGACAGTAGGCCATGCTCATATGGCCGTAGAGTACCGCGCCGAGTCCCAGAACCAGCGGGTAGGCCCGATGCACACCGCCAAAGCCCTGCATAATCGTAAAGCCGTTCGGATTCATCAGCTGATACTTGGCGATGATATTGACCAGAGCGAAACGGGCGAACAGCGCCAAGGCAAGCCCCCACATCAGCGCATAGCCGTAATTCGCCCCTGCCACGGAACAGTCCACCAGGTCGCCCGCGCCCAGCCATGTGAGGACCACGACGATCCCGGGACCGAACGACTTCAGATAGCCCCAAAAATTCTTCGGAATTTGAGCCCCCTCCGTCCCGGCTGCCGCGGCCCGTTCCCTCTGAGTTCCCTCGCCGGCTGTCGTGCCAGCCGCCCGGCCCATGCTACTATCTGGCTCGCCTGTTTGTTTCATCGCTATTCTTCCTTCGTTTGGGCGACCCATCGCATAGGAGTTGCGCTCATACCCACCGCGCGCTGGACGAACGGAATGCTCACCGTGCCCATCAGCAACGGCACGCCGATGACCATGAAGCACGGGACGAGTTCGCTCCAACTCCCGGCATGCTCCGTCCGAGCCCGCATCGGGCAGCTGCGCATCCGTGAATTTGACCAGGATGCCGCCAGATCTTCTACTGTTTCCATCATTGGCAAGCAAGATTTCCGTGGTTCGGTTCGTTCCGGACTTTGCCTATCCAAGGCTGCTCCCTGGGGTGGGCGTTTGAACATGGGAAAAACGTTGAAAAACATACAAAAAGCAACAGGACAAACTGCGGCACGCTGATGCGCATGTTGATGTTGAAGGTTCGATTCGCCATTACTAACCTTATGCCTCATTGAAGACACTCCGCTCGATCACGGCTTGCCGGGAGGGCTTGCCCGCCGGGCCGGTCGTGGAGATCCGCAATCCCGGCAACCAGGCCGAGGTTGTGGCGACGGTCGTCACCGCCCCCGAGGCGGCGGCGGCGCGGATGATCGAGTCAGCGCACGGGGCGTTTCCTGGCTGGTCTTCCACGCCGTTGCCCGAGAGGCTGCGGATGCTCCACGAGGCCCTGAAGGCGTTGGAAACGAACACAGCGCGAGTCGCCCGAATCATCACCGCGGAAAACGGCAAGCCTCTGGCCGAGTCCCGCCGGGAGATTGCCGCGGCACTGGCTGACGGTTTTCACCAGCTCGAGGTCGCTCGCCACACCCGCTGGCGGGTTCGCCATCGCAGCCCTTCCCGCGGATGTCGGAGCGAAGTGCGGCTGTTTCCACTGGGCGTGTTTTTGCTGGTGACGCCTTGGAATTTTCCGCTCGCCACGTTGGTGCGCAAGATTGTTCCCGCCCTTGCCTTCGGCAACACCGTGGTGGCCAAGCCGTCCCTGGAAACGCCCTGCGCCGCATTCGCCTTCTTCCAATGCCTCACGCGCGCGGGTTTGCCCGCCGGGGTGGCGCACCTCGCGCTTTGCTCCGGCTCGGTGGCGGGGCGAAGGCTCGTGCCTCATCCCTCGGTGCGCGGCATTTCCTTCACGGGCTCGACCGCCGTGGGTTTGGGGATTTGCCGCCAGACAGCGGAGCGGGATGTGCGGCTGCAGTTGGAGATGGGCGGCAAGAATGCGTGTGTCGTTCTCGCCGACGCGGATCTGGATCGCGCCGCTGATGCGGTGGTGACGGCGGCCTTCACCTGCGCCGGTCAATGGTGTACCGGCACGAGCCGGGTGATTGTGGAGGCGTCCGCACACGACGCATTCATGAAGCAATTGCTGGTGCGCGTGCGCCAGATCAAAGTCGGCCCCGGTTGGCGAGCCGCTTCCACCATGGGCCCGATCACGACCCGGCAGCACTTCAAGGAAATTCTCGAAGCGATCCGCGTCGGCCAGTCCGCCGGAGCGCGCCTGGTGGCGGGGGGAAATTCTCTATCACCGGTCGCGGGCTGCGAAGGAAACTACCTTGCGCCAACCGTCTTTGGCGGGGTCACCGAGGAGATGGCTCTTTTTCGGGAGGAAATCTTTGGCCCGGTCCTGGCCGTGACGATCGCTCACGATTCCGAAGATGCCTTGCGGCTGGCCAACCTTTCGCCCTACGGACTTTCGCTGTCCGTTTTCACTCGGTCCGCCCGAAAGGCTCAACGCTTTCTCGATCACGTTGAAACCGGCTTGAGTCACTGGAATTTGCACACGGGCTACCGGGAACCCGCGCTGCCGATCTCCGGTTGGAAGCAATCGGGGCGCGGCATCCCGGAGTGCGGTGATCAAGGCCGCCAGTTCTTCACCCGGCCGCGCTCCATTTACCTCTCACCCCGCTCGGGGTGAATTATTGATTCCCCAAAAAACACACCATGCGCGTCACCCAGATTCTTCACCGTCCGGTCTCGCTCAAGTCCGCCATCCGGAACGCGGTGGTGGACTTCTCCGAAATGACCGCTTCGATTGTCGCCATCGTTTCGGACGTGGAACGGAACGGCCGACCGCTCGTCGGTTTTGGCTTCAACTCCAACGGGCGTTACGGACAGGACGGGATCATCCGCGACCGTCTCCTGCCTCGGATATTCCGGGCGGCTCCGGAGCAACTGCTGGACGACTCCGGCGACAACTTTGACCCCTTCAACTGGTGGGACATCATGATGCGCAACGAAAAGCCCGGCGGACATGGCGAACGTTCCGTCGCGGTGGGGACGATGGACATGGCGCTGTGGGACCTGGTCGCCAAGATCGAAGACAAGCCGCTTTACCGGACGCTGGCGGACCGTTTCAACCGGGGACAATTCAAGAACCGCATCTACACCTACGCCGCCGGCGGCTATTATTACCCCGGCAAAGACCTGGGCGCCCTGCAGGATGAAATGCGGCGCTATCTCGATCGGGGCTATGAATCCGTGAAGATGAAAATCGGCGGCGCCAGCCTGAGCGAAGACATGGCACGCATCGAAGCGGTGCTCAAGGTCGTCGGCGATGGCAGCCATCTGGCCGTGGATGCGAACGGACGCTTCGATTTGAAAACCGCGCTGGAGTACAACCGCGCGATGGAACCGCTGGGATTGAAGTGGTTCGAGGAGGCCGGCGACCCGCTGGATTTCCAACTCCAAGCCGAGTTGAGCCGGGGATCGCGTCTTCCCATGGCCACGGGCGAAAACCTGTTCTCCATGACGGACACGCGAAACCTGATCCGCCACGCCGGCCTGAACCCCCAACGCGACTTCATCCAGGTTGACCCGGTGCTCAGTTACGGGCTGGTGGAGTATCTGCGCATTCTGGACATGCTGAGAGCCCACGGTTGGAGTCCCGGACGCTGCATCCCGCACGGCGGTCATCAACTCACACTGCACATCGCGGCCGCCTTCGGCCTGTACGGCAACGAATCGTATCCGGGAGCGTTCCAGCCTTTTGGTGGATTTGCCGACGGCGTGCCGATCCAAGAGGGTTACGTCACCATCCCGGACTGTCCCGGCATTGGCATCGAGGCGAAATCCAACCTGTTGCCACTGTTCGCGGAACTCGTGGATGGACCAAAGGCAGAAGTGGCAAGGCGCTGAGGAATCCGCCTGAATCCGTGGCGTCCCGGCGGCTGTCTGCGTGGCAGATCCGGGCGGCACGGGAGGCGAAGGCAGCCCCGCCGGGGAGTGACGCGAGGGAAGGAGGATTTGTGTGCCGGGCCTGTGGCCGAAGGGACAGCATGATCCTGCAGTTGCGCCTTCTGGTCGGTTGCTCCCTGGGGAGACCTGTCCCCGGATTGGGAGATTGGCTTGTTGTCCAATGCGCGGCTTGTTATGGAGTCAGCTATGCGAACGCACTTGTTGCTCTTCCTCCTCGTGACCGTAACGAGCCTGGAGACGTTGGCCAATGCAACCAACCGCACGATGCATTTCAAGGCCACGACGCCGCGCGAGGCCACGCGCTGGCAGGCGGAGGCTCGCGAAAAGTTGTTCGCCCTGATGATGGGCGGGGCGAAACCAAAGTCCGCGCCCCTCGATGCGAAGGTGCTCGAGCGCATCGAGATGCCGGCGGGCGGCTACGTCCTCGAGGAACTCTCGCTGCAGACGCTGCCGGATCGGCGCGTTCGCGTGTGGATGTCGGTGCCCAGAGAGCGGAAGGGCAAGGTCGGCGCCGTGCTCGCCTTGCACGGACACGGCGGCAGCGGCAGCCAGGTCGTGCGCGGCGAGAGTCTCTACTGGTATGGCCGGGCGTTGGCCGAGTTGGGTTACGTGGTGATCGCGCCGGACATCGGGCAGCATACGCTGCAGCACACGAACTGGACGCTGATGGGCGAGCGCGTGTGGGACGCCCTGCGCTGTGTAGATTACCTGGAGACGCGCCCGGAGGTGGACAAGAAACGCCTGGCGGTGGCCGGGCTGTCCTTGGGCGGCGAAACCGCGATGTACGTGGCCGCGCTGGACCCGCGGCTCAAGGCGGCGAACAGCAGCGGCTGGCTCACGACCATTGACAACATGAAACGCGAGCATTGTCCGTGCTGGGATTTTCCGGGGCTAGCTAGACCCTATCCGAAAAGGGGGTCGTCGGCA
>Ga0194121_10010718_pt1 | contig 11066 bp, 13 predicted proteins | sample TA2MahCa50mmetaG_FD_148609 | JGI IMG/M metagenome (GOLD analysis project Ga0194121, IMG submission 148609) | Freshwater microbial communities from Lake Tanganyika, Tanzania - TA2015020 Mahale Deep Cast 50m | ecosystem: Environmental > Aquatic > Freshwater > Lake | place: Tanzania: Lake...
CCGCATCGAGAGGATAGAGGAGAAGGCCAGCCGTCCCAACCGATCGCTCGGGTGGGTACCGCCGCGCGACATTGCCGAGGCGCCGCCGGCCGTGCTTCAACGGACCAAGCGAAAATCGGTCGACCGGGCGCGGGCCGCGTCGGCGAACGTGCTCGGTCTGCAGGCGAGGAGGAGCGTTCCATGGCGGTATCGACATCGCGCGTCGACGAGACGCTCATCGTCACGATCGATCGCCCGCCGGTCAACGCTCTCGACGCCGCGGCGATCGACGATCTCTCAGCGACGTTCGCGCGCGTCGCCGCCGAGCCGCCGCCCGGCGGCGTCGTGCTGACGGGCGCGGGCGACGTCTTCTCGGCCGGCGTCGACACGCGGGCGTTCGCCTCGTACGACCAGCGGCAGCGCACGGCGATGTTCGAGGCGATCTCGGCGATGACGGCACGATTGCTGGCCATCGCCGTGCCTGTGGTCGCGGCGATCAACGGTCATGCGCTGGGTGGCGGCCTCGTCCTCGCGCTCTGCTGCGATCGCCGGATCGTCGCCGACCGGGAGGGCCTGCGGTTCGCGCTCAGCGAGGCGCGGGCAGGCGTGCCGTTTCCCGAGGGGCCGCTCGACATCATCCGCCACGAGCTGCCGCCGGGATTGCTCCGGCAGCTCACCTTGACGAGCGAGCCGGTCGCCTCGGCCGACCTGCTGCGCGAACGCGTCTTCGACGCCCTTTGCCCGGCCAGCGACTTGTCGGCGGCGGCTGTCGCGGAGGCGAGGCGTCTCGCCAATCAGCCGGCGTTCGGCACCGTCAAACGGCAGGTGCGGGGCCGCTCAGGTCGCAGCGGATAGGGCGGATCGGATTGTCGCAGCGGGCTGCATTGATCGACTGATCTGCGACATCCCGAACAAGCGGTCGGGAGCGATCGCTCGGCAGAAAGTAGCAACGTTCCTACAAATTCCTTGCCATGCCGACCGCAACGCGGCAGAGTTCGTTCCACGGAGGCATCCATGGCCATCACCACGATTTCGAGCCGAGAGTTCAATCAGGACGCTGGCGGCGCCAAGAAGGCGGCGGACAAGGGGCCGGTCATCATTACCGATCGCGGCAAGCCGGCGCACGTCCTCTTGAGTTTCGAGGACTATCGCAAGCTTCTGGACACCGGCCCGAGCCTGCTGGAGGTCTTGAAGCAGAAGGAGGAGGGCGACTTCGAATTTCAGCCGCCCCGAATGGGCGATGACGTTTCGCGCGCCGTGGATCTGGGCTGATGTTCCTGCTCGACACCAATGTCGTGTCTGAGCTTCGACGGCCGCGTAGAGCAAATGCCAACGTGCGGACTTGGGCATCGAGCGCGCCTGCGGAACTCCATGCGCTGTCGGTCGTAACGGTACTGGAGCTGGAGCGGGGCGTCCTGCTCGCGGAGCGTCGCGATCCAAATCAAGGGGCGATTCTGCGGCGGTGGCTCGAACACGAGGTCTTGGCGCCGCTTGCATCACGCATCCTGCCCATAGATGTCGACATCGCCCGCCAGTGTGCTGCGCTCCACGTTCCCGATCCAAAGCCGGAGCGCGACGCGCTGATCGCCGCGACCGCGCGGGTGCATGGGCTGACCGTCGTCACTCGCAACACGGCGGATTTTCAGTCGATGGGGGTTGCGCTGCTCAACCCCTGGCTGGCTCCGAGTGGGTCGGCGCCGGGGCGGCGCTGACGCCTACGACATGACGTCAGAGCTTTTCTACCCAACCGATTTCGGTCGGATAAAAAAATCCCGGCAAAGTTGGCGTCGAAGCTGGCACGCTTCGCTTCGTGTCTCGTCTATGCGCTTCGACACGGGGCGTCGCAACGTGACGATCCGCGGGCAAGTCTCTTGATGCCTCGACGTCAATTCGAGCGGCATCATTGATGCTGGAAGGAGGACGACGCTCACCGTCGACGATGACCTGGCGGGCCTCCTGAAGCAACGCGCCCGCGAACAGGGCATCCCGTTCAAGGAGGCCGTCAATCGCACGATCCGTGCCGGCCTGGGCCAGGTCCACAAGCCGCGTCGCGGCAGCGCGCCCAAGACCATCTCTCGTTCGTTCGGCCGCCGGCCGGGCGTCGATCTCGACAAGCTCGGGCAGCTTGCCGACGAGCTCGAAGCCGAGACCTTCGCGGCGACGGCAAGAAGCGCGCATGATCCTGCCCGACGTAAACGTTCTCGTTCACGCTCATAACGCCGATTCGGCGTGCACGAGACGGCCCGGCGATGGTGGGACGGCTGCCTGGCGGGGGTCGAAGGCGTCTGCCTGGCCTGGGCCGTGATGCTGGGCTTTGTCCGTATCGCGACCAACCGCAAGATCGTCGCTCGTCCGCCGGGTGTCGGCGAGGTGATGGCGCGCATCGAAGGCTGGCTGGAACTGCCCCGCGTTCACGTCGTGCAGCCGTCGGATGCCCATTTCTCTCGCCTGCGCGACACGCTTGAACGGTTGGGCACCGCCGGCACCATGACCGCCGACGCCCATCTTGCCGTGCTGGCGATGGGGCGCGGCTATGTCCTGTACTCCATGGACGCCGACTTCGCGCGCTTTGCCGGCCTTCGCTGGATCAATCCCCGCCGGCGTTGATCGGAAACCATTTCCGCTGGTTGGAATCGGTTGACCGCGCTTTTCCGATGGGGCGGCACCCTCTCCGACGCTGGATGTCGGCCGCATCCTCGCATGGCGCCTGCAGATGATCCGCCCTAGGATCGCCGGATCAACACAGGAGCCCGTCGATGCGCAAATGGATCGGTCAGATCGCGGCGGCCGTGGCCGCGCTCTCGGTTTCAGTCGCCGTCTCGCCGCCCGCCCAGGCGCAGGCACCCAAGACGCTGCGCGTGGTCATGCACTCCGACATCAAGGTGCTCGATCCGGTGTGGAGCGGCGCCTACATCGTGCGCAATCACGGCTACCTGATCTACGACACGCTGTTCGCGCTCGACGAGAAGTTCCAGCCCAAGCCGCAGATGGTCGAGAGCTGGAAGGCGAGCGACGACCGCAAGACCTGGACCTTCACCTTGCGCGAGGGCCTGGAATGGCACGACGGCAAGCCGGTCACCGCCGACGACTGCATCGCCTCGATCCGCCGCTGGGGCGCGCGCGATCCGATGGGCCAGAAGATGATGCCGTTCGTGGCCGACATGACGGCGGCCGACGCGCGCACCTTCACCATCACCATGAAGCAGCCCTACGGCCTGGTCGTCGAGTCGCTCGCCAAGCCGAGCGTCGTCACGCCCTTCATGATGCCCAAGCGCGTCGCCGAGACCGACCCGTTCAAGCAGCTCAATGAATATGTCGGCTCGGGCCCGTTCATGATGAAGCAGGACGAATGGAAGCCCGGCGAGCGGATCGTCTATGTCAAGAATCCCAAGTACAAGCCGCGCGCCGAGCCGGCCTCGGGTCTGGCCGGCGGCAAGGTCGCCAAGGTCGACCGCGTCGAATGGGTGTGGATCCCGGACTCGCAGACCGCGGTCAACGCGCTTCTGACCGGCGAGATCGACATCATCGAGCAGGTGCCCTACGACCTGCTGCCGCTGGTCGAGAAGGATCGCAACGTCACCCTGGTGCGGGCCAATACCGGCAACCAATACGTCTTCCGGCCGAACTGGCTGCAGCCGCCGTTCAACAACGAGAAGGCGCGGCAGGCGGTCATGATGGGCCTGAACCAGCTCGACTTCCTGCAAGCGATCGTCGGCGACCAGCGCTACTACCGGACCTGCAAGTCGATGTTCCCCTGCGGCTCGCCGCTCGAATCGACCGTAGGCTTCGAGGGCCTGATCGAGGGCAACATCGAGCGTGCCCGCGCCCTCCTGAGGGAATCGGGCTATGACGGCTCGCCGATCGTGCTGTTGCAGGCGAGCGATACTGCCGCCCTCTCGAACCTCTCGCCGGTCGCCAAGTCGATCTTGGAGCGCATCGGCTTCAAGGTCGATCTGCAGCCGATGGACTGGCAGTCGCTGGTCAACCGGCTCTTGACCAAGAAGGGCCCGCCCTCGGAGGGCGGCTGGAACGTGTTCCTGACCTACTGGTCGATGGCCGACCTGTTCGATCCGCTGATGACGCCCTTCCTCCAGTCGAACTGCGAGAAGAGCCGCGCCGGCTGGCCGTGCGACGCCGAGATGGAGACCCTGCGCGAGCGCTTCGCCTTGGCCGCCAGCGCCGACGAACGCAAGGCGATCGCGCTCGAAGTCCAGAAGCACCAGACCAAGATCGTGACCCACGTCCATCTCGGCGAGGGCTTCAACGTCGCCGGCATGCGCAAGAACATCACCGGCTGGATCAACGCGCCGGTGGTGGCGTTCTGGAACATCGAGAAACAGTGAACGCCGAACGATCGACGCCGTACCTCTCCATGAGCATGCACGGCGGGCCGCGGCGATGGCGTCGCTCCGACCACCAGCGGCGCCCTTGAGGTCCCGCCTTGAATCCTGGGGCTGGACGGACCATGCGTTTTTGGGATTGTCCTGCTGGCGATGCGCTCGATGGCCTCCGGCGGCGTCGGACGGTACAGCCGCTCGGGCCGCGAGCTGCGATCGTGCAGCCCGGCCAGGCCTTCGGCTTTGAAGCGATCGACCCATTTGCGCACCGTGCGAGGGCAAACGCCTACGGCTTCATTGACGGCCTTCGGCGGTTGCCCGCGAGAACCATGTTGACCATGCGCTCTCGACCGTGCGGCGTCAGGCGGGCATTCTTATGGATATCCATTCGGCTCTCCCCCAAGGATCAGGTGACATTTCGACAACATCACTTTCCTCGGCCCGAGCCGGATGGACAACCTACTGAAAGCTCACATCTAGTGTGATGGCCTCGGTCCATCTCGTCGGCCGATTCGGCGGCCAAAAGTGGCTACACGCGTCGACCGACAAGAAGACACAGGAACTACGCCAGCAACCGCGTCGACACGCCCAGCAGCGGACCAGCGTCGGCGAGCCGCCGGTCGAGCGTGTGCACCGTGGGACCGTGATCCGATGCGGTGGCGAGATGAAGCGCATCGCCGGCGCGCAAACCGAGGGAATGCTGGTCGACGAACTTCGCTGCCGTCCGGAAGTGGCCGCCGGTGATCGCCAGTACGGTGAAGCTTTCGGCGAGCAGCCTGTTGAACAATGCGAGTGCCGTCGCGCGCTGCTCCAGCGAGAGTTGTCCGGCGTGCAGCTTGATGGCGAGCGCCGACGACGTCTCGGTGACCGTCCAGTCGCTGACCGCAAGCTCGGCCGGCTCCTGTCCGGCCAGCCAGCGCTGGGCGCGCGCCGTCGCGGCTTCGTTGGACAGCGCCGCGACGATCAGCGACGTATCGACATAGAGCATCAGGCACGCTCGTCATCGCGCATCGAGCGCACCAGCTCGGCGGCGCCGGTCGGCTGTGGCGGCAAGGTGGCCGTGAATGCCTGCAGCAATGCGCGGTCGATGCGCTTGCGTGGCCGGTTCGCCGTGACGAGCCAGGCGACCGTCTTGCCGCGCCGCGTGATGGCGATCGTATCGCCGGCCTGGACGCGGTCGATCAGCTCGCTCAGGTGGGCTTTGGCATTGGCCAGATTGATCGTGTCCATGTTCCTCTCCTGACCAATTAGATAGTCACGTACCGGCGGCGGTTCCAAAAGTCTACTCCAGTTATTGACTTATCCCCTTAGCGTTCTATATTTGTTCTTTCTGCAGGATCTCGAGCCATGCTGCCAGAGGCCTTTCATCGCCAAGTGTCGGAGAACAACTGGCGTTCTCCCGACCTCAGCGTCGTGGACCAGCGCCGCGGGCCGGTGCCGGCCGTGCCCCTCGAATGGCTGCCGCAGCCGTGGCGCAACTGGATCGCCGATACCGGGCGCGCGACCGGGGCGCCGGCGGACTATGTGCTGCAGTCGGTGCTGGCGGGCGTCGCGGCGGTGTGCGGTGCGGGTGTGGCGGTGCGCGTGACGCCGGACTGGGAGGAACCGCTGGTGCTGTGGCAGGCGGTGGTCGGCGAGCCCGCGACCGGCAAGTCGGCGGCGCTGGCGCCGTTGCGCCGGCTGCTGACAATCGTCGAGCGGGAACGCTGCGGCGGGCCATCCGCCCCGCCCCCCGTGCAACTCGTGGCGACCGACGACGATCCTGCCGTCCTCGCCGAGATCGTGCGCGCCAACCGGCGCGGTGTGCTGCTGTGGCGCGACGGCGCGCCGAGATGGCCGGACAGCGGCGGGCAAGAAGAAGAGACGCTCGCGCCCCTTGCCGTCAGCATCCTCGAAACCGTCCGGCCCGAGCGGCTGCAAGAGGCGCTGAAGGTGAGGCATGACAGCCTGGCCGCGCGCTTTCTCTTCGCCTGGCCGGGCCCGCAGCCCTACCGTGCGCTCGCGCTCTTCGACGCCGCGCGCAACCAGGCCATCCTGCACCGCCTGCGGACGCTGTCGCACCTGGCGGGAACCGCCGACTCTCCGCGGGTGCTCACGATCGATGATGGCGGACGTGACGCACTCGATGGCGTGCTGGCGAGCCTGCATGCTGCCCGCCAGAGCGTCGAAGGGCTCGAGGCGGCGTGGCTCGGCCGCAGCCGGTCGCTGATCGTCCGTTTGGCCGGGATTCTCGAGTTGATGGCATCGGTCGACGGCGACGCCGCGCGACCGGTTGCAGTCGGCGCCGAACCGGTGGCGGCCGCCGCCGCGTTGTGGCGCGACTACTTCTGGCCGCATGCCAAGGCGGTGTTCGACAGCGCCGAACTCTCGGATTTTTCCAAGCGGGTGCGCCGTGTCGCGCGCTGGCTCCTCGACAAGCGGCCCGCATCGGTGTCGCGCGAGGAGGTCCGCCGTCGCGCCCTCAGCATGAGCGCTACCGCCGACGAAACGGAGATGGTGCTGCAGCGGCTGGCCTATCTCGGGTTCGTGAAGGTCGACCTCGGCGACCGCAACCGGCCGGGCCGGCCGTCCAGCCATTGGCGGGTCAACCCGGCTCTTCCCGAAACGCCAAACCCGGTTGCGAAACTTGCGTAACTGTCCGAACTCGCCGGTCGGGGCACGCCGATCACACCCACCACCCATGGCCATGGGCGCTGGCGATGTCGAGCTGGACGACCAGGTCGTTGTCGTCGCGGTCGCCGCCGCCTGTGGTGTCCTCCCAACCCCAGGTGTTGGCGCCGTAGTTCCACAGGAGCTGCAGGCCATCGCCATGGGCCTGGGCGGAACGCCCAATAGGTGGTGCCGGCCGACTGGTTGGTGAGCTTCATGGCGACGAGATCGGAGGCATCGACGTTGACGATCTGCGTCTGGGCATAGTTGCCGTAGCCGGGACCGGCGATCGTGGCCTGATCGGCGATCGCGGCTTGGCGCGTCGCCTAGTGGGACGACAGCAGCGCCATCGGGTCGCTGGCCCGGCCGAGCACCAGCGCCACGTTGAAACGGCTCTGCGGCGGCGGCTGCGAAGCGGTCGGCGGCCCGCGGGCATTTGTCTGCCAGCCCGCGCAGTCGAGGAAGGTCGAACTGGGCAGCGGTTGGTACGTTGCTGGGCCGGCCATCAGGTAGCTGACCGTCTCTGGTGCTCAACGCGTCGCTGGGAGCGCAGCATCCCGGCACTGTTCATGGGCCGTTCCGACAAAGAAAAGTGCCAGCCAGTTCTGCCGGAGCGGCTTCCGGTCAAATGCAACCGCTTGCGGTTCCATTCGAGCGGAAATGCGCCGATTTCAGCGCCTCCTTCGCCAGCCATTTCCCGTCCAACTGATTCCAGTCGGATGGAAAATGCTTTAGTCGCTCTTGATGTTGTTGTCGGCGATCACCTTGAACCAGCGCTCCTGCTCGCCCTTCTGGAAGGCCGCGAATTGCTCGGGCGTGCCGGCGACGATCTCCATCTCGATCAGCTCGGCGAATTTCTGCGCGACATCGGGCGCGCGCGCCGCTTTGGCGAGCTCGGCGTTCAGCCGCTCGACGATCGGCCGTGGCGTGCCGGCCGGCAGATAGACGCCCCACCACGAATAGGTCGGGTAGGTGGCGAAGCCCTGCTCGGCCACCGTGGCGATCGCGGGCAGGCTGGGTGCGCGCGCCTCGCCGGTGGTGGCGAGCGGCCGGAGCTTGCCCGAGCGGAAATGGGGCTGCAGCGCACCGAGCGTGGTCACCGTGAAGTCGGTGACGCCGGCCAGCACATCTTGCACCGTCGGGCCGCCGCCCTTGTAGTAGATGTGATTCAACTCGAAGCCGTTGGCCTTCTGCAAATGGGTGGCGAGCAGGAGCGCGCCGCTCGCCGAGAGAAGACCGATGCTCACTCTGCCCGGCCGCGCCCGCGCGTCGGCCACCACGTCGCGCAGATCCTTGTAGGGCCGGTCGGGATGGCAGGCGATGGCGAGCGGGGCGCGGCCGACCAGCATGACGTTCAGCAGCTCGGAATCGCGGTAGGGCAGGCCGGGATTGAAGGCCGGGCTCAGGATGTGGCTGTCGAACGTCACCATCCAGGTCTGGCCGTCGGGCGGCGCCTTGGCGGCGATTGCCGCGCCGATCGCGCCGGCCGCTCCCGGCTTGTTGTCGATCACGGTCTGCCAGCCGGTGTTCTCGCTCACCTTGGCGGCGAGCAGGCGGGCCACCGGATCGGTCGTGCCGCCGGGCGGGAAGGGCACGACGACGCGGATCGGTCCCTTCGGCCAATCGCCGCTCTGGGCGCGTGCGATCGTCGGTGCGGCGAGCGAGGCGGTAAGCGTTCCCGCCAAGACAACACGGCGACGCAATGACGGCATGTCGACCTTCCTTTCGCGTGTGGCCCTTTCGCGTGCGGCTATACGGCCACCCGTTTCAAATTCTCGCGTGTCCAGCGCGCCAGCCCGGTCACGCGCGCATCTTCGTGTTGCTGACCCATCAGCTGCACGCCGACCGGCATTCCGCCGACGCTCATCAGCGGGAGGGTGACGACCGGCGCGAACAGCATGGAGGAAGGCGCATTGAACACGAAGTCGCCGGTCGGCCGCGGCGCCAGCGGCTGGCCGGGCAGGTCGCCCGACCACAACGGCGCGGGGCCGGGGCAGGCGAGTGTGATCGCAGCATCGGCGAGCGATGCCACCGCGGTGTGCGCGAGCTGCGCCTGCTGACGGGCGAGAAGATTGGCGCGGTACTGGTCGGGCGTCATCGCCTCGGCTCGGGCGAGGGCCGCCTTGGCGCGTTCGCTCAAGCCGTCGGGCGCAGCGTCGAGCATGCCGCGCTGGTACCAGCGGTTTTCCCAGCTGGTGATGCCGTTGCAGACGGCGCGGCCGTTGGCGATCGCCCGCTCCAGTGCTTCGACGAAGGGATGATCCTTGCGGCGGATCAGCGCCACGCCGGCCGCTTCGAGCTGGCGCAGAACTTTCGCGAAGCCTTCCTTGGTCGCGCCATCGACGTCGGACCAGCCTTCGGTCTCGAGCACGATCAGCCGGTCGGGCTTGACTGCGGCGGGCAGCGTGTCCGGTCCCATCAGGCCGAGCGAGCCGCGGTCGCCGCCGCAGCGTTTGGCCTGCTCGATCGCGACCTGCCACATGTCCTCCAGGCAGCCGGCATGCGGGCCGTGCGTGCTCTGGCTGGTGGCGAGCCGCTCGCCGCGATTGATGCCGCCTTGCGTCGGCTTCAGCGCGACGTTGCCGCAATAGGCGGCCGGCCGGATGATCGAGCCGCCGACCTGGGTGCCGATCGCTGCCGGCACCATGTTGGCGCCGACCGCGGCCGCCGAGCCCGACGACGATCCGCCGGGCGTGCGCTTGGGATCGAACGGGTTGGTGGTCGGCCCGGGATGCGAGCCGCCGAGCTCGGCCGTCACCGTTTTCGCGAGGATCACCGCGCCGGCCTGGCGCAGCGCCCACACCCCGGCATTGTCGCGCTTGGGGAAGTTACCTTTCATCGCCGCGCAGCCCATCTCGGTCGGCATGTCCTTGGTCTCGAGCAGGTCCTTGATCGCGATCGGCATGCCGTCGATCGGCGAGCGGGGCTTGCCCGCCTTCCAGCGCGCGGCGCTGGCATCGGCTGCGGCGCGCGCGCCGGCGTCGTTGATCGCGGTCAGCGCCTTCACCACCGGCTCGCGCACCGAGATGGTCTCGAGGCAGCGTTCGAGATAGGCGCGCGGGCTGTCGTTGCCGTCGGTGAACCGGCGGGCGGCGTCGTGGAAGGTGAGCGGCTTGTAGTCGGCGTAGCTGGTCATGGGCGAAACTCCCTACGCCGCCCGGACGAGCGCGACCGGTGCGCCCTTGCCGCGGATCTCGGCTTCCTCGAATTCGGCGGCGGCGATGGCGCGGTCGAGGGCGGCGCGCAGTTCCTTTGCACTCGCCAAAGTGAGCTCGACTGCGGCGCGCGCGCCGGGGTCGAGAGTCGTGTTGAAGAAGTCCAGCGTGATCACGTCACCCAGCGGCGCGTGGCGGGCATGGTCGTAGGCGACGACGGCTCGCGTGAGCTGAAACCACTCGTCGCCGCGCTTGGCCATGCCTTCGGCGGCCGCGATCTCGATGATCGAGGTGCACATCGCCGCCCCCTACTTGAGATGCTTGCCGAAGAAGGCGAACACCTTGGCCCAGCCGTCCATCGCCTGCTCGACGCGATAGAGCGGGCGGTGCCAGTAGAAGAAGCCGTGGCCCGCGCCGTCGTAGCGGTAGAATTCGTAGTTCTTGCCATGCTTCTTCAACTCGGCGTCGTGCTGGTTGACCTGCTCGGGACTGGGCGCGCGATCGTCGTTGCCGAACAGGCCGAGCAGCGGGCAGGAGAGATCCTTGGTCATGTCGATCGGCGCCGTCGGCGTCTTGGCGTTCGATTCCTCCTTGGCCATCACGATGCGGCCGCCCCACAGATCGACGCAGGCATCGACGTCCTTCCTCTGGCAGGCGTAGATGAACGCATGCCGGCCACCCGAGCAGGAGCCGAACAGGCCGACCTTGCCGTTGTTGCCGGCCTGCGCGCGCATCCATTGCACGGCGGCCGCGGTGTCGCCCACCATCTGGGCATCGGCGATGCCGCCGTCGGCACGCACTTTGGCCGCGACATCGTCGGGATTGCCGTCGCTGCCGCCGCCTTCGCGCTCGTAGAGGTTGGCGCAGATCGCCATGTAGCCGTGATGGGCGAAGCGTCGTGTGGTCTCGATGTAGAGCTCGCTCCAGCCCGGCAAGTGATGGATCA
>Ga0194121_10010722_pt1 | contig 11063 bp, 14 predicted proteins | sample TA2MahCa50mmetaG_FD_148609 | JGI IMG/M metagenome (GOLD analysis project Ga0194121, IMG submission 148609) | Freshwater microbial communities from Lake Tanganyika, Tanzania - TA2015020 Mahale Deep Cast 50m | ecosystem: Environmental > Aquatic > Freshwater > Lake | place: Tanzania: Lake...
TGCAATCGCCCACTTAGAGTACGTACGATCGGCTAACACAAAGCTGAGAGAGTCTGGAAAGTACTGGTACGAGAGGAGTAAGAAGAAATGATGGACACTTTGTTTTGGATAGCCGTCGGGTGGCACGAAGCCGACGGCCACATCGAACGGCGCCGCGCGCGCCGCATCGACGGGTCGAGGGCTGCGGCCTTGGCGCCGTTGGGCGGCACGAGTCGACAGTTGACCGGGGTTTTTTAGTATCTATTATTACACAAGTACGCGAAAAAAAGAAACAAAATTACTCACTTTTTGGTGTACATGGACCGAGCTACTGTGATAGATTAACACTATGGCAATTCACGGCGTGAGGGTGTCAAGAAGTTGATGATAGCAGTGGTTCAAACCAGTCGGTTGCTGACTAATCAGCAACCCCGAAACGAGATCGGTGGAGCGCTGGACATAAGCTCCAGATGGGCGTACTCGAGGATGGTACCCGTGGCGGTAACGCGGGGAGAAAATCGGGTGTAGTGGCGAGCGACACGCAGCTCAATGACGGCGTGCGTAGTGCATCACGAAAGACAATCGGGCTATTCCCATGCACGGGTAACCCAGCCAATTCAGTTTATGCTGCATATGCTCCAGTTGGTCAGGAGAGTCCTCTGAGGCATGTTGGGTGCGCCGAGGTTGTTCCTCGGCGGGTTGTCACCCCCAACGGAAAGCTATATGAGGTACTTTAAGCACTAACAGCGATGTCAGTGCTTTATGGACGGATCGTGAAACAGGTGGATGTATGTGACTACGTGGAAGCCCCTGGGCTGACGTAAACATCTATCTGTGGCGCGATTCTGGGTTCGATTCCCTTGTGCAGCTTTAACTCAAGTCCCCTTCGTCTAATAGTTAAGGACCCCGCTCTTTCACAGCGGCAACGGGGGTTAGAATCCCTCAGGGGACACCAATACTGGGACACGCGCGTCCAGCCGGAAAGTACTCCGCTGTTCTTTCTGGCCGTCTTATATCGTGCCTAGCCTAGGCTGGCATGACACCTAGGTGGGTACGCGTGTCATTTTACACTGTGCCTCGTTAGCTCAGCGGTAGAGCGTCTCGTTTACACCGAGAGGGTCGGCGGTTCAAGTCCGTCACGGGGTACCATCATCATGGGGGAGTAGCTCTAATGGAAGAGCGTCGGTTTTGCACTCCGAAGGTTGTGGGTTCAAATCCCATCTCCTCCACCAATACGGTCCCATGGTCCAGTGGAACGGACATCCGCCTGTCCCGCGGAAGACGGGGGTTCGACTCCCTCTGGGATCGCCACAATATTCCTAAGGATGCGGGCGTAGCACAAGGGTAGTGTACCTGGTTGCCAACCAAGCGATGTGGGTTCGAATCCCGCCGTCCGCACCATACGCAATATGAGGTCTCACGAACGAATGCACGTGTTGGCCTCGAGGAAGACGATGCTTAGTGCATCGCCTTCCGCCGTTCACTGCCTCGTAGTTCAGTTGGTAGAATGGTAGAACGATTGTCTCTGAAACAGTAGGTCGGTGGTTCGAATCCACCCGAGGCATCCAATGGGAGGCGGCGCTGGTGCGCGGTCGAACCTTATAAGTTCGAGAGATCGGCCGGACTGGCTGAAACGGCACGGGTTCGATTCCCTGGCCTCCTACCATCATCGCCCCGTCGTTCAACGATAGGACCCTGGCTTTTGGTACCGGGTACCTGGGATTCGGAATCCCAGCGGGGCATCCATGGCCCTATAGCCTCAATTGGAACAGAGCGCCCGGCTTCTACCCGGGAGGTTGTGGGTTCGAGTCCTACTAGGGCCACCAATTATTCCCATCTAGCACTCAGGGTGAGCGCGCCGAGCTGTTAACTCGGAATGAGGCTGGTTCGATCCCAGCGGTGGGAGCCAATAGGAACCAATACGTCCCCGTAGCTCAACTGGACGAGCGCGAGAATCCTAGTCTCGAGGATGCAGGTTCGACTCCTGTCGGGGACACCAACAACGTAGTGTGTACCAAAGTCTTCTTTCACTGATTGCGGAGTGGAGCAGCACGGTAGCTCGGCAGGCTCATACCCTGTAGGTCGTGGGTTCAAATCCCACCTCCGCAACAAAAATCGATCGGCCTGAGAGTTCAACAGCTGATCGCACACTCTCGATGGTAAGTTACCTTCGTCTAGAAGACTAGGACGCCCCACCGCGCGGGCAACGTGAGTGCAAATCTCACAGGTAACTTAACCATCGAGACTAACTTGTTCCCGTAGCTCAGTTGGAGTCAGAGTATCACCCTCCGAAGGTGGGGGTCGTGGGTTCGAGTCCCACCGGGAACGCGGATGGGTGGCAGAGTACGGCTGATTGTACCGGTCTTGAAAACCGGAGGGCCCAATGGGCTCCGTGGGTTCGAATCCCACCCCATCCTCCAATCGCCCGCGTAGCTCAGTCGGCAGAGCAGCTGTTTTGTAAACAGCAGGTCGTCGGTTCGAATCCGACAGCGGGCTCCAATTATAGGCGTGGTATATTGGCAGTGCCTCGGTCTCCAAAACCGAAGAAGAGGGTTCGATTCCTTCCGCCTGTGCCAGTGAGCACCCGTAGTTCAGCTTGGTAGAACGCCCTCCTGATTAGAGGGATCAGATCTATCCGGGTGTACCAATCAAAGCGTCTTAGTGTGGGAGAGTAGCCCAACGGAAGAGGCACTAGTCTTAAGAACTAGTCAGTGTCGGGTTCGTGTCGGGTTCGAATCCCACCTCTCCTACCAAGTCACTGTGGTGGTCGTGGTGTAGGCGGTTCGCACGTCGCGCTGTGAACGCGAAGGAATGGGTTCAACCCCCGTCGATCACCCCACGGGGTGTAGCTCAGCCTGGTAGAGAGCGCCTGCCTTGGGAGCAGGAGGCCGGAGGTTCGAATCCTCTCACCCCGACCACTACTGGAGTGGTGGCCGAGAGGCTGAAGGCGGCGGTTTGCTAAACCGCTACGTGCGGATCTCGCGCGTCGTGGGTTCGAATCCCACTCACTCCGCCACGAATATCGCTAGGTGGTAGTAGGTTCGAATCCTACAGAATGTCCCAATCAGGTAGAATGATAGCTACAGCAAATTAGCTGGAGAAAGTGGTCACCTAGCGATAACCAACATTGGGCCGGCAGCTTAGCAGGTAGAGCGGCAGACTTTTAATCTGACGGGTGTGGGTTCGAGTCCCACCTGGCCCACCATCTAAGTATCCGACGCACTTCACTCACCCTAGGTCGACAGGAGGCGACCATGATCGGACTGCGAACTCTCGTGCTCAACTCGAACTACACACCGATAAGCCTGTTCCCATCGCTTCACACGATTCCGGCGGAGGATGCCGTGACTCGTGTGTGCAACGGAACGTGCCACGTTGTGTTCGAGTATGATAGACTCATTCGGACGCCGTCGCACCAGATGCGTTGGCCGTCGGTGGTCGCGAGAACCGATCTGGACACGATCACTGAGGGTGTACGGCTACGCGTTGAGTCCCTGTACTACAGGGATCACGGTGTCTGCGCATACTGCGGCAGGAGTCTGATCCTGACGGAAACCACGTGCGACCACGTGGTACCGAGAAGTCAGGGTGGTCGATTCAACTGGACGAACATCGTCTCAGCCTGCGTCGACTGCAATACGCTTAAGAGGGACAGTGCTCCAGTAGGTCGGTGGCGTCCTCGGTGGAAGCCGTGGAAACCGACCTACTATCAGCTGCTCGAGGCCAGGCGTCGGTATCCGATAGTCCTGGCTCACGACAGCTGGCGGTACTTCCTCGGCGAGTGGAAATCCGACGTCATCGTGCGGGGTGCGTCGGTGTAGAGGTTCGGTTGTGGCAGTTGGTGCAGCCGATCTAAATTGTTATACGCAACTCGCAACTTGAGTATAACATAGTAAGTGCGGGGTTGGTATATAGGTTGTGCCTCAGCCTTCCAAGCTGAAGAAGTGGGTTCGATTCCCACACTCCGCTCCAAGGTCTCGCCGCCGTAGCCGTAGCTCAGTAGGTAGAGCATCGCCACGACACGGCGAAGGTCGATGGTTCGAGTCCGTCCCGGGGTTCCATTATTGCTTTTTGTACGTGCCATTATGTCGCATGTATAAATACTACACAACGATTGGCACCGACAATGGAGGTCACTATGCGTAGGGTGGTGTTATGGTGGTTAATACTGTGCTCCGTCGCGGCCCTGTACTTGGTTAGTTATTGGATGGGGTGGCACGTACAACTGTACCTGGCGGACAGCTCTAGATTAACGTACGTGATCACTGCTATCGGCATAGCGTCGATGCTCTCCCTCGGGTGGAAGAGTCTACCAAGAAACTACGGCGCGTACTCGGTAGAGATCGAGTGGTTCGCTAGCGACGTCGTCACTAGTCTCGGTATGCTTGGAACGATGATCGGTATGATGATCATGCTCTCGGGTACGTTTGGTGGTATAGCCTCAAATGCCGCCGTCTTCTCCGACCCACAGCGCATCTTTATGGTCATTGAGGCTATGGGCAGTGGTTTATTCACCGCCCTCAGCACGACGCTCGTCGGTCTAGTATATTCCATCATCCTGAAGACGTGTCTCGTTGTATACGAAGGCCGCGGGGAGGAGTGACGTGACTTCCCGTCATCGCTATGGAAACATACTGTCTTTCGTGGATTTTTTGTTCATCCTTCTCCTGACGTACATCACCATCGTCATCCTGATGCTAATGATAGTCAATCCAGAAAAGATTAAGCGAACCGGCGTAGATCCCAAGGCTGACTATCAAATCGTCATGATGTGGGACGACGAATCGGACGATGATGTAGATCTATGGGTTCGCGATCCGTATGGTAATCTAGTCTCATTCGTCATGAAGTCAGCAGGTCAGATGTTCCTGGATAAGGACGACTTGGGACAAATCAACGACACAGTGCATCTATCGAATGGACAGCGTGTCGTCACCTATATCAACCGCGAGGTTGTGTCGATTCGCGGTTGGATTCCAGATACGACTGGCGAGTACACCGTCAACGTACACCTATATAGACATCACGAAGCATATCCACAGACTGTTACCATCGAGCTGATACGAGTCAATCCATACGCAGTTCTTCTTCGTCGCACTGTGACGCTGTCGCGCCAGGGTGAGGAGATCACAGTGTTCAATTTCATTCTAGGTAGTCATGGCGCAGTAACGTCTAGCAACGAGATGCCACATAGGTTCGTGACGTCTAAGTTGCGATCGGTTCTCGAGCAGTTTGTAGGTCCGGAGGGAGCACGTAATTAAAATGGAGATGAATCTAGCGACGCTACTGGTATTCTATGCAGTTCTAGCCATAACCTCCATCGTGTCAATCATTGCAATTGCACACAAAAGATTCATACTACTATCCGCAATCCTTGTGACGATGGTGGTATTCATGCTCGCGTCCACCGTTAAGACGTACTACGCCGTCATGGGGTATCCAGCAGGTGGGTCACCCACCGTTAAATCACTAATCGTCAGCTATATAGTCGACAAGCCGAATTCAATATTCATATGGGTAGTCAATGCCGACGGTTCGTCAAAGGAACCACGGGCGTGGAGTATTCCGTACGAGAAGAATCTCGAAAAGCAGCTGGCGAATCTCTCGGAGAAGGCAAGTAATAGCGCTCGTGAGGTTGGCATCATGTGGAATCCTACTGATAGAACCGGAACCGAGATGAATCGTGGCGAGTTTGTAGAATATGACTTTGCTGAGCAGAGACTGCCGCGAAAGTAAGAATGTAGTTTACAGGATCGCTTAATTATGATACTATATAATGATATGATCAACCCGATCCCCTTCATCATTCTTGTACTGATTCCAATAGTGATCTACGTCATCACCAGGATGTAGAAAACTTATTGATGGAGTTCACCATGAACGCGAAGTACGAACTGATCGACGTTCCTAAGGCTCCGAAGCACAATACGCTTAAGCGCATTCGGGCGCTCCGGAATATTCCTCGGTGCGGCGTCAAGGTCGGCGATCTCGGTGGGTTCGTTGTGTCCGAACGGAACCTGTTGCAGGTTGGTGACGCTTGGATCTCCGACCGCGCTCGTGTCTCCGGCAACGCCCGTGTCTCCGGCGACGCTCGGGTCTCTGGTGACGCTCGGGTCTACGGTGACGCTCGTGTCTCCGGCAACGCTCGTGTCTACGACAACGCTCAAATTTTCGGCGACGCTCAGGTCACCAACAACGCTCGGGTCTACGGCAACGCCTATGTCTCCGGCAACGCTCGTGTCTACGGTTACGCTCGGGTCTTGAATAGAGCTAGAGTCGTCGGCGACGCCGAGGTTTATGGCAACGCTCGTGTCTACGACAACGCTCAAGTTTCCGGCGACACTCATGTCACCGACAACGCTCGGATCTACGGCTACACTCTGGTCTGTATTCCAATTCACATCATCAACGACGCTGTAATCAATTTAACACCACCGTATGTTGGTCGTTCCGACGACCACATCTTCTTCGTCAATCGACTCCAATCCGGCGGATTCGCCATCAGAGCCGGCTGCCGTACGTTCAGGACGTTCGAAGATGCTAGGGACCACTGGTCAAAGACGCGTGCTGGTACACCTCTGGGTGACGAGACGATGACGATTCTCAACTACCTCGAGGAACGCGTGCGGCAACTTGGATGGGTGAACGCGTTGGCAGCCCAAACGGAAAAGGCAGTTACAGTACACTGGATCTAGTGTAGGTTCACGAACCTACTCGACGCACCATCACTACGTAGTAGGGTCGTCAATACCGTGGCGACCCTCCCAGCCTGCACGGTTCTTTTTGTATACACTAGTCGTAATTGTACTACCATTGTGGTTCACATCAAAGTGCTCACCGTTTGGCGACTTACCAATGAAAGAATGGTCTCGCCACCCTGGTGCCGGCATTATTTTTTTGACGTTTTTGTCGTGCATCTTGAGAATATCGTGAAGATTGGCATGACTTAATGGCCCGGAAATCGGGATCTTGTCGCTTTGATGTTTATACCATCGTCTGGTGACGCCTGGTTGGTTTTCATACGAAAATCGTCTATACCCATTAGCGACTAGATGCTTTTCGAGGTGCCGCGTCAGTGATGGCTTTACGACGTCCTAAAGCTTCTTCATGATCCTACTCCTTTTTTGACAGCATTATAGAGTTCCTCCGCATGTGCGCGCCGCATGCTAGATGGTACTCCGGAAATGAAATCATTCTTACGACTGTTGCGAGCGTGCTCGCGCATCTTTGTAGCGCTGATACCCTCGACGCCCTCTGCGTCTGGGTCTCTGTCGCCAGAGCTGTGTACGTGCACTGACTTGAACCACCCATGCTCAGCGTTGACTGAGTTGAGTGCGCGCTTGAACTCGTGTACGCGATCCTGCCCAGCGACCAAATGTAAGTGATGGTAACCAGCGTCGTGGAGTTTTCCAACGTGCCCAATTAAGGTCTGTGCTTCCTTGTGTACCAGCTGAACGTTTGTGCCAGGGAATGCCCGACGCACATGCTTCAGCTTTACTGTCGGCGACAGTGGGTTCTTATCAGCATCGTGTGAGCGAGTTAAAGCGACTACATGATCGGCGCCGTGGCGGGCAGCAATCGTATGAATCATCTTCACGACCTGCTCGTGTCCAGCATGCGGTGGGTTCATTCTACCGAACGATGTGACGACGTGCTTTTCATTGAAGCTCTTTCTACTCGATTCTACGATGAACTGTTTGAAACCGATCACGATGCGTGACCTCTATCGCGACCAGCAAAGTTTCTACGGCTGAACTCCTGCCTATTCACCAGCTTGACTGGTCCGCTCGACGTGTGCGCGACGTATCCCTCGGGGTTCGCAGCTTCTCCAGCGTGAGTATGCCCAAACTGTTGATGCGAGTTGAGCGTTGTAACTAGATGGTTCTTCGCTGCAGCGAGATGGTGGTGTATTCCGAACAGCCTCGTATATGCTGAACCGTGTGTGTCTACGTGTTGAATGTGTTGAACACCCAATTCAACATACTTCTTTCTACCAGCATCAGTCTTCAGTTTTGAAGCGAGATGATTGAACTTTCCATATAAGTGCTCCTGGAATCCCTTCACACTTGGCTCCTCGCCGGTGCGCACGGTGTGGTTTATGTATGTGACCAGGTGACCGCCCTCGCCCTGGTGTCGCTTCGTCGCTACGTGGATCTGATCACCGTGACGATCGTGCAGTCTCTGTGCGATCGCGAGGTGCGTCATAGCACGCCGAGCGTGATTCTCGAGATAGTTCTTTTTGGTCTCGTGACCAATTGGGTGGCGTGGATCGACGGTATAGACATCAGAGTGCGCGTGCTTCGCCATTGCGTCGTGGTCGACGTTGGGTGTAGCGTGCATCTTCCCAATATCGGAGCCATGATACTTCATGTGAGTAACGACGCCAATCTTAGCGCGGCGTACCTTCTCGGCCTCATGGCCGTGCGCGTGATACGTCAGTCCGGATGGATTTGGATTGAAGCTCACCGATCCACCGCGGTGATGCGTGACGTCTCCGTGATCAAACATCATGTCACCCTGAAACACACCGTGTCGCGGTGAAGCTGCTGGAAGATGGTCGAGTGCATAGTGCAGCTTCGATGCAAGCCCCGGCGAGTGGCCGTGATTTTTATCGATGTCGCTGTGTGTGTAGTTTATCTTCGGTGTCACGTTGAATGCCGACTTGGTGGCGACGAAGAACTTCTTCGTCCTAGGATGGTGACCGTAGACTAAAGCTGGACTGCCGTCGTACTTAGTAGTTAGACTGTTCGAAGGCTGACCGGACCGGATGACGTGGTCGATGTGCTTAGCCGCAAGCACGGCATGACGCATTCCCTCAGGACCATGCGTCAAGGGCAGATCCTCGAGATGGTGTAGGTGCGTTACTACACCACGAGTGTCCTCATTCAGTAGCATACCAACTACCGTTCACTGGTGAACATGAGTGTGTGGGTGTGTGATGTGCCAGACCAAACCGGCGCTGCGATTTTCAGGCGGATCGGCTGGCTTACGACCGTTGTACTTGATGGTAAAGCTCGACCACGGTTCAGCGTGCTTTGCTCCGAGGTGGTACATCAGGCGATGCCGATGTTCCTCCTCGGTCTCGTCTGGCTTATGCTCGAGCGAAACACTGCCGACGTGGACTTCGCGCCCGGCGCCGACGAAGCTCGATTTGTCGCGCGTAAATGTGTAGTCATATGAGTGAACGTCTGGTGGGTGAACGTCTGGCGCTGTAGGGGTAGGCCGTTTGAGAGGAACGACGATACCCTCGGCGATGTCGCGCGCCAGAAAGTCCTTAAAAGTGTCCATGGCAGGTCCTGCGTATGATTTGACTGGGCTATTTATACAATCCCCCAACAGCGGTTGTACGGGCATTGTACAGAGCAATAAAATTGCTCTGGAGCAATAAAATTGCTCCGCATATTTGCTGAAACATTTATATTTCCTGTACAGGAAATATGGCAATTTTATTGCCAAGGCTTTTAGTTATCAGTTTGCTATAAACAAGGAAATTTTATTACCCGCCTTTCATCACTTTTTAATATACATCGATCCTGGTCTATAGTATGATCTAACTATCAAATGAACAGCTGCCATGCTACGGAGAACTTTATGCCCAGTATAATGAGTGGTCGTGGAGTCGGCCGTCGAACCGTCGCCAATCTGGCACTCGCTAAGTCGTTGGCCACTGTCAGCAACGCCTCGGAATCCGACGAGCAGATTCTTGCTCGGATCACCGAGCGCTTCACTGTCATGGAGGAAATGACCTATGCGACAGCGGTCGGTTTAAACCGCGCCCTGATCATCTCGGGCCCGGCCGGACTCGGTAAGAGCCACGGAGTTCACAAGGTCGTCGACGAACTCGGCGACGACATCAAGTTCACTGTCATCAAGGGCTTCGTCCGTCCGACCGGCCTCTATAAGACACTCTACGAGCACCGCGAGAAGGGCCAGGTCGTGATCTTCGACGACGCTGACAGCATCTTTTTCGACGACGTCAGTCTGAACCTCCTGAAAAGCGCCTGCGACTCGACTTCGGTCCGCAGGCTCTCCTGGCTTGCTGAGACTCGCATGGAGGACGATGAGGGCGAGCGCCTTCCGCGGCACTTCGTCTTCGAGGGTTCGGTGGTGTTCATCACCAACTACGACTTCGACCGCATGATTGCGGGTGGCCACCGTCTGGCCCCGCACTTCGAGGCGATGATCTCCAGAAGTCACTATCTCGACCTCGCCATCAAGACCCGCCGTGACTACCTCATTCGGATCGGCCAGGTCGTCGAGCATGGTATGCTGGATGACTCTGGCCTCACTCGCGAGCAACAGAAGGAAGTCGTGAACTACATCCGTCAGCACGCCGACCGCCTGCGTGAGATCAGTCTCCGCATGGTCGTCAAGATCGCGAACCTGCTGCGGATGAACCCGAAGCGCTGGGAGAACATCGCCCGAGTGACCTGCCTGAAGAACATCGGGTAGCACCTGAATTATAGCAGCCACATATAAGGTCGATGTTAACCTTAACTAATATAAAGGTTAACATTAACCAAATCAAAAAGGAAACAAAATTCCACCACTTTTTAGTGTACACCGGTCCCAAAATGTAGTAGATTGATAATGTAAGCAGATTGGCCGGCACACAAAACGGAAGGCACATCATGAGCAGGATCAAGGATCACAAACAGGCGGCGACGTACAGCGCCGCGATTGAGACGGAAATCCTTAAGGACGCTGCGGCGGAGCGTGCGCTCCGTGGCGCGGCAATGAACAATGGCAACACGTGGAGCGGGTTCTACGTGCGCACGATTAACCGCTTGATCGCTGAGGCTGGCTGCGACCGCAGTGCCGCGATCAAGGCGTTCCTCGCACGGTTCGGCTGGCGGGCCAGGACGTGACCGCATGATTAAGGTAAATGAAAGCACGGCATCCAAAGCCTTTGCTGTTATCAATCGTAAGATTTTTAACGGTATTTTGGATCAACCCCAGTGGGATATTGATTATCTAGACACCGAGTACGGCTATTACGTTGATGGAACTATCGGTCTGACGGACTTTTTTGACACCAAGGCGGACTTTCTGGATACACTATGTCATGAGATGATCCACTTGTG
>Ga0194121_10010724_pt1 | contig 11061 bp, 10 predicted proteins | sample TA2MahCa50mmetaG_FD_148609 | JGI IMG/M metagenome (GOLD analysis project Ga0194121, IMG submission 148609) | Freshwater microbial communities from Lake Tanganyika, Tanzania - TA2015020 Mahale Deep Cast 50m | ecosystem: Environmental > Aquatic > Freshwater > Lake | place: Tanzania: Lake...
CGCGCGGTCAGCGCCGCGGAGCGCGAGCTGATCGCGACGGGGCGCGCGCCGGCGGCGCCCGCCGAGCCCGGCGCCTGGCGGGTGGTGCTGCGCAATCGCAACGTGCTGCTGCTGGCCGCCAGCTACTTCTCGATGAACTACACCTTCTACATTTTCTCGAACTGGCTCTACACCTATCTCGTCGAGGAGCGCGGCTTCGGCCTGCTGGCCGCCGGCTTCCTCTACGCGTTGCCATTCGTGGTTGGCGCGGTGCTCGCTGCTGCCGGCGGCGCCGTTTGCGACTTCCTCTGCCGCCGCGTGGGCCTGTTGTGGGGCTGCCGCCTGCCGGCCATCGTGGGGCTGCTGATGGCCGCCTGGCTGCTGCTTGCCGGCGCTGCCGCGCCCAATGCCTATGTCGCGGTGGCGCTGCTGTCGTTGTGCTTCGGCTTCACGCAGTTCACCGAAGGCGCGTTCTGGCAGGGCACGACGGCTGCGGCCGGGCCGCATACCGCGACCGCAACCGGTGTGCTCAATACCGGCGGCAACCTGGTCGGGTTCCTCGCGCCGCTGGTGGGCTTCATCGTCGACAGCTTCGGCTGGTGGGCCGCATTCGTCACCGGTTCGGCATTCGCGCTGGCCGCCGTCGTGCTGTGGCTGGTGGTTCGGTTCGACCCGATCCCGGTGAGGGAACCTGCATGAGTTCGCAGCGAGGCGTGGTGCTGTTGATGAGTGTCGTGCTGCTCGCCGCGCAGGCGGCCACTGCGAAGCCCCGCGCACGCGACCTTGGTGTGCCCTTCGAAGGACACCCCGGGCCCCTCAATGCCATCACCGATATCACTGGCGTGGCGGTCGGCCACTTCACGCTCGTCCGCGGCAGCGGCAAGCTGGTGGAAGGGCAGGGGCCCGTGCGCACCGGCGTGACCGCGGTTCTTCCGCGTGGAATCGCCGCTGCCGATCAGCCGGTCTTCGCCGGCTGGTTTTCGCTGAACGGCAATGGCGAGATGACCGGCACGACCTGGGTCGAGGAATCCGGCCTGATGACTGGCCCCGTGATGATCACCAACACCCACAGCGTCGGCACGGTGCGCGACGCGGTCATCGGCTGGGGAGTCGAGAGATTTCGCGAGAGTGACGACTTCGACGCGCTGTCGCTGCCGGTGGTCGCCGAAACCTGGGATGGCTGGCTGAACGACATCAACGGCTTTCACGTCCGGCCGGAGCATGCGATCCAGGCGATCGAGTCGGCCAGGGGCGGCGCGGTCGCGGAGGGCAACGTGGGCGGTGGCACCGGCATGATCTGCTACCACTTCAAGTGCGGCGTCGGCACGGCCTCGCGGCGCGTCAAGGTGCCGGGTGGCGACTACACCCTTGGCGTGCTGGTGCAGGCCAATTTCGGCAGTCGGGCACAGCTCACGATCGGCGGTGTGCCGGTGGGTCGCGCCATCACGGAGTACCCGGCCTATGTCGAACCGGGTACGCGCGAGGCCGGCGAGCGGCGCGGCGGTGGCGATCGCGACACGGGTTCGATCATTGCCGTGGTTGCGACGGATGCGCCGTTCCTGCCGCACCAGTTGAAGCGGCTGGCGCGGCGCGTCGGCATGGGGATCGCGCGTACCGGCGCAACTGCGAGCGATTCTTCGGGCGATATCTTCATCGCGTTCAGCACGCAACCCGCAGGCTCGGGCACCGGTGCGGGTGTCGGCACGGTCGGTCTCCTGCCGAATGATTCGATGACGCCGTTTTTCCAGGCCACCGTGGAAGCGACGGAGGAGTCGATCGTCAATGCGCTGGTTGCCGGCGAGTCGATGACCGGCCGCGACGATCACTACGTATTCGCACTCCCGCATGACCGCCTCCGGGCCCTGCTCAAGCGTTACGGCCGACTCGTCCCGACCCCCTGACCGCGCCGGCGGGATCCGGTATAAAGTCAGCCGGGTGTAAGCAGACGGACACGCACGCGCTCTGTTGGTGGGGATCATGCAGAAGAAAAAAAAGGGACTGATGGAACGCCTCGCCGGGGGCATCGTGCTGGGCGATGGGGGATACCTGCTGGAGCTCGAGAAGCGCGGCTGGGTCCGCGCCGGCCCGTTCACGCCGGAAGTCGTGCTCGAGCACCCTGAAGCAGTACGCGAGCTGCACCTCGAGTTCCGCCGGGCGGGCGCCGAGGTGCTGCAGGCACTGACCTTCTACGCCAGCCGCGAGAAGCTCGCGACCGTCGGGCTCGACGGCCGGCTCGACGAGCTGAACCGCGAAGCCGTGCGCATCGCCCGTGAGGTCGCGGGCGAGGACGCGCTCGTCGCGGGCAACCTCGCGCTGACCTGGCTCTACGACATGAATGACCCGAAGTCCCACGATGCTGTCCGTGCGCAGTTCGACGAACAGCTCGCCGGGCAGGTGGGCGAGGGCGTCGATTTCATGATCGGCGAGACGTTTTCCTTCCTGGGCGAAGCCCTGCTCGCCACCGAGCGCGCGAAGAAGAGCGGGCTCCCGGCGATGATCACGATGTGCTTTGAAAACCAGGATGTGACACCCGAGGGCTACACGGCTGCCGACTGCGCCAGGCGCCTGGTCGATGCAGGCGTCGATGTCGTCGGCATCAACTGCCTGCGCAATCCCGAGCACACGCTGCCGCTGATGCGGCAGATGCGCGATGCCGTCAGCGCCCCGCTCGCCTGCCAGCCGGTCGGGTACCGCACGGCGCCGGGCAAGCCCGACTTCACCAGCCAGCCGGAATTCCCGACGCAGCTCGATCCGCTGCAGCTCTCGCGCGGCGAGATGGCGCAATTCGCGGCCGACGCGCGCGACATGGGCATCCGCTACATCGGCGGCTGCTGCGGCGTCGTTGCGACGCACGTCCGGGAGATGGCGCGCGTGCTCGACAAGCTGCCGCCGGACAACCGGATCTGGCGTGTCAACTACGACAGGCCCACGTCGGCGACCGAGTATTACGGTCACCGTATCGAGGAAAAAGGCAAGACTCGGGCGTGAACCGCTACGACGCCTTCCTCGATCCGCCGCGCCGCCGGCAGACACCGGCGCCCGATTTCTGAGCGCGACGCGCGTACTGCTCGTGCGTCCGGCCGCGTTCGGCTGGAACGCCGAGACGGCTGCCAGCAATGCCTTCCAGAGCCGGCCGGCTGGCGCCGACGTCGCCGCCCAGGCCCTGCGCGAATTCGACGGCCTGGTGGCAGCACTCGATGCAGCCGGCGTCGGGACCGTCGTCGTCCCCGACACGCCTGTGCCAGTGAAACCCGACGCCGTCTTCCCGAACAACTGGTTCAGCACCCACCCCGACGGCAGCGTCGTGCTCTACCCGATGGAGGCCGCGAACCGGCGGCTGGAACGGCGGCGCGACGTGCTGGAGAAAGTCCTCGGCACCGGCCGCTTCATCGACCTGTCGCCGCTCGAACAGGACAACCAGTTCCTCGAGGGTACCGGCAGTCTCATCATCGACCACGCGCGCCTACAGGCCTGGGCGTCGCTGTCGTCACGCACGCATCCGCAGGCGATCGCCGAATTCACGAAACGGACCGGCATTGCCGTGCACAGCTTCCGCACGGCCGACCCGCACGGGCGGCCCTACTACCACACCAACGTGCTGCTCTCCCTGGGCGAACGCTTCGCGGTCTTCTGTCCCGCCGCGCTGCCCGATCCGGCGGAGCGCAAAGCCGTCGCCGACGGCATCGCCGCGACGCGCGAGCTGATCGAACTCACGCCCGAGCAGGTGGGCGCATTCGCCGCCAACATCCTCGAACTCCGCAGCAGCCGCGGCCACCCGGTCATCGCCCTGTCGGCCACGGCGCGACGCTCACTGACCGCGCCGCAGCTGCGCCGCCTGCACTCACAGGGCGAAATCGTCGCCTTGCCGATCCCAACCATTGAGACCGTGGGCGGCGGGAGCGTACGCTGCATGCTGGCCGAGTTGTACTGAGAGGGTCACCGCCATGGCTTCGCTGGCCTGACTCATCAGTCGCGACGGCACCAACTCGATGAGCATGCCGGCCTGGCGCAGCATGCTGTCCGCCGACGAGATCCGGCGGCTGGCGGTTTATGTGCGGCGGGCGGCGGGGTGGGAGTAGGGGCCGGATTTCGTCAAGTCACCGCCGCGACCATTTGGCGTCACCTTCTTTATAATGCGGCGCCCTTCGAGCCCCAGGACCTGGGAGACCGCCCGTGAATGCCGCTGCCACTGGTACCCGTAAGCCCCTCACCGTCGCCGTCGTCGGCGCCACGGGTGCGGTCGGCCATGAATTCCTCGCCGTGCTCGAGCAGCGGAACTTCCCGATCGGGACGCTCAAGCTTCTCGCCAGCAAGCGCAGCGCCGGGCAGAAGCTGCGCTTTGGCGGGCGTGAGCAGGTCATCGAGGAGATGACGGAGCAGAGCTTCGCTGGCGTCGATGTCGCTTTTTTCAGCGCGGGCGGTCCGATCAGCAAGTCGCACGGTCCGATTGCGGCGGCGGCGGGCGCTGTCGTAGTCGACAACAGCTCCGCGTTTCGCATGGATCCGAAGTGCCCGCTGGTCGTGCCGGAAGTCAATCCGGAGGCGATGGCAGGCATTCGCCTCGGCCAGCCGGGCGGGGCGATCATCGCGAATCCCAACTGCTCCACCATCATCATGCTCATGGCGGTGAACCCGATCCGCCAGGCAGCGGGCGTGTCACGCATCGTCGTCAGCACCTACCAGGCCGCGAGCGGCGCGGGTGCAGCCGCGATGGAAGAGTTGCGCTCGCAGACCGTCGATGTGCTGGCCGGCAAGCCGGCGCAGCCGAAGATCTTCCCGCAGCAGTACGCGTTCAACATCTTCAGCCACAACTCCGCGATGCAGCCGGACGGCTACAACCAGGAAGAAGTGAAGATGGTGAAGGAGTCGCACCGTATCTGGGGCGATTCCGCTGTCGGTATCACCGCGACCTGCGTGCGCGTGCCGGTCATGCGCGCCCACGCTGAGAGCGTCAACCTCACGTTGAAGAAGCCGCTCGGCGAGGCCGAGGCGCTCGAGGTGCTGAAGCGCGCGCCGGGCGTCACGGTGATCGATGACCGCGGCAACAACCGTTTCCCGACGCCGCTCGATGCCTCGCACAAGGACGACGTGCTGGTCGGCCGGGTGCGCACGGATCACAGCCAGCCGGGCGGGGTGGGGCTCAACCTGTTCGTCTGCGGTGACCAGCTGCGCAAGGGTGCGGCGCTGAACGCCGTGCAGATCGCCGAGCTGCTGCTCCGCTAGTCCGGGTGATCGGCTAAAGTGCCGGTCATGAGTGACGTCCAGCCGCTGGCGGCCGAAGCGGCCGTCGAATACCACCTGCGACTCCATCACCCGGGGGCCCGGCTCCTCGAGGTATTCTGTCGTATACGCCGTCCGGATCCGTCGGGGCAGGTTCTCTCGTTGCCGGTGTGGATCCCGGGCAGTTACCTGATCCGCGAGTTCTCCCGCCACATCGTCGCGATCGAGGCAACCAGCGGCGGCGAGCCCGTCGCGTTGCGCAAGCTCGACAAGGCCAGCTGGGTCGCGTCGCCGGTCGAAGGCGAGCTGCTAGTGCGGGCGGAGATCTACGCGAACGACCTCTCGGTGCGCGGTGCACATTTCGACACCGCGGGTGCGTTCGTCAACGGCAGCAGCGTGTTCCTGCGCGTGCAGGGACGGGAGCGCGAGCCCTGCGTCGTTCATCTCAGTCCAGGCAGTGCCGAGGGCATGTCCGGCTGGCAGGTCGCGACATCGATGCGCCGGCTCACCGGCACGACCTGGGACTTCGGCGCCTTTGCGGCCGCCGACTACGAGGAGTTGATCGATCACCCGTTGCTGATCGGTGATCTGACGATCGCCGAGTTCGAGGCGGAGGGCACTCCGCATGCCGTCGTCATCGCCGGCCGCCACGAGGCTGACCTCGGTCGGTTGACCGCCGACCTCGCGCGAATCTGCGGGTGGCAGATCGGCCTGTTCGGTGCACCCGCGCCGATGGCGCGATATCTGTTCCTGGTCCGGTTGACCGGCGAAGGCTTCGGCGGGCTCGAGCATCGCGCCTCCACCGCGCTCGTCTGCCATCGCAACGACCTGCCCCGCGCCGGCCTGCAGGGCCTGCCGCGGGAATACCGGAACTTCCTCGGGCTGGCGAGCCACGAGTATTTCCACGTCTGGAACGTGAAGCGGATCCGGCCGGCGGAGTTCTCACCCTATGAACTCGGCCGCGAGACCTACACCCGGCAGCTGTGGATCTTCGAGGGCATTACGTCGTACTACGACGACCTCGCGCTCGCGCGCAGCGGTATCGTCAGCTCCGAGACCTATCTCGAATTGCTCGGTCGCACGCTGACGCTGGTGTATCGCACGCCGGGCCGGCGCCGCCAGACGCTGGAGGACGCCAGCTTCGATGCCTGGATCAAGTACTACCGCACCGACGAGAACACGCCGAACGCTCTGGTGAGCTACTACTCGAAAGGCGCCATGGTCGCGCTCGCGCTCGATCTCGAGGTACGCCTGCGCACCGAAGGGCGGGTGACGCTCGACGACATCATGCGCACGCTCTGGGCCAGCTACGGCAAGGAGCTGCGCGGCTTGTCGGACGGTGCCTTCGAAGAACTCGCCGCTGAAGTGACGGGCAGCGATCTCGCGGAATTCTTCCGCAACCATGTCCGCGGCACCGTCGACCCGCCGGTCGGTATCCTGCTCGCGCAGTTCGGCGTGCGGCTGCAGTTGCGCGCGGCGGAAAGCGCCACCGACGCGGGCGGCAACGCGGGCACGCGGCAGAACCGGCCGCGCCCCTGGCTCGGCCTGCGGACGCGGCAGGTGCAGGGCCGCACGCGGGTCACGCATGTGCTCGAGGGCAGCCCGGCGCAGGCGGCCGGCCTCTACGCCGACGACGAAATCGTTGCGCTCAACGGGCTGCGTGCCGATGGCGAGGCCTGGGACGGATTGCTCGACCGGCTGGTCATCGGCCAGGACGTTGCCGTGCATCTCCTGCGTCGCGACGAGCTGCGCGAGATCCGCCTTGCGGCGGTCGAGCCGCCGCGGGACACCGTCTACCTTGCCTTCGACAAGACCGCGAGCCCCGCTGCCATCGCCCGTTGCAGCGCCTGGCTGCCGGGCGCGGGCGGCTGACGGGCCTGCGCGCGGCCCGGTGCTAGAATCCGGCGCGTATTCACCGCGGCGCGGGACGACATGCTCGAACTCGGCCTCAAAGTCCTCATCGCTTACCTGCTGGGTTCCCTGAACGGCAGCCTCGTGCTCGGCAAAGTGCTCGGCTGGCCGGATGTGCGTACTGTCGGCAGCGGCAATGCCGGTGGTACCAATGCATTGCGGGCGCACGGCAAGTGGTTTGCCGTGGGCGTCGTCGTCATCGATGTCGTGAAGGGCGTAGTCGCCGCCACCACCGTGCCCGCGCTGGCGCTCGTCGCGCCGGAGTCCCGCAGCCTTGGCCCGGAATTCACCCAGCTCGCCTGCGCTGGTGCCGCCGTCGTCGGACACTGCTATCCGCTGTGGTTCGGCTTCCAGGGCGGCAAGGGCGGTGCGACCGGCATCGGCGCGCTGATCGGTCTGGCGCCGTGGTTGCTGATACCGGCTCTGCTCACCTGGTACCTGGTCGTCGCTGCCAGCGGGTTCGTTGGTCTCGCGACGATGTCGGTCTTCGCGGTCTTGCCAGTCGCCGCCTTCGTGCGTGGCGTTAACGACAGCCCGGCGTTCATCGTGTTCCTCGTGCTGCTCGCGCTCTTCGTCGCCTGGACCCACCGCTCGAACATCGAGCGCATGCGCCAGCGCCAGGAAACGCGCATGACGGGCATCATGTGGCGGCGACCCGCCGGCTGACGGCCCGATGAGCCTGCGCCCCGCACTCATACGCGCGCTGGCGGACGGCGACCTGCACTCCGGCGCTTCGCTGGCGGTCCGGCTCGGCGTGTCGCGCAGTGCCGTGTGGAAACAGGTGCACCAGCTCGCTGATGTCGGTCTGGAGGTCGTCGTCGAGGGCCGGCGCGGCTACCGGCTGCCGCGGCAGCTGGAACTGCTCGACCGGGAAAGGCTGCTGGCTGCGGCGGGATCGTCGGCGCGCGATGCCTGCGACAACCTGCAGGTGGCCGGCATCATCGAGTCCACCAACGTGGCGCTGGCAGCTGTCGCACCGCCACCGCCCGGCTGCTGGCAGGGCCTCGTCGCCGAATTCCAGACAGGCGGACGCGGCCGGCGCGGACGCCGCTGGCATTCCCCCTACGGCAGCGGGCTCTGCCTGTCTTTCGGCTGGTCGTTCGCGACGGCGCCACGCGAACTGCCGGCACTGTCGCTCGGGGCGGCCGTGGCCGTCAGTCGCGCGCTCGCCGCAAGCGGCGTCGAGGGCCATGGGCTCAAATGGCCGAATGACATCGTGCTCGGCGGTGCGAAACTTGCGGGGCTGCTGGTCGATGTCGACGGCGATGCCCGCGGGCCGCTGCGCGTGATCGTCGGCATCGGCATCAACTTCAGCGTGTCGGGCGAACTGGCCGCGGCCGTGCAGGCAGACGGCGGACTCGCGCCGGCAGGCCTGCTGGATGCCAATCCGGCGCTGGGACGTAACGCGCTTGCCGGCGGAATCTTCCGGTCATTGCATGAAGTGCTGGCGGGGTTTGCCGAGTCCGGCTTCGCCCCCTGGGCGGCCGAGTGGCGCGCGCGCGATGCCTGCGCCGGCCGCGAAGTCACGGTGCGGCATGACGGCGAGGAGTTGCAGGGCGTGTCCCGCGGCATCGGGCCTGATGGCGCGCTGCTACTCGAGCAGTCGACTGGCGTCGTGCGCGTGTTCAGCGGCGATGTCTCGCTGCGCGTGGCCGCATGATCCTGCTGGTCGACATCGGCAACTCGCGCATCAAGTGGGCGTGGCTCGTCGATGGTGCGCTTCAGCAGGCTGGCGTCCTCCTCCATGGCGGTGCGGTGCCGCGGGATCTCGCCGCAAACTTGTTCGCCGGTGGCCGCAGGGCCCGGCGAACCTTGCTGGCGAGCGTCGCCGGACCGGAACTGACAGCGTCGGTCCTATCGCTGCTGGGCGGCGACGGCCCCGCCCCACAACGCGTCGAGACTGCTGCGAGTTTCGGGACGCTGCGCAATGGGTATTCGAATCCTGCGCAGATGGGGGTCGACCGCTGGCTCGCCCTGATCGGCGCCCGGGAACGCTGCCGGGGCGCTTTTTGTGTCGTGGATGCCGGCACGGCCCTGACACTGGATGTGGTCGATGCCCAGGGAGAGCATCTCGGCGGCTACATCCTTCCCGGAGCGCAGCTCATGCAGGACAGCCTGGCTGGTGGCACAGGCCGCATCGCGGCTTCCGCGCGCCTGCAGGGCGGCGGCGCAGCCGCAGGGCACTGGGGCCGGGATACGGCGACCTGCCTGCGACTGGGGGCTGAAAAAGCGCTCGCCTGCCTGGTCGAGGACAGCCTGAAAAATCTTGTGAATCAAGGGCATGAGAGACCCGCCTTGTTCCTGACCGGTGGCGCTGGCACCGCACTGGCGACGACGTTGCGGGCGCCTGCGGAATTACGGCCGCTGCTGGTGCTCGAGGGACTGGCAGCAGTGGCCCGGGGGGCGCCGGCATGAGGAACCTGTTTCTGGTCCTGTTGCTCGGCAACCTGCTCTTCTGGGGCTGGCGCGTCTGGGTCGCGCCGCCGGAACTCCCGGCAATGGAGCTGCGCACGCCCGGCAAGGAACCCCGGATCGCGCTGCTGCAGCCCGCTGGCGGGCCGACCGCGGGCATGTCCGCGGCGAGCGGCGATTGCTGGCGGGTCGGCCCCATCGCCGACCCGGCGGTCGCCGATGCACTCCGGGCCCGGCTCGACAGGCTGGGGTTCTCACCCGTGCTGCGCAACGAGTCGGGACAGATCTGGGTAGGCTACTGGGTGCAGCTTGAGCCGGTGCCGACCCGCGAGGAGGCGGACGCGATGGTCGCGCGACTCAGCGCTGGCGGCCTGCCCGATGCCTACGTCGTGCAGACCCAGCCAACATTCGCGGTTTCGCTCGGCGTTTTCCGCGACCGCGAACGGGCGGACGCCGTGGTGGCGACCGCGTCTTCGCTGGGTTTCCGCTCGCAGGTGGGCGATCGTTACCGCGCCGGAATGCAGGCCTGGCTGACCGTCCGGCTGCCGCCGGGGCGGAAGCTGCCGCTGCAGGAACTCGGGCAGCAGACCGGCCAGATACTGCGCTCCGAACCGGCTGACTGCCCGGCCGGGTGAGTTTGGTGGCCGTGCCCGCGAACCACTAGAATCCGCCCCGGGTCCGCGCCCCCAAAGCATTGTGGTGATGCAGTGGTTTTGTAAACCACAGAGCTTGGTTCGATTCCGAGTGGGGGCACCAGTTTCGGTGTGTCCGCAACGCCCATCCGCCTGCTTTTCCGCTGGTTTTCTGTTGACACCCGATTGGTGCAACCGGAAAATAGTGCGCTTATGTCCGCGGAGGGGTACCCAAGCGGCCAACGGGGGCAGACTGTAAATCTGCTGGTTTATACCTTCGAAGGTTCGAATCCTTCCCCCTCCACCAGTCGGGCTGGTGGGCGGGGCGGGTTCGATGACGCCGTTTAACGCGTCGGCCGAAGGGACCTGAATCAGATTGAAGTCTGTCGCGTGAGTGTCCTGATCGAAGAGATCAGTGATACGTGGCGCATGCACGATGAAATTTTTGCGGGCGCTCCGGTGCAAGGGGCGACAGTCAAGCTCGGCGGGTGTAGTTCAATGGTAGAACCTCAGCCTTCCAAGCTGATGACGCGGGTTCGATTCCCGCTACCCGCTCCAGATCGAGGAGACGGAATCCGCATCGCTAGTGCGACGAGCAGGACGATCTCAAGGGTTTTCAGTACGGAGACACAGTCACTGGCCCTCTGACACCGCCCACATAGCTCAGTCGGTAGAGCACTTCCTTGGTAAGGAAGAGGTCACCGGTTCAATTCCGGTTGTGGGCTCCAAGACAGAGAGTTTTCGATTCACAGTGAAGATGCCGGTGTCGCGATCGATGCCGGATTGCAAGCACCAGACGCCTGGAGAAGCCGATGTCCAAAGCAAAATTCGAACGCAAGAAGCCGCATGTAAATGTCGGGACGATAGGTCACGTTGACCACGGGAAGACGACGTTGACGTCGGCGCT
>Ga0194121_10010727_pt1 | contig 11058 bp, 4 predicted proteins | sample TA2MahCa50mmetaG_FD_148609 | JGI IMG/M metagenome (GOLD analysis project Ga0194121, IMG submission 148609) | Freshwater microbial communities from Lake Tanganyika, Tanzania - TA2015020 Mahale Deep Cast 50m | ecosystem: Environmental > Aquatic > Freshwater > Lake | place: Tanzania: Lake...
CCTTTTTTTGAGGAGAACGTAAAGTGTCAACTGGACAGGCGATTTGCGGCGCGGGAGGCGAGGCGGCGGCGTTCGAAACCCGCGACTTCTACCTCGCCTGCTTTCTGCGCTGCACGGGCTACGACCTCCTCGATCTGCGCGCCGAAGGCCGGCGCAAGGTCTTCGTCTTCCGCGACCGCCAGACTCAACGTCAAAGGGTTTGACCCCACTCGCCCCGCGGGGAATATTTTTTCGCTTGAGTAGTCGAGTGTCTGAAGCTAAGGGCACGGGCGGGCCTTCAACGCACGGGGCAGGCAGGGGGACGTGGTCGCTTAACAGCGCAGCGGCGTACGACGCTGTCGCCTGGGCTTGGCCGCGACGGCATTGCTTCGGCTGGCGCGGTACCGCCGTGCACATTGGTGGGAGCCAGACGGTGCGTCTGACGCGCTTGTTCGTACAATGGTGTTCGACCGATGGGCGGTGTTCGACCGATGGGCCGGCCGGCGCGACGATCGGCGATCGCCGGTGCATGGACTTGAATGTCCCGGGCCTGGATGTTTCGGACCCTGAAGGCAACGAGACCTCGATCTTCCGGCATGGTCTGCGGATCCTGCTTCTTCCGCTCTTCGTTCTGAGCAGCGGTTGCACGTCCGGGCCGGACTTCGTCCCCCCCGCCAAGCCCGAGGCCGACGGCTACACGGCGGAGCCGCTCGCCATCACCACCAGCTCGGCCAACTCGCCGGGCGGCGCCCCGCAGCAGTTCGTCATGGGCGCCGACATCGGCGGCCAATGGTGGACCCTTTACCAGTCGCCGCAGCTCAATGCGCTGGTCGAGGAGGCGCTCCGGGCCAATCCAACGGTCGCGGCGGCGCAGGCCTCGTTGCGCCAGGCGAAGGAAACCTACTTCGCCCAGGTCGGCGGCCTGTTTCCGCAGGTGAGCTTCGGCGCCTCGGGCGAGAAGGAACTGGTCCAGAACGCCAGCGCCGGCGCGACCGGTAATTCCGGCGTGTTCGGCGTCGCCTCGGCCTCCCTCAACATTTCCTACAGCCCGGACATTTTCGGCGGGGTTCGCCGGCAGGTCGAATCCCAGGCGGCCCAGGCCGAGTACCAGCGCTACCAGCTCGAGGCGACCTACCTGACGCTGACCTCCAACGTCGTCACGGCGGCAGTGAACCTCGCCTCGCTCCGCGCGCAGATCGCCGCCACCAACGACCTCATCCGCATCGTCGGCAACCAGCTCAACATCGTGAGAACCCAGTTCGATCTGGGCGGCGCCTCGCGACTCGAGGTGCTGGCGCAGCAGTCCGCTCTGGAGCAGATCCGCGCCAACCTGCCGCCGCTGCAACGCAGCCTCGCCCAGCAGCGCAACCAGCTCATGGCGCTCATCGGGCGGCTGCCCAGCCAGGACGGCGGCGAGATCATCGAGCTCAATGCGCTGCATCTGCCCGATCAGCTGCCGCTCAGCCTGCCGTCGAAACTGGTCGAGCAGCGGCCCGACGTCCGCTCCGCAGAAGCGCAGCTCAAGGTCGCCAGCGCCAATATCGGCGTGGCGATCTCCAATCAGCTGCCGCAGTTCACCATTACCGGGCAATACGGGCCGACCGCCGCCAGCTTCGAGCAGATCATCTTCGCGCACGCCAACAACGCGGTGTCGATCTGGTCCCTCGGCGCCTGGAATATCATCCTGTCCGTGCTGCAGCCGATCATCGACGGCGGCACCCTCGAGCACAAGAAGCGCGCCGCGAAGGCCGCCTTCGAGGTGGCAGCCGCGCAATACCGCAACACCGTGCTTCAGGCCTTCCAGGACGTCGCCAATGCGCTGCGCGCCGTGCAGACGGATGCCGATGCGCTGCGCACCCAGGCGGACGCGGAGCGCGCGGCGGCGGCGAGCCTGGCGCTCGCGCAGCAGCAGTTCACGTTCGGCGCCGTGGCGTTTCCGATCCTGCTCACCGCCCAGCAGACCTATTCCAACGCGGTGCTCAATCGGGTAAAAGCGCAGGCGGCCCGCTACAGCGACACCGCCGCCCTCTTCCAGGCGCTCGGCGGCGGCTGGTGGAATCGCCAGGACGTCGATCCGAAGTCGGAGGGCAAGCGGGTGCCGTTCTGGCTGCCGCCGTTCGGCGACGTCAGACTGCCCGCCGCGGGCCGATAGAAGCGACATGCTGCAGCAACAAGAAGAAGAGTCATGATCATCCGGATGATCGCGATGCTGGTCGTGGTGGGCATCGTGCTGGGCGCCGCCCTCGGGTTCAGGAGCCTCGTCGACAGCCAGACCTCGAAGGCAATGGCATCGGCCGGGCCGCCGCTGCAGACCGTGGCGACGGCGAAAGCCCAGATGACCGACTGGCAACCGTCGACCGAGGCGATCGGCAGCCTGCGTGCCGAGAACGGCACCGATCTGTCGCTGGAGCTGGGCGGGCTGATCGAAACCATCGATTTCAACTCCGGCCAGGACGTGAAGAAGGGCCAGCTTCTGATGCGCCTGAACGCGGAGGACGACGTCGCCAAGCTGCAATCGCTCGAGGCTTCCGCACAGATCGCCCAGATCAACTATGACCGCGACCTGCGCCAGCTCAAGCCGGGGGCAGTCAGCCAGGCCGTCGTCGACAACGATGCGGCCACCCTAAAGTCGGCCATGGCGCAGGTCGCCCAGCAGCGCGCGCTGATCGACAAGAAGCGGCTCCAGGCGCCGTTCGACGGCCGCCTCGGCGTGCGCCAGATCGATCTCGGCCAGTATCTCAGCCCCGGCACGGTGATCGTCACGCTGCAGTCGCTCGATCCCATCTATGCCGACTTCTATGTCCCGCAGCAGGGCGCCGCCAATCTCAAGGTTGGCCAGAAGGTGAAGGTGCGGGTCGACGTCTACCCCAACCAGGACTTTCCCGGCGAGATCCTGGCCATGAACTCCAAGGTCGACCCGACGACCCGCAATCTGCAGGTCCGGGCCACGCTGAGAAATCCCGACCGGAGCCTGTTGCCCGGCATGTACGCCCGGGTCACCGTCGACAGCGGCGCGACCCAGCGCTTCGTCACGCTGCCGCAGACCGCCATTGCCTACAATTCCTTCGGCAGCACGGTGTTCCTGGTCGACGAGCAGGGCAAGGACGCCAAGGGCGCGCCCAGGCTCGTCGCGCGGCAGGTCCTGGTCACCACCGGCGCCACGCGCGGCGATCAGGTGGCGGTCCTCACCGGCGTCAAGGAAGGAGACACGGTCGTCACGGCCGGCCAGATCAAGCTGCGGCAAGGCTCGCTGCTGGCGATCAACAACTCCGTGCAGCCGCTCAACGATCCCAACCCCAAGCCCCGCGATCAGTGACCGCGCCGTGAGTTTCACCGACCTCTTCATCCGCCGGCCGGTCCTGGCCAGCGTCGTCAGCCTGATGATCCTGGTGATGGGTCTTCGCGCCATGGGCATGCTGTCGGTGCAGCAGTACCCGCGCACCGAGAGCGCCACCGTTACGGTCTTCACGACCTACTACGGCGCCGATCCGCAGATCATGGCGGGCTTCATCACGACACCGCTCGAGAACGCCATCGCGCAGGCGAACGGCATCGACTACATGACCTCGAAGAGCCTGAGCGGTCTCAGCCAGATCACCGTCAATCTGCGGCTGAACTACGATTCGAACCGCGCGCTCACGGAGATCAACGCCAAGATCAACTCGGTGCTGGATCAGCTGCCGCCCAGCACGCTGCAGCCCGTGGTGTCGGTGCAGGCCGGCCAGACCATCGACGCGATGTACATCGCCTTCAGCAGCGACGCCATGCAGCCGAACCAGATCACCGACTATCTGGTGCGCACCGTTCAGCCCAGGCTCCAGGCGGTCAAGGGCGTGCAGACCGCCGAGATCCTCGGCGCGAAGAATTTCTCGCTGCGGGCCTGGCTCGATCCCGCGAAGCTCGCCGCCTACAACCTGACCGCCGGCGACGTCAGCGCCGCCCTTGCGGCGAACGACTACATCGCCGGCCTCGGCATGACCAAGGGCCAGATGGTCCAGGCAACGCTGAACGCCTCGACCAACCTCAACACCGTCGAGCAGTTCCGCAATCTCGTGGTGACCTCGACCAGCAGCGCGGTCGTGCGCCTGCAGGACGTCGCCAACGTCTACCTGGGATCCGACGACTACGATTCGCAGGTCGCCTTCAACGGCAAGCAGGCCGTCCTGATCGGCATCAAGGTCGCCCCCACGGCCAACGTGCTCGACGCCGTCGCGGGCGTGCGCAGCGCCTATCCCGACCTCGCCGCCCAGTTCCCGGAGGGCCTGAAGGGCACGATCGTCTACGATTCGAGCAAGTACGTCGAAAGCTCCATTCGCGAGGTGATCAGCACCCTGGTCGAGGCGGTGATCATCGTGACGCTGGTCATCTTCCTGTTCCTGGGGTCGCCGCGCTCGACGCTGATCCCGACCGTGACGATCCCGCTCTCGCTCGTCGGCACCTTCGCGATGATGCTGGCACTCGGCTTCTCGATGAACCTGCTGACCTTGCTGGCGCTGGTGCTGGCCATCGGCCTGGTGGTCGACGACGCCATCGTCGTGGTCGAGAGCGTCAATCGCCGCCTGGGCGAAGGCATGCCGCCGCTGGCGGCGGCGCTCGAGTCGGCGCGCGAGCTGGCCTGGCCGATCGTCGCCATGACCGTCGTGCTGGTGGCCGTCTATGTGCCGATTGGCTTCGAGGCCGGCCTGACCGGCGCCCTGTTCACGGAATTCGCCTTCACCCTGGCCGGCGCCGTCGTCATCTCGGGGATCATAGCCCTCACCCTGTCGCCGATGATGTGCAGCAAGATCCTGAAACCGGCGCAGGCAGGCGACCGGTCCTGGGAGACGGGTCTTGCGCAGTTCGTCGATCGCACCTTCGACCGTCTGCGCGGCCGTTATTCGCGAGCCCTGCATGGCGCGCTCGACTATCTCCCGGTGACGGCGGTGTTTGCCGTGTGCGTTCTTGGCAGCATCTACTTCCTCTACGGCACCACCAAGCGCGAGCTGGCGCCGCAGGAGGACCAGGGCATCATTCTCGGCATATCGACGTCGGCCCCGAACGCGACACTGCAGCAGCGCGAACTGTACGCGCCCCTGGTGAACCAGGCATTTTCGAGCCACCCCGAAACCGAATACGTCTTCCAGACCGACGTCCCGGGACTGTCCATGGCCGGCCTCATCCTGAAACCCTGGGACGAGCGGACGGTCACCGCAGGCCAGCTCCAGCCGATTCTCCAGGGCCAGGTCAGTCGCGTCGCCGGGCTGCAGGTCGTCACCTTCCAGCTGCCCTCGCTGCCCGGCGCCGTCGGGCTGCCGGTGCAGTTCATCATCAATTCGACCGGTGCCTTCGGGCCACTCGATCTGGTGGCGCAGGAGTTCCTCAAGGAAGCGCTCGCCAGCCGGATGTTCGCCTTCCTCAACACGGACCTGCGGATCGACCAGCCGCAATCGACCGTCGTCATCGACCGCGACAAGACGGCCCTGCTCGGCCTCAAGATGAGCGATGTCGGCGCTGCCCTGGCGGTGGCGCTGGGCGGCGGCTACGTGAACTACTTCGACTACCAGGGCCGTTCCTACAAGGTGATCCCCCAGGTCGAACAGAGCTCGCGGCTGAATGCCGACCAGCTCCTCAACTATTACGTCCGGACCGGCAACGGGACCTCGGTGCCGCTGTCGACGATCGCGCGGATCGAGACCAAGGCCATCCCCGAATCGCTCAATCACTTCCAGCAGCTCAACAGCGCCACCATCCAGGGCGTCGCCTTCCCGGGCGTTTCGCAGGGGGAGGCCCTCGCCTATCTGCGCGACCTCGCCGCGCGCACGCTGCCGTCCGGCTACTCGATCGACTACGGCGGACCGTCGCGCCAGTACATCCAGGAATCCGGCGGCTTCGTCGTCACCTTCGGATTTGCGCTGATCGTGATCTTCCTGTCGCTTGCCGCCCTGTTCGAGAGCTTCCGCGACCCGGTGATCATCCTGCTCTCGGTACCGATGTCGATCGCCGGAGCCTTGCTCACCATATCGATCCTGGGCACTGCCGGCGTCCACGGCGCCAGCATGAACATCTACACCGAGGTCGGGCTGGTCACCCTGATGGGCCTGATCAGCAAGCACGGCATCCTGATCGTCGAAGTCGCCAACTCGCTGCAGCGGGAGGGCAAGTCCAAGCGCGAGGCGATCGAGCAGGCGGCCGCGATCCGGCTGCGGCCCGTCCTGATGACGACCGCAGCCATGGTGCTGGGCGTCGCTCCGCTTGTGGCCGCTACCGGCACCGGCGCGGTCGCGCGCTTCAGCCTGGGGCTGGTGATCGCCAGCGGCCTGTCGATCGGCACGCTCTTCACCCTGTTCGTGGTCCCGTCCTTCTACCTGATGCTGGCCGCGGACCACTCGAAGCGGGCGGACGAGGAGGCACGGGCCTCCGCCTGATCAGGGGTCGAGCCCGGCAACCAGGGCGTCGAGTTCGGCCTGGCTCATGCTGATGCCGCTGAAGTCGCTCGGCGTATAGCGATTGCCGGAGGAAGCGGCGAGCGCTTCCAGCCTGGCCAATTCCTCTTCGAGGGCGCGCATGAGGCGCTCGAGCGTCTGTGGCTGGTGCCCGGCGCCGAATTCGCAACGGATCGACAAGGCGCCCTCTTCCATCCAGGCATTGAAGGCGAGCCGATGCGGCCGCTCCGCCCCGGGATCGCGTTCGCGGCCGGCGCCCAGTCGCACCAGGCCGAGACCGGCGTGCCCGAAGCGGCCGACCTCGCCGAGGAAATTGAACGACACCTCCGGGCGCCCCGTGAGCGCCGCCCGACGTCCGTAGCGCAACAGGCCATAGCCGAGGCCGCTTCCCCGGGGCAGCGACCGGACGCTCTCCTTCAGGGCAAGCAGCCAGTCGCCTGCCTTGTCCAGAGGCAACTCCGGCAGGGCCATCGGGTAGCGGCTCGTGAACCAGCCGACCGTGCGCGAGAGATCGATCGTGGCATCGTGCGGTACGCGGCCGTGCCCCTCCAACTCGATCGCCATTGGACCGCCCGCCCAGCGACAGAGCGGACGCGCGATCAGCGCCAGTACACTTTCCTGGACCTGCAGGCCGAAGCGTTCGGTGAGCTTCGCGAACAGAGCGTCGATCGTGTCGCGCGAAAAGCGCGCCTCGAGAACCTGCGCATCGCCCTCGCGGTCGATGGCATCCGGCCGATCGACCGGCAAGCGATGCGTCGCCCGCCGCTCGACCGCCTGCCAGTACGGCAGCTCATCGTCGAAATCTGCCGCGGCTCCTGCCTGCGCGCGACACCACCAGGACCAGGCAACGGCCGGCGCTGCGATCGCGCGGGGCGGATCGGCGCAGGCGGCAGCCAGGTCGTCGGCGACAATCCCCCAGGAAACGATGTCGAACACCAGATGGTGGACCGCCACCACGAGGCGACGGCGCCCGTTCTCGAACGCAAGCCCTGCGGCGATCAGCGGCCCCGCGATATGGTCGAGCCGCGCGATCAGCCGGTCGGCCAAGGCGTCCTCGCCGAGATCCGACCGCTCGAGAACAGGCTCCCATGGCTTCGCCGCCACCAATTGGCCGTCGCCATCGAACACGGTGCGCAATGCGTCGTGGCGCGCGACGACATCGGATAGCGCAGCGAGAATCGTGCTCTCGGCAACCGCCTCGGGAATCTCGAACACGGCGGTGAGCGCCCAGTGCCGCCGCTCCGCCATGCCGATCGTCATGAACCAGTGCTGGATGGGCGTGAGGGGCACCGCGTCGGCGACCGGCCCGCGGTCTACGGGGGCGGCGCTGGCGACGGCACGCACCACCGCCGCGAGAGCCGCCGGGGTCGGCTGGATGAAGATTTGCGTGGGACTGATCAGCCATCCGGCCGCGTGGGCCTTGCCGGCAAGCTGGATGGCCATGATGGAATCGCCACCGAGTTCGAAGAAATTGTCGTGCGGCGCGATACCGTCCCGACCCAGGACCTCGGCCCACAGGCGCAGGATGGTGGCGAGCGGCCCGCTGCTGCCGGTGTCGACGGGTACCGGCGCGTTCTTCGCTTCGCCCTCCGTTCCGAAATACGTTCGCAACAGAGCGCGGTCGATCTTGCCGTTCGTCGTCAACGGCAGCACATCGACGACCGCAATGAGAGAAGGCCGCTGCGGCGCCGGCAGCAGATCCTCGAGACGCCGGGACAGCGTTTCCGCCGTCTGCGTCCTGGAAACGACGGCAGCGAGAAGCCGCGGACTTCCCCCCGGGCCCTGGTCCACCAGGACCGCGGCGTCGGCGACACCGGGGCAGCCGCGAAGGACGATGGCCACGCCGTGGGGGTCCACGCGATAGCCGCGGATCTTCACGACGTCGTCGTTGCGACCGAGGAAGCTGACCAGCCCGTCCGCGCTCCGGCTGCCAAGGTCGCCAGTAAGATAGAAGCGGCTGCCATCCGCGCCGGTGCGAAAGCCGGCGGGCGCACCGGCGTCACGGGCGACATCATCTGAGGCGACATAGCCGCTTGCCACACCGGCACCGCCGATGCGGATCTCGCCGACTTCGCCCGGCGGACAGGCCGCCCCGGCCTCATCCACGATCTCGACGACATAGCCGTCGAGCGCACGCCCGATCGGCACGCGACCGTCCGGCGTCCGCACCAGAGCGTCCGTCACCTCGACCATCGTGCAGCCGATGGTGGTCTCCGTCGGTCCATAGTGGTTGAAGATGCGCAGGCCGGGCTCGAGCGCCCGCAGGCGGTCGACAAGCTCGAAGGTGAGAACATCGCCGCCCGAGACGAGCGCACGCCGCGGCAGGAACGCCGCGGCATCGGGGGCGGCGAGCAGCGCCGAGAGATGGCTCGGCACGATCTTGAGGACGTCGATCGGCGTGCGCTGCATCCACTGGATCAGGGCCTCAGGATCGCGCGCGGTCGCCGCGTCGATCGCGTGCAGCGTGCCGCCGGATACGATGGCGCCGAATACGGACGTGTAGCCGAGATCGGCGGCAAACGAGGTGATGATCCCGAAACTGGCCGGCGCCGGCACGGCCAGGCGACGGAGCATGGCCTCTGCGTAGGATTGGACGGCGCCGCATGGCACCATCACGCCCTTGGGTTGGCCGGTCGAACCCGAGGTGAAGAGAATGTAGGCGAGATCGGAAGCGGCGACCTTGGCGCGCGGCGGCACGCTTGCCGGCGACGCCTTGCGCCTCCAGGCGAGCACCGGCACGCCGAGCCCGCTGTCGGCATGACCCGGGCCGACATGATCCTCGTCGACCACCAGCACCTTTGCGGCACTCATCTTCAGGACAACCGCGCGATGGCCGGCCGGCTGATCGAGGTCGATCGGCACGAACGCCGCACCCAGATGACTCGCGGCCGCCATGGCGACCAGGGGTCCCGCGCCGCGCTCGAGACAGAAGGCGACACGATGGCCCGCCCCGACACCGAGATCCTTCAGCTCCGCCGCCAGTGCACTGCTGGACTCGCCAAGCTCGCGCCAGGAAAGAGAGCCTTCGCCGTCGACGATCGCCGCGGACTGAGGCCGGTCTTCCGCCCAGGCCGCCACATGGTCGGCGACGCTTTTCACGCCCGCCGCCGTTGCCGGGTGCGACGGCAAGGCCGGCCCGCCTCGGCCGGCCGCAAGATCGGCAAGAATTTCGCCGTAGCGCGCGACCCAACCGTCGACGCGGGCGGAGTCGAACAGGTCGCTGTTGAAGCTTGCCTCGACCAGCAGCCCTTCGGCGGACGCCAGCAGGTTCCAGTTCAGGTCCCAGCGGACGCTGCCATGATCGTTGGCGCGGATCACGGTGTGCAGGCCGGAGAACGGCGTGAGCCGCTCGATACGATCGAGGTTGAAGGAGACGCTGGCGAGCGATGGACGCGACGGGTCGCGGCGCGCACCAGCCGCCTTGACGATGGCGGCGAGCGGATAGCCGGGAAAGGCCATCGCCTCGGTCATGGCCGCGCGCGTGGCTTCGACAATGTCAGGTCCGCTGCCGCGGATGCGCACGGGCACCGTGGAGATGCAGTAACCGGTCAGCCGCGGCTCGCCGATCATCGGCTGGCCCGCAGCGAAGATCGCCACCGCAAGGTCGTCCTGTCCGGACAATTCGCCGAGAAGGCGCGCGTATCCTGCCAGGCACAGGGTGAACAGCGAGCAGCCACGCGCGCGCGCCTGATCCGCAAGAGCGTCGGCAAGCGCCTGGGACAGCTGATGCCGCACGACTCCACCAGCGAAAGTCTGGAGCGGCGGTCGGGCGCGATCGGTCGGCAGCGCAAGCGGTGCCGGTACGGTCGCGAACACCCCGCGCCAGTGGGCTTCGGCTACCGGATCGTCCGCGGCCTTCAGAGCGAACTCGGCAAATGTCGCATAAGCACCTGCCGGTGCGAGGGCGGGCGCCGCTCCCGCCAGGCGGCTCGAGTAAAGATGGCCGAGTTCGTCGGCCAGCACCTGCATCGACCACCCGTCGGTCGCGATGTGCGGCAGAAGCAGAACCAGATCTGCCCTGTCGCCGCCGATCCTGATGAGCGCCGCGCGCAGAAGCGGTGCTCGCGTGAGATCGAAGGGCTTCGCCGCCTGCGCCCTCACCCAGCGAGCCGCTGCGTCGGCATCCGCGACGGCGACTTCTTCGAGGTCGATGGATGTCCTTCGCCAGACATACGCTTCTTCGCCGCTGTCGGAGAAAACCATGCGCAGCGCATCGTGCCGGACCGCCAGTTCGGCGAGCGCCTCCTTCACCGCAACGATTTCAGGCAGGCGATCGAAGCCGATCACCAGGCTCTGGTTGTACGCCGCCGCGCTCTCCGGGCTGAAGGCAGAGAGCACCCAGAGTGCCTTCTGGCCAGGCGAAGGGCGGATGGCGATCTTCTCCGGCGGACGCGGCGCGGTGCCCGTGAGGCCGGCCGATCCGAGTGCCCTCGCGCTCGCCCGCACCGCGTCGACAATCGCGTCGAGGTCGGCTGCCGTGTGCGCCGTCGACAGAAAGCAGGTCCGCCCCTCCCAGACATAGACGCCGTTGGCGATCAGGTGGTTGTAGAAGAGATCGCTCGCGCCGTTGAAACGGAACAGGGACGCGAAGTGTTCGACCCGAAGGCCGCTGCCCTCGTCTTCGAGCATGGTGTTGAGCCGGCGAGACAAATAAGAG
>Ga0194121_10010728_pt1 | contig 11058 bp, 11 predicted proteins | sample TA2MahCa50mmetaG_FD_148609 | JGI IMG/M metagenome (GOLD analysis project Ga0194121, IMG submission 148609) | Freshwater microbial communities from Lake Tanganyika, Tanzania - TA2015020 Mahale Deep Cast 50m | ecosystem: Environmental > Aquatic > Freshwater > Lake | place: Tanzania: Lake...
AACAGCCGCTCCTGCACCTCGTGTTCCAGGGCCCACCAGAGGGCATAGGCCCGCTGCAACAGCGGCACGTACGATGGGTGCTCAAAATAGGCCAGACGAATAATACGGGAGAGGCCGTGCGATGAGCCCTGGTTATGCGGGATGTCGTACTGCTCCAGCCCCAAAACCCGGACACCACGTCGCGCCAGATGGTAGACGGCGGCACTGCCCATACCACCCACGCCGACGACAATGACGTCATAGGTCTCCATGGTTGCTGCTCCCGTAGGTGTCACTGGGCGTAGAGCGATTCCGGTAGATCATCAGAATGCGTTGGGCAAGCGGTGCCTCCGTTTTCGGGACATAAATCTCCGCTGCTCCCAGGGTGCCATGAGAAAAGGGCAGTTGTGGCACCCGACGCGACCTGACCCGGCATTCCACCCCTTCTCCTCCTAGAATGCCTGTGATAAGATGCAATTCAGCATCATTAAAGGCCGTGTGGATCTTTTCCCAGTTGTCATCGTCGAGCGGAAATTTCACCGACCATACTCCATGCAGACATTGGGTTGTCACAGGGGCATCTGGCATGCCGCCCATAGGGGTAGTGCACGCCTGGCTACCGATTCATATTAAAGAAAAACCATAGGCCGAACACAATCCAGACGACAATAAGCGTCAAGCAACCGTAATGGATAACCCGTTCTTGCTGGTGTTGTTGGGCTTCAACTTCCGGGGACACCACCGGCTTGAGCGCCACGGTGTCACCCACATATTCTCCGCACTGGTAGCAGTAGTTATAGCGCTCGGGCATTTCAGAATTGCACAGCGGGCAGGTCTTCATCATGGCGACTGGTTTCCACACACGTCCGGGCATCATCCAGGACTGCAGCCTTGTATGACGGGCCGCAATAAGTGCGGGGGATAATAGCGTATTTCTCCGCACCCTGGCAATCGTGCCGGTGGTCGTCATGACAAGGAGTTACAGGATGAAAGGACAATGGCTCGTCTGTCTCTGGCTCGTGGGCGTCAGTATCACACCAGCCCTGGCAGAAATTTACCGCTGGACGGATGCCACGGGCAAGGTCCATTTTACGGATAACCCGGAGGCTATTCCTCCGGCGTATCGCCCACGCAGCACGATCGTCGACCCAGGTACTTCGGCCCCAGCCCCAGCCGTCTCCTCCCCGCCAACAACCGCTCCGGCACCCACCGTCCGCCCGTCTCCCCCAACGCGCCCTCCAGACCGTGTCGCCCCACCAGGGGCATCCTTCTCCTCATCCGCTCCGTCGCAGCGACTGCAGCTGGCGGAGATCAACCAGAAGATCACCCTGGCACGCCAGGAGCGTCAGACGTACTTCGACCAGCTCGGGGGGACACGCGGGGTCCAGACTACCCCTGAATTCGTGCGACAGCGTCGGCAACTGGCGGACTTCGGGCGCTCCTTGTTGGCCATTGAACAGCAGCTTGACACACTGTTTACGGCCCGTGATGAGGTACAACAACGGCTGGACACCCAGCAGGAGACGCAGGCAAACTCGACGTCTATCGTCTTTGATCAGGACGGTCACGATGCCCTCTACTGGCAACGGCGTGCCAGCACCCTCCGCGAGCAGGTGCAACAGGCGTATGCCCGCCGTCGCGACCTCTTGAGCCAGCTCTCGACCTCTCTTGGTGACGAACCACGTGGTGGCGAGCGTATTCTCCTGCGCGCCCAGGCGCTGCAGCAGAATGCCCAGGATATCGATAGCGCCGAAGGGGCTCTACAAACCATGCAACAGGAGGCGCGCCAGGCCGGCGCTCCAGCAGAATGGTGGCGTTGAGCCTGGCCTCGGTGTACGCCGGCATTGACAGCGGACGAGGAATCATCAACACTGTCTCGCAGAATGGGCAGCTGACTTCATTACACAAGGAGAGATGGATATGCCAGTGATGGCCGGGCGTCAAGCCTTCTTGGAGATCCTGCATGCCGCAGGGGTGGAATATATTATTGGGAATCCGGGTACCACCGAATTGCCTCTCATGGATGTACTGCCGGATTATCCAGACTTTAAGTACATTCTCACCCTGCAAGAAGGGGTCGCCATGGCCATGGCCGATGGCTATGCCCTCACCTCGGGCAAGCTGGGAGTCCTCAACGTGCACGTCGCCCCGGGGCTCGGCAATGCCATGGGTATGCTGCATGACGCTATGAAAACCGCGGCACCCTTGCTGGTCACGGCCGGACAACAGGATGGACGCTATGCCCTGAGCGAGCCGCTGCTCTGGGGTGATATGGTGCGCATGGTCGAATCCATGACCAAATGGGCATACCAGATTGAGCGGGTGGCCGATCTGCCGCAGGCCCTGCGTCGGGCTATCAAAGTGGCCACCACGCCTCCCACCGGGCCGGTCTTCCTCGGGCTGCCTATGGATATCATGATGGCAGAAGCCGATCTCGATATTACCGCGCCGTCCTATATTGGGCCGCGCATTCGCGGTGATATGGCGGCGATGCAGCAGGCTGCAGACCTCCTCGTCGGTGCCAAGCACCCGCTCATTCTCGTGGGAGATGAAGTAGCGAAAACCGAAGCGCTGGCCGAGATGGTGGCTGTGGCAGAAGCCCTCGGGGCGCCGGTGTTTGCGGAAACCGTACCCAATACCACCAGTTTCCCGAATGATCATCCCCTCTACCAGGGCTTTATAGCGCGTACGCAACAGGGCGTGCGCACCGTTTTGCAAGATGCCGATGTGGTCTTTAGTGTCGGAGCGGACATGTTTACCATGTCGCTGTACACGGAGGTTGATCCGTTTCCTCCAGGCATTACCTGGGTATCTCTACACGTAGATCCCTGGGAAATTGCCAAGAACCGCCCGGTCGATGTCGGTATCCTGGGAGATCCAAAAGCCACCCTGGCCGAGCTGCTGCCCTTACTGCAAGCACGCTTGACCCCTGCCGGGCGTGCAGCAGCCCGGCAACGTACTGCCCTCCTGGGACGCGCCAAAACTGATGCCATCCAGCGGCTGGCCGAGCGTGCCACGGACGAGGCGCAGCGCTTACCGTTGTCGGCTCTGGCCATGAACAAAATTATTGCGGACACTGTCCCCCATGATATCGTGGTGATCGATGAATCGATCACCTCCGGTGATGGCCTGCGTGAATTCCTGCCACGCCGCCATCCGCGGGATTACTTTGGCCTCAAGGGCGGCGGTATTGGCTGGGGCCTGCCAGCCACCATGGGTGCAGCCCTGGCGCGCCCAGACCAGCCGGTGCTTGGACTGATTGGCGATGGCAGTGCCATGTACAGTATTCAGGGACTGTGGACGGCAGCCCGCTATGGCCTACGGTGTATTTTTGTCGTTTACAACAACAGTCAGTATCTGATCCTGAAACGACGCCTGCATGCGTATAACGGCCCGGCCTCGAAAACGCAGCGTTATATAGGCATTGACCTGCATGCCCCAGCGATCCAGTTCGCGGGCTTGGCGCGCTCCATGGGCGTGCATGCCGAACGCGTTGAACGCCCGGCGGATCTGCAGCAGGCCCTGCAGGAGGCCTTGCAACGCCAGGGGCCGACCCTCATTGATGTGCCGATTGAATCTGATTTTCCCGCAGTATAGTCCTGCATACGAGACGCGCCGTGCCAGGATGCCACGGCGCGCCAGTTCCCGGAAGGAGGTCTGGGCTGTATGACGACAGCATCGGAGTATTTTCCCCCACGCCTGCAGGGCCAGGTAGCCGTCATTACTGGGGCGGCACGCGGTCTTGGGCGGGCCTACGCTCTACGCCTGGCCAGGCTGGGGGCAGACATCGTGGTGAACGACATCAATCTGGCGTCTGCGGCCGATGTCAATGAAGAGCTCTCTGCAGATACCGTCATGGACGAAATTCGTCAATTGGGGCGGCAAGCCCTCGGTGTTGCTGCCGATGTCACGTCCGAAAGCGAGGTGCAACGCCTCTTCGCCGCCGTATTCGCCACCTTCCCGCAGGTGCACATTCTCATTAACAACGCGGGTGGTGGGCGAGGTGGCAAAAGTGTCACGGAGTGCTCGCTAGAGGCCTGGGATAACGTCCTGAATAAGAACCTGCGCTCCACCTTCCTGTGTTGTCGGGCGGTAGCCTCGCATATGCGCGACCACCGCCGTGGCAAAATTATCAATGTGGCTTCAGTCGCCGGATTGCGCCCTTTAATGCCTGTCCTCGCGCCCTATGCGACGGCCAAGGCCGGGATTATCCAGTTGACCCGGGCGCTGGCCCTGGAGCTGGCTCCCTATGGAGTGAATGTGAACGCCATTGCTCCTGGTTATGTCACCACCGTCAATTGGCTGGGTGGCCTGGGGAAGATCCAGGACGAACTTGTGCCACAAGTCCCGATGGGACGTCTGGCCACCCCGGAAGATTGTGCCAAAGTGATTGAATTCCTGGCGACCGATCTGTCGGATTTTTTGACCGGGCAGGTGATCAGTGTGGATGGGGGTATGGGGCATCTGAACCCGGCGTATATGGGGGAAGCGTATCGCTAGCGTCGCCCGCCTCCAGTACGCGGGAGCGTGCGGAGACGGGCGGGGTCCAGCTTACTGCTGCTTGACAAGAAAGGCTTTCTCTACCTTTGCCTCTGGGTCGAATTGTGAACGCCCAGTATAGTTGAGATGCTTGCCGTACGTATGGAGTGACACCGTCACCGCGGCCGTGTGATTCTCCACACTGTGGATTTCATGCGGTAAAAATGCGACCACTTCTCCAGGACCAAAAGGCTTCACGCCATTCTGGCAAATCTCGGCATAGCCAGGGCGGGTGCCATCATCCAGGCGTTTCCAGAAGATATTTGTTTCTAGCCCATCCACGCCGGACACCACGGCCCAGGTCCCATGATTGTGGGGTGGTGCACCACGTCCAGGTAGCCAGGCAATGGCGAAGACCGCCAATGTATGGTCTGGCTCTTCATGTAAGAGATGGACGCCAAAGCCCTGTTCGGCATCACACGTGTAATGGTGTGGTTGCAGCCAGTCTCTACATAGAGCCGCCCGCTCGGCCAGTGGCCCTACACGGGCAATGATCTCATTTGGATCCTGCGTAGTGCTGGTGATCGTCCGCATATCTTGGACGTAATCGGCAAGCGTATAGATAGCGATAGCCATGGTGTGTCTCCTTCGCTCACGAACCACTTCTTGGTGTCAGACATTACACGCCACACGTCTTGGCGCATGGTTGTGCGGGCAGGCCCCAGGGCCTGACGACACGCGCAAGACGCACCTTATGTCCGGCAATGCTATGGTTGTCATCGCAGTGGCGGCGCAGATGCCTGCGGGGCAATCGAGGAGTCCACATGGTTTGCAGCAAGGACTGCAGAGACACAGGGAAAGAGCAGGGGGGTACGGAGCGCAGTACAACTGACGTGGCCAGAGCCGCGGGGCTTACCCGCTGAATACATCGGACATGAAACATACAATACTCCTGATCGTGGTATGTTGGGCAAACGTCCTGAGGTAATCTTACGACATGGTCGAGAGGTTTGGCACATTTTTCTCGCCCGCCTCCCTCGCCTGGAGGGAGGCGGGTCGTGCCCTTAAAACATCGTGCTATCGCTAATCGCTTCGCCCTTGACAATGCTCCGGAGTCTATCCCGGAAGGCGAACAGGACGGCATCGCCAGCGCTCGTATTGGCGGCGGGCTCTTCGCTGGTGAGCACTTGCACCAGGTTGTCCAGCGCTGCTTGCTCACGCGTACCGCGCGGAATGTCGAAGAACTCCGCATTGAACACCGGCAATTCGCCAGGCCCAAAATAGCCTACAGCATATTCCCCAGTGCTCTCGGGGTGCAGGGTATAGCCTTCCAGGGCATGCGTGCCCTTCCCCAGAATGGTCCCTGTTTCCAGGTAGTGCTCCATCACGGCTTTGGCGCCATATTTATTGATTGGACAGACTTTCATGCAGATGGCACAGCCTTCGTAACGCACCATCACTGGGCGGCAGCGTTTGTAGGTCAGCTTGTTTTTCTCCACACCGCGCCACCAGATCTTTTCCCGTCCGAGGGCGCGCCCTGGACAACGGTCCACACACACCTGGCAGGTTTGACACAGGGCGTGGAACCCATAATCCACCGGGCCATCGTACGTTACCGGAGCGTCCGTGGTGATGATTTGCAAACGGCAGCGGGCCCCCGCATGGGGTGTCAAAAGCTGCCCATTGGCCCCGAGCTGTCCCAGTCCCGCTTGGACGAACATAGGAATAGTGGCGGCGCTATGATTCGAGGGGCCATGCACCTGGGCATGATAGCCAAGGGAACGGATGTAATCCGCCATGTCTAAGCCCAGGGGCGCCTGGATTTCATACGTACCATAATGACCATGCTCAGCGTCCATACTGGGCGCCGACTGCGTTTGCTCGTAGTCCTGTTCCAGCGCCAGGCAGATAGCGTGCGGGTATTTAATATGCTGCCGGCGATCTTCATAGACATAGCGGCGGTCATGGGCCGTGATGCCAACATCGAGATAACCGAGTTCACGTGCTTTCGCTTTAATGAGTGCGGTAACGTCCTTACCGGTGGCCGTACCAGTAGGCTCCAGGTTACCCGAGGCATTCATCAAGCGATAGAATGGCTCCATCACGGCCTGATGTTCGTGATGGTACTTTTGCATCTCTGGTGTCCCAACAGAGGGCGCCCATTCCGTGTCTGCAGCGTGTTCCACTTGCTGCCGCTGCAAAGGGTATTCCCGGCTATAAAAATCGACATCTTTACTGTTCTGGGGAATACCAGGCACCGTCACGAAATCCTGGGGCACAGGAATGTCTACTGCAGGATCGCCGAGCTTACGACCCGGCCGGGTGACAACATGACCGATTGCGCGCATTGTGTGCTCTCCTCTTGAAAGCAAGACAGCCTGCGAGATAAGGACACGCCATTATGCCACAGGTGTGTCGGGAACACACCTAAAGTTTGTGATAGGCCAGAGACGCGCTGGGGCCTATAGAGGCAACAGTTCCGGGATGTCGTAGCAAAGCAAGGCATGAGAGAACGTGCTATGATGTGTCAACAAGAGTCTCTTGATGCGTGCGGTGCTGTACGCACACGTCCCCTATGACGACTGGTTATTTATCTCTACGTGAGGAAGTGAGAATCATTGTGCGACAACCATTACGTCTCGATACGATTCTTGCGGAAGCGCCGCGCCTGGCACAGGGATGGGCTGCTGAACGGTCGGCGCGACAGCAGCGGACGCAGGCTGACCCGGCGGATTATGAGCGGCTGCGGCAACTCGGTGTGCATCTGATGGCCGTGCCCACGGAATTGGGTGGGACGTGGGAAGACCTCCCACAAACGGCACGCCCCTTTTGCACCTTGTTGCGGACCCTGGCCCAGGGAGATCCCTCGATTACCCTGGCGAGCGCCATGCATCAACTCGTGCTCTCTTCCTGGCGTATGCCTACGGTGCCAGCGCCGTATACTGATCTCTGGACACAGCAGCGCCGTGAGGTCTTCCAGACGGTACTCGATGGTTGCTGGTGGGGAACAATTATTTCCGAGCCCGGCAGTGGCGGTGATATTAACAAGACACGCTCAGAGGCTGAGCCAGAGAAGCCACCTCTGCACTATCGCATCAACGGGCTCAAACATTTTGGCAGCGGTTCGGGTCTGACCTCCTTTATGACCACCCAGGCTGTCCCCGCAGGCGAGACAGCTCCAGACTTGTTTTATATCGAAACACGCAATCACCCGTGGGATGGCAGTACCGGTATGAAACTCACGGCCCCCTGGCGCGGCCATGGGATGAGTTCAACCAATAGCCACGCTTTTGAATTTACGAACTTTCCAGCCACACGGGTCGCCTGGCCTGGCCATCGTGCTGAACTGATGGAGGCCAATGGGGGGCTTGGTGGTATGGCCTTTACCTCGGTGATCACTGGTGTGGTAGATGCGGCCATGGCCTATACTCGGCAGCGGCTCAAAGATACTCTGGGACAAGGCGGGGCATTACGCGCCTTACAGCAGGTCGAGTGGGCGAATGCTGAGCAAGAAGCCTGGCTCATACAGCAGGCATGGGAAGGGGCGATACGGACGTTCGATCAGGGTACGCAGAATCGCCGTACGGTGTTGCTGGCGAAAACGAGCATTGCGCACCTGGCGGAGTCGGTCTTACGCCGCCTCTGTCAATTATCCGGCGGCACAGCCTATACCTGGTATTCCCCACTCGGGGCCTGGTTCGAAGATGTCCGGGCTCTGGGCTATTTACGGCCACCGTGGACCCTGGCGTATGATCAGCTCGCCACGATGAGTTGGCAGGAAGAACTGTTAACGGACTAAGGGGATACAACAGCATGCCCGCCCCTCCCCCCAGCGGAGGGGCGGGGCGGAGGCGAACCATCCTGAACCGTCAGAATGCCTTGGCCACGACTTTGGGGATGCGCAATTCCGTGCCAGGACGGGCGGTCTTGGGATCAAGATGCGTGTTATAGCGTTGTAACAACCAGAGCGGTACTCCGGGGACTTCACGGGCCACGCTCGCCAGGGTTTCCCCCGGTTTCAGTTTGCGTGTCACCACCTGATCCACACGGTGCTTCCGGAGAAAATCCTCTTCCAGACTCCGTGCATCGGTTGGACGTTTTTGAGACGATTCGACTGCCGCAGCTTTGGTCAGCTCCTGGCGCTGAGGTGAGGCAGACGTTGGCGTGGGGCGTACCGGCACGGCAGGAGCGACGGCCGCGGTTTTGAAGGGGGACGCGATCGGGACAATCACCTCTTTGGGCGGCATTTTCTCTGTCGGCAGCGCTTTCTCCACAGCTTTTGGCAGCGCTTTCTCTGTTAGCAGCACTTTCTCCACAGCTTTCGTCCCAGGCTTTTCAGGGCTGCCAGCCGGTTTGTCCACAGGCTTGGTGCCACTGGCCACCACTGGTGCTGTGAGAGGGAGCAACAGGGTCTGCCCGGTCTGCACCTCAGCGCGTGTGCTCAGACCATTCGCAGCCGCGAGTGTTGCCACCGGGGTCCCATGGCTACGCGCAATCGCTGTCAGGGTGTCCCCAGGACGCACACGATATTCCTTGCCACGGCTCACCGGTGGAGGCGGTGCCGCTGTCATCGCCTGACTGGTCGTCATCGCTGTCCGTGTCTCTACAGGCGCCGAGCGGGACACCACGGCAGGGGCAGGTGGTGTTGGGGCAGTATGAGACGGAGCCACTGGAGCCGCCTCGCGGACGGTCTGGCGTGGCGTGAGCGATGGTGGTGGTGCGGGCACGGCACGTGCGGTACGCGTTTCCGCAGGGGCTGGGCGCGGTGCAATGGCCACAGGGGGGGGAGTGACAGCCGGACTGGGGGCAGCCATCTGCCAGGTCTCGGCCTGGACTGTGGGTCTTGGTACCGCAGGCTGCCAGGTCTCGCGCGGGGGCGGCGGCTCGGTCGAGGTCACCTGAAAAGGATCCACAGGCGCCGCGGGTGGCGCCAAGGGGAGGGGTGTCGAGACGATTTCGTCCTGCGCCGCTGCGACGACTGGCACTGCCGCGCGCTCTTGGGGATACGTAATCGCCTCCTGCACAGGCGTCGTCACTGGCTCCGACGCTTGGAGCTGGGCAACGCGCGCTAAACGTTCAGCGGTCATCGCCACGGGGTGCGGCTCACCCCAGGTGTGGGCATCAAGCGTCTCAGGCCGCGAGGACTCCACAAAAGCACTGAACGCGTTGAACTCGCCTCCACCTCCTCCAGCCCGCGCTTCCAGGGTCATGGGCCGCGCTGGTGCGTCCGACAGCAAATCCCCAAAGTATTGCTTATAGTTTGTGGAGACCTCCAGGGCCGCCAGAAACTCCGCATAAAAATTCTGCGAGGCAAAGCCAAAAGCCGGACCGCGATAGCGCTGCACAATCGTGCCAAAATCGGTCGTGCCGACCGTTGCCACCGCCTGTTTCATGCCATAGGCTCCGTGGTTATACGCGGTAATCGCCAGCGGCCACGTGCCTAATCTTTCATAGTTCTCGCGGAGCAGACGCGTGGCCGCGATGGTAGCCGTGCGCACGTGCAGACGCTCATCCACCTCACCGTCTACCCGCATGAAACGTCGACCTGTGCCGGGCATGAATTGCCAGATGCCCGCCGCCCCGACTTTCGACAGCGCGCGGTTTTCAAACGAAGACTCCACGTGGGGGAGACGCGTGAGTTCAATCGGCAAGCCGGTGTCAGCAAAGATTTGCTCCATCTCCGGGAGATACGACCATGAACGCACAATCCCATTGGCAAAACGGCCTCGCATACCACCCTGGAACCGGATGGCACCGAGGGCGGTGCGGAATGCCTCGGGATACTGCTTGCCTTTGAACATATCCCACACGCGCTGCTCATCACTGGTCAGGTCAAAGCGTTTCCCGTCCGCCAGGGTCGTCAAGATGGCGCGATAGCGATTCCGGACTTCATCAATAGCCGCTTGTCGCAGCGGCTGATCCGTCGGCAAATCGTTGTACCAGATATGGTAGACAATCGAGAGATTCTCCATGTCATGGAGAATCCCACCCGTGTTATCAATGGTCGCAAAAACCCGTTTCCAGAAGGTGATGTTTGGGCGAATAGCCTCAGGGATAGGGAAGAGAGACGACCGGGCAGCATCTGCCAGCACTACGTGGCACCAACTCAGCAGGACAAAAAGCGACAGGCTTCCCCAGTAGGTGAGCCTGCGCCCCCACCTGCCCCAGCGGCGCGGCGTGTGTTGTGGTTGCATGAGGCATGATCCTCCTATGTGCGGGTACGTACGGCAGCGATTTTCGCTTCCATCTCCTCTTGGAGTGCCTTTTTGGTTTGTTGAAATTTTTCACGCAATTCGTGGGAGACGGCCATGGCTTCCTGCGGCGGCCGTCGCTGCAGGAGTTGGCGGATATCGGCTTGCAGCATAATCTCTTTTTCAGCGATCTTGGCGTCGTACTGTTTCCGTAGATCACTAATTTCTTGCCGTTGCGCCTCGGTCAGAGCGATCACGGTATCCTCTGACGATTGCTGCGCATTGAGCTTTTCCATCGCCAATTCAAGTGCACTTTTCATACCTGCCATAACACTCCTCCTGCCCATCAACGCCCTCGTCAGGCATCGGACTGCGTCAGTGTATCACCTTTTTGCGACATTCCCTAGAG
>Ga0194121_10010730_pt1 | contig 11056 bp, 9 predicted proteins | sample TA2MahCa50mmetaG_FD_148609 | JGI IMG/M metagenome (GOLD analysis project Ga0194121, IMG submission 148609) | Freshwater microbial communities from Lake Tanganyika, Tanzania - TA2015020 Mahale Deep Cast 50m | ecosystem: Environmental > Aquatic > Freshwater > Lake | place: Tanzania: Lake...
GACCACTTAGCCTGGCCGACTTTCACCAGCAACTCATCGCGCGTGAGTTTGATTTTCAATCGCTGCAATTGTTTGAGCCGTTGGATCAACTCCCGCAGCTTGCGCAAGCGCATCGCCCGCTCCTTCTCCAAACGATCCCGGCTCTGGATGAACACGTAAAGCTCCTGTTCCTGGTTCAACAGTTTGACCCGGACGGAGGGTCGCGCTTGGGTCCAGGGCAATTTCACCAACTCCGCTTCCAGCTTGCTCAATCGTCCCTTGGGCGTGCCCACCAGATAATGAATCTTCGGATCGGCCGCTTGCATCTGTTCAATCACTTCTTGGGTCGGAATGCCCCGGTCCATCACCCAGACCCGATGGGCCTTGCCGTAGAGTTTCTCGATCTTGGCCAGAAATGTTTTGAGCGTGGTCTTATCGCTGGTGTTGCCCGCCAACACTTCGTAGGCCAGCGGATAACCTTCGGGTGTGACGATCAGCGCGAGGATCACCTGCACGCAATCCGATCGTTTGTCCCGGCTGTAGCCGAAGCGGCGCTTGTCTCCTTCGGGAAAGGGCGGGTAGGGCGCGTCGTTCCTCCTCGGTAGCCGTTTGGAGATACGAGGGTTGGCATTTTTTTCGGGACATTCTACAAAGGGCAGTGGCTGGCCGTGGCGACTTGGAGCTCGGCCGCCTTCCACATCAAAGACCGAGATCAGTTCATTGGCTGGACTCCTGAACAGTGCCGGCGCCGGCTGCCGCTTTTGGCTAACAATTCCCGCCTGCTGGTCATGCCCGACTGCCACTACTACAATCTCATCAGCCGCTTCATGAAGTTGATGTTGGCCCGACTCTCGGAGGACTGGCAGCAACGCTGGGGACATCCCCTCGCCCTGGTGGAGACGTTCGTTGACCCCCGCTACTACCCAGGCACGGCTTACAAAGTTAGCGGTTGGTCGCACCTGGGCAAAACGGCCGGTTGGAAGCGCGATGCCGACGATTTTTACGAGAAGAACGACGCGCCCAAACAGGTTTGAGTTCGGGAACTGACCAAGAAAGCGTGCGGGAAGTTGCGCGCGCCACAATTGCCTGCCGCATGGGCCAAAGTGGAAGCGGCGGTGCGGGTCCGATGTACGGCCAAGGTGCAGCAAATCCGCAGTTTGATGGAAGCCGTCCAGGCCGACCTTCCGGAATTTCGTCGCAAACACGGGCTAGATAGGTGTAAGGTTTCTGTGTTCCGCCATTCGGTTGGCCCGGCTGGTACCAGCCGGCGTCGTGGGAAAGCAGGACACAATCTCCAAATCCGGCGGCGATCAATTCCTTAATGGCTGCGATCAACGTGCTGTCCTCGCTGGGATTCCATCCGAAAGAATCGAACTCGATGAACACCCCGCGTGCCGCCAGTTCTCGATGAAATGCCCGGTTGCGCTCGGCCTGGGCGTGCACCCAGATGAACCGAATCGACGGGCTGATTGATTCCAGAATGTCGGTCTGGCGGCGCGCGACGCTGCCGGCCGCCGTGTGACTCGCGACCACCGCGCCGGTCGCCAGGGCGGCGCGGCCCGCCGCGCGCAGGAATTTTTCCTCCAATGCGGTCAATCGGGAGTCGCTTGTGGAAATCTTGATGAATCCGGCTCGGGTGGTTGTGCCCTCGAGGCCTTCGCGAATCTCTCGCGTGAAGAGGGCTGTCAGATCGGCCTCCGTCATGGCGGGGTGAGCCGGCGGCGCGAAATTGGCCCGGCCATACACGCCCGTGGGGACGATGACCGGCAAACCCGATTCGACGGCCAAGCGCAGGATCGCCGGCACGTTGCGTCCGACGCCGATGCTGGAGCATTCGACGAGCACGCCCACGCCAGCCTCCTTCGCTTCGACCAGGCGAGGTTTCATGACCCGCACCACGTCTTCGATATCCGCCTGCGCGTAGCTGGGGACGGTTGGTCCGCGCAAGTCGGTGAAAATATGCTCGTGCGGAAGGACGACGCCCGTCTGGTTCGCCGCCACGTCGCCCAGCACCGTTTGAAGCGAAGCCGTGTAATCGTTCGTTCTGAGCCGAAAATAGCGGTTGCCGCGCCCAGGCGTGATCCGAACCGAGCGCCGGCCAAGCTCAAGTTGAGCAGATCGTCGCGCGGGCCACCAATTCGAGTTCGGCTCCAGTCCGTCCGCGACCTCCAGCAAATAATCCCTCCCTGGCGTGTCTTCCCAGGAAAGCTCGATCAGGCCGCCGCTCCGAGCCGCTTTCAACGCCGGCGGCAAGTCTGCTCCAAGAAAGTCAGGCCAGGGCGAGACCAGCAGCCACCCCATGAGCATCAACTTAAGAGCCTGTCTGAAAACTGTCTTCTGAGTGGAACAGTCCACCGGCCTGTTGCGGCGGGCTACCAGCCCGCCGGGCCTTTTGACGGCAGGTTGCAGCCAAAAACGGGCTGGTAGCCCGTTCTACCCATTTTTCAGACAGGCTTTAAGGAAGCGGCATGCGGAATTCATAGACACGAGCACCACGCAACAGGCAAAGTGGAGCGCCTTCAAACTTATCACCGCGGTCTCAACTGGCAAGGCGCAGTCCGCAACTCGCCCCTGGACCCAAGCAAATCGCCCCAAAACCGTAGGCTTCTCCCCATTCTTTGGCAGAATTGGCGCAACAAACAGCTATGTTCGCAGTAACCAAAGCAACAGAGTCAATCCGCGCCAAAGGCCTTTTGTCAGCTTTTGCTCTGCTCCTGGGGATCGTCGGCTTCAAGACCGACGCCCTGGGACAAGGGTGAGTGGCGGTGCGATGTGGCACGCTCAGTTTGAGTGCGCATGGCGAATCGTTCAGCTACCTGGAAAAGGGTGACTGGCAAGCTTCCCTTGCTTATCGGTGGCTGCACTCGGATCGGCACTTCGTGGGTGAGGTCGAGCAGAAGCAGCGATTGGGGCAAGGGTCGGAAGTCATCAATCGCGTGCACACGTTTGATCTCACCGCGACCTACGCCGTCACGAAGCGCTTTTCCCTCGCGCTCACCGTGCCCTTTGTTCACGCCGACCGGTCCTCGCTCTACGAACACGACCGAACCAATCGCCATCACATGCAGGCGGGCGGTCTTTCGGATGTTCGGCTGATGGGCAATTATTGGGTTTTCTCGCCCGACAACAACCCCCATGGCAACCTGGGGCTGGGCGTGGGGATCAAAGCGCCGACCGGCGACTACAAAGCCACCGACTATCGGTTCCGGGCCACCGGTCCGGAATTGTCGTACGTGGACAACTCAATCCAACCAGGAGACGGCGGCTTGGGCGTGCTCGTGGATTTTCAAGCGTTCCAGAAGGTCTTCAAGAACACTTTCGCCTACATGAACGGGACGTATCTGATCAATCCGCAGAACACGAATGCGATCGGCAACTCCATTTGGGATTCCTACATTCTGCGCGGGGGTTTGAGCTATGCGCTGTGGCCGTCCAAGGGCCTCGCCTTGAGCCTCGGTGGCCGCGTGGAAGGCGTGCCACCGGAAGACGCGTTTGGAGAAAGCCAGGGCGCAAGACGACCCGGATTCGCGGCCTCAATCGAGCCTGGCTTGACCTGGGCTTACAAAAAGACCTCGCTCAATCTGTCCACGCCGGTCGCGCTCTATCGAAACCGGCAGCGGAATTATCAAGGGCGCGCCGGAGACGCCGCGTTCGCCGACTATCTGATTACAAGCAGCATCACCTACCGTTTTTAGGGGATTTCCCGGCATAGTCCTCCGCGATCGGCAGCGTCCCTAATGCGTGGCGCTGCCGATCGTCTTTTCGATTCAGCGAACATGATTCGATAAAACGTCTCTGGCCGACGAAGCCGCGATGTGACAAAAAGTTTGTTCCGTACGGAACAAACTTTTTGCGCGGATTTCGCTCTCCGTGAGAGACGCATCGAGGAATGAGGTTGCCAAGCGGATCAAGGATTGCGAGCGTCCACGCCGTTGATGTCTTTCTGTTCTTTTTCTGCCTGCCGCGTGGCAGGTCGAACCGAAAGCTCCAACAGTTTCCAAACTCGCATGCGATGGCTCTGAGCTATGTCTTCCTCCCTGACTACGTTCTCATTCCCCACCCCTACCCTGTTCGGCGCAGGCGCGTTGCAGGAATTGCCAGCACGGCTCGCACAAACCGGTCTTCGCCGTCCCCTCGTCGTCACCGACGACGGATTGCTGAAGACCGATGCGTTCCAATCGCTGGTTTCGACGTTGGGCGCAAATGAGCAAGGGCGCCAGTGGTTCCTTTACTCCGGCGTTCACCCGAATCCGATCGAGAACGATGTCCGCGAAGCCGCGGACGCTTTTCAGCGCCACGCCTGCGACGGCATCATCGCCATTGGCGGAGGCAGCCCGCTGGACGTGGGCAAAGCCGCGCGCGTCCTGGTCAAGCGCCCCGGGTTCAATCTCGCTAAGTTCTACGAGGAAAGCGACTGGTCTGGCCTGGCGCCGTTCATCGCCATTCCCACGACGGCCGGGACTGGGAGCGAAGTCGGCCGGAGCTCGGTCATCACGCTCGACGCCACCAAACGCAAGGCCGTGATTTTCCATCCCCAACTGCTGGCGCGGCTGGTGATCCTCGATCCGGAATTGACGCGTGGCTTGCCTCCCAAGTTGACGGCCGCCACCGGCGCCGACGCGCTCACGCACTGCATCGAAAGTTTTACGTGTCCGGCCTTTCATCCGATGTGCGACGGCATCGCGCTGGAAGGCGTCCGGCTCATTGTCGAGGCGCTGCCGCGCGCGTATCGCGATGGCGATAATCTGGATGCGCGCGGCAAAATGCTCGTCGCGGCGGCGATGGGCGCGGTCGCGTTTCAGAAGGACCTCGGTGTGGTCCATTCGATGGCGCATCCGCTCTCGACGCTTTGCGGGATGCACCACGGATTGGCCAACGCGCTGTGCCTGGTGGCGGGGATGAAGTTCTGCGCGGCGCGCTGGCACGGCCTTTACCGCCGCGTCGGCATTGCTTGCGGAATGGATCTGATGAAAGTGCCGGGCGTAGAAGCCGACCGGCTCACGATCGAATTCATCGCTGAATTTCTGGCGGGCCTTGGCTTGAACACGAAATTGCGCGAGCACAGCGTGAAACCGGAGCAACTCGAGGCCCTCGTCGCCCAGGCATTCGATGACCCTTGCCACAAAACCAACGCTGTAGCAGTGACGAAGGAAGATTTCAGACAGCTTTATCTGGATGTTTTGTGATTGGCTGAAGGAAACGCGAATTCCGCGAATTGTTGCGAAGGCGATGGATCTGGCCGCATCCAGATGCTGCCACCCTGCAGCGGTAACGATTTGTGGAATTAGCCGAAAAGAACGAACGAGGCCGAAAGAAAACCTTTTTCGCCTCCTTTCGTTTCTTTCGGCGATTCGTTTCATGGAAAGTTCCCTGTTCCTTTCGGACCTGCACTCGGCCCATGAACGCGGTAGGGCGAGTCCGTCCCGGCGAGCCGCTCGACGCGCGTGGAACACGTCCGACTCGGTTCGCTGGGGACAGGCTCGCCCTACCGTCAGGGGAAGGAAGAATGTTGAACCCAAGCTGTCTGCTCCAGCATGAGGAACGGCCAACCCGAATGGAACATCGCGACGCTTGGAGTCAGTAATCACTGCCGTTCCGAGAGATGGCCTTCCGCCCCTCCCGAAAGGCCGCCGCGAAGAGAACGATCACGCCCGCAGCCAGCGCCGCCGGGATCACCCAGATGCCGCGCCAGTCGTGTGTGATCGCGCCAAGCGCGAGCGGCAGTTTGTGCGCGTCCATCACGCGACCCGCCAGGTTCGTGCCTACGAACGCGCCGACGCCCCAGAGCACAAACGCGATCAACCCTTGCGCCGCGCCGCGAATCCGTTCGTTGGCCTGGTCATCGACATACATTTGCCCGGTGATGAACAGGAAGTCGTAGCAAATGCCGTGGAGGATGATCGCGCCGTAGAGCATCGCCGTGCCGAGCGCGCCGGGGATATTTCCATAAGCCATGAGCACGTAACGCGTCAGCCAGGCGAGCATGCCGAGCAGAAGCGTTTTCTTGTAGCCGAGCTTGCGCAGGAACCAAGGCAACAGCGCCAGGAAAACCATGTCCGACACCTGCGCCAGCGTCATCTTCGCCGCCGGATTCGTCCAGCCAAGCTGGCCGAGATAAGTGATCATCATCACGAAATAGAAATAGAGCGGGATGCAGATGAGAAACGTGCAGAGAACGAAGATGGCGAAAGAAGGACGCCGGAACAACGCCAGCGCTTCCAGGCCGAGCATTTGTCCTGCGCTGACTTTCTGGCCGACGTTCTTAGGCGGCGTGTGCGGCAAAGTAAACGAGTAAAGTCCTAACGCGAGCGAGATGATTGCCGCGACGACGAATTGCAGCGGGCTTCTCTCGGCGTTCAACCGGCTGATGATCAGGCCGGCGACGATCCAGCCGAACGCCGACCAGATTTTTACGCGCGGGAATTCTTTATCGGGATTCTCCAGATGGTGGAACGCGAGGGAATTGCCGAGAGACAGCGTCGGGACGTAGAGCACGCAGTAGGCGATCAGCACGGGGAAAAACGCGCCGAACGTTGTGAGTTTCGAGAGGAGGAAGAGCAGCGCGGCGCCGAGCAGGTTGAACACGGCAATCATCTTCTCCGTGGCAAACCAGCGGTCGGCGAGCAACCCCGTGAGGAACGGCGAAATCATGGCGCCAATGGCGAACGCGCTGTAAGCCAGCCCCGTCTGAGCGCCAGTGAAGTTGAGCGTGCCGAGCAAATAACTGCTCATGGCCACATACCAGGATCCCCAGATCAAATATTGGACAAACATGAAAACGGACAAACGGGGAACGAGGCGCGGGTGCATGAGTTGGCGTGTCCATAACAGAAGCGTGTCCAGGCTGGCAATGCGAATCCCCATGACGACACGAAACGGGCTGCATCTCCGAGTGATTGCAGGCCCGCCCGACGAAGTCCACACAAGGCTTGTCGAACCAAGGCGGAAATCATAATTTTCAGCCGTGCAGCTCCTGCTGGACAACTTGCCCGGAACCTTGCGCAGCCAGCGAGACACGCTTGCGAGGTGCCTGGAAGCCATGAATCGCGTGACGCCGCTGCAGGCTGTGTACCTCTTTGGCTCCCACGCGCGAGGCGAAGCGCGACCAGACAGCGACGTGGATTTGTGTTTGGTTGCCGATGGAGCTGAGCAGCAGTTGCAAACTGCGCGAGGCTTCCGGCGCGCGATCCGCGAAATCCACTCAAAGCCTGCCTTTACGCTTATCCCCATCACGCCTGCTCGCCTGGCCGAGAAACGTTTCCGCCACGATCACTTCTTTCACTCGGTCTTAAGCGAAGGAATCCTCCTTGCCACGGAAAACTGACTCCAACAATCCAGCGGACTGGCTCTGGATCGCCGAATCGTATCTCGAAGCCTTGCGCCTGATTTGTGAGCGACAGGTCGGTTACCAATTGTGTCGAAGCAAGTTGGCAGAGGTCCTGGAAAAGATGATCAAGGCGGAACTCATCCGAAACGGCTGGAGTCTCGAAAAAACTCACGATCTCGAAAAGCTTCTGGATCATCTCAAAGCCCAAGCCTCCGATCTGGTGGGGGTTGCTGAGCCTTTGTGCGATGCCTTGGGAGAACTGTATTTTATCGACCGCTATCCCGGCTTCGACCTGGAGGATCCGGATTGGCCGACGCTGCGGCAACAAATCGAGAGCGTCTCGCGGCTGCTTTTTGTGATCCAATCTCGGTTGCCTTCCGCGGGGAGCTAGCGTCAGACAACGCGTGATGACGACCCACGGGCGAGATAACCTTGTCAGCGACGACGAACGGCTCTTGCAGGAGCTGGGGTATCGCCAGGAGCTGGCCCGCCGGATGAGCGGTTTCTCGAATTTCGCCATTTCGCTCTCGATCATTTGCATCCTGGCCGGTGGCATCACGTCGTTTCATGTCGGCCTCTGCAGCGCGGGCGGGGCGAGCATTGGGCTGGGCTGGCCGCTCGTCTGTTTGTTCTCAATCGTCGTCGCCTTGACCATGGGGCAGGTGGCTTCGGCTTTCCCGACGGCGGGCGGACTTTACCACTGGGGCAGCATTTTGGGCGGACGCGCCTACGGCTGGATTACCGCCTGGTTCAACCTGGCCGGCATTGTCAGCGCGCTCGCCGCGATCAACGCCGGCACGTACGACTTCGCGACGGCGGCGTTTGGCGTGGCGCCACCGGCGGAGTCCGCGGCGACCGTGAAAACGATTGTCGTGGTTCTGATGACGCTGTCGCAAGGACTGCTGAACCATTATGGCATTCACTTAACGACGCGGTTGACCGATCTAAGCGGTTATTTGATTCTGATCGTGGCCTCCGTGCTGACGGTTGCCTTGGTGGCATGCACTCCGAATCTCGATTGGGCGCGGCTCTGGACTTTCGCCAACTTCAGCGGGTTGCCAGAAGCGGCGGCGGTCTTTCCCAAACAAGAGAGCCTAGTTTGGCTTTTTGCGCTCGGCTTCCTTTTGCCGGCTTACACGATTACCGGGTTCGACGCCTCGGCGCACACTTCGGAGGAAACGGTCGGCGCGGCGCACAACGTGCCGAAAGGGATCATCCGGTCCGTCTGGGTTTCCGGCGTGTTTGGCTGGGTGATGATCTGCGCGATTCTGCTCGCGATGCCGGACGTGCGCGAGGGCGTGAACAAAGCCGCCGAAGTCGTGCCCTGGACCCTGAAGTCCGTCCTGCCCGCGTGGCTGGCCTGGACGTTGCTCGCCGGAATCGTGGCGGCGCAGTATCTGTGTGGCCTGGCGGCCTTGACGTCCGCTTCGCGCATGACCTATGCGTTCGCGCGCGACGGCGGCTTGCCCTGGTCGCAATGGTTGCGCGCCGTGAATCCGCGATCGAAGTCGCCGTCGGTCGCAGTCTGGGCCTCCGCGACTTCCGCGGCGTTGTTCACGATTCTTGTGCCATACACGACGATCGCGGCCGTGTGCGTCATTTTCCTCTACATCTCGTACGTCTTGCCCGTCGCGGCGGGATTCTTCGCGCACGGACGCACCTGGACGCGGATGGGTCCGTGGCAACTGGGGCGTTGGTATCGGCCTCTGGCCGTAGTTTCGACGCTGGGCTGCGTGGGTCTGATCGTGATCGGGATGCAGCCGCCCAACCAACAGGCGGTGGGGATCGTGGGGGGCGCGGTTGCGTTGCTGCTGATCGTCTGGTTCGGACTCGAACGGAAGCGCTTCAAAGGCCCGCCTCAGATTTCAACAGGCTCAATCAAAGCCGCTTCTTAATCTTCTCAAGCACCTGACGGGAAATTGATTCGTCGCCGAACGTTCCAACTCGGACTCGGATTTCAGTTCTTTGTCCGACAACCGTTTCAGATCAACCTGGATCTTTTTGTCCCCGGCGCCGCGCGCGCTCAACTTGGCCGCCAGGGCGTCTTTCTGCTGGGTGGAAACCTTGAATTCGAGATCCGAGATGGCGTCCTGCGTCGCGGTCCAGGTCCTATCATGGGCATAAATAAGTGAGTTTGTCACGGCCGCAGAAAGCTCACGATCGTTCGGCACTTGGTGGGATTGTCGCCCGGAGTCTGATCGGAAGGATTGCCCCCGGCGCCTCCCCACAATTTGACGTCGAACGCTGCGGGCGCGGTGCTGAACTTCACGTGGCCGTCTCCCCAAAGGACATTTCAGTCCCAGCTTGGCTCCCCCGCCGCCGGCCGGTGACAAGGTCAACTCGCCATAGGCACTGCTTGGTCCGCGGGAGGGACGACAAAGCTCGTAGCGCAGAGTTGCACTCTGCCGTATCGCAGAATTGTGTTCTGCGGGGCGTCTCCCAGTCCGAGCACGCTGGGACTTGCCGGCGCCCTGCCGATTGGAAATCGGCGATACCGCAGATTGAAAATCTGCGCTGCGGTTCTCCGGTCGATCTGTCGTCAATCCCACGATCTGCACAGTATATAGCGCTTTGACGCGTCGCTGCATCAGCCGCGCCGAGTTCCTCTTTGCCGGTTCGCCTCGTAGAGAACTACGGCGGACGCGCTGCACACGTTCAAGGAGTCCACGCCCGGGGCCATCGGGATGGCCACCGGTTCGTGGCAGGCCTCAAGCACGCGGGGAGAAAGGCCGTGTCCTTCGCTGCCGAAGACCATGCAGCAGTCGCCGCGAAAATCGGCTTCCGATAATGCCTGCCGGTCCGTGTGCGGATGCGCCGCCACGCAGTGAACCGCTCGCGACCGCAATTCTTGAATCGCGTCCGCCAGACAAGCGACCTCCACCACGGGCAATTGAAAAATGGTTCCCATCGAACTGCGCACCGCACGCCGCAGGTATGGACTGGCGGACGTTTCACCGACCAGAAGAGCGTGAACCCCGAACGCCACGCAGTTGCGCACCAAGCCGCCGAGGTTCTCGGCGCTGGACAGTCCATCCACGGCGGCGAACAAGTACGGCCGCTTGGCGCGCTTCAACATCTCATTCAACGGCACGGAAGCCGGAACGCGCGCCAGAGCCAACACCCCTTGATACATCGAAAAGCCGGTCAGGTCCTGCAAAACGGTCTTCTCGGCCAGGAAAACTTGAGTGTCCTCGGAACGGTCCCGCAGCAGCGGCTTGAAAGTGTCCAGCCACTTGGGCGGAAAGAGCGCCGAAATGACCGTGAGTGGGCTGGCCAGCAAGCGGCGCACGACTTTCTCGCCTTCCGCGACAAAAATGCCTTGCCGGTGATGGTCCACTTGCTGGCGCATGTTGCGGTAAGGCCAAAGATCAGGGTGCTCCAGGTTGTCGATCGTTTGCACGCGGAACATGGCGCTGAGTTATGGAGGCAGCGCGGATTTCAGACAAGCCCGGCTTGCAAGATTCTCGACGGAGATCAAGACCCGACGGGGCGAGTCCGTCCCGGCGAGCCGTTCGACCAGCAATTCTCTTTTGAAGTGGCGCAGGGCTTTCGAGCCTGCGAGTTCACGGAGCTTTCCAGCTCCGTTTCGCGAACTGCGACGCTGGGGACTGGAAAGTCCCCTTAGGGTCTGTGCAAAAATAACTTCCGGTTTTGGCGGGAGCGCCGCCTGGCCGGATGCAAGGCGCGAGGAGGGAGCATCCCCGTTTTGGGGCTGTGACCGACGAGCAACGCCGCAGCCGGCCAGGCGCC
>Ga0194121_10010731_pt1 | contig 11056 bp, 11 predicted proteins | sample TA2MahCa50mmetaG_FD_148609 | JGI IMG/M metagenome (GOLD analysis project Ga0194121, IMG submission 148609) | Freshwater microbial communities from Lake Tanganyika, Tanzania - TA2015020 Mahale Deep Cast 50m | ecosystem: Environmental > Aquatic > Freshwater > Lake | place: Tanzania: Lake...
TGCCGCGTAGCCGCGCGACACCTGCCCCCGCACGCTGGTCTGGGTGGCGCCGCCGGTCTCGGCGTCGAAAAACTTCGCGATGCCGAAATCAATGAGCTTGAGGGCGCCGTCGTCGGTGAGCATTACGTTGGACGGCTTCAAGTCGCGGAAAATGATCGGCGGCCGGCAGGCGTGCAGATAGGCCAGCACGTCGCACATCTGGCGCGCCCAGTCCAGGCCGCGCGCCTCGGTTACCGGCCCGTCCATGAGCAGCACGTCGTCGAGGGTGCGGCCGGCAATATATTCCATGATCAGGAACGGGCGGCCGCCGTCCTCGATGAAATCCAGCACCTGGGGCAGGTTGGGATGCCGCAGTTCGTGCAAGAGCTGCGCTTCCATGCGAAACTGGCGCACCGCGCCCGGCGGAAAGAAATCCCCGGCGGCCGGCCGCAATTCCTTGACGGCGACGGATCGGCTCGACTCCAGGTCGGTGGCCAGGTACACGTTTCCCATGCCGCCGCGCCCGAGCATGCGCTCGATGCGGAATTTTCCCTGCAGCACGTCCCCAGCGACCGCCACTGGCTACATCTCCATGGCCTTGCGGGCGGCTTCCACCACGACCTCGGGCGCGAGATCCTCGTAGCAGACCATTTGCGGACAGGTTTCCTTCAAGCACTCCTCGCTGCAGCGGAAACTCGCCGGGCGCACGAGCTGCGCCCGTTTCCCGCGCGGTCCCCAGCGGTCCGGAAGGTCCTTTTCCATGGCGAACAGTCCGACGGTGGGCGCATCCAGCGCGGCTGCCATGTGCATCGGCCCGCTGTCGTTGGCCACCGCCACCGCGGCCTTCTCCAGGACGCCTCCGAGCTGGGCCACGGTGAGGCGCCCGGCCAGCGGCACCGAGCGCTCGCGCATGCCGCTCGCCACGGATTCCACGATGGCGATTTCGGCGGAGCCGCCGGTGAGCACCACCGGCATGCCGAGCGCGCTGGCCATCGCGTCGCCGATGCGCGCGAAGGGAGCCGTCGGCATGCGGCCCTCCAGCGGCGTGCCGCGCCCCACGTGGAGGACGGAGTACGGGCCGTCGACCCCGGCCCCGCGCAGAATTTCAGCGGCCTGCGCGCGGATGGCGTCGTCGAGAAACAGGCGCGGCATGGGATCGGACAATTCCGCGTTCACCGCGCGCGCGTAATCCATCAAGCATTCGACCCAGTGGCTTTTCGTATCGCCGTGCTCGGAGCGCACCCGTACCCGCCGGGTGTACATCCACGAATACATGAGGCGGGAATCCTGGCCGACGCGGTGGCGGATGCCGGCCCGGTAGACCAGCGACGCTTCTGGAAATTTGCTCCACAGCACGACGGCCAGGGAATATTCGCGCTTCTTGAGGGCATTGAGCCAGCGGCTCCAGGTCTTCGTGTGGTCCAGGTCGCCCTCTTCCGCCACCATGACTTCGCTCACCACGGGATTGCGCTCCACCATCGCGGCCGATCCGCTCCGCACCAGCACGTCCAGCGGGACCTTGTAGCGCTTTTGGAGGGCCTCCAGGACAGGCGTCGACAAGAGCACGTCGCCCATTCCCCCGCGCGCGTGCACGACGAGGATACGCTTGACGGTGCGCAGGCTGGGTCCCATCAAGGACGGCGTGCTCATGGCGCGGGACTCGGTCTTGACGGCCAGTTTCCTGCGGTTGACGTCCGTGTCGGACTCATCGCCCGGTTCTCCATCGATAATGGTGGAGCGCTTCCGCGCGCTTGGGAAATACCTGGATGAGCACCACGCCGGCCACGAATCCCCCGACGTGCGCGCCGAACGCGACTCCGCCGCCGGTGGCGTCCACCCGCGCCATCAAGAGCTGCATGAGAAACCAGATGCCCAGGTACAGCCAGGCCGGCAGATTGGTGACGCCGACAAAGAAATACACCCAGTAAAAATTGCGGATGCTGTTGTGCGGAAACATGGCAATGTACGCGCCCAGCACGCCGGAAATCGCGCCGCTGGCGCCCACCACCGGAATCTTCGAATTCGGATCGAGCGCCACGTGCGCCGCCAGCGCGCACAATCCGCAGGCGACGTAAAAGATCAGGAAGCCGGACTCGCCAAGCAGATCCTCGATATTGTCGGCGAAAATCCACATAAAGAGCATGTTGCCGAACAGGTGCATCCAGGAGCCGTGCATGAACATGCTGGTGAAGGCGGTATACCAGGAGCCGTCCAGATCGTGGGTGAGCAGGTAGGGGACGCCGCCGTAGCGCAGGGTGGTGCGGTCGAGGCCGCCCTGGAGTTCCGCCACGAATGCCAGGACGTTGAACGCGATGAACGCCAGGACCACCGTGGCGGTGCTGCCCGGCCGCGACTCCTCGTCGCCGATGGGGAAGAACATGGGGGCAACATTCCACGTGGTCGTTGTCCTCCCCCGCAAGCCTCGAGGGGCTCGAACAGGAGGTCATTTTCGGACGCGGGAATCTGTCCTCAAGTCAATTCGGGAGGAATCACGCCTTGGAAGAAGCCCGCTGGGGCTTTGAATGGGAGTCCATGACGGAAAAGTGCATCGAGGCCCTCGTTCTCGCCCAGCGCGAGGCCGAGTTCCTGCGGGCGCCGCAGGTGGGCACCGAGCACGTGCTCATCGGGTTGTTGAGCAGCACCAACCTGGGCGCCGAGCTCCTGGCGGAGTCCAACGTGGACGCCAACGTGGTGCGCGCCACCATGGAGAAGTTCCGCACGCGCGAGTCGAGCATGAACGTGCGGCGCTTCTCCTGGCGCGTGCGCAAGGCGGTCGAGCTGGCCTTCGAGGAAGCGCGCGGCAAGGGCGAGCCGTTCATCAATACCGATTACCTTTACGTCGGGCTGTTCTCGCAGGAGGACTGCACCGCGTTTCTCATTCTCCAGGACCTGCGCTGCCCCATGGAGGCTTGCGTGGCGCGCCTTCGGGGCCGGGCGCAGGCGCCCTCGGAGGGGCCGCCCATGTCGGCCGATGAGATCCTTGGCCAGCTTCGGGTCGCCGAGGACGCTCCCCACGAAGAGCAGGTTCCCCAGACACCGCCGCTCGCCCTGGATCACTTCCTGAGCGTTCTCGACGAGCTGAGCCGGGCGCTGCAGACCGCTCAGAGGACCGTGGAAGCGGTGCTCTCGTCAGAGGCCTCGGAGCCCGTCCCCTCGCTGGTCATCTCCATGCCGGTGGTCGACGACGGCTGGCCGGTGGTCGACGAGGAGGTGTACCAGATCGGCGGGCTGGTGCGGCAGATCCTCTCCGGAGCGGTGCTGCGCCGCGCCGAGCGGATCGTGTTCGAGCCCTCGCCCGCCGCGCTGCGCGTGGAGTACCACACCGTTTCTGGAGGGTGCGACGCGGTCGAAGTGCCCGCCATCCTGGCCAACGTGGTGCCGTTCAAGGTGATGCGCATGGCAAGCCTCAATCCCATGGAAAAGGGGCGCGAGATGGAGGGCAGGCTGATCTTCCATCACGGCGGGCGCTCGCATCGCATGCGGGTGCGCAGCGAGCCCATCCTCAAGGGCTTCCGCGTCGAGGTGCTGCTCGTATAGGAGCTACTGCGGGCACCAGATCGGTTTGATCGTGCCGCGCGACACGCCCGGGTCAGTTGATGTCCCGACTTGTGTCGCGCGCCACTTACTGTCAGGGAGGACGCTCCACCAGACCGCCGATGGCGGGGATGAACTGGGGATAGTTGTCCGGCAGGTTCAACTCCCCGTGGTGCGAGCCTCCGCACATCAGCGAGTAGCCGTCGGGGTTGCTGCGCGCCGCGTAGGAGTTCAGGTAGGGCGCGTTCTTGCCCGCCGAGGGGCACGTCGGAATGATCGAGATGTGGCCCGGCGTGAGCACGTTGAGGGACGACGGGTAGCGGTTCGCGTTGTCCGCCGAGTAGCTCTCAATGGCGGAGGCGAGGTTGCGCAGGTTGGTCTTGCAGCCCGCGAGCCGTCCCTGCGAGCGCGCCTTTACGAAGTTGGGCAGCAGGATGCTCGACAGGATGGCGATGATGGCGATGACCACCATCAGCTCGATGAGGGTGAATCCCTTGCGTGTGAGCCTTTGTTCAGGGGGGCGCCGCATTGACGATCTCTTCGGCTTGCTTGAAGGTTTTCCTACGAGGGCGCCGGGAGAGGATGTGCCCTGGGAGCCATCGAACCATCGGCTCGATTTTTCAGAGCCTTCCCGTAGCCTGGTTCCGGCAGATCATCTTCTATTGCGGCTGACTGCCGTGGACAGGCTCAGGCTCTCAAACGGAGATTAACACGTGGCAAACGCACGCGTGCGCCTGACCGCGCTGGTCGGCGCCATCAATGACAGCGCGACCGACGTCGTGTACTACGTCGACTCCCACAACGGAGACGTCTCCAAGATCTCGCGCGGCGCGCCTCTGGCGGACCTGGCGCGTTTCAAGACGATGTCCGATAAGGATCCGGATCGCTTCCTCAAGGTGCCCAAGCCGACCGGTGAAGAGTCGTATGGCGATATGGCGGAATTCACCAGGACGGTCAAGGACCGCAAGCTGCAGGAGCGCCTCCAGATCGCGGTGCGCGGCGGCGGCACCATGCGAAATTTTCTCGACGCGCTGACGCCCTCTCCCATGGAGAAAGAGCGCTGGTACAAGTTCCGCGAGTCCCGGGTGCACGCGCGGGCCCGCGACTGGGTCCGCCAGAACGGTCTGGAGCCGGTATGAAAGGCAAGAAAATGATTTCCATCGCGGGCCGCGCCTTGAGCGTGGCCGCCCTGTTCCTGGCCTGCGTGCTGCCGCTCGGCGCGGCGTCCGCGGTGAAGCTTGACTACGACACGGCGCCGGCCCGCGTGGTGTTCAGCATCACGACGAAGGGTGGCGTCGCCTCAACGCTGCAGGAGCTGACCGCCCTGCCGGATTTCGTCCTCTACGGGGACGGCACCGCGTTCTGGACGCGCTACGACAAGGCGGCCGATCTCCGCCAGTTGTGGACCGCCACGCTGTCGCCCGAGCAGGTGCGCGCGGAATTGCAGTGGCTGTCGAACAAGGGATATTTCGAGTGGTACGACCGCTACGATCACGTGACCATCAAGAACCTGCCCACCACCTATTTTCAAGTGAACCTGGTGGACGGGCCGTTCAAGCGCCAGGTGTACGGCATGAACGTGGGCCTCAAGGACCACAGCACGCCGGCTGGCTTCGGCGAGGTGTTCGAACGGTTCTCGAAATACTCGGCGGCCGGCGAGAAGCTCTACAATTTCGACCGCGTGATGCTGTTCGCGCGCAAGCTGACCCGCAGCGAGGCGCGGCGCGGCTACAAGACAATCAACTGGGGCGTCAAGCAGGTCAAGCTGGCCGACTTCGCCCGCGAGAGCGAAAAAGAATACGGCCAGTTCGAGGTCTCCGGCAAGGACGCCAGCCGGGTCACCAACCGGCTCCGCAAGTGGACGCTTTTTTCCACCGACCTGTCGATCATCTTCTTCAAGGAAAAGAAAGAAGAATACCAGCTAGGCTACCGCCCGTTGCTGCCGGGGGACTGACATCCTATCGGGACCAGGTGGCGCGCGGCCATCTTACTCGAACAGCGTCTCCTCTTCCAGCTCGGCCATTCCGGGAAGATGCGCTTCCAGATCCTGGGTGAGCTGCTTCTTGTTCGGCTTGCGGCGGAAATTCCTCAAGTACTCGGTGAAGCGGCTCTGCAGTCTCTTCGTGGTCTGCCTGACCTGCGCGCGGGTCGGTTTCTTCCCCGTCTCGAACCACTGGATGGCGGCCGAGCCCATGGCCAGCGTGGCCGAGCCGGCGACGGACGCCGAGAGCACCCAGCCGGGCAATCCCCCCAGCTTGGTCAGCTCGTAGAAAAGCGTGCGGGCCAGCATCCCGATCCCGAAGGTGGCCGCTACCTCGCCGCCCCGCGCCACGGTCATGGGCCGATCGTAGATTCTTGCGATGGTCAGGATGAGGCTGACCTGGATTGCCGCCAGCGGGATCAGGTCCAGCATGGGAATCGGAGTGAGCGCCACCACCACCGCGGTGAGCGTGCTGCGGCGCACGGCCTGCATGGCCAGCTTGCGGCGCATGGGCACGAGCACTTTCCCCAGGTGCGCCAGCAGGCGCGGCTCCGCGGCGGCCAGTTCCAGCACGAGGCGCTCGGTGCCGGTCCCCTTCAGCGCGGAGGTCGGCACCACCGCCTCGGTGGCCAGTCCCAGCGTGGCCGCCGCCGCCTCCACGACGGCCTTGCGGTGCTTCGCCTCGATGAGGTCGATCTTGTTGAGCACCACGAGGTGCGGCTTGCCGAGCGCCGCCAGTTCGTCGTAGAGCGCCTTGTCGGAGGCCGTGATGCCGCGCGCCGCGTCGAAGGCGACGAGCAGGAAGTCGGTGTCCCGGGCGGCTTGCAGGGCGGCCTGTCGCTCCTCCTCGCCGACTGCGGTGGCGCGGTCGGCGCCGGGCGTGTCGACGAGGTTGAACAGCCCGAGGCTGGTGGCACAGACCTCGCGGGTGGTGCCGTGGATGGGTCCGACGGCGGCGTGCCGCGCTGGATCGGGAACGATGGTGTTGTACAGGCTGGATTTCCCGACGTTCACCGGCCCCACGACGGCAATGTCCGCGAGCGGCCGCACCAGCGGGTCGGCCAGCTTCTGGATGGCGCTCAGCAGGTCGGTGCTCGCCGTGGGATTCTCTCCGAGCAGCTTGTTGAGCGTGCCAAGCGTGTCCACGAAACTGCGCCGCAGGTCGGGCGGCAGCGTGCTCCACGCGGCTCCCACGATGGCGCGGGTCTGCGGCGAGAACCTCACGAGGAAGGGGTCGATCTGGTTGCTCACAAGAGTTTGCGGGGCTCCTTCGTAGAATAGGGTTCCCATGATTGCCCCCTCGAGATCGAGCCCGTCATGGCGGTAGGCCGTTCAGTCCAGGGAGGGAGCGGGTTCGGCCTGCCCCTGGCAAAATCCGGGCGCCTCCTGCAAGGGCTGGCCGCGCTGCTCTTGCAGGCCAGCCCGCTTCTGCCGTGGGTGCAGTTCCCCCTCTTGGGGATGACCCTCATCGTGCCCGGCATCCTCCTGCACGGCGCCCTGGTGATGGCGGCCGGCGTGTTTTCGCTGGGATTGCTGGCAATGCGCGTGCGTCTTCCCGGGGTGCAGATCCTGCTGGCGCTGTTCTCCGCGTGGTGGATCAACCTGGACGCCCGCTTCATCGCCGAGCGCACTCCGTATTACCTGAAGAAATTGCAGTTGTCGCTGGTCGGCGTGAACGACCTGCTCACGAAGGTGGGGCAGAACCCGATCGACGTCGTGCCCAGCGGCTGGCAGCCCGGGGATTTCGTGGCGCTGGGCGTGTGGGTGGCCGCCGCCTCCTGCGCGCTGCTGATCGTCGGCGCGGTGCTCGAGGCGAGAGACTATCGGCGGGGGATGCAGGTGGGCTGGGTGCTCCTGGGATGGCCGCGCTGCGCGGCCTGCTCGGCCCGGGTGTACCACGGGATGTCATACTGCCCGTCGTGCCGCCACGGGTTGCTGGACGGCGCGCCCTGCGAGCGCTGCGGTGCCTGGGTGCAGCGGGGATGGAAGTGGTGCGCGCAGTGCGGGGCGGATGCCCGGGTCTGATTTTAGAGGATTTTCAAGGGCTCTGGCTACAATCCCGACAAACTGCCCAGGAGAGAATTCAATGTCCGGGATTGAGCCAATCGGGGCGCCGCGCTTCTTGGGAGCGCCGGCTCCGTCGCGTCTGGCTTCGCGTGGCGAGGTTTCCGCGCCGCGGGATACGGTCGCGCTGACGACGGTTGCGCCTTCGACGGCTCCCACGGAGGCGCGCACCTGGCAGGACGAGATTTTCTACTTCGTCATGACCGACCGTTTCGAGAACGGCGACAAGACGAATGACGCGGGCAGCGACCGCGCCAATTCCGAGCGCTTCCACGGCGGCGACTGGCAGGGCGTCATCGACAGGTTGGATGACTTGCAGAAGCTCGGCGTGACCGCGCTGTGGATTTCTCCCATCGTGCTGAACGACCGTGATTTCCTCGGCATTGACGGCTATCACGGATACTGGCCGCACGATTTCGATCAGGCCGAGCCCTCGTTCGGCACCCGTGAAAAATTGAAGGAACTCGTGGATCGCGCGCACGCGCGGGGCATCAAGATCGTGGTCGATCTGGTGCTCAATCACACCGGCTACAACCACCCCTGGACGAAGGACGGCAAGCACGAGGAGTACTTCCATCACAACGAGCACGGCATGATCAACGGCTCGCTGTGGGGGCTCCCCGACTTGAAGCAAGAGGACCCGCGGGTGGCGCAATATCTCACCGAGAACGCGGTGAATTGGGCCAACGAGCTTGGCCTGGACGGCTACCGGTTGGACGCCGTGACGCCGTGATGCACATGCCCCGCGAGTTCGTGACGGATTTCGGTACCCGACTGCACGCGGCCCGCGGCAAGGATTTTCTGCTGCTGGGCGAGGCGTACACCGGCGATCAGCAGTTCGTGGCGTCGATCCAAAAAGAGACCGGGCTCGACATGATGTACGACTTCCCATTGTCGAACACGATTCGCAGCGTGGTGGGCAAGAATGAGGATCAGGGTTTCTTTGGCCGCTGGCGCCGCTTCTTCCATTTACGGGAAGCGTTCCCCGGCGAGGCGTGGCGCGTCCGCACTTCGCGCGGCGCGAATCCAGAGTGGTTTCACGAGCTTTTCGAGAAGGACAAGATTTACCAGAACCCCGCGGGGCTGATGACGATTATCGAAAACCACGACATGCCGCGCTTCATGGCGGCGGCCGGGCCCCGCGCGCGGGACAAGTTTCTGCAGGCGCTCACCCTGCAATACTGTTTCCGCGGCGTGCCTTGCCTGTACTACGGCGCGGAAGACGGCATGGGCATGACCGACGAGGACATCCGCGCGGACAAGCGGCACGGCGCCGATCCGCAGATGTTCGCCCGGCTTGAGAAACTGGGCGCGCTCCGCCACGGCTCAAAGGCGCTGCGCCGTGGCGAGCAGCGTGAGATCACCTGCGACCGGCAGGTCTATGCCTTCAGCCGGGTGCACCAGGACGAGACGGTGGTGGTGGTGGCCAACGTCGACAAGAAATCCCAGGAGCGGGACATCCCGCTGCCGGGCGGCTGCAAGAAGGGCTACCGCCTGGAAAACCTTCTGACCGGGGAAATCTCGACGATTTCCGGCGACACGATGCGGGTAACGCTGGGCGCGGCGGATATGCGGGTGCTGCGAATCACGCCGCTGGAGTAGGGGAGGGGCCGCGCGGAAGTCTCGCGGCATGGACGAAGTGCAGACGATCGGGACCGCGCTGTGGTCGCAGGGACGCTGGAGGAGGAAAGCCGCTGGCAGTTTCCGGGAGTGGCGTGTTCCGTCAGCAAGACCCAAAAGGACTCTCCGGCTCAATACACACACCTCGCGCGCGGCCGCGCTCCTCATTGCATATACCGGGTCGAGTGCCAGTCTGCGGAGTTCGATGACATGTACGTCAAGGAAATGCAGGCGGCGCTTTCAGGTGCTGGTCCGCCGGGTTCGTCAAAGGTGGGGGCACCTGTTCCTTCTTCGTTCTGCGACGCGGCCGCATATTTCTAACTCCTTCACCCTGCGCATGTCGAACAGGGACGCGCCTCGTTGACGAGAGGATGGGATCGGACAGCAATGGCGGAGAGCGAGCCAGGCCCGGTCAGCCCGTGCGTGTATTATTTCCGCAATGGGAATTATCACCACATTGACAGCAATTGGAACGGCGATCAGCTTCGGGTCGGCCTGCCTCAGGCATTGGCGGACGTGATGGCCGAGCTCGGAGCGCCGCCGCAGTAGCGCGCTTTCAGGCTTCTTCCAGCGGTTCCTGGTATGGTGTCTCCAATACTACCGGAGGCATTTTCACGTGCAGATTGGACCGAAGTCGCTGGCCCGCGCGCTGGAAGTAAAGCAGCGCGTGGACGCCGTTTCCGAAGAGATCCGCAAGCGGGACAACGTGCCCGGCGTGGACCTGGACAGCCGTTCTGGAGAAGTGGTCGTGTCGTTGAGCAGCGGCCGGTCGGCCATTGAGATCCCCGTGCCGGGCGGCGCGTTCGCGCAATATCAAGACGAGGTGCAGCAGGCAGCTGTAAGCTTCGACCCGGCCAGCGGCAAGATCCGCTCGGCCGCGCTGGACTGCGCGCAGTTCTACAACTCCAGCTACGGCCGCAGCGCCGAGGACTTGCTCCACTACCAGGTGGAGACGAAGACGGAGAACGGAAAGCCCGTCCTGGTGTAAACGCAGAAGCGCGACGTCTACTACAACGACAACAATTCCATCGAGACGGTGCGGGTGGACGCGACGACCGGAAACGTGCTCAGCTACAAGGCCAAGGAGTACGCCGAGACGTTCCCCCAGGCGCTCAAGGGCGTGTTCACCTCCTTCTCGGGCATCGCGCTGGTGGCCACGGCGGGCCTCTTGATGGGCGCCCCGGGCACGCTGGGCTGCAGCGCGCGGTGGACGTCCACCCGACGTTCGAGCCGGCCCGCAAGAGACTGGCCGCCATCGACGTCCACACCGAGGCGCGCCGCCACTGCCGCGACACCATGTCGCACGTCGCGCACGCACTGGAGGAGTGGCGCCGCACCCGCCGCGTCGGCTACCCCGAGCGCCTCAACGCACCCACCACCGGCGCCCCGCGCTGCCCGACGGACGGCAGGGTTTACACCTACCGCGTCTCCAGCGCGGGAAATCGTTTCCTGCTTGCTGCTTGCCTGCCGAAAACTCCACCGCTTGCGCTACGACTCGACGCTGGGCTACCTTTCCACGGTGGAATCTCCGGGCACGCCCGCCGACCCCGACGCGGAAGTCGTGCAGCGCATCGCGCGCGCTTGCGCCGACTGGCGAGAGCGGTTCATCATCACGGTCCATGGCGCCCGCGTCCGCCGCATGCTGGGCTGACCCGGGGTCGGTCAGGCAGCCAGTGGTCGCTGAATGAGGCGGAGAGAGCGTTTAACCCCCCCCAGGGGTAAAACGGCCCTGTTTTACCCCTGGGGCGGGTTAAACACAAACCGCCGACCTGTTGCCGCCGCTCTCCACGAGACCGACGGGACCGGCACCGCCCTCAGGTTCATCGAGCGCGTCCTCGAAACCCGGCGGCCAGTCGAGCGCCCGCCAGCCTATCCATC
>Ga0194121_10010732_pt1 | contig 11055 bp, 12 predicted proteins | sample TA2MahCa50mmetaG_FD_148609 | JGI IMG/M metagenome (GOLD analysis project Ga0194121, IMG submission 148609) | Freshwater microbial communities from Lake Tanganyika, Tanzania - TA2015020 Mahale Deep Cast 50m | ecosystem: Environmental > Aquatic > Freshwater > Lake | place: Tanzania: Lake...
AGCCACCAGCAAGCGCCGGGCATCGGAGGCTCCTCGCTTCGGGCCGAGGGTGGGAACGGGTCGACGCCGCGCCGGTTCGGCGCGTGCCGCGCCGGCTCAGCCGAACAGGAAGCGCTGCCCGCGCCCGATCTCGTCGGCGACCTCGCGGAGGAAGCCGTCGAGGCGGCGGTCGGTCACGCGCAGCGCCTCGATCTTCTGCCGCGCGTACGGCTCGACCGAGGGCGAGAGCGCGCCGAGCCAGCGGCGCACGGTGGCGCGCTGCAGCTTGAACACCTCGAACGCGAGGTAGACGGCGAGATGGCGGCCGAGCGCCGCCGAGCGCGTGCGCGTCCCGGCCACCAGCGCGTCGCGCGAGACGCCGACGAACTGCGCGCAGCGATCGAGCACCCGGTCGAACGGCTCGGCGGCGGCGGCGCGCGGCACGAACTCGCGGATGTCGGCATCGACTTCGGCGCGCGTCGGCATCCGGCCGAGCGTGACGGCGCGCCGCGCCGCGACGTCGAGCGCCGCGACGGCGCGACCGAGCGGCACGTCGGTCGCCTCGGCCAGTTCGAGCGCCAGCGCGGCGAGCATGCCGCGCTGCCCGGCGACGCGCGCGCCGAGGATCGCCGCGCGCGACTGCGCCGACAGCTGCGGCAGCACCAGCCGCAGCCCCTGCCGCAGGTACGACCGCAGGCCCGGCAGGAACTCGCGCGGACCGCCCTCGAGCGGACGGCTCGCGATCACCACCGGCCGTCCGCGCGCCCGCAGGTAGTGCACGATCTCGAGCAGCGTCTCCTGGCAGTTCAGCTTGCCGGCCAGCTCCTGCAGGTCGTCGAACAGGAGCGCGTCGCAGGCGACGACGTTGCCGCGGAACGCGCCGCGCTGGCCGTCGAGGCAGGCGGCCGAATAGGAGCGGAAGAAGTCGTGGCCGCGCTCGCGCCGCCAGCGCTCGAGCGGGTGGCGCCGGCGCCGCTGCCACAGCAGCGTCTCGAGCAGCAGCGACTTGCCGCAGCCTTCGGTGCCCTCGAGGTGGAGCTGGTCGAACTCGGGGCGCAGTTCGCGCGCCAGCCGCTGCACCGCCTCCGCCGCGAGGCGATTCTCCGGCCGCACCTGCAGCGCCGGCGGCGCCGCCGGCACCGGCGCCAGCGCGAGCCCGAGGGCGCGCAACGCGCCGCCGAGGCTCTGGTCGACGTCGATGCGGACGGCGAGCGGCGTTCCGGCCACTGCGCGCAACTCGAGCTCGATCGCGCGCGCCACGGTCTGGCGGAGCAGCGGCAGCGCCCGCGCGCTCCGCGTCACCAGCTCCAGCACGCCGTCGCGCATCCCGCGCGGTTCGAGGCGCTCGAGCCACGGCTTCAACGCCGCGGCGCGCGCTCCGTGCGACAGCCGGGTGACCACCTGCTGCCAGAGTGCGCCGACCAGATCGTGTGCGCCCGCCGCCGGCGGTGGGCCCGGGTGCGGGGCTGCGACCGGGACCGGCGTGCTGGCCGGTGCGCCGCTCACTCCGGAAGAATCGGCCACCCCCGCCACTTCGTCCCCCCGCTGCCGCCCGCGCTCAGCGCTCGAACTCCGGGCCGAGCCGCGCGATCCGCTCGTCGCCTGGTGCCAGCGTGCGCGCCTCCTCGAAGGCGACCCTGGCGCTGTCCCGTTCCCCCACCGCGAGGCGCAGTTCGACCAGGTCGAGCAGCAGCGCGGCGCGCACCGCCGCCTCCTCCGCCCTCGCCTGCATCGCCTCGTCCCCGGTGAAGCGGGCGGGATCGTAGTCGGGTTCCGTGGAGGGGTCAATCTGCAGCGCCACCTCGAGCAGCTCGATCGCGCGCGCCGGCGCGCGCAGCTCGCGTTCGCAGCGCGCGAGGTCGCGCCACGTCTGGCGCCGGAACGGGTCGATCATGCGCAGTTCGCGCAGCCAGTCGCGCGCCGCCGCGTAGTCGCCCTGCTCGAGCGAACGTTCGACGAGCAGCCCGCGCGCCGGCACATCGGCCTCGTCGATGGCGCAGAACGCCGCGAGCTCGGCGAACGCCTCGTCGTCCCGGCCGAGCTCGCGGAACAGCCGGGCGCGCATCAGGTAGGGATTCTGGTCGCCGACGAAGCGCGGGAAACACGACTTGGCGCGCGCGTAGAGCTCGAGCAGCCGCTCGCGCGCGGCGCGGTCGGCGTCGCTCAGCGCCGGCGCCGCCGGCAGCGCACCATCGCCCTCGCCATCGCCATGCGGGTTGCGCGCCGCGACGCGCCGCCCGGTGACGCCGGCCCGCGCCGACTCGAGCTGGGCGTAGCGCAGCAGCGCGAAGAACTCGACGCCGCCCGCGGCGAACCCCGCCTCGAGCTCGCGCAGCGCCTCGTCGGTGCGCCGGCCCTGCAACGCGCGCTCCGCCATCAGGAAGCGGGCGGCCGGAAGGCGCTCGTCGCGGCCCAACGCCTGCTGCAGGAAGTCGTCGCGATCGACCGGCCGATCGGCGGCGTGATAGGCCCACGCCACCTGCGCCAGCAGCTCGGCCGCGGGCTCGTCGCTCGCGCGCACCCGGTCGAGCAGCCGCCGGCGCCCCTCCGGCGTGTAGTTCGGCTGCACCCGCATCGTCTGGATGCGGGTGCGGTCGAGCCAGTCGAGGAACTGCCGGTCGAGCTCCTCGCAGCTGATCCCCAGCACCGCCTGCACCACCGCCGGCGTCTCCTGGTCGCGGCCGAACGCCTGCAGCATCTCGACCAGCACGCCCTCGCCGCGCTGCTCGACCAGGAATTCGCAGAGGAGCCCGCCCTGGTAGTAGCCGAACAGGATCTTCGGCCCGCCGAAGATGCGGTTCAGCTCGCGCACCGGGACGATCTCGCCGCTGCGGAAGTAGTTGAACAGGTCGAGGTCCATCTCGCGGTCGGAGTTCTTCGCGTAGACGTGCTCCTCGCGGACCGAGATCCCCTCGGTCAGCCAGCGCGGCACCTTGTTCCTCGACAGTCCGAGCGTGACCACGTGCGCAAGCTCGTGCACGGCGGTCTTGTCGAAGACGAACTGTCCGCGCATCTCGGAGCGGGGCGACAGCAGCGTGAAGACGTTGCCGAAGCAGACGCCGAGCGCGCCGAAGCCGGTGAAGCCGACCGTGCGCGCCGAGAAGTCGTCGTGCTTCGGGAAGCACTCGATCCGCACCGGCGTCGCCGGATCGAACTCCCAGCGCTTGCAGAGGTCGGGCCAGGCCCGGCCGTACGCCTCCTCGAGCAGCGGCACCAGCACCGGCGCCTCGAGCGGATGCATCACGTAGGTGAAGCGGTCGCGCTGGATCTCGACGAACGTGCCGAGCTTCTGCAGCGCGCGGGCGACGTTGTCGGCCAGCGCGTACGGCACGCGATCGACCTTGCGGAAGCGGTTCAGCGCCTCGAGCGCCCCCTTGAGGTCGCCGGTGTTGACCAGGCAGCGCGCCAGCCCGACCCACGCGTAGCCCCAGTCGGGGTCGCACTGCAGCGCACGGCGGTAGATCGGGATCGCCTCGCGGAAGCGGTAGAGGTAGGCCAGCGCGTCGGCGACGCGGCCGACGTGCTCCGCGTCGTCCGGCGCCAACTCGATGAGCCGGCCGAGCACCTGCTGCGACTCGGGCTTGCGGCCGAGGATCCAGAGCGCCGCCGACTTCACCGACAGCGCCGCCAGGTGGCGCGGATTCTCGGCCAGCCCGCGCTCCGCCGCCTGCAGCCCCTCCTCCGCCCGCTGGTCGAGCAGCAGGATCTCGCCGCGCACCGACCAGACGTCGGCGTGGCGCTGATGGACGCCGAGCGCCTCCTGCAGCGCCGCCTCGGCCTCCCCGCTCTCGAAGCGGAACAGCCGTGCGCGCGCCAGCTCGACCTGCGCCGGGAGCAACTGCCGGTCGATGCGGAGCGCGTCCCGCAGCGCGGCGATGGCGGGCAGCCCGTCGCCGCCCGAATGGGCGATGCGGTAGGTGCGGCCGAGCAGCCAGAGGCACTCGGCGTGCGCCGGGTCGTCCTGATCGCGGAGGAACTTCTCGAGCGGCACCAGGACCTGCGCCGCGCGCGCGTTCTGCCGCAACGCCGCCAGCGCGCGGCCGTACTCGAGCACATAGGCCGGATCCTCGGCCGGCTCGAGCTCGTCCTTCAGCACCTCGCTGAAGCGGCGCAAGGCGTCGGCGCGATGACCGGTCTCCGCCAGCAGTTCGACCTCGCGCGACAGGAGCGGAGCGAGCTGGCGGGCGCTGCCGGCCGGGCCGCCCGGCCCACCGGCGAGTCCGGCCGTGAGCGCCGCGGCCGCCGCCTCGACTTCGCCGCGCTCGCGCGCGAGCTCGTAGGTCGTCACCGCGACCAGCACCCGCGTCTCGAGATCGGCCGGCCCGCTGCCGCCGCCGTCAGGAGCGCGCCGCTTCAGTGACGCCTGCGCCGCCACCAGGTCCTCGGCCGCCTCCTCGTAGCGTCCGCGCCGGCGATGCAGCGCCGCGCGCCACGCCCGCGCGCGCGACGACTCCGGGAAGTCGTCGAGGTACTCGTCGAGGAACTCGCTGGTCTCGCGCCCGATCTGGCCGCGGCGAATCGCCGCGCCGTACGCCCGCAGCAGCTGCAGATCGTCGTCGCTCTCGACCGCCTGCGGCCCGGCCGACCGCGCCGGCGCCGCGACCGCCGCAAGCAGCAGCAGGGACGACGGGAGCAGCAGCGACCAGGCGACGAGCGCGGCGCGCGAACGGATCGACATGGGCGTCCTCATCGGGAGTGCGTGCGCTCGGCGCCGGCGGCGCAGGTCGGTCAATCGGCGGCGGGTGGGCGCGCGCCGGGTTCGTACGAGGCGGGATCACCGACCCAGGCCGCACCGTCGCGGAACTGCTCCTGCTTCCAGATCGGCGCCCGCTCCTTGATCGCGTCGATCACGTGGCGGCAGGCGGCGAACGCGGCGACGCGGTGCGGCGCCGCGGCCACCACCGCGACCGACGCCTCGCCCAGCGGACAGTCGCCGAGGCGATGCTGCACCGCGACGCGCGCTCCGGCGAAGCGCTGCTCCGCCTCGGCGACGATCGCGGCCAGCTCCTTCTCGGCCATCTCCGGGTACGCCTCGTAGCGGAGCAAGTTCACCTCCCGCCCCTCCGAGGTGCGCCGTGCCGTGCCGAGGAAGGTGCAGATGGCGCCGTGCTCGACCGTCGCCACGGCGGCGGTCAGCCGCGCCAGGTCGATCGCGCCGCGGGTCAGCCACGGGAGGTGCGGGGGCGCGGGCGTCACGACGGCAGTTCCCCGCTCAACCGCCGGAGACCGGCGGCAGCAGCGCCAACTCGTCGCCCGCGGCGAGCCGCGTGGTCGGCGCCGCCAGCGCCTGGTTGACCGCGAACGCCACCGGCAGCTCGCGCAACCACGGATGGCGGCGCGCGAGCTCCTCGCGCAACTCCGCGACCGTGCTGCCGGCGGCAACGTCGACCCGCCACTCGCGCGCGCCCGCCCGCTGCGCCACGCCGGCGAAGAGCAGGATGCGGTGCGAATGGGTCGTCGCGGCCATGGCGGCGGCTGCCGGTCTCAGAACGGCAGGTCGTCTTCCTGCTGCTGCGCCGGCGGTCCCTCGCGCCGCGCAGGCGCGGACCCGGCGTCGCCGAAGTCGCCGGCGTTCCCGCCGCCCCCCGCGCCGCCACCGCCGCTGTCACCGCCGTCGTAGGCGGCACCCTGGGAGCCGTCGGCCTCGGTCGAGCGCCCGCCGGTGCCGCTGCCCATGAACTGGAAGTTGTCGCAGTTCACCTGGTAGCTGATGCGCTTCTGCCCCTGCTTGTCGGTCCACTCGTCGGCCTGCAGGCGCCCCTCGACGAACAGCTCGCGCCCCTTGGTCACGTACTTCTTGACCGTCTCGGCACCGCGTCCCCAGACGCTGACGTCGATGAACAGCACCTCGGTCTTCTTCTCCTCCTTGGTGCGGTAGGTGTGGTTCACCGCCATCCGCAGCTTGGCGACCGCCATCCCCGACGGCGTGTAGCGGAGATCGGGGTCCTTGGTCAGGCGTCCGATCAGGAGGATCTTGTTCAGTTCGGCCATGGCAGCGCTCCTTCGATTGAGGTCGGGATCTTAGGGGCGGCGCACGGCTGTCGCCTCCCCGGAGTGCCCCGCGCGTGACGCTCCGCGCGGCCGGGCCGCGCTTCAGCCGGTCGTGCGTGCGGGTCGAAAGCACGATCGAGACGCCAATGGACTCGACGCCCCCCAACCGACGCCGCTCGCCGCATTCGGTGACAACCGGTGCATCGCTCGCGCGTTTCCGGGGGCTCTGGTCGGGTGGCCTGCGCTGCACCAGCGCCGAGCCGTGGCCCGAATTCACCCGGCTCGCGGTCACCGTCGAACTGCCCGACGGTGAGCCGCCGCTGGTCGTCACCGGCGTCGTCGTCGAGTGCGAGCCGTGTGCCGAGGAGCCGGGCGCCTTTGCGCTGGCGCTGCAGCTGTGCGACCTGCCGGCCAGCGCGCTGGATCAGGTGCACTCCAAGCTCGTCCAACTGCTCGCGAGCGGAGCCACCGACTCGGTCGCTGCGCCGTCCTGACCGCCGTTCCGGTCCCCGCTGCCGACGGCGGCGGCGGGCGCGCCGGGCGTCACGCCGGCAGGCGGCCGTGGACGACGCGCCCGATCTGCGCCAGGTCGTTGCTGATCGCGACGGCGCCGAAGCCGGCCGCGCGGAACTGATCGCGCGCGACCCCGGCCTGCCCCGCGCCCACCTCGATGCCGAGCCAGCCGCCCGGCAGCAGTCGCGCTGCGGACTGCGCGATCAGGCGGGCACGGAACGCCGCGGCGCTCTCGTTGCCGGGCGTCAGCGCGAACCACGGCTCGAACTTCATCACGTCGACCGGCAGCCGCGACCAGTCGAGCGGCTCGACGTACGGCGGATTGGCGACGATGGCGGCGAACCGACGCACCGGCGACAGCGCCGCCAGCAGGTCCGAGAGCACGCAGTGAACGCGCGCGGCGACGCCATGCCGCAGCGCATTGTCGCGAGCGACGGCGAGCGCGCGGCGCGACAGGTCGAGCGCGACCACGGTCCGCGTCGGCAGCGCGGCCGCGAGCGTCACCGCCAGCGCGCCGCTGCCGGTGCCGACGTCGAGCAGTGGCGCCGCATCCAGCCGCCCCGACCCGGTTCTTTCGGTCAACGCCGCCACGGCGCACTCGACCAGATGCTCGGTCTCGGGGCGCGGAATCAGGACCCCGGGTCGGACCAGGAACTCGCGGCCGAAGAAGTCGCGCCGCCCGGTCAGCAGCGCGAACGGCATCCCCTCGAGGCGGCGCGCCGCCAGCTTGCACGCCGCCGCGACGACCGGCGGCGCCGCCGCCTCGCGGCCGGCGACCAGCAACTGTTCACGCGGGCGTCCGGCCGCCGCGGCGACCAGCAACTCCGCCTCGAGCGCCGGTGCATCGACCTGGCCGCGGAGCCGCTCGCGCAGCCGCGCGACCAGGTCGTCGAGAGTCATGCGGTCAGCCGCCGGTCAGCCGACCGACGGTGGCTCAGCGCCGCCGCCCGGCGGGAGACGCCGGCGCCGGACCCTTCTTCTTGCCAAGCCCCATCAGGGCGCTGGCGAAGGTCCAGACGAACGAGGTCGAGCCGAGCGCCACCAGCAGCCAGCCGGCGCCGATGTGGGTGAAGAACGAGTTCCAGAACCGGACGTCGATCCACGCCCCGCCCGGCACCGCCGACGGCGGCGGCGTCCGCGCGGCGACCACCGGATCGGTCGGCACCTTGCCCATCCAGTCGAACTGGAGCTTCGCGGCGAAGCCCTGCGCGATCATGGTCCAGGCGCCGATGCAGATGACCAGCATCACCAGGAACGGCCACAGCCGCACCTTGCGGTACTTCATGCACCACCAGTACTGCGCGGCGACCAGCAGCGCGAAGAAGCCGATCAGCGCGCCGAAGAACGTCTCGGTGCCGGCCGGTCCGTTCAGCGCGCGGTTGAAGGTGTCGGCCTTCCACTCGGGGTGGGCCGAGGTGAAGGGGAAGATCACGCCGACGACACAGGCCATCCCCCCCCAGAAGAAGCGGTAGAGCCGCGGGTCGGCGGGCTGCGGGCCGGCGCCGGGCATCGCGACCGGCGCGGTCGCTGCCGGGGCAGCGGCTTCAGGCGCCGCCTCGAACTCCTGGATCTCGTCGCTCATTGCGGGGCTTCTCCTGGTTTCCGGGCGGGCCTCACGGCCCGGCGCGGTGGGTCCTCTGGTCGGGCAGCGTCTGCCGCTCGAGCGCGGCGAGGCGCTGTTCCATCTCGTGTCGCCGGCAGGCAGTGAGGATGGGCGCGAGATCGCCGTCCAGCACGCCTGTCAGGTGATGAAAGCTCTCCTTGATGCGATGGTCCGTCACGCGGTCCTGCGGGAAGTTCCAGGTCCGGATCTTCTCGCTGCGCTCGCCGCCGCCGATCTGCTCGCGCCGGTCGCTCGCCCGCTCGTCCTGCTTCCGCTGCTGCGCCAGCTCGAACAGCCGCGAACGCAGGGTCCGCAACGCCTTGCTCCGGTTGCGGCTCTGGCTCCGTTCGTCCTGGCAGATCACCACGAGACCGCTCGGCAGGTGCGTCACGCGGATGGCCGAGGAGGTCTTGTTGACCGCCTGGCCGCCCGGTCCGCCGGCGCGGTAGGTGTCGATCCGCAGGTCCGCTTCGTCGATCGCGACCTCGACCTCCTCCGGCTCGGGGAGCACGGCGACGGTCGCGGTCGAGGTGTGGATCCGTCCCTGCGCCTCGGTCGCGGGCACCCGCTGCACGCGGTGCACGCCGCTCTCGAAGCGCAGCGCGTCATACACCGCGTCGCCCTCGATCGAAGCGACGTACTCCTTGTATCCGCCGACGTCGCTCAGGGAACAAGCGATCTCCTCGACCCGGAAGCCGCGCCGCTCGGCGTAGCGCCGGTACATCCGCGCCAGTTCGGCGGCGAACAGCGACGCCTCGTCGCCGCCCGTCCCGGCCCGGATCTCGAGGATGATGTTGCGGTCGGAGAGCGGATCGCCGCCCAGCAACTCGGACTGCAGCTCCGCCGCCAGCGCGTCGGCCCTGGCCGCGCAGTCGACGGCCTCGGCCTGCGCCAGCGCCACCAGTTCGGCGTCGCCCTCTGCCGCAGCCAACGCACGCGCCTCGGTCGCGGTTCGCTCGAGGCGCTGCCATTCGGCGAAGCGCGCCTGGCGCCGCTCGAGCCGCCCGCTCTCCCGGAGCAGGGCGCGGAAACGGCCGCCGTCGCGCGCGGCCTGCGGGTCGGCCAGCTGCGCCTGCACCTCGCCGTGGCGCTGCTCCTCGGCGAGCAGGAGCGCGCGCAACGACGGGTGCAGCGGCATTGCGGGCGCTCAGGCCGATCAGGCCTTCTTCGCGTCCGCGGCGTCCGCCCCGGCCTTCGCCGCGTCGGCCTGACCGTAGCGCCGGCGGAACTTCTCGATGCGACCGGCGTTGTCGACGAACTTCTGCTTGCCCGTATAGAACGGATGGCAAGCCGAGCAGATCTCGACGTTGATCTTCGGCTTGGTCGCGCGGGTGTGGAACTTGTTGCCACAACCGCAGGTGACCTCGCACTCGACGTACTTCGGGTGAATCTCGGCCTTCATCGTGGTTGTTTGCGACCTCGGGACGCGGGCGGGCCACATCGCGTGGACCGTGGTCGCGTCGTGGGGAGTTTCGGGTTCGGGTGGCGGGTCATGGCGCGACGGCTGGCGCGGCTCAGCCGCTGCTGTCCTCACCGGGGACCAGTTCGCTGATCCAGGTCGGCAGCGGGAAGGTGTCGCCCGCCTTGATGCCGTGGCGCGCGAACCAACCCTGTTCCATCTCCAGGGCCAGGCGCACCGGCTTGTCGCTCGCGTACGGCGGCGACTCGACGAACGGCTCCATGTCGTGCAGGTTGACGATGCGCCCGGTGCCGTCGGGGAGTTCCTCGATGAACGCGATCGACAGCGGGAGCGGCGTGTTGCGCATCCAGAAGCCGAGGATGCGCGGCGAGGGATAGGCGAACAGCATCCCGTGATCCGCCGGCAGCGACTGCCGCCCCATCAACCCCTGGCGGCGCGTCGCCATCTTGTCGGCGATCTCGACCACCACCTTCTTGCCGCCAAGTTCCAGCACGCGGCCGTGGTCGCGCGACTCGTACGGCGCGTAGCTGTGCTCGCAACCGGCCAGCGGGAGCGCCGCGGCGACGAGCGCGAAGCAGACGAGACGGAGCAGTTGCATGAGCGGCGTCCGGGCGACCGGGAAAGGGCGGGGGATGGTACGGAGAGCGCCGCGGATTGACAACGCCGCCACCGGGGCGCCCCCGGGGCCGCCCCCGGGAGCCGGCCGCTCACGGCGCGCGGCGTCCGAGCCGTGCCCGCAGCTCCTCGGCCAGCCGGCGCACCAGCGCCAGCGGCAGGCCGACCACGTTGTCGACGTCGCCCTCGAGCTGCTCGACGAACGCCGCCGCACCGCCCTGGATCGCGTAGCTGCCCGACTTGCCGAACGGCTCGCCGGTGGCGACGTAGGCGGCGATCGCCGCAGCCGACTGCGGGCGGAAGCGGACGATCGACGTCGCCACGCCGTCGACCCCGACCGTGCGCGCATCGGCGGCGCGGCCGTCGCACGAGGAGCGATGGAGCAGCGCGACGCCGGTGTGGACCGCGTGCGCGCGACCGCACAGCCGGGTGAGCATCGCGACGGCGTCGGCCGCATCGCGCGGCTTGCCGAGCAGTTCGCCGTCGAGGTCGATCACCGTGTCGGCGGCCAGCAGCGTGCCGACCACGCCGCGCGCCGCGACGGCGATCGCCTTGCGCCGCGCGATGACGCGGACCGCGTCGGTCAGCGGGCCGGCCGGTGGCGTCTCGTCGCAGTCGGCGACGACGACGGTGAACGGCTCACCCAGAGTCTCCAGCAGCTTTCGCCGCTGCGGGGAGCCCGACGCCAGGATCCACGGGGCGAGCGAGCTTGCGCAGGATCCGGTCACCTTGCTCTTCCAGGAGGCGCGCCGCCTTCCGCTCCGCCGATTCGCGCCGCGGCTCGAGCGCCAGCGCGCGACGATAGCCGTCGAGCGCCTCCTCCTCGCGGCCGAGGCAGGCGAGGAAGTCGGCGCGCGCCTCGTGGACGAAGGCGTCCGCCGGCAGCAGCGCCCGCGCGCGCTCGAACAGCGCCGCGCCGCGCGTCGCATCGCCC
>Ga0194121_10010733_pt1 | contig 11054 bp, 13 predicted proteins | sample TA2MahCa50mmetaG_FD_148609 | JGI IMG/M metagenome (GOLD analysis project Ga0194121, IMG submission 148609) | Freshwater microbial communities from Lake Tanganyika, Tanzania - TA2015020 Mahale Deep Cast 50m | ecosystem: Environmental > Aquatic > Freshwater > Lake | place: Tanzania: Lake...
AAATAACACTTCCAGATGGTTCATTGCGTCAGGTATCAGAAGGAAGTACGCCTTATGACCTGGCATTGTCGATCAGTGAAGGTCTGGCCCGCATCGTATTGGTGGCTGAGGTTGATGGACAACCTTGGGATTTACACCGTCCCTTTGCAGGCGACTGCCGTCTAAAATTACTGAAATGGGAGGATGAAGGAGGGAAATATGCATTTTGGCATTCCTCAGCCCACCTGCTCGCCGAGGCATTAGAAGATCTCTATCCCGGAATCAGACTGGGGATTGGTCCACCCATTGAACAGGGCTTCTACTACGACATCGACTTTAATGGTCATTCATTTGGTCAGGATGATTTTGAACGGGTAGAGCAAAAAATGGCTGAATTGGCTGCCCGCGAATCACGCTTCGAAAGACAAGAGGTAAGCAAATCCGATGCACTTTCGTATTTCCGCGCGAAGGGCGATCCCTACAAATTGGAGCTAATCGATGGCCTCAACGATGGTGAAATCACGTTCTATAAGCAGGGAAGCTTCACCGATCTGTGTCGTGGCCCACACATCCCCCACACGGGGAAAATAAAAGCCATAAAAATCACCTCTGTGGCGGGGGCCTACTGGCGTGGAAATGAAAAAAATGCACAGTTAACCCGGATTTATGCCATTACCTTTCCCAGCACGAAAGAGCTTTCTCAGCATCTGGCCTTGTTGGAAGAGGCCAAAAAGCGTGATCACCGCAAATTGGGGCGCGAATTAGAACTATTTACATTCAGCGAAAATGTAGGTATGGGCCTCCCACTTTGGCTGCCCAGAGGCGCCCTATTGCGCGAAAGTTTAGAGCAGTTCATGCGCAAGGCACAAGTAGCGGCAGGATATCTTCAGGTCATTACGCCCCACATTGGATCAAAATCCTTGTACGAGACCTCAGGTCATTGGGAAAAATACGGGCAAGATTCATTTCGGCCGATTTATACCCCACACGAAGGAGAGGAGTATCTACTGAAGCCCATGAATTGTCCGCATCACTGCGAAATCTACAAAAGTAAACCCCGATCCTACAGAGATTTACCGCTTCGATTGGCCGAATTTGGCACGGTATACCGCTACGAACAACATGGCGAATTGCATGGGCTCACCAGAGTACGTGGATTTACACAAGACGACGCGCATCTGTTTTGCAGGGAAGATCAGGTAAAAGAGGAGTTTAAAAAGGTGATAGACCTGGTGCTGCATGTGTTTAAGGCGCTCGGATTCACCGAATATCATGTCCAGATTTCACTTCGTGACCCCGAAAATCGCCAAAAGTATATCGGAAGCGATGAGTGCTGGGAGCGGTCTGAGCAGGCCATTATCGAAGCTACATCAGAAAAGGGTATGATTGCCGAACAAGTACCGGGTGAGGCAGCCTTCTATGGTCCAAAACTTGATTTTATGGTCCGGGATGCCTTAGGCCGGAAGTGGCAATTGGGAACCATACAGGTCGATTATAACCTTCCCGAACGTTTCGGATTAGAGTACACAGGTTCAGACAACCAGAAGTACCGGCCAGTAATGATTCATAGGGCTCCATTCGGTTCTATGGAACGTTTTGTGGCCGTATTGATCGAACATTGTGGCGGAAACCTACCTCTTTGGTTGGCTCCAGAACAAGTTGCTGTGTTGCCCATTAGCGAAAAGTTTGAGGAATATGCACAAGGCATTGTTGAAATGCTCAGAAAACACGATATTCGCCCTGTCATTGACCTAAGGGATGAAAAAATTGGCCGAAAAATCCGGGATGCTGAATTGCAGAAAACGCCCTACATGTTGGTCATAGGCGAAAAGGAAGTTCAGCAACAGTTGGTTTCTGTTCGCAAACATGGGGTGGGTGACGAAGGCGCTGAGTCTGTTGATTCATTCTTATCGCGCATACGGGCCGAAATCGATGCCGTTTCCTACACTTAATTTTTGATTAACCTTTAAATTTCTACGCCATAGCACTACCCGTACGTCAACCCAACCGTTTCAGGAAGGAGAAACCCATTGAGCCCATCAACGAAAACATCCGTTTCCTGGAGGTTCGTTTGGTCGGTGACAACTTGGAGCCTGGAATCTACAGTATATCTGAGGCGAGAAAAATTGCCCAGGATATCGGCCTTGACTTGGTGATTATTTCTGAAAATGCTACGCCGCCTGTGTGCAGGGTAACAGACTACAGTAAATTCCTCTATGAAAAGAAGAAACGGGAAAAGGAAATTAAAGCGAATGCGCAGAAAACCGTGGTCAAAGAAATTCGTTTTGGCCCCAATACGGATGAACATGATTTCGAATTTAAATTAAAACATGCGCAAAAGTTCTTAGAGGAAGGAGCTAAGGTCAAAGCTTATGTACAATTTCGGGGTAGAGCTATTGTTTTTAAGGAGCGGGGAGAGCTTCTTTTGCTTACCTTTGCGTCCCGTCTCGAGGAACTGAGCAAAGTAGAGAGTTTGCCCAAACTAGAAGGTAAACGTATGTTTCTGCATTTGGCTCCGAAATCCTCAAAGTCGAAATAAACGTAAAATTGCTTGTTATGCCTAAAATGAAGACTAACTCTGGTGCAAAAAAGCGCTTTGCCCTCACTGGAACTGGTAAAATCAAGAGGAAGCACGCCTACAAAAGGCACATCCTGACCAAAATGTCAAAAGTTCGTAAGCGCCATTTATCTGGTTCGACTTTAGTTGATACCACCAATGAGTCGCTGATTCGTCGCTTACTCACCATAGGAAAATAATTCGTTAACCCAGTCAGTCTACAAGTGCCTCAGTGCCACTGACACAAATCAAGCCCCATGCCTAGATCCGTCAACCATGTCGCTTCCCGTGCCCGCCGTAAGAAAATTATGGCGATGGCCAAAGGGTATTTCACAACCCGCTCCACTGTTTACACCGTAGCAAAGAATGCCGTTGAAAAGGCACTTGGCTACTCATACCGCGACCGCAAAGCGCGTCGCCGCTACTTCCGCCAGTTGTGGATTGCTCGTCTTAACGCGGCACCCCGTCAGGAGGGTATGAGCTATTCCAAATTTATGGGTAAATACACCCGTTCAGGCATGGGTATGAACCGGAAAGTTTTGGCCGATTTGGCCATGAATCATCCCGATACCTTCAAAACAATTCTGAATTCTTTGCATTAATTCTGGATTCTTTGCATTAATTCTGAATTCTTTGCATTAAAATCCGTGAATTCTGTTGTTCGGAATTTGTTGTAAAACGATTTCCAACGCATCTCTTTGTTTTATTCTTTGCCTTTGGAAGGCGAGCAGTGAGGCTCTGTTGTATCCTCCTACATAATAACGCTGAAACCAGGGAAGTATGGCAATCATCACATCGAGTGGACTGACTAACCGTGCGGTCCGTATGGTCAATGTCAAGAACAGCGTATTGATCAGGAGCGTGTTCATCGCTTCCCGTTTAGATCCGCTATACCATTGACCAGCCCCTGGCAGAACAGCACTCATAACCATGGCCGCATTTGGATTGGGTCGTTTTGATGCCGAAATAGCGTGTTCATATTTTAATAGGTGTTCAGCTTCTACATCAAGCTGAATCAAATGGTTTTTGCATTGATCAGCAGAACCCAGATGGTGAAGGGCCACAGCGGCGAGAAGATGATAGATGTCGGCTTGATCGTTACGCAAATTGAGGGTATCCAGCGAATACAATTCAGCCAATGCAGGCGCGAATTTTCCTTGTGCAATTCGATTTCTGGCACTTAATAGCAGGAGCCATTGAGCAAGAGGGTCTCCGTCTGGGGTGGCTTGGATTGCCTCTTCGTAGAATCGTAGCGCATGATTGGGCTGTGCAATAGAATCATAGCACTGCCCAATCTGCAGATATACCAGGTTCTTGGATGAATACTGAGGACATTCATAGAGAAGACGATTGTATTCTAAAATGGCCAAATGAAACTTTTTATGGGCCTGTAATTTTTGACCATAGTCCCAAAGAAATGTTGTGTCTGTCATTTCGTCGGTCTTCTTAAAAATTGCGTTTTTGGCCAGCAAAGGGAGTCGATACCCTGTACCGAGCAAAATGAAAAATAGGATCAGCGCTTTCATGGTCTAGGGCATCGATGTCAAACGATCCACCATTTCGCTTTCCCACTTTTGGGTTTTAACTCGATTCATGTGGCGTGCCCACTGTCGGGTGCCATACAAGTTCCCCAGGTAAAAACCCGTGCTGAGCGCTGCGAATGTATATCCATAACCCGGTCTGTCCGTTGAAAATCCTCTGTAGCTGCTCCATGCATTGGCTGCCACAAACAAAAAACTCGTTAGTCCGTCTTTCCATGCGCCTGAGTATATTTTTCCGCTTCCCGGGATTATGGCGGATAGGATGACGGCCTTAGGGACAGAGTACGTGTTTGGGATGTTTTTTTGTTCAATCAAGCGATAAACCCCAATTTTCCAGGCTTGGTTGCGGTCGCTGTGGGGGTCCGAGGTCGTCAAAAGGAGGGTGTCTATGATGCCCAGTGCTGTACTATATTTTTTTGCCCAAATTGCATCACGAACACATTCAGACCGCACAGAGAGAATGGTTTCAGTGCTTGATTGTTCAGTAGATTTCAGGAACTGTTGCCCGATGCTCAGGGATTTCTCGTAATCTCGATCAATGCGTAAAGCATCCCGGAATCCAAACAGAATTGAAGTGTCGTTTGGTGCATTAAAATGCAATCTTTCCCATTCTAAGCGTCCCAGTTGGGTTTGGCCACTCGACATCAAAAATCTTGCGAACCCGGTGCTCGACTGATTCTGAGCCTTGGAAGCCATGGGTGTGCAGGCTGCCATAAACAAACCAAAAAGTACATAAAGCATGTAAAATCGCTCTTCGTGTCTAAGGTAATTCATTAGGATTCCTAGGGATGGATCAGTTGGATTGGATCAAGATTGAGTCCGCTCGAAACATCGACCTGGTATGCCCCACGGTTCCATCCATGACACCTTGACAAACGGTCAAATGTAGCTCCTAAACCGGCTAAAACGCCTAAGTGTCGGATGGCATGAAGCCCGTAAGTCGAGCAGCTCGGTTCAAACGTACAACTGATGGCATCCTGCGAGGATATATTCTTTTTGTAGAAACGGTAGGAAGCAAAGGCGATCCAATCCCATTCATGCCTGGGTGTTGGCGTTTCAACAGCAGCTGCCGTCTCATGATGCTGAATTGTCGGTAAAATCAGCCATGATTGATCTGATTTACCGTTTGGGAGAGGCTGAGCCACTGGGTAGGTTGCGGTACTGAGGATCGCGACGATAATGAAAATCGGGAGCTTGATCATTGATCACTGTGTTTTTGTATTCGGTGGATTGAAACAACTTTTTGTCTTGGTTGTATATTTCATCGATCACTTCTGTTGGTAAAGACACATTAGAAATTTTTTGATATTTCCGAAAAAATTGTTTTCTCAATATTTTGCCATTAGGATGATAAAAAATAACTGATTTCAGTTGCCTTTCTTGACTGGCTAAAGCAATAGTCCCCATTTTTTTGCGGGCTGCAGCCGGTGGAGACCAATTACTGATGACAAGACCCTGTTCGGTTTTGACCGATGTCATTGTATAGCCCGATTGTTCGAGCCCGAAACCGCCTAACTGTTGGTTTAAGCTGAGATGCAGGACGCTTAGTTTAGGTTTTAATGAACTCGGTTTTATACTGATCAATGTGTCATTTCGAATAGTCCACTGTACACTATCGACGAAAACCCAAGTTTCTTTCTCCGGGAATTTCACGTCAAAAATCAAGCGGCCAATGCGAACATCATAGTAAACGGTACCCATAATCAAACCGGCTTCATGACTTCCCACTGTTTTCGATTTGACTGTACATTCGGCTTTTATTCGATAGGCTTGTTGTCCTAAAATTGGGCTGCTAGTGGCCGCAAAAGTGTAAATGACCAAGCAAGCGGTGATCATCTTGAGCAAAAAAAAGCGCCCGCGAAGGGCGCTTATAAAAAGTGATAAAGGCATCATTAAGAACCAGCGGACGAACTGCCGATGGCACTAAAAACTACACTTACAGCAGCTCCTATCCAAAATGACAGTTTCTCATTTTTGGATTTATTGGAATTAATTGCTACCACGAAGAACCCAACAGGCCAGCAGCAGAAGCCCCAGGCAAAGGGTCCCCACTCCATGTCACCCAATCCAAATGCGGACTGCTGAAGGCCGTGTTGCGCGAACAATACGGTGTTGTTGGAAGAAGTGGCAGTGAAAGTAGGTGCCGACAATTCCTGCTCGAGTTGATCGAGAGCGGCCATCTCCGATTGAAATGTTTGCTCATCCAACGTGAAATCGGAAGCAGTAGTTGTGGCCATCGACCAAGAGGCCATCAACATAAGGAAAAGCGATAAGATGATTTTTTTCATAAATTGAATTTTAAGACTCAAATATAGAGTGCTGTTGGTATTGAAAATCCTATTCATTAAAATTTAATTCAGACTTCCGAGTGCCTTACCGATGCTGTCCAGCGCCTGATCTATTTCGTCAGCGGTAATGCACAAGGGAGGTGCTAAGCGGATGATATGGCCATGGGTCGGTTTGGCCAATACGCCCCGTTCCATCATTCGGAGGCATAGGTTCCAAGCCAAATCATCAGCCTTTTCCTCTATGTCGCTGCCAACAACAACTGCATTGAGCAATCCTTGACCCCGTACTTTCAGGATGACCGAATATTTGCGCTGAAGTTCCATTAAGCCCGTTCGAAGTTGTTCACCTCTTACCCAGGCATTATCAATCAATCCTTCTTCTTGCAAAACCGATACCGCCTCCATGGCCACGCGACAAGCCACCGGATTGCCGCCAAATGTTGAACCGTGTTCACCGGGTTTGAGTGTGAGCATCACTTCATCGTCGCCCAAAACAGCACTAACAGGGTATACGCCACCGCCCAAAGCCTTGCCCAAAACAACCAAATCGGGTCGCACATGCTCGTGGTCGCAGGCCAACATTAGGCCCGTTCGTCCCATTCCCGTTTGAATTTCATCGGCAATCATGAGTACACGGTACTGCGTACACAACGCACGAACCCCTGACAAATAACCAGGGTCTGGCACCACAACACCCGCCTCACCCTGAATCGGTTCGAACATAAATCCAGCAACATTAGGCTGCGAGAGGGCTTCTTCCAGTGCCTGAAGGTCGTTGTATGGCACAATATTATATCCAGGCACAAAGGGGCCAAAGCCCCGTCGTGCGGTAGGGTCGGTCGATGAGGAAATGGCGCCGATGGAACGTCCCCAAAAATTTCCCTCGGCAAAGACCATAATGGCTTGGTTTTCTTCCACTCCTTTGACATCATAGGCCCACCTTCGGGCCAGTTTAACGGCACTCTCGGCCGCTTCAACCCCCGTATTCATGGGAAGAAGCCGATCGTAGCCCAACAACTCGGTCATATACTGTGCATACTGACCCAGAAGGTTGTGGTGAAAGGCCCGGCTGCACAGACTCAGCTCACCGGCTTGTTCGATGAGTGCACCCACGATTCTTGGGTGCACGTGCCCTTGGTTAACGGCAGAATAGGCTGATAAAAAATCTAGATATTCATGACCTTCTACATCCCATACCCGGCTGCCTCGTCCTTTTTTCAGTACCACGGGCAATGGGTGATAATTGTGGGTGCCAAAACGATCCTCCAAGTCGATCGCTTCGCTTGTTTGAATCGATTGAGGGTTGAATGGCGAATGGGCAGAGGTGATCGTCGGTTTTTTGGTTACCGTGTCAAGTTCATTCATAATAATTTAATTGCCGGGTTGATTTATTTTCCTTTTTTCTTATCTTTGCGCCCTGTCTTGGGTTGCCATCTGATGAAAGTCTGGAAAGTAACAAAGATAGCCAAAAACGAACGCAATGTCGAGAATATGTGATTTGACCGGTAAGAAGGTCATCGTAGGAAACAGGGTTTCTCACTCCAACATCAAGAGTAAGAGGCGTTTTTATCCCAATCTGCAAACCAAGAAATTTTTCATTCCTGAAACGGGGGAATGGATTACCCTCAAGGTTTCAACCAGTGCCATCCGCACCATCAACCGGAACGGCATTTCGGCGAGCATCGCCAAATTTTTGCGCAACGGTAAAATCTGATCCCAATCATGGCTAAGAAAAGTAAAGGCAATCGCATTCAGGTAATCCTGGAATGTACTGAGCACAAAACCAGCGGAATGCCTGGTATGTCGCGCTACATCACAGTGAAGAACAAGAAAAATACAACGGAGCGCATGGAATTGCGTAAATACAATCCTGTATTGAAGAAAGTTACGGTACATAAAGAAATCAAGTAATGGCAAAGAAAGTTGTGGCCACCCTCAAACGGGAGGCATCTGAAACCGAAAAAATCGTGAAGGTCATTCGAACGACTCGTTCACCAAAGACTGGAGCCTACACCTTTAAAGAGGAGTTCGTGACGGCCAACAAGGTGAAAGACTACTTCACCAAATAAATAGTTTGCTGCCTCCTCTAGGGGGCGAGCACCAATTATCGCGCCCGGTCAGCCCTTGCTGTTTCCGGGCGTTGTGTTCGTAAAGCCGATCAACCAGTAGCATGGGAATATTTGACTTTTTCCGGAAAAAACCCAACCGCGAAGCGCTCGTTCAGGGAATGGAGCGAACCCGTGAGGGTTTCTTTTCAAAAATTTGGCGGCTATTCACGGGTGGCCAGGTATTGGATGACGAGATGCTTGACCGCCTCGAAACCCTGCTCATTGAGGCCGATACAGGTGTTGATACGACCGCAAAGATCATTCGAAACCTTCAGGAGCGATCAAAATCGGAAAACGGACTGAAAGGGGAGCGGCTACAGGAGGTGTTTCGCGAAGAAGTCATGTCTTTGTTGCAGCAAGCACCCGAAGCTGACTTGGATTTTTCGCGCACACTCGACCACCACCCGCATGTGATTTTGGTGGTCGGAGTCAACGGCGTTGGAAAGACCACAAGTATTGGAAAGTTGGCCTGGCACTACAGGCAGGCCGGAAAGAAAGTGGTTATGGGCGCGGCTGATACTTTTAGGGCTGCAGCGATCGAACAACTCCAGGAGTGGTCGCGTCGAGCCGACTGTCGGATTGTCACCCAAAAAATGGGATCGGATCCTGCATCAGTGGCATTTGATACACTGAGCTCGGCACAGAAGCATGGTGAAGAGGTGGTTTTGATCGATACCGCTGGTCGCCTACACAATAAATCAGGCCTCATGCAAGAATTGGGGAAAGTGCGTTCCGTAATGTCGAAGGTCATCCCGGAAGCACCCCATGAGGTCTTATTGGTGCTGGATGCTTCGACCGGTCAAAACGCATTGGAGCAGGCCAGAATTTTTGGTGAAGTGACACAGGTTACGGGTCTGATTCTCACCAAACTCGACGGAACGGCACGGGGCGGCATTGTGGTGGCCGTGAGTGATCAATTAGGAATCCCCGTACGCTATATCGGTGTGGGAGAAAAGGCGGAGCACCTACAGCCTTTCGATCGCCAAGCCTTTGTGGATGCCTTGTTCAGCGATGCTACTGCATGAGGGCGCGTGGAACCGCACCTGCACGTGTGCATGTTGTGACTCTGGGTTGCTCTAAGAATACGGTCGATTCCGAAAATTTGGTTACTCAGCTAAAGGCGGGTAATATTCCCGTTACCCATGGCACAGCCGACAAGGGTGCGCGTATTTGGGTAGTCAATACGTGTGGATTTGTTGAGCAGGCCAAACAAGAATCGATCGACACCATTCTGGGATGCATCGATGCCAAAGAGGCAGGGCAGATCGACAAACTTTATGTGACCGGTTGTTTGAGCCACCGCTACCGCGACCAACTCGAAGAGGAAATGCCCCAAGTCGACGCTTTTTTTGGGACCATGGAATTGCCCCGACTGCTCAAAACCTTGGGTGCCGATTACCGACATGAACTACTGGGAGAACGACTGATTTCTACGCCCCGCCACACCGCGTTCATGAAAATTGCTGAGGGTTGCAACCGCCCATGTGCCTTCTGTGCCATTCCCCTGATGCGCGGACGCCATGTTTCGCGACCCATAGAGGAATTGGTGAATGAAGCACAAAATTTGGCTAAGAAGGGCGTTAAGGAGCTGGTACTCATCGCTCAGGATTTGACTTACTATGGTTTGGATCTCTATGGCAGTCGGAGACTGTCTGATTTACTGGTTGCATTGGCCCAAACGTCAGGAATAAAGTGGATACGCTTACAATACGCGTACCCATCGCAGTTCCCTACAGACATCCTTCCGATCATGCGCGATGTACCAACGATCTGTCGTTACCTCGATATGCCGCTGCAGCACGCTTCAGACCCAATGCTTCGGCAAATGCGGAGAGGGATTACCGCTGCACGTACAGAGCATTTGCTCGATGAAATTCGCAGACAAGTGCCAGGCATTCATTTGCGCACCACACTGATCAGCGGTTTTCCGGGCGAGTCCAATGCCGATCACGCCACCCTCATGAAATTCGTGGCGCGGCAGAAATTCGATCGATTGGGGGTATTTACCTATTCTCATGAGGAGAATACCGCCGCATATAATCTGACGGATGACGTGCCTGCTGCGCTTAAGGAAGAACGAATGGAGGAAATTATGGCGCTCCAACAAGAAATTTCACAGGAGTTAAATGAGCAAAAGATCGGACAGGTGCTTACCGTTTTGATGGAGCGGCGAGAATCTGGATTTTGGGTGGGAAGAACTGAATTTGACTCGCCAGAAGTGGACAATGAAGTTCTGGTTGATGCTGAGGCCTGTGGAAACATTGAGCCAGGAACTTTCGTTCCAATACGCATTACAGCTGCGGAGGCCTTTGATTTGTATGGAGTACCTGTGCATGATATAGCCTAACCACCGGATCCTCAAGCTGATGTTTCCCAATGGCTAACTTCTCTGTTTCATACCGTAGCTTGAGGCAAACTGGGGCATTTTCCAAACTGCTGCTCGACTACACCGAAGGCAAACAGAATTTACGGGATGCGTTCCCCAACAATATTGATCTGGACTCCATCATTCAGGCAGCCCATCTTCAGAAGGAGCGAGATTCAGCCTTGCGCAGGGGGGTTTCGGACCGCATCCATGAGT
>Ga0194121_10010738_pt1 | contig 11052 bp, 6 predicted proteins | sample TA2MahCa50mmetaG_FD_148609 | JGI IMG/M metagenome (GOLD analysis project Ga0194121, IMG submission 148609) | Freshwater microbial communities from Lake Tanganyika, Tanzania - TA2015020 Mahale Deep Cast 50m | ecosystem: Environmental > Aquatic > Freshwater > Lake | place: Tanzania: Lake...
CGCAACAACGGGGTGCGCAAAGCCTGGCGATCTATGAGCGTATTCTGACAACGTGCCCGGATCAACAGGCCAAACTTGGCACGCTCTTCAAGGCCCTGGGCCAGGTGCCCTCCCCAGCTATGGAGACGTTATTGCGTCGTGCGGCCAACACCATGACTGCCCCTGCAGTGCGCGCGCAACTGGCCGAGATCCAGTATCAGTTCACCAGGCAACGCTTCCTGGACGCTGTCGCCGCCCAGGACCATGCGCAAGCGCTCAGGTTGAGTACAGCGCTCCAGCCACATCTGGAGCGGCATCGCGATAGCAACACCGCGACGCTGCTGGGGTGGAGCGCTGTGCACCAGGGGGATCTGGCTGCAGGGCTCACCTGGTTTGCCCAGGCGCTCTCCTGGACCCCAGGCCACGACGAGGCTGCTTATGGTATCGCCCTGGTACACCGCCAGCAGGGGGATCTCGCCAGCGCCGAAAGACTGGCACGGCAATGGCTGGACACTGCTCCCCGTTGGCGTCGTTTCCTGGGCGAGTTCCTGCTGGCGCGAGCAGGGGAGAGCCGCCAGCAGGGCCAGTATATCGGGAGTCTGCAGCTACTCGAAGCTGGCGAGTCGTATGAGATACCGCAGCCAGCCGCCAGGCTTATGGCTGCCTGGAACGCTCTAGATCTGCGTCAGCTCCCTGCTGCTGTGGCGGGCTTTACGGCGGTGCTGGAGCAAGACCCGGCCTCGAAGGATGCGGCGTATGGCTTGGTGCTCGCCTCACGTCAACACGGTGACCTGGCCCGGGCCGAAGCGGTGGCGCGCCAGTGGGAGGCCACGTCAGCCCCCATGCGTGACGCGCTCGGTGCCATCTTGCTCGAGCGCGCCGGAGTGAGTCATCGCCAGCAGCAGTATGCCGAGAGTCAGCGCTTTCTAGAGGCCAGTGCGCCATACCAGCCTCTCACCCGTGCTGGCGAGATGCTGCATGGGTGGAACGCCTATCACCTCGGGCAGTATGAGGTTGCCGCAGCCAGCTTTGTCGCGCTGCATCAGGCACTACCGGACGAAGAGAGCGCGCAGGGCGTGTGGCGCAGTTATGTCCAGGCGCAGTTCTGGGCGCCTCTGGGAGCGCTGGCGCAGCGTCAGCCAGGGCCGCTCACCACCCTCTGGCGCCAGCATTGGAGCCAGCGCCATGCCGATCGAAGTCTCTGGCGCGCGGCTGAGCACATTGCCCCAGGCACTCTGGCCTCGCTGCGCGGTCTTGATAGTCCGCTGGTGAGCCTCGGTGGTCTGGTCCGTGACAAATCGGGGACCTCAGGGCTGAGTGCCTTACAGCTCCAGCTTGCCCCACTGGCGACGACGACGCTCTCCTATGACACGGTGCATACCTTTGGCCTGCGCGTGGGTCGCCTCCGCCTCGACAGTGGGGCATTGGGACCCCATGCGCCCATTGGCCATTTACCAGATACACCGATGCCGTATCGTGTTGCGCCGACCACCGCCCTGGATAACAGCGTGGAGGCCCATGTGCGCTATAGCCAGGAGGGTTGGTTGACGCCCTATGCGGAGCTGGGCTTGACGCCTACTGGTGGCAAGGTTCCGAGCTTCCCGATCTGGCGTCTCGGGCTGTTGCAGCAGACCGAGGCAGGGCATTGGCGTCTGGAAGGATTTTCCCAACCCGTGCGGGAATCGCTTTTGTCTTACACGGGTCTTGCCGATCCATATAGTGGTACGGTGTGGGGCCGTGTCCTGCGTACTGGCATTGGCTTGTCCACGTATCGCAGCCTCGGGGAACGTTGGGGGATGGCAGGGCAGCTCAGTGCAAGCTGGCTCCGTGGCCAGCGGGTGGCGGAAAACTGGCAAGTGGGTGCCCAGGTAAGCGTGGGATACAATGTCGCACCACCCGGGTTTACCTATCTGACGGTTGGTCCCCAACTGGGGTTGGAGCATTATGCCAAAAATCTGAGCCATTTCACGCTAGGACATGGTGGCTATTTTAGCCCTGAATACCAGGGCCAGATCGGGCTGGCGGCCCATTTTTTGACGACGGAGGGCCGGTGGTTTCTTGCGAAAGGCTCGCTGAGCCTGGGCTGGCAAAGCCATCGTGATAGTCGTAGTCCCGTGTTCCCGCTCATGCCGGATGGGCGTACGTTTGCTGCCCAGACCGAGAGTGGTATCGTGTTTGCCTCCGAGGTACAAGCGTTGGCACGCCTCAGTGCCCACTGGCAGCTCGGCGTGGGGATAGCGCTCCGTCAAACTGCCACCTTTGATGACAAGGCGTTCAGTCTGTTCGTGCAATATGGCTTGCAGGCACGCCGGGCAGTCTTGAGCAGTGACTTCCCGTCGCATGTCTTCCAGACAGCGTACTGAGTCAGAGTTGTCGGTGTCATGATGGCAGAAGCCATGGTTGCTGGATGTGATATTGTCCCAATACTCTTGACATGCGTGCGAGGCTTGGTCATGCTGATATAAGTATGCATACGATAATTGTCTATTTCCATGTGCCGATAGTATGTTGTACGGCTTACTACACGCGTAAATCTTTGGAACCTCTTCCCGTCGGTGTCAGGCGACGCTGTTGACCAGGAGTGTGGAGCATGGCAGATGTCTTAGGAGATATGGGTACCGATTGTCCGTGTGTACTCATTGCTCCCCCTGAAGCGATGGCCGCTGTCAGAGCCCTACAGAGTGCGCCTGACCTGGTATGCAGCGCCTGGTCGGAACCAACTCCTCCAAGCGGTCTGGTGATCTGCGGGCCGGAAACCCCAGTGCCTGCCCTGCCTCCGGGCTGGGCGGGTGTCTGGGCGCGCTGTGGGTTACCGCCCGGGGGGGCGTGGATTCCACTTGATCCGGCGGCTTTACACGATGTACATGCTCTCGGAGCAGCTCTCCGTGCTGCCGATGGTTGGCGCCGCGAGCGTGTGCAATTCTCACAGCAGGCCCGCGACCGCGCCGAGGCGCTGACGGCCGTGAATGAAATCGGCATTGCCCTCTCCGCTGAGCGCGACCCGGATCGTCTGCTTGATCTGATTTTGACGCGTGCTCGTCATCTTGTGGCCGCTGATGGCGGCTCGCTCTATCTCCTTGAAAAAGGGGACAAGCAGCCGCACTATCTCTATTTCGCGCAGGCCCAGAACGACAGCATTACCGCGCCCTGGAAAGCTAGCACGATCCCCCTGAATCCGCGCAGTGTGGCTGGCATGGTGGCCCTCCGTCACGAGGTTGTGGTGATTGATGATGTGTACACCCTACCACGCGATGGGGAGATTCATCACGACCAGCGTTTTGACCAGCGTTTCCATTATCGCACGCGGAGCGTGGTGGGCATTCCGTTGTCGACCCGTGATGGAGACATTCTCGGTGTTTTACAACTGATTAACCGGAAACCACGGGCTGGCGTGCCCCTGGCGGAACCGACGGTCGCCCATGAAGTGGTGCCATTTAGTTCGGCAGACGTCGAGTTGCTGCGCTCTCTGGCTTCGCAAGCCGCGGTGAGCCTGGAGAACAGTCGTCTCTATGAGGAGCGACAGCAACTGTTCGAGGATTTTGTCCAGGCGACCATTAAGGCCATTGAGCAGCGCGATCCTACCACATCAGGACACAGCTTTCGGGTGGCCGACGGCACCCTGGCTCTGGCGCGCAGGGTAGAACATATTACCCACGGGCTGTGGGCTGGCTCACGATTTTCCGCTGACGAGCTGCGCGAGCTGCGCTATGCGGCGCTGTTACACGACTTTGGCAAAGTGGCTGTGCGTGAGCATGTCCTCACCAAGGCCCACAAACTCTTTGACACAGAGCTGGCTGCCCTGCGCGGGCGTTTCATGCTGGCGCGGGCTGCGCAGCGGGTTGGACGTTTGCAACACAGTGGCTCCAGGAGGCGTTACGCGATCCAGAGAACCTGCGCCAGCGTCTCCCAGCCCTGGAAATCGAGTTGCAACATGAACTGGCAGAATTCGACCACATGCTGCAGACGGTGCTCGTGGCAAACCAGCCGAATGTCTTGGATGAAGGGGATTATTCGGCCTTGGAGGCGATTCAGCAGCGCGTGTTTGTCGATCTCGATGGGACCCGGCATCCGCTCCTCACAGCTCATGAAGTGGCCAGGCTGTCGCTACGTCGCGGCTCACTCACCACGGATGAACGGGAGGCAATTGAGAAGCACGTGGTGCACAGTTTCAATTTCCTGCAAACGATTCCCTGGACTAAGGATCTGGCACGTGTGCCTGAACTCGCCGGACGGCATCACGAGAAACTTGACGGCAGTGGCTATCCAGAGGGACTGACGAGTGCAGATATTCCCTTAGGCACGCGTATGATGACCATTGCGGATATTTTTGACGCCCTGGTAGCACGCGACCGTCCCTATAAAAAAGCGCTGCCACTCGACCACGCTTTGCGCATTCTGGAAACAGAGGCCCAGGCTGGCAAGATCGATGCGACCCTTGTACAGGTGTGGATCGAGAGCAAAGCGTGGGAAGATATTGGCACCTACTGAGGGCAACGCACAGGTTATGGACGCGGTCTCCCTTGCTGAGCAGAACTTCACCCAACATCTACGCCAGAATACGTATCCGGGACGGGGATTGGTGATTGGTCGGTCGTCCGTAGATAACGGCTGGATGATGCTGTATTGGATCATGGGCCGCAGCGCCCAGAGCCGCAACCGCCATTTCGTGGCGGCAGGTGGTACCTTGCGCACCGCCCCGGTTGATCCTCAGCTGGTGATCGATCCCAGTTTGATCATTTATGAAGCGATGCTCGAACTCCCGGGGATCTACCTGGTGAGCAATGGCGCACAGACGCGTACTCTCTACGAGACCCTGGGGGCTGGTGGGACGTTTGCCCAGGCCCTGGCTCCCTGGCATTATGAGCCTGATCCGCCCAACTATACCCCGCGTATCAGCGCCATGCTGGTGTTGGCGGAAGCACAGGTGACCCTGAGCATCTTGAAGGCGAATCCGCTGGATCAGACCCGCACTGATCGTTTTCTCTATCAGCCGGCCGTGCCTACGCCGGGTCTTGGTGTGGGGCTGACGACCTACCGTGGCGATGGGAACCCTGTGCCGAGTTTTGCTGGGGAACCCCTCATTGTGCCCTGCGCTGGTAGTCCAGAAGCCTTGCTGGACCTCTATTGGGATGCCCTTGATGCCAGCAATCGCGTTGCTCTGGCAGTGAAGCACATCCCTGCGCATGGGGGCGAGGGGCATCTCCTGGTACGGAACCGTTATCCAGCTCAGTGAAATAGCAGCCCGCCATTGACATTATAGGCCTGGCCGGTGATGAAACGGGCCTCCTCTGAGGCGAGAAACGTCACGACGCCAGCGACATCTTCCGCTTCGGCAATGCGGCCCAGAGGGGTGCGTTTCCCCGCCTCCGCGACGATGTTGGCGCGGAAGGCTTCCAAGGAGAGTCCCTGTGCCTCGGCCTGGGCTTGTTCCCAGTAACTCAGGCGATCCGTATTCACCGGGCCTGGACACACGGCATTTACCGTAATCGCATAGGGGGCGAGATCCAGCGCGGCAGCCTGGGTCAGCCCCAGGACTGCGAATTTCGAGGCGGAGTAGGCTGCTCCCATGGCACTGCCACGCTTCGCCGCATCAGAAGCGATATTAATGATGCGCCCACCCTGATCCTGACGCACCAGCACTTGGCCCACGAACTTGGTGCAGAGAAACACTGCAGTGGTATTGATCGCCAAGAAATGCTGCCAGACATCTTCCCGCAAGTCCGTGACCGGGACCTTGTCGCGACCAATAATGGCGCGGGCGTTGTTCACCAGGATGTCTAAACGCCCATAGTGTTCAGCGACTTGCTGGACCATGGTCTGAATCTGCGCACTGACACCCAGATCGCACCAAACGCGCAGACAGCGCCGGCCCAGTGCCTCGACCTCCTCGGCGACGCTGTCAATGCCCCGCCACTGGAGGCGGACTTCCCCTGGCGGTAAATCTTCCGGTGGGCGTTGTAGATCCGTCAGCGCAATGTCCGCTCCCTGGGCTGCCAGTTTGAGCGCCGTGGCGCGGCCAATGCCTTTCATCCCTCCCGCACCCGTAATCAGGGCGACTTTGCCCTCAAAGCCAGCCATCGTACACCTCCTCGCCGTCAGGTTGCTCTCGACCCTGTCACCGTCGCAAGTACGCCAGAGAGCAGGGCTATGCAGAGAGCATAGCAGAAATAGGCATCAGATGACGGCGAGAACCGTTGCCATCCTACTGGGGTTTCAAATAAAACCCCAGGACACGGTTGGCGTCTGTATACGCTTCACTATCGACGAATTCTGCCCCGATACGCCAGGCCTCAACACGCCGCACGCGCACGTGCTTCTCGATGCGGGTACGCTGGGGGTCGTCGAGGGTAAAGGTGACCGCCAGGACATCATTGACCGTGACACTATGTTTGCACAGGGTGCGGAGCCCCATGCCAGTGCGCGAGAGATCTTCAACGCTTAAACGGCCTTGTTCGACAATCCTGCCGGTCTGCAGGTCGCGTTTGATGTAGGAACCTGGGAGTGCTGTCTTTTTGCGATAAAACTGGCGTACCGTGACATGCACCCCGAACGAGGCGCCACAGGGACACCGCAGTTTCAGCGGCTGGGGAATATCTTTCACATCTGAGGCCCGTAAGGCTTTGCTGCGCTTGCATTCCTCACAGGCCAGTGTCACCGTATCGGTGAGATTGGTGTATATGGCGTAGGTCTTCATAGCAGTTCTTCCACATAACGTACAGGCCTTGGGCTAGCGCATGGCGTGTACGCCTCTCCTGACATAGGGTACACTCTCGTATTGTATCGGCGATATCAGGGCGACTCTTGAGCCCCACGAGACGAGAGATGATCGACGTTACGCCAGATAGCCAAGATCCCGGAGGCGTTGGCGGACGTCGTTATCGAGCGGGGGCGGGGCAAGACACGGTGCGGGGGTGGCAGAAGGCTGCCAGACTGCTAACGCCTGGTGATAGGCCGCGGCCAGTGTGGGTTCCGTGAGATAGCAATTGGTCGTCTCCTGGGGGTCCTGGTGCAAGTCATAGAGCGCGTGGTTTCCATCCGAGGCCCAGATCAGTTTGGCGGCTGGGGTGCGTACACAGCGTAAGGCCCGGTCCAGCGCAGGATGGGGTGTCTCTACTGGTAGGCCAACGCGCCGGTTCAACGCCGCCATACTGGGATGGGGGGCCAGCATCTCAGCAAAGGCGAGGCGTTGCTCAGGAGCCTCCAGCGGCGCCAGGAGGCTCACCCCTTGCAACTCCCGCCGCACGTCGGGGACGTCGAGTCCCAGAGTATCGAGAATGGTAGGAAAGAGATCTGTGAGCTGTACCTGATGGGTCACGCGCTGTCCTGGGGGGAAGAGCGCCGGATAGCGAATGAGCAGCGGCACATGAATGAGCGTGTCGTGCAAACTGTAGGCATGGCTCATGAGGCCATGCTCACCGATGTTTTCCCCATGATCGCTCGTGATGATGAGCAGGGTACGGTCCAGGATCTGGCGCTGACGGAGCCAGTCAAGCAGGGCACCGACCGCTGCATCGAGGCTGGCCAGGGCACCATCATAGCACGCCTGCAGGAGCGTAAAATCCCCCTCGGTCATAGTTGTCTGGCCTGTAAGATAGCCCCAGGGATCACGGTTGACGTGCCGTGCCTGCTGCATGCCCACTCCGGTGGGCAACCAGGGGGCCGTGTAGCGCGCTGGAGCGGCATAGGGGAGATGGGTATCCCAATAAATCGCATACAGAAAAAACGGCTCTGGCGTTGCGGCCAGGAGGCGTTGGATATGCTCGTTGACATGCGCTGCCCGATTACGGTGGGGAAAGAGGTAGCGGGCATACCAACGGTCTAGCGTTTTCTCGAGACGGTCTCGCCGCGTCGTTGGCGTCCCGGACACGACTGGCCTGGTCGGGCGCCATTGCCACAATTTGAGGTAACGTTCAAAACCATGGGTCACCCCAAATTCGTCGGACATCCAGCTATTGGGACTGACTCCCAGGGTGTGTAAGCCAGCCTCACGGAGTACTTCTGGGAGCAAGGGATAGGGGTGATCATAGGCCCGGTGGAGTTCATGGGCCCCGTGTTTGTGCGGGAACATCCCGGTGAGCAGTCCCACCTGGGAGGGTAAACTCCAGCAGCCAGGAGCAATCGCCTGTTCATAGACAACACTGTCCGCCGCGAGGGCATCGAGGTGGGGCGAGGTGTGCCGTGCTGCGCCGTAGCCTGAAAAACTCTGCGCCCGAGCCGTGTCGAGCACTAAGATCATCACATTGGGCATCTGGGCCATCGGAGATTCTTCTCGCTACAGATAGCTGCACTCGTGCTCAAAGCGCGTCAGACCGGCATCGACCATGGCGACCAGGCGTTCGACCTCGTGGCGCTGGATACACAGCGGTGGAGCCAGGTATAAATTGGTGTCAGCACGGGTGAGCATGCCCAGCTCTGCCAGAATCTCTAGCAAGCGCAGACTTTCTGGGCCATCCGCGGCAAAGGGCTCTTTACTGCGCCGATCTTTCACGAGTTCCAGAGCGCAGAGCAAGCCCAGGCCCCGCACATCGCCCACTGTGGGATGGCGCATGGCAAGCTGCTGGAGCTGTGCCAGTAAGTAGCGGCCTTGCTCCGCCGCATTGGCCACCAGGTTTTCCTGCACCAGAATCTCCAGGTTGGCCAGGGCCGCAGCGCACGCGACGGCCTGACCGCCAAAGGTCAGGAGATGCGCCAGGGCTCTCCCGTGCGTATTGCTGAACTGCTGCGCAATGGCGGTCCGACAGATGGTCGCGGCAATGGGGGCATAGCCACTGCTCAAGCCTTTGGCCAGGGTCATAATATCCGGCACCACCCCCCAGTGTTCGGCGGCAAACATCGTCCCCGTACGGCCAAAGCCGGTAATGATTTCATCGAAGATGAGTAAGACCCCGTGCCGATCACAAATGTCGCGCAGCCGCGGCAGATATTCTGGCGGTGGTACTACGACGCCGCAGGCGGCCGAAATAGGTTCCGCAATAACGGCGGCCACGGTGCGCGGATTTTCGTGGAGGATCAGGTCTGCAATGGCATCGGCACAGTAGACGTCACACGCCGGATACGTCTTCCGGTAGTCACAACGGTAGCAGTACGGGGCTGAGACGGTAAAGGTGCCGGGAAGCAGCGGGCTATAGTAGGGATCCACGCTCTGGGGCGCGCCGCTCACGCTCATGGCACCGTACGTTGCCCCATGATACGAACCACGTCGGGCAATGACCTTGTAGCGCTCGGGCTCACCCCGGAGGACATGGTACTGCCGCGTAATTTTCAGTGCCGATTCGACAGCCTCCGAGCCGCCGCTACTGAACAGGACGGTGGACAGGTCCCCAGGCGTTAGATGCGCGAGCAGGGTCGCAAGCTGAATCGCGGGCAACGTCGTGGCCCGGCTGGCGCTGGCGTAGGCCAGGGTCTGAGCCTGACGCGCCATCGCCTCCGCAATGGCCTGGCGACCATGCCCCACATTGACCAGCCAGAGGCCGGAGAGGGCATCGAGATAGGTACGGCCGTCAGCATCGACCACTGTGCAGCCCTGCCCGGACACCAACAGGCGTCGATCCGCGCACGTTGGGAGCGCCTGCCATGGCGAGGCATGCAGCCATACATGCTCGGCAGCCGCCTGGAGGACCGCTGGCAAGTCGCGCTGCGGGTCAAGTGCGCGAGTTGTCTGGATGGCGTGAGAGTGCTCAGTACCCATGATGCGTGTGCGATGTATCCTTCGTATGTGTCTGCACAATGGTGTGTCCCGCTTCGCAGCACAACGGACTGGTCTGTACGGTTGGTAAGACTGGTGGGAAATCATAGCAGATTGTCTCGCGAGACGCTGCATCTTTCTCCGTGTCATCTCCCCGCCCTGCTGGGAAATTGTTTTGACAGGGCGGCGTGCCTTCTTTACAGTGATATGCCTCTTGGGAGTCATCGTCGGCAGTCTTGATGAGGGGCAGATATTCAATGCAAAAAGTCCTATTGGGTCTGCTGGAAAAGCTCTTCCCCGTGCAACGCCATGAATGGTCAAAAACCTTACTGCTGCTCAGTGTCGCGGTGCTCCTTGGTATTGGGTTTACGGTTAGTCGCGCGGCATCTGAAGCCATGTTTCTGGTGCATTTCGGCGTGGAGTCTCTGCCCTATTTGTTGTTACTGAATCCGGTCTTAGTGCTGGTGACCAGTACCGTCTATGGGGCGTATGCTGACCGCATTTCAGACAGTCGCCTGATGATGTATACCTCATTGCTCCCCGTTCCTCTGATCGTCCTGTTGCGTGGTGTGATGTTTCTGGGCGGCGATTGGGTGTATTTTGTGCTTTACACCTTTGTGCTGGCCTACGCCACTATTCTGACGACGAGCTGGACGGTGTACCTCTCCGGGCACTATGACGTGCAGGAGGCCAAGCGCCTGCTGCCGTTTATTTCGAGCGGTATTTTGATGGGCACCGTGGCTGGGGGCATTGGGGTGGCGGTCTGTGTGCCGCGCATAGGCTCGGCCAACATTCTCTGGATCTGGGTCGTATCCCTGGTGGCAGGCGTAGGCCTGGTGTATGTCATTGGCAGGTTATATACCGCCATTGACACGAGAGCCCGCAAAACCAAACGGGCAGCCCCCAAACCCACCTTACGGCAAAGCATTGCCGAAGGCATTGTCTATTCCCGCTCCTCTGCCCTGTTCACCACCACGGCTATTGCAAGCATTGCGACCATGATGGCCTTACAGGTGATTGACTTCGAGTATAGCAAAATTATCCGTCTGTCTTTTCCCGATAGCGCCCAGCTCACGGCATTTCTGGGGGTATTTGATGGGCTCACAACGGTGCTCGCGTTGCTCCTCCAGTGGTTTGCCATTCCGTGGTGTTTGCGCCGCTTTGGGGTGCAGGGCACCAATTTACTGTTCCCATACGTTATGCTTGGCGCTTTTGGCCTGATTAGTGCGGCGTTGGGAGTGCCAGGTTTGGCGTTGCCCGCCGCCATGTTTGCCCGTTTTGCCCGCTCGAGTCTGATGCCCACATTACGTGGCACCACGCGGACGCTGATGCTGAATGCCGTGCCTCGGAAGACCGGGGCGCTGGTGCGCAGCTTTAACACAGCGATG
>Ga0194121_10010739_pt1 | contig 11051 bp, 10 predicted proteins | sample TA2MahCa50mmetaG_FD_148609 | JGI IMG/M metagenome (GOLD analysis project Ga0194121, IMG submission 148609) | Freshwater microbial communities from Lake Tanganyika, Tanzania - TA2015020 Mahale Deep Cast 50m | ecosystem: Environmental > Aquatic > Freshwater > Lake | place: Tanzania: Lake...
GCCGAGCCCCAATGCGAACACGTCCCGCGCTTCCACGCCATCCTCCCATGCTGAACCCATGTCAGCATGCAAGGCGCGAATGCGCCTTTCAACACATCCTCATTTCCACTTGGAACGTCGAGGAGCCTTAATTAGGCTTTTCGGCGTATATTGACATGATACGCGTGCCCAGACGCCGCTGGGGCGATGCGGTTGCGCGGGGGTCTTGCGCCAGAGGTGCAAAATGCTGGTCGCCGTCGGTGCGGTTTTCGTCGTGGTTTGCGTGCTCGGCGGCTACATGGCCATGGGCGGCAAGCTGGGCGTTCTGTGGCAGCCATTCGAATTCGTCATCATCTTCGGCGCCGCGCTCGGCGCCATGATCATCGGCTCGACCAAGCCGCTGCTCGGCAAGATCGGCAAGGGCATGGGCCAGGCGGCCAAGGGCCCGCACCACACGAAGGAAGACTATCTCGAGCTGCTGAGCCTGCTCTACGCCATCTTCAAGCTGGCGAAAACCAAAGGCATGCTCGCGATCGAATCGCATATCGAGCGACCAGAAGAGAGTTCGCTCTTCCAGCAGTTCCCACGCTTCATGCACGACCATCACGCGCTGGTCTTCCTGTGCGACTACCTGCGCATGATGACGCTCGGCACCGACAACCCGCATGAGATGGAAACGCTGATCGACGAGGAGATCGAGACGCATCACAACGAGGCGATGCAGGTGCAGTCGGCGATCCAGACCATGGCCGGCGCGCTGCCCGCCCTCGGCATCGTGGCGGCGGTGCTCGGCGTGATCAAGACCATGGGCTCGATCACCGAGCCGCCGGAAGTGCTCGGCAAGCTGATCGGCGGCGCGCTGGTCGGCACCTTCCTCGGCGTGTTCCTGGCCTATGGATTCGTCGAACCGCTCGCCTGCGTGCTCAAGCTCGTCTACGACGCGGAATCGAAGTACTACCAATGCATCAAGGCGGGCCTGCTCGCCCACATGGCCGGCTACGCGCCGGCCGTCTCGGTCGAGTTTGCGCGCAAGGTGCTGTTCTCCACCGTGCGGCCGACCTTCTACGAAGTCGAAGAAGCGGTCGCTGCCCTGCCACCGGTTTAGCTTCCGCTTGCGGAACCGGCGCGGCGTAGCCCTCTAGAGACCAGAGATGGCCGAAGGCAACTCCGAAACAGTCATCAAAAAGGTCAAGACAAGGCGGACATGGTGGACACCATGGCGGCGCCTGGAAGGTGGCGTATGCCGACTTCGTGACCGCGATGATGGCGTTCTTCCTGCTCCTGTGGCTGCTCAACGCCACGACCGAGGAGCAGAAGATGGGCATCTCGAACTACTTCGACCCGACCGCGATCAGCCGCGCGACGCGATCGGGCTCGGGCGGCGTGCTCGGCGGCACGTCCGTCACCCAGCCGGGCGCGCTCAAATCGTCCAATTCGCCGCCCATGATCACCACGCCGGTGGTGGCGCGGCCGGAATCCGAGGAAACCGACGCGACCGATCCCGACGACGATCCAGCCGCGAAGATGAAGGGTGCGCTCGGCGGCAACAAGAACGCGATCGCCGGCCTCGGCGACAAGCCCGAGATCAACCCCTCGTCGGCCGGCAAGGACGGCAAGGACGACAAGGAGAAGCTGCGCCAGCTGTCCGAAGAGGAATTCGAGAAGCTGAAGGCGCAAAAGGAGGAGCAATCCTTCCAGGAGGCCGAGAAGCAGCTCAAGCTGGTCATCCAGGAGAGCCCCGATCTCAAGGGCCTGGCCGACAATCTCCAGATCGAGCAGACCCCCGAGGGGCTGCGCATCCAGATCCTCGACAAGGAGAAGGTCGCGATGTTCCCGGTCGGCAGCGCCGCACCGATGGATCAGACCCAGAAGCTGCTCAACCTGGTCGCCCAGGCGGTCAAGCAGCTGCCCAACAAGATCTCGATCACCGGCCACACGGACGGCCTGGGCTACGCCCGGGGCGCCAACTACACCAATTGGGAGCTGTCGGCCGACCGGGCCAATGCGAGCCGGCGTGCCCTGATCGCAAGCGGCGTGCCCGAGGAGCGCATCGCCAATGTGGTCGGCAAGGCCGACAAGGAGCATCTGTTCCCCGAGGAACCGAACAGCCCGCGCAACCGTCGCATCAGCATCGTGATGCTGCGCGAGGCGTCACGCCCGCCGGCGCCGCGCGCCGCGGGCGAAGCGCCGGCTGCCCGACCGGCCGCCGCTCCGGCGCAACGGGCCTCGACGCTGCTGCCGACCACGACGCAGCGACCGACGCTCAACCTGGCGCCGACGTCGAACTAGAACGCCTTTGTTTCGTTGTTGACGCCGTCGGACGTACCACCGGCGGCCGAGGCAAATTTTTTTTGGAGTCGTCCGGATCGGGATGGCTGGCCATCGACAAGACCGCCGCGCAGCCGGCATACTGTCTTGATCGGGGCCGTACCCGGCGCAGCAGGCATTGGCCGCAGCCGGAATCGGGCATAGGGGGCAACGGACCGATGAACAGCACGCTGCCGACGCCACCGGCGCTCGTCCAGATCTTCCGGACGCTGCCGGCGCCGTGCCCTTACCTGCCGGGGCGGGTCGAGCGTCGGCTGGTCGTCGACCTGAGCCACGAGGATGCCGCCGATCGTTTCGCCGAGCTGAGCCACGCCGGCTTCCGCCGTAGCCACAACTACGCCTATCGTCCGGCCTGCCCGGGCTGCGTCAGCTGCGTCGCGGTGCGCGTCGACGTCGCGGCCTTCCGCCCGAACCGGACGCTCCGGCGCATCGCGAATGCGAATGCCGATTTGGCCGGCCGCCTGACGCCGGCGCGCGCCACGGGCGAGCAGTTCGACCTGTTCCGGCGCTATCAGCGCGCGCGCCATGGCGAAGGCGACATGGCGCAGATGCGCTATGGCGACTATCGCGCCATGGTCAACGAGACGCCGGTGGAAACCGGCATCCTCGAATATCGCGACGAGGGCGGCATGCTGCGCGCGGTCTGTCTCGTCGACCAGCTGCCGGACGGCCCGTCGGCGGTCTACAGCTTCTTCGAGCCGACCATGCCCCGGCGCAGCTTGGGCAGCTTCATCATCCTCGACCTGATCTCGCGCGCGCGCGCGGCGGGCCAGCCGCACGTCTATCTCGGCTACTGGATCGAGGGCAGCCAGAAGATGTCATACAAGGCGCGCTTCGCGCCGCTCGAGGCGCTCGGCGCGGCGACCTGGGCGCCGATGTCCGTCGCCGGCTCGCGCACCGGCTGAACCCGACCCAGCTGCGCGATCGCGCCGGCACCTCGCCTTACACCAAGATGACGCACGCCCCCGCGACGACTGCAGGGCAAAGATTCTCATGGCACCCGGGATGAATTCTGCTAAAGGGATCAACCATCGGCGCCGGACAAGCCGCCGAGCGGCGCCGGCAAGCAGGGGGGCATCGTGGCGGGTCTGCTCCGTCTCAGCGAGCTGATCGACTGGATCAACGAGAAGCTCGGCACGTTTGCCAACGTGCTGATCCTGCTGGCGTGCCTGATCAGCGCCGGCAATGCCATGGTGCGCTATGCCTTCGACATGAGCTCGAACGGCTGGCTCGAGATCCAGTGGTACATGTTCGCCTGCGTCGTCATGTTCGGCGCGTCCTATACGCTCAAACGCAACGAGCACGTCCGGGTCGACATCGTCTATCTCAATCTCAGCGAGCGCGGGCAGCACTGGGTCGACTTGCTCGGCACGCTGTTCTTCCTTCTGCCGGCCTGCATTCTGCTCGGCTGGCTGTCCTGGCCATTCTTCATGCAGTCCTATTCGATCGGCGAAATATCGGGCAACGCCGGTGGCCTGATCCGCTGGCCGATCAAGATCGTCATGCCGCTCGGCTTCGCTTTGCTGGCACTGCAGGGCATCTCCGAGATCATCAAGAAGGCCGCCTTCCTCCAGGGTTACGTCCTGGTCGAGTCGACGTACGAGAGGCCGACGCAATGATCCCGCTCGATATGATGCCGCCGCTGATGTTCGGCGGCTTGGTCCTCTTCATGCTCATCGGCTACCCCGTCGCCTTCTCGCTGTCGGCCGTCGGCCTGTTCTTCGCCTTCATCTCGATCGAGCACGGCTTCTTCGACCTGAACTTCCTGCAGGCGATCCCGGGCCGCGTGTTCGGCAGCATCCTCGCCAACGACCTGCTGCTGGCGATCCCGTTCTTCACCTTCATGGGCACGATCCTCGAGCGATGCGGGCTGGCCGAGGACATGCTGGACTCGATGGGCCAGCTGTTCGGGCCGGTGCGCGGCGGCCTCGGCTACTCGGTCATTCTCGTCGGCTTCATCCTCGGCGCGATTACCGGCACGGTCGCCGCGCAGGTGATCGCCATGGCGCTGATCTCGCTGCCGGTCATGATGCGCTACCGCTACAACATGCGCTATGCGACCGGCGTGCTGGCGGCGTCGGGCACGATCACGCAGCTCGTGCCGCCGTCGCTCGTGCTGGTGGTCCTCGCCGACCAGCTCGGCAAGTCGGTCGGCGACATGTATCTCGGCGCCTGGGGCCCGTCGCTGCTGCAGATCGCGTTGTTCGCGATCTACACCTTCCTGCTCGGCCAGATCAAACCCGATTGGGTGCCGCCCGTGCCCAAGGAGCACCGCACGCTGCAAGGCTGGGCGCTGTGGCGCAAGTGCCTGCGCGGCATCATTCCGTCGGCCGTCCTGATCTTCCTCGTGCTCGGCACCATGATGATGGGACTGGCGACGCCGACCGAAGCCGGCGCCATGGGCGCCGTCGGGGCCATCGTGCTCGCGGTCGTGCGCGACCCCAACCTGGGCACGACCGGCAACCGCGTGTTTCTTTTCGGCCTCGCCATGGCGGGCGTGGCGGCCGCCATCGGCTTCGTCGCGTTCAAGTCGCTGCCCTTCAAGCTGGCGATCGCGGCGATGTACGTCGCCGTGGTCTGGATCGGCACCTATGCGATCCGCATCGACAGCCTGCGCAGGCTGCTGGTCCAGGCCTATCAATCGACCATGCGGCTGACCGCCATGGTCGTGTTCATCCTGATCGGCTCGACCTGCTTTTCCATCGTGTTCCAGGGCGTCGACGGCGGGCTGTGGGTCGAGCACTGGCTGACCTCGCTGCCGGGCGGCGTGTGGGGCTTCCTGATCTTCGTCAACCTGTTCGTGTTCTTCCTCGCCTTCTTCCTCGATTTCTTCGAGATCGCCTTCATCATCGTGCCGATGCTGGCACCGACCGCCGCCAAGGTCCTGGCGCCGATCGTCGGCGCCGACGCGGCGCTGATCTGGTTCGGCGTGATCCTGTGCGTCAACATGCAGACCTCGTTCATGCACCCGCCGTTCGGCTTCGCGCTGTTCTACCTGCGCGGCGTGGCGCCCAAGGAGGTCAAGAGCTCGGACATCTACTGGGGCGCCATTCCCTGGGTCGGGCTTCAGCTCGTCATGGTCGCCCTCGTCATCGCGTTCCCGATCCTTGTGACGGCGACGCTCGACAAGCCGCTCAACATCGATCCGAGCAAGATCGAGATCAACGTCGAGCCCGACGATACGCCGACCGAGCTGGAGGAACCGAAGACCGAGTAGGCTCGAGCTGCCGGGTCCTACGCTCGGCACGCCCTCGCCCCCGAACCGGTGAGAAGGCGGCGCGAAGCGCCGGGTGAGGCACTGTCTGGCATTTCAAGCGATTGGGATTCGGTGACAGTGCACTTATTCGGGATTCGGTGACAGTGCACTTAATTTCACCAAGCGCGATTCGGTGACAGTGCATTTAATTTCACCAGCAGGATTCGGTGACAGTGCACTTAATTTCACCAAGCGCGGATTAAGTGCACCGTCGACAAGTGTATTGCATTAAGTGCACTGTCACCGAAAAGTAATTAAGTGCACTGTCACCGAAAAGTGGTGGCACCGACCCGAAGGTCGCTCTCGATCCGGCAGCCCCTCATCCGGCGCGGTAGAGTCGCGCCACCCTCTCCCCCTTTGGCGGGCGAGGGTATTCGTCCGGGTGGGAAAAAGAAGCCCCGCGTGAGCGGGGCTTCAGTCGTCAGGCTGAACGCCGCGGCGTCAGGACTTGCGCTGAGCGTTCTTGCGGTACATGAAGTCGTCGAAGCTCTGCTCCGCGAAGCGGAACCAGAGATGCTGGTCGTCGCGGAACTTCTTCCACGGCTCGTAGATCTTCTTGAACTTGGCGTTGGTTGCCGCGGTCTCGTCATAGAGCTCGTAGGCCGCCTTGTAGCAGGCTTCCATGACCTCGTTGTTGAAGCGGCGGAGCAGCGTGCCGCCGGCCACCAGACGGCGCAGCGCGGGAGCATTCTGCGCGTCGTACTTGGCGAGCATCCAGCCATTGGCCTCGGCGCATGCGGTCTGAAGCGCGGACTGATAGGCCTTCGGCAGGCCCTCCCACTGCTTCGAGCCGACGAACAGCGAAACCTGCGGCCCGCCTTCCCACCAGCCCGGATAGTAGTAGTACTTCGCGACCTTGTTGAAGCCGAGCTTCTCGTCGTCATAGGGGCCGACCCACTCGGCCGCGTCGATCGTGCCCTTCTCCAGCGCCGGATAGATGTCGCCGCCGCCGATCTGCTGCGGCACGACGCCGAGCTTGCCGAGCACGCGACCGGCGAAGCCGCCGATGCGCATCTTGAGACCCTGGAGGTCGGCAACCGTCTTGATCTCCTTACGGAACCAGCCGCCCATCTGCGCGCCGGTGTTGCCGGCCGGGATGGGATGGATGCCGTAGTCCTTCATGAACTCCTGATAGAGCTCATTGCCGCCGCCGAAATGCATCCAGGCAAACTGCTGGCGCGCATTCAAGCCGAACGGAATCGCCGTGTCGAAGGCGAAGGTCGGATCCTTGCCGACATAGTAGTAGCTCGCCGTGTGACCGCACTCGACCGTGCCGTTCTGCACCGCGTCCAGCACCTGCAGCGCCGGCACGATCTCGCCCGCGGCGAACACGCGGATCTGGAACCTGTTGTCGGTCAGCTCGGCCACGCGCTTGGCGGCGAACTCGGTGGCGCCATAGAGCGTGTCCAGGCTCTTCGGCCAGCTCACCGTCATACGCCACTTCAGCTCGGGATTGCTCTGTGCGATCGCCGGCGCCGCCACCGCGCTGGCGGCAAGACCGACGCCCGCGGACTTCAGAAATACGCGTCTCTTCATCAGGGCCCTCCATAGGATTGACCAATCGGCAACAGGCCCCTGGTGAATTGCGTATCCCCGCGCGAGCCCGCCCGGGCCGGATCATACACAAGGCCGGCCGGATGTGTAGGCCGATGTGCAGGCGGGATTTCGGGTTCGGATGCAGGCCATTTTCGGCCACGGACGATCGCGGGTTCAGCTCAGCGAACCCCTACCGGCGCCTGGACAAGGTGGAACGGCGCTCGCGCCTCACCCGAACTTGTTGGTCCGCGGGAAGCCGCGCGGCGGCAACCGTCCGCTCTGCGCGCGCTGGCCGACCCATTCCTTCAGGTTGGTCTCGGTCATGGTCCGGCCGCCGCTCTTCCAGGTCAGGCCCTCGGCCATGCCGAACACGCAGATGTCCGACAGCCCGCCATTGCGATACTTCTGGAGAATGACCCCGCGGCCGCGGTTGAGCGCCGGCACCTCGGCGAGCGGGAAGAGCAGCAGCTTGCGGTTCTCGCCGATCACCGCGACCGTATCGCCCTCGACCGGGGCGAGTGCAACCGCGCGGGCCTCCTCGCCCGGCGTCATGACCTGCTTGCCCGTGCGGGTCGCCGCCAGCACCTCGTTCTCCTCGGCGATGAAGCCGCGGCCGTCCGACGACGCGAGCAGCAGCTTGCGCTCGGGCTTGTGCACGAGCACGGCGACGATGTCCTGGTCCTGCGCCAGGTCGATCATCAGGCGCACGGGCTCGCCATGGCCGCGGCCGCCCGGCAGCTTGTCGACGCCCAATGTGTAGAACTTGCCGTCGGTCGCGAAGATGACGAGCTTGTCCGTGGTCTGGCAGGGCAGCACGAACTTGGCCGCGTCGCCCTCCTTGTACTTCGCCTCGGAATCGTCGGTCATGTGGCCCTTGACGGCGCGGATCCAGCCCTTCTCCGAGCACAGCACGGTCACGTCCTCGCGCTCGACCATGGCCTCGAGCGGCACGATCACGTCAGATGGCGGCTCGCCGAGCTCGGTGCGCCGCCTGCCCAGCTTGGTCTTGGCGCCGAAGTTCTCGCGCATGCGCTTGATCTCGGCGGCGATCGCGTCCCAGCGCTTGCCCTCGTCGGCCAGCAGCTCCTTCAGCTCCTTGCGCTCCTTGGTCAGGGTCGCGTGCTCGCGCTTGATCTCCATCTCCTCGAGCTTGCGCAGGCTGCGCAGGCGCATGTTGAGGATCGCCTCGGCCTGATTGTCCGTGAGCTTGAACTTCTTCATCAGCACGGGCTTGGGCTCGTCCTCGTTGCGGATGATGCGGATCACCGCGTCGAGGTTGAGATAGGCGATCAGGTAGCCGCCCAGCACCTCGATCCGGCGGTTGATCTCCTCGAGCCGGAACTTGGAGCGCCGGACCAGCACGACCTGGCGATGGTCGAGGAAGGCCTGCAGCACCTCGCGCAAATTCATCACGCGCGGCACCGAGCTGGCGTCGAGCACGTTCATGTTGAGCGGCACGCGCGTCTCGAGGTCGGTCTGGCGGAACAGGGATTCCATCAGCACCTGCGGCTCGACGTTGCGGCTCTTCGGCTCGAGCACGAGGCGCACGTCCATGGTCGACTCGTCGCGGATGTCGGCCAACATGGCGAGCTTCTTGGCCGCCATCAGCTCGGCGATCTTCTCGATCAGGCGCGACTTCTGCACCTGGTAGGGGATCTCGGTGACGACGATCTGCCAGTTGCCGCCTTTCAACTTCTCCTGGGTCCAGCGCGCGCGCACGCGGAAGCTGCCGCGGCCGGTCGAATAGGCCTCGACCAGCGTCTCGCGGCTGTCGACCAGCTCGCCGCCGGTCGGGAAATCCGGGCCGGGCATGAAATCGACCAGCTTGGCGATGGTCGACTTCGGCGTCCGGATCAGGTGCAGCAGCGCGTCGCAGATCTCGCCCGCATTGTGCGGCGGAATGCTGGTCGCCATGCCGACCGCGATGCCCTGGGCGCCGTTGGCGAGCAGGTTCGGGAAGGCGGCCGGCAGGACCACCGGCTCCTCGCCCTCGCCGTCATAGGTCGGGCGCAGATCGACCGCGTTCTCGTCGATGCCATCGAGCAGCGCCTGGGCGATCGCGGTCAGCCGCGCCTCGGTGTAGCGCATCGCCGCGGCGTTATCGCCGTCGATGTTGCCGAAATTGCCCTGGCCGTCGATCAGCGGATAGCGCTGCGCGAAATCCTGGGCGAGGCGCACCAAGGCGTCATAGACCGCCTGGTCGCCATGGGGGTGGAACTTGCCGATGACGTCGCCCACCACGCGCGCCGATTTCTTGTAGCCCTGGCCCGGATCGAGCCGGAGCTGGCGCATGGCGTAGAGCAGCCGGCGATGCACCGGCTTGAGCCCGTCGCGCACATCGGGCAGCGAGCGCGACATGATGGTCGAGAGCGCATAGGACAGGTAACGCTCGCCAAGCGCATTGGCGAGCGGTTCCGGCCGGATCTGGCCGGCGAGAGCTGCGTTCGAAGCCATAGGCAATCCCGGGTCCTAATTTCTACCAGATATAGTAGCCGAACGCTCGAATCGGTCAACAAATCGTGTTCGCGCGGCCGGCATGAGCTGGCCTTGCGGGCCCAGGACATGGCGCTCCAGGAAGTAGCCCGCAAGGGTCAGGCCCTGCAGCACCTCCTCGGCGCCGCCGCCCGCGTCGTTGCGCGCGCGGCCGATCAGGAATCCGGGCAGGCGCAGCAGCCGGTCGCGATAGGCATCGCCCGCGGCGAGCGACACGGCGCGGCCCGAGCGCGGCGAGACATAGGCGAGCTGGTCGTTGCTGCCGGTGGCCGCACAACTCGCCAGATCGAGGCCGAAGCCGAGGCCCGCGAGCACGCCGATCTCCCAGCGCACATAGGCCTCGGCCCAGAACGGCCCGGCGAAGGCGGCGAGAAGCGCCTCCATGCCGGCGTAAATGTCGGCATGCGGCTCGCGCTCCGGCAAAGCGGCCTCGGCGACAGCGCAGGCCGACGACAGCGCCGCCAATCGCAGCGGGTCGTCGAGCAGCGGCGCCGCGACGCTCTCCTGCAGCTCGCAAGAATAGTTGCCGAGATGCTCGGCAAGCCGCGCGCGCCAGGTGGCGGTCACGCGGTTGCCCGGCTGATAGAGCGCCTTGTGCCCCTGCCCGCCGCGCACCAGCCCGGCGTGGCGGCCATGCTGCTCGGTCAGCAGCACGACGAGCAGCGCCGCCTCGCCATGGCTGCGCGCCGACAGCACGATGCCGCGATCGGTCCAATCCATGGGCGTTGTTCTAGCAGAAGGCGATGCTAAGGTGGGATGTGTCGCTTTCGCTCACCCTCGCGCTGATGACGCTCGCCGGCGGCGCGCTCGCCCTCTCGATCCGCCAGGAGCGCCAGCCGCCCGAGCCGATGAAGCCCAAGCTCGTGCCGTGGGTCTATGTCTCCATGACACTGGTCGTCGTGCTGCTCGTGCTGGCGGCGCACGCCGTGTCGGAACTGACCGGCGTACCGCTCCGGGGGAGGTTTGCGGGGTGATGGCATGCGGTTCGGGTTCCAGCGCAAAACCTTGGGGCCGCTTGCCACCCCGCGCGGAACGGTCTGTGGACCAGTCATGGTCGCGTTTACAGCGGACGCGCTTGCCCAAGCCATCGATTCGCTGATCGCCGATCATAAGCGATATTCGGCGGGTGCTTCAGCGGCCATGGATATCGTGCGCGGTCGGCACAACCGACGCGCTTATCTCGATGCACTCTTCAATTTGCTCGGAGCTACGCAGCAAGCATTGGCGGTCGGTAACGACAATTGCCGTCTGACTAGACTGAACTTTGCCCGAATTTTGACCAAGCCACTGATGTGACTCGCGTTTGTCTGCGGGTCCTGACTACAGGCTGGGCTTGACGGCGAGCAGATCGAGTGCGCGGCGCTGGATTTCGGTCGGGGTGGCGAGCACCGGGAAGGAGGCTGCGCGGCCGAAGCGGACGGTGTTGCGGGTGAGCGTGGCGAGATCGGCGAGCAGCGAT
>Ga0194121_10010743_pt1 | contig 11049 bp, 8 predicted proteins | sample TA2MahCa50mmetaG_FD_148609 | JGI IMG/M metagenome (GOLD analysis project Ga0194121, IMG submission 148609) | Freshwater microbial communities from Lake Tanganyika, Tanzania - TA2015020 Mahale Deep Cast 50m | ecosystem: Environmental > Aquatic > Freshwater > Lake | place: Tanzania: Lake...
GTTGTGACCCTTCAACGAACTCGCTTGTGGTCTTGCCTCGGGAGTTCACCACGATTTTGCCACCTCTTCGGCGGCCTTCTTCACAAAGGGCGAGAACAAATCGATCGGCACGGGAAGGAAAGTCGTCGTGTTATGCTCGCTGGAAATCTCCCGCATCGTCTGGAGGAAGCGCAATTGCAGTGCGATGGGCTCGGTGCTGATCATGCCGGCGGCCTGGACAAGCTTCTCGGCGGCTTGATACTCGCCTTCGGCATTGATGATTTTCGCGCGCCGTTCCCGCTCGCTTTCCGCTTGCTTGGCCATCGCGCGCTTCATGCCCTCCGGCAGCACCACGTCCCGAACCTCCACTGCCGTCACCTTAACGCCCCAGGGATCGGTCTGGCGGTCGATGATCTCCTGAAGCGTTTGATTGATCTTGTCCCGGTGCGAGAGCAATTCGTCCAACTCCGCCTGGCCAAGCACGCTTCGAAGCGAGGTTTGGGCGATCAGCGAGGTGGCTTTGAGATAATTCTCGACTTTGACCACTGCCGCCACGGGATCGACCACGCGAAAATACACAACCGCATCGACGGTTACCGGCACATTGTCGCGCGTCATCACTTCCTGCTTGGCGACGTCGATGGTCACCACGCGCAGGTCCATGCGCACCATGCGGTCCACATAAGGGATCAGCACAATGAGTCCGGGGCCTTTGCCTCCGACGAGATTGCCGAAGCGAAAGATGACTCCGCGTTGGTATTCCCGCAGGATGCGGAACGTTTGAGGCAGGATCACGCCGGCGACGACGCCGAGCACGACGATCCACGTCGCGACCGTTAGGATTGTAGAGAAACCTTCCATAACATTTCCTGAGGTTGGTGGCTAAGCTGCGGCGGGCTGTGCCGGACCGAGAACAGGACGGTCACTATTGTGACCCGCGTGTCTTGGTCATGATTGGCCCGCATGCCGATAAGCTAGGCCGAAATCCTTCGCGCTGCCTGTACCCATCTTGCTCTTCTCTTTGCTATTTTTGGCTTGCCGCTGGTTGTTCCTAGCAATTCTCATTTTGTTAGGCTCGCGGCGTATGGTGTTCACCCTTCAGGGTGCCTGTCGCACCCCAAACACGCTAAAGCGTGGACACCAAACGGGCGTCGATTGCCAAATGAGAATTGGTGGGTCGTTCCTCGCTTGTCTTGCCGCAGCGGGCGGCCTAGATTGTTGCGACCTTGGAAGGGCGGAGGATCGCTCCCGGCGCAAGTTGGGGGAGGAAAGTCCGAACTCCACAGGGCGCGATGCCGCGTAACCCTGAATGATTTCGGGGATAAACGCGGGCAGCGACGCCGCGAGGCGTCCTGACGGAAAGTGCCACAGAAAATTAAACCGCCCTGGAGATTTCAAATTTCAAATGTGAGATCTCCGGAGCAAGGGTGAAAAGGTGGAGTAAGAGCCCACCGCCCCAAGAGCAATCGCGGGGGCACGGAAAACCCCATCGGGAGCAAGGCCAAATAGGAAACCGCGGAGTGGCCCGCTCCAAGGCCAGAGTAGGGCAGGCTTCCAGCCTGCCCAGAAGAAGGCGGGACACCCGCCCTACTCTGGCCCGGTTTCGGGTACTGGCCGCTAAGATAAATGATTCTCTCCCCCGGCCTCGGCCGGGGCAGACAGAATTCGGCTTACAGCCCTTCCAAGGTCATCAGGCGTAAAACGTAATTCGTAATTCGTGATCAGTAAGGCGAGTCCCAATTCGTAAGAGATGGGAGACGGCGACTCGGCGAGTTGACTCAGTAAGATCGAACGGCGCTTACGTTTTACGTTTTACGTTTCAGGCTCCGCCGCTACGCTCGCGCTCGACCTCACTCATGCAAACACGACGCAAATTCCTCTCCACCGTTGCCGGAAGCCTTGCCGCCGTTCCTTTCGCTGCGCGCGCCCTGGCCGCCCAACCTCAACGCCGCAAGCGCCTGGCCATCATCACCACAGAATGGCGGTTTCATTCCCATGCCTGGCACATGGGCGAGCGGTTCCTCGTCGGGTATCCGATCCGCGGGAAATGGCACCGGCCGCCCATCGACGTCGTGTCGGCTTACATCGATCAAACTCCGGAGAACGATCTGAGCCGCCAGCGCGCGAAGGAATTTGGGTTTGGGATTTATCCGACCATCGCCGAGGCGTTGCGTTGCGGCGGAAGCAAACTCGCCGTCGATGCCGTGCTGATCATCGGCGAACACGGCCGCTATCCCAACAACGAGATCGGCCAGAAAAAATATCCGCGCTACGAATTCTTCAAACACGTGGTCCACGTTTTCCGGGAAGACGACCGGAGCGTGCCCGTCTTCAACGACAAACATCTTTCCTGGAACTGGGATTGGGCCCTAGAAATGGTCGAGACCGCGCGCGAACTGAGGTTCCCTTTCGTGGCCGGATCGTCGCTGCCGCACACGTGGCGAATGCCGTCGATTGATCTGCCCTACGCCGCGAAAGTCGAAGAAGTGATGTGCGTGGCCATCGGCAGCGTGGACAGCTACGACTTTCATGCCCTGGAAGTCATCCAGTGCATGGCCGAGCGCCGGCGCGGCGGCGAGACCGGAGTGATCTCGTTGCAGGCCTTGCGCGGAGACGCAGTCTGGACGGCGATGAAGGCAGGCTCGTGGGTGTCAGGCGGCTGGGATCCGAAGCTGTTCGAAGCCTGCCTTTCCCGAAGCCAAACCCTCGGGCAGCCGCCGACTTACAGTCATCGCTATCCGACGGACGAGCAGATCCGCCAGTTTGTAAAGGATCCCGTGGTTTACCGGTTCGAGTACGCGGATGGCCTCAAAGCGACGATGCTGTTGATGAACGGGCTGGTCGGCGATTTCAATTTTGCTGCGCGACTCAAAGGGCGTTCGGAACCGCTCTCGACTCTGTTCTACCTGCCGCCGAACCCGAACGTCGTTTATTCCGCAGCGCTCATGGCTCAGGTGGAGAAAATGTTCCTGACCGGCCGCGCAACGTTTCCGATTGAAAGGACGCTGATCACGACGGGGCTTGTGGCCGCGGGCATGCAATCGCTGGCCGCCGGACAGAAGCGCCTCGAAACACCCCACCTGGCTTTGCGTTATCGGGCGCCGCGCGAATCGACCTTCTGGCGAGATTGAGATCGGGACGTTTCAAGAATTGCAGCCTGTTGAGTGATTTCGCGCCCAACTCGCTCCGCTGGGACGCATCTGTTTAGCGTTGGTAGGGACGGATTCCACTCCGTCCCTGACTAACCCTTGAGGCGTCTCTTGAAGGGAGAGACGGACCACGGAAAAGCCAGGAGCCTCCGTTGGCCCATCGCCCGATTGACACTATGGCCCGGGCGGCCCGAAGGCAAACGGACGCATTCCTATTCCATCGGGCCCTGAAATCCTCGCCAGACTCCGCAAACCGCACCCGCGCCTGATAGTTTCCTCCGCCGATGAGTTTGCGCAATTGAAGCAGCGCGTCTCAGAGAACCCAACGCTCCGGAGCTGGCAGACGAAACTGAAGGAACGCGCTCAGCGCATCCTCACGGATCCTCCGTCCCGCTACGAAATCCCGGATGGACTTCGTCTCTTGAGCACGAGCCGGCGCGTGCTGGATCGCAGTTGCACACTCGGATTGCTTTTCCGTCTGGAGAACGATTCGCGTTACGCCGAGCGGCTTTGGAAAGAACTGGAGGCCGCCGCCGCGTTCCCGGATTGGAATCCGCGACACTTTCTCGACACCGCCGAGATGACCCACGCCTTCGCCATTGCTTACGATTGGCTGTTCGACGCCTGGTCGCCAGACCAACGCCGGGTGATCCGGACGGCGATGGTGGAAAAGGGGCTTCAGCCTGCTCTGAAAACGTATCGTGGCACCGGGCCCGGCATAATTGGAACCAGGTGTGCAACGGAGGAATTGGGATCGGGGCCCTGGCGCTCGCAGATGACGAACCGGAACTCGCCGGAGAAATCCTGCGCGCCGGCCTTGAATCCATTCAAATCGCCATGGCCGAGTTTGCGCCCAACGGCGCGTGGAAGGAAGGGCCCGGTTACTGGAACTACGCGACCGCCTACAACGTGGCTTTCCTGGCTGCGCTGGAGACGGCGCTCGGAACCGACTTCGGACTCGCCCACATTCCCGGCTTCGCGGACACGGGTGCCTTCCCGGTGTACCTGACGGGGCCGCTCGGACGCACCTTCAACTACGCGGATGGCAGTGATGGCGCCATTCGCGCCGCGCAAATGCACTGGCTCGCGTGCAAGTTCGAGCGGCCCGCGTACTCGGATTACCAGGCCAAAGTGGCATCGCCCTCGGCCCTCGATTTGATTTGGTTCCGCCCGACGGCGGCGTCCTCTCCGGCGCCAGACCCGCCGCTGGATAAATATTTTCGCGGTGTCGAAGTGGCGACTTTTCGGAGCGCGTGGAACGATCGGGACGCGGTTTTTGTCGGGTTCAAGGCGGGCGACAACAAAGCCAACCACAGCAATCTTGATCTGGGGACGTTTATCCTCGATGCCCTCGGCACGCGGTGGGCTTTGGACCTCGGCGCGGACAACTACAATATGCCCGGTTACTTCGGCAAACAGCGCTGGACCTACTATCGGATGCGCGCGGAAAGCCACAACACGCTGGTGCTGAATCCGGGTCTCTTGAACCTGGTAGGGCCGCGTTGCCGCGCAGCCGGTTTTCAGTCGATGCGGCGGCGCAGCAGCGCCTCCCTACCATCGACGAGTTCAAGGGCCATGTGCATCGCACTGAGGCCATGGCCGCTTCCCATGAACCGTTCCTCCGGACCGTGGCCTTTAGGCCGCTTCAACGCTGGACCTCGGAGAGTGCGCGGAAGCAGCCTGAAGGCTGCGGTCCGCACGGTTTTCAGTTCAAGGGCCATGTGCAGGTCCTTCTGGAACAGGAAGCTTTCCAGATTGACCCGATTCGGACGGATGTTCGGCCTGTTGCTCCTCAGTTTTGTCTGCAATTCAACCCTGGCCGAACTGGCCGTGACCGAAGCGGGCCAGAGCAAGCACAGGATTGTCATTAGCGCCGAGGCCACCCCATCCGAGCGATACGCCGCGGAGGAGTTGCAGAATTACTTGCAGCGAATTGGCGGGGTTAAGCTGCCCATCGTCACCGATAGCGAAGCGTCCGGGTCCCATCAAATCCTGCTCGGCGACAACGCGAGTCTCCGAAAGCTCGACGCCGGCATCGTGCTCAGCAAACTTGGCACGGACGGCTTCGTGCTGCGCACCGGGCCGGATCGGTTGATCATCGCCGGCGGCAAGCCGCGCGGCACCTTGAATGGAGTTTATACGTTGATCGAGGAACGATTGGGGTCCGCTGGTTCACGTCCGAGGTGGAAATTGCGCCCAAGCTTGAGGGCATCAAGCTGCCTGATTTGAATGAGACGCGCATCCCGGCGCTGCAATATCGCGAGGTGTTCTGGACCGAAATGATGCGCGACGCGGATTTCGCGGCGCGTCACCGCCTCAACGGCCAGCATCACACGAGGTGGAAATTGCGCCCAAGCTTGAGAGCATCAAGCTGCCTGATTTGAATGAGACGCGCATCCCGGCGCTGCAATATCGCGAGGTGTTCTGGACCGAAATGATGCGCGACGCGGATTTCGCGGCGCGTCACCGCCTCAACGGCCAGCATCACAAGCTGGCGGAGAAACACGGCGGACGCGCGGCCGTTTATTTCCCGTTCGTGCACAGCTTCGACCTGCTCATCCCGCGCGAGCTGCATAAAGAGCATCCCGAATACTTTCCGCTGATCAACGGCCAGCGCGCCGACGGCTACGTGCAGCGCTGCCTGTCAAATCCCGACGTGCTCAAGCTGGCCATTGCGCGCGTACGCCAATGGATCCAGGAACATCCCGAAGCCACGATCATCAGCGTCTCGCAGAACGACACCGGCAAATGGTGCCAGTGCGAACCGTGCAAAGCGCTGGACGACGCGGAAGGAAGCCCGGCGGCTTCCATGATTCGGTTCGTCAATGCCATTGCCGAAGCCATCGAGGCTGATTACCCGAAGGTCCGCATCGACACGCTGGCTTACCAATACACCCGCAAGCCGCCGAAAACCCTCCGCCCGCGAAAGAACGTCATCGTTCGGCTGTGCTCGATCGAATGTTGTTTCGCGCATCCGCTGGAGAGTTGCCCGTCGCAGGAGAACCAGCGTTTTCGCGAAGACATCGTGGCCTGGGAGCCGATTGCGCCGTCGTTGTATGTCTGGGATTACACGCCGAACTTCGCGCATTATCAGCAGCCGTTTCCGAATTTCGATGCGCTGCAGGCGAATGTCCGGTTCTTCGCAAAGCACGGCGTGAAGGGCTTGTTCGAGCAGGGGAATTATTCCGCTGGCGGGAACGGCGAGATGGGGCCGCTTCGCGCCTACCTGCTGGCGAAGCTGCTCTGGAATCCGGACACGGATGTGCGGCGTCACGTCGAAGAGTTTCTCCAGGCGTACTACGGCAAGGCAGCGTCACGCATCCACGACTATCTGGAGCACCTGCACCGTTCGGTCCGGGAAGAAGGCTATCACGCGCACATTTTCGAGCCACCGACCGTCCCGTATCTCAGTGCGGAAATCATGGCGGAAGCCGAGAATATTTTGAACGAGGCTGAAGCCCTCGCCGAGAACGAGACCTTTCGCTTCCGCGTGCAGGTGGCGCGGTTGCCGGTGTGGTACGTCAAGATCGCGGCGAAACGCGTCGCGGACTATGAGCGAACTGAATTGGTGAAACAGTTTCTGGCGGCCGCGCGGAAAGCTGGAATCTCCCACATCAGCGAAAGCAAGAGCCTCGACGCCTGGGCCAAGCAGATGGGACAGTGAGATCGACTTAACCTGGATCCGTGGAGCATCTCGATCCGGAGACAAACCGCAGATGGACGCGGACGAACGCAGATTGGGGAGTTGCCTCCTATTCCTGCAAAAGGCGAAGCAGAGTTGATTCGCAGCCCATTCCCGTCTGCGTTCATCTGCGTTCATCGGCGGTTGAACCACCGTTTCCACGGGCGGTCAGCGGTTCGAATCCTCGCGGGACGGTGCCGCTGATGCCGCATTCGAGGAGACGCCGGTTTGCGACTGGGGCTGCGACCACAAACGCACGCCGTTCCGGCTCCGATTCTCGAGCGTCCAGGTGAGGCCGAGCTTTCCGGATTGGAATTTCTCAACGAACGGAGCGCCGTTCTGGATCCAGCGCACGAGCAGCAGAATTTCCTCGGCGCTAAGGCATGGTTTGCCCTCCGGCGGCATAGCCTCGTCGTGGTCGCCTGGCAGCAGGATGCGCCGGACGAGTTCACTGTGCATCGGATCTTTGGGCCGAATGGCCTCCAACCCGCTCTCACCGCCTTTGAAGGCAAGGGCGGTTTGGTCCAGACGGTACGCGCCTTTCTGTTTTTCGGGACCATGGCAAGCGATGCACTTCGCCTCGAAGATCGGTTGAATCGTTTCCACAAAGTGATTTTGCTCCGTGTTGAAAACTATCTCTCGGCCGGGTTCCCCGGATTCCTCGTCCTCCAGGAGCGCCTTGACGAACTGGGGCGCATTTTGGACGAGGTATTTTGATCCGTGCGTCAGGTTTCCTCCGAGGTGACCGCCGATCACCAACGCAACCAGGGACAGAATCAGCAAGCTTCGATAGCCGGCTCGAAGCACGCGGTTGGCCTCGCCGCCGTGCCGCCAGCGGAGTTGGAGGAACAGCGTGAGCAGTGTCAGAAGCGGTATGGCCAGTCCAAAGAGTCGATGCAGCCCCAATCCTCTGGCGTCGTAACTCCCGCTGCCCGCGCGCATCAATCCCAGCAGCGCCGCCGCGACCCCGCTGAGCAGGCTAAGCAGAATCACCAACGAAGTGATCCGCTGGAGTTCGCGGCTGGGACGCCGCACGCCGTAAAGTTCGAGGATGAAGGCCAGAGTCAAGAACCCAATCGGATAGTGCAGCACGACGGAGTGGAACGGCGCCAGAAAAGGGCGCCATTGAAAGATGCGGATGGACACCGAGTGATCTGTCGGCGCAGGAATCCCCCCGCCCGCCGCTGGAGCCGCCGCGAGGCTGACGCCCGCCATCAGGATAAGAACCGCAATCCAAGAACATCTCACCGGCGACATGCAACAAGGGGAGATGAAGATTGGACGAAGCATTGCGCGGACAGTTTCATTTCATCTCCTTCGATCCGTCGCATCTCTGGGGCCCGTGTCTCGCTACAGATTCCAGTAGGCGGGGAGGTTGGGTTTGGTTTCGGCCAGGATCTCGAAGATTGCGCGTTTTGTTTCCGCGGGAAGTTTTTGGTACTCAGCGCTTCGATCCTCCCCGGTCAGGATCGCCCAGAGGCGATGATAGAGATGTTGCCGCATCGGATAGGGAAGACGCTCGAATGCGTCCGAGTAAATCATGTAGCTGCAAGGGAACTTGAAGAGCCGTGTCTTCAAGTCCAGTTGGCGCAGCGAGCGGCCTTGCTTGTCCCTCGGGCCTTGCGCTTCAAACCACGAGGCGAATTCGCGATCCCCTTCGATGCGGCCCGGAATTGGCACTTCATCGGCGAACATCAGATAATTCAAGAAGGCTTCGCTCAAATGGTTTAAGGAGCGGACGTGGCCGGACTGTCGCAAGGCTGCCTCCGACTCGTAGTTGAGGCGGGTGAGCAGATTCTGCATCTGAATCTGATGTTCAAAAATCATCAAGGCCACGATGTCACTGCTCGGACGCGGGTAGAGGGATAGATCACCCGATCGGCCCAGCGCGTTCAAATCCGGCGTGGCGTTGGACTCTGGCTCCCGCTGGATCCGCTCTGCTGGGCTGAACTTGTTTCCGCGATGCACCAAGCCTCCGTAGTCGCCGGTGACGAACCACCCACCCCAGCGCTCGTGCAGGGGTGTGGCATGGTTGATTTGGGGACTTCCGCTCAGGAGGTCCACTTCACCTTCCGAACTGGTCTGGAAAGAGCGAATCAGCGGTCCGGGAACGTCCAGAGTTCGCGGGGAGACATGGCATTCCAGGCAACGATTGTCCCGCTGCATTCGAGTCGCCGGTCGCTCTGCTTGGTCCAGAGTGTAGAACACGGCGCCGAGTTTGGGATCGACCGACAGGATCTCGATCATTGGCGCACCCGGAATCCACGCCACGCATACGGCGTCGTTGAAGAAAATCGCGCGGGGATGCTTGGGGGAAATGTGCGGGCGTTGGAGAGAAGTTTTCGAGAAGACCAGCAATTGGGACGCCGGCGAGACGTTCAGTTCCTTCAGAAGCGACATCAAGTAACCGAACTGCTCGTCACGAGCCAACTTCACCTCACCCCGCTCGATTCGCCTCTGCAGATGCGCGACGGCCGTCGTGGGTTCCAGTCGGGAGTAATTCGTCAACTCGAAGTCGTAAGCCGCCAGCGGCTGCGGGCCTTGATAAGCCTGTGCTTCACCCAGACGAGGAAGGAGGCAGGCGCAAGCAATGACCGTCGCGCAGATTGCTGGCACGCCGTATCGCGGAATTGCATTCCGCAGGCTCCGGACCAGTTCCAAAGCCAAGGGACTTGCCGCCACGCTGCCGACGGCAAACTGGGGATACAGCGTAGCGCGGCGTTGCCGCAACCCAAAGGGAGCGCGGCTGGGGTCGAAGACCCAGCCGCAGCCTGTTCGAACTGTTGGCGTGCTGCGGCTGGTGCTGCGCACACAGCCGCGTTCCTGGAAAAACTGTGGTGGCTTCACTTCTTCTCCCGGTGTTTATCGTGGCAGGCGGCGCATGCTTTCGTCATTTGGTCGAATGCGGTCTTGGCCGCAGCGACATCTTTGGCTTCGATGGCCTTCAACACTTCCGCGCTGCCTTCGCGTAACGTCTTGCCCGCCGCGTTGGCCCAGACGCCATCCGGGCATCGGCCATCTTCCATCAGCAGATAGCTGGCTTCGTTGATCAAGACGGCGTGCACGGCCAGTTCCGCCCAGGTTTCATCCTTGGAGGGCCCGGCGTTCAATCCATCCTTGAGGGCTGTGCAATGCGGTTTCATCACGCCCTTCATCCACTGGGCGGTCTTCATCGGCCGCGTCTTACCCACTTTGACTTGAGCCGTCACCCCGCCGACGGCCAGAAGGATTGTCAACGTCGCGTAGAGGCGTCCTTTTCGATGGAAGCTATGGAGTGTGTTCATGGAAGATAGTGGCTGCGCTTGTTTTGGATTCGGTTGCTGGACCTTTTTTGGTCGAGTGAGATTAGCACGCGGTTAGACATCCGGTATCCACGCTTTTTGGCAAAAGCTCACCCTCTTTTGCTCGACCACCCGATGCATTCACGCCCGGCGGCCGTGGCCAATTTCACTCACCATTCTGTGGGTCAGCCCAGATGCGACCTGCCGCCGACTACTTCCTGAACTCAAGCTGCCAGGCCCCATCCTGGAGCTGCCGGGAACGAACGGAAAAACCTTCGTTCTCCAGCTTGCGCCGCAACGGAACGGGATCAAACGGAGCGATTAACTGAAAAGCCTGGCCCGGAATCAGCGTGGCGACGGCTTCGTCGATCGCGTGGCAAGGCGGCTCGCCTCGTTGAAAGTACGGGCGCGTGTCCAGCACGAGCGGCTGCACAAAATCGATCGATTGCGTTTCCGGCGCTGCAGCGGCCTTCTTCCGGGGCACGAATCCAGGATCTGGAAACAGGCCTTTGCTGATCCGGACGCGCCAGATGTCCGGGCCTTGCGCTTCGTACGACCAATGGAATTGCCCGGCGAACTTGCAGGCAAACTGATAGTAAAGCGGCAGCGGATCGTGGTCGTTGAGGAGGAGCAGCGACTCGCCGTCAGGAAGCTCATTCCAGGCGCCGAAAATGGCCGGGTGCTTTTGTCGCGGCGGGATGATCCGCACGTCGATGGTGTGTTCCGTCGTTTTTGTCATAGTCGAAACAAGTTACAGTAGTGGCGAGTCGCCGAAAGTGCTTTGATGAAAATCAAAGTCCGTGGCTGGCCAGAGAGACTTGAAGTCTTGTCCATCGGGAATCTCGGAAGGAGCGGCTAAAACGCCCGCACCAGTTCCATCATTTCCCGATCCAATTTGTGGCCGCGAAAATTGTCGTAAGCGACGTCCTGCCGGTTGCTGTCCAGGAATCCGAACGAA
>Ga0194121_10010744_pt1 | contig 11049 bp, 10 predicted proteins | sample TA2MahCa50mmetaG_FD_148609 | JGI IMG/M metagenome (GOLD analysis project Ga0194121, IMG submission 148609) | Freshwater microbial communities from Lake Tanganyika, Tanzania - TA2015020 Mahale Deep Cast 50m | ecosystem: Environmental > Aquatic > Freshwater > Lake | place: Tanzania: Lake...
CGCAAGGGCAACCTGCTCGACGCCGACGGGCGTCGCGTGAGCAACGACGACCCGGACAAATTCAAGAAGACCGTGCACATGTCCTCGATCCACGTCGATCTCGGCATGCACTGCGTCGACTGCCACTTCGCCCAAGATTCGCACGGCAATGGTCACATCTATGGCGAGGTCCAGGCTGCGATCGAGATACGCTGCAAGGATTGCCACGGCACGTCGGACGCCTACCCGTCGCTGCGCACCTCGGGACCCGCGGCCCCACCGACCGGCACCGATCTCGCTCTCCTGCGCACGCAGGACGGACGCCGCCGTTTCGAATGGGTCGGTGGCGCCAATTGCGGCGGACCGGGCCACGAACCGACGTGCAAGTTGCTGCAACGCTCGGCGCTCTATCCCGACAAGGAGTGGGAGATGAGCCTGGTTCGCGACACCGTCAATCCGGATCGCCCCGAGTACAACGCCAAGGCGGCGCGCGCCAAGCTCGTGTCCAAGAACACGGCCGATCAGAAGTGGGGACCCGGGGTGGCGCGAGAGGATCGCGCCCATGACGACGACCGCGTCGAGTGCTACACCTGCCATCTGTCGTGGACGACCTCGTGTGCCGGCTGTCACCTGCCGATCCAGGCCAACCGGTTGTCCGAACGTCATCACTTCGAGGGCGGCATCTCGCGCAACTACGCGACCTACAACCCGCAGGTCGCGCGCGACGACATGTTCCATCTCGGCATCAGCGGTTCGGTCAAAGGCAACACCATCGCGCCGATCCGCTCATCCTCGGCGTTGGTGCTGTCCTCGCAGAACATCAACCGCGAGCGGATCTACGTGAACCAGCCGCCGGTGGCGGCCAGCGGATATTCGAGCCAGGCCTTCGCGCCGCATTACCCGCACACCGAGCGCAAGACCGAGACCAAGACCTGCACCGACTGCCACCTGTCGCAGGTGGGCGACAACAACGCCTGGATGGCGCAGCTCCTGTTGCATGGGACGAATTTCGTCAATCACATGGGGCCCTGGGCCTACGTCGGCGCCAAGGGCGGCGTCGAGGGCGTGCGCATCACCGAGCACGACGAGCCGCAGGCGGTGGTCGGTAGTTACCTCCACAAGTACGCCTACCCCGACTGGTTCCGCGACCACGAAAAGCGCGGTCGCCTGCTGCCGAACGACTACAGCCACAGCCAGCGCGGCAACGAAACCGGATGCGTGCAGCAGCGGGGCGAATACCTGTTCGCCGCCGAGGGGCGCGACGGCATGATCGCCTACGACATCGCGTCCATCGCCAACAAGGGCGTTGCCGACCGCATTCTGTCGGGTCCGTTCGGGCCGTGGGGCCACAACACGCGCGTCAAGTCGCGGAACGCCACCTGCGTCGCGATCCCGACCAACCAGCCGATCAACCCGTTGCGCAACAAGGGGGAGCTCATGCGCACGGTTAATCAAGAACAACCGATGCACGCGATCTACACCTACGCGTTCATCACCGACGCGGAAGAAGGCTTGATCGTCACGGACGTGACGACGCTGCAGGACGGCGAACCGCGCAACAATTTCCTCAAGCGGGCCGTGACCTGGAACGAGAACGGCGTGCTCACCGGTGCGCGCCATATCACCCTCGCCGGGGCATGGGCCTACATTGCGACGCCGCGTGGCGTCGTGGTGCTCGATCTCGACGATCCGCTGGCGCCCAAGCTGGCGGCGACGATCGATGTGCCCGATGCGCGAGGCACGGCGCTCCAGTTTCGCTATCTGTTCGTGACCGGGCGGGAGGGCCTGAGCGTCGTCGACGTAACCCAGCCGTCGCGACCGCGCGTCGTCCCCGGGGCCACCGTTCCACTCAAGGACGCCCGCCGCGTCTACATCGCCCGGGGCTTTGCCTATGTCGCGGCCAAGAGCGAGGGGTTGGCCATCATCGATGTCGAAACCGCCGAGAAGCCCAAGCTCTACATGAACTACACGGCGGATGGGCAGATTGTCGATGCCCACGACGTCGTCGTCGCTTCGACCAACGCTTCGGCCTTCGCCTACGTCGCCGATGGCACGGGCGGCCTGCGCGTCATCCAGCTGACCTCGCCTGACAGCCAGCCCAACTTCTACGGCTTCAACCCCGACCCCAAGCCCGAGTTGATCGCCACGCGCAAGACGCGCTGGCCGGCGCTCTCGCTTTCCAAAGGACTCGATCGCGACCGGGCGGTCGACGAGACCGGGCATCAAATCGCGGTGCTCGGGCGCCTCGGCGCACGGCCGTTCAACCTCAAGGAACAGCAGAAGCTTTATCTCGACGCGCGCGGCAATCCTTGGACCGTGACGGACGAGGTGCGCCAGCAGGACTTCCTGCCCCGTCCCGGCGCCCGTCGCCAGGCCGACGCCGCGCCAAGGCGCTGACCATGGGCCGCGGTTCGCCGCCGCCCATTTCGATCAGATCAAGAGTGCGAGTTTCGCTCGCACGTCGTCGGTCAAGGCTCCAGGTGCCCGCTCGATCAAACGCGCTCTGCGAGCACAAGAAATCAGCCACGGTAGCGCGAGGGGTTGCCATGTTTCGCCGTTTGGCAGACCCGTTGGCGGCTATCCGCCCTCCGTCGTGCGACGTCAGGCGGGCATTCGTTGGCGGCTACGGCGCTTTTTCGCGGTACTCGCGCAGCGCCGCCAGGAAGGTGGCCGGCGTGTAGCGCTCGTCGGACTTAACCGCCTCGAACACCTTGTCGAGCACGCTGTTGGCCTGATTGAAACGACCCTGGTCGATAATACCGGTCTGACGCATGGCATTGAGGATGGTGCCCAAAGCCATGGTGGCCTGTTCGGCGCCGGCGTAGTCGACGTATTCGCCACTAAGGCCGTTGCCGAGAATTCCGGCCATCATGGCGCGGATGTCCTCGCTGCCGAATGCGCGTTGGGCAAACCGTGGGACCAGTTGATCGGCAATGGCCTTCACCTGTCGCGCTTCGTTCACCATGCCTTCGAAGTTCTGGTTCGAAGCGCGATGCAAAGCCAACGTCCGTTCCTTTAGCTGCCGGCCGAGCTCGGGATCGACACGATCGGCGATCACTTGCAGCATCAGGAAGTTGGCGTCGTTCAGCTTGGGCACGCCAGGCCCGAGCCCTGTGGCGCGGCGCGGCGCCCAGTTCAACTCGCTCATCGGGCTATGGCATGAGTGGCAATCGAAGAACACCAGTTCCGGGAACAGGCCGTCGCGGTTTTGCTTGGGATCGGTCAGGCGGTCCATCACCATCGAGATCGCCATGGCTTGGCCGATGGCCCAGATCTGCACCCCGTTCCATGAGCCCTTGCGCTGGCGGTAGTCGTTGTCCACAATGAAATGGGCGGGTTGCAGCGATGTGAACGTGTCGAGTTCGAAGCTCATGCGCGGGTGCCCGGCGCCCATGATCCGGTGGGTCACGAAGCGTCGTTCGTCGCCGAAGTGACAGGAGATGCACAGGCGTGCCCGTTCGACCGGGTTGGCCGAGGGGAACAAGCCGTTCTCGATGTTGCGCTCATGCGTGGCGTTGGCCGCGATGTGGGTCCCGATCCAACGGCCCGCTCCGCCGTGACAGGCCTCGCAACCCACGCCGTCGGTGATCTGAAACGTTCGGTGCCGCTTGTCGGCGGCGACGTTGTCGGCGTGGCAGTCGAGACAGACGGCGGCAGTGTGGGCGGCGTCCAAGCCGAGGTTCTTGGCTATTCGTTTCGAGCGATCGTTGAGCAGGACGCGATAGGCCGTAGCATGTTTGTCTCGTTGCTGCCAGGTCGTGAACTCGTTCTGCAGGATTCCGATTCCGGGCAGCGGAGCGACCGCCCCGTGGCAGGTCGATCCCGCGCAACTCGCAACACCCATGTGTACGTCGCGATCGACGATCGGCAGGGCCGTCCGTTGAGCATTCGCCATGCCGTGCAAGCCCGCGAGGGCCAGCGTCAGCGCCCCACAGGCGATCAGCCGGGTCAATCTCCGCATGACATGTCCTAACCCCCACCGGAACCGGCAGGCCAAGAAGAGCCGCACCGGCGACCGCCCCCACGCGATCGCCTGGGATACCCGAAAAGCGCATCCAAGAAAAAGCTTAGTGCAGGCGCTCGACGGATTGAAGGACGATTCGCGGTCAACGCCCGCTGACGGGATGCCGGCCGCTGCGTTCAGCGATCCCGCGCAGGGTTGCGAGCGCTGCCGGCAGGTCACGGTCGTCGGGGCGCAAGCGGCTGACGACGCTCCAGGCTTCGATTGCCTCCTGGTAATGCTCGTTGGCCAGGGCGGCGGCACCGAACGCCTTCCACGCCGCGACGTCTTCGAGATTGGCGAGCGCGCGCGCCCGCAGTTGGTCGAGTTCCGTGGGCAGCGTTGGCCGTGCCGCAGGCGCGACGGGCGCCGTGAGCCACGCGGCGAACCCGAAGACGGCGACCACCGCGACGGCGGCGGCGGCAAGCCATGGCAGTTCTCTGTTCATACCGGAAGATGCAGTACCATAGACCGATGGCGAGCTCTATCGCGTGGCCGGGGGCGTGGTTGGCGGTGGCCGTGGCGCCGGTCATCGGCAGCTTCATGGCGACGGTGATCGTACGTCTGCCCCGTGGCGAGTCCCTGCGGGGTCGTTCTGCGTGCCGCTCCTGCGGTGCCCGGTTGGGTGCGCGCGACCTGGTGCCGCTCGTGAGTTGGTTCGTTCAGGGCGGCCGCTGCCGTTATTGTCATGAGCCGGTTTCGTGGATCTATCCGGCATCGGAATTCATGGCGGTCGTGATCGCGCTCTGGGCGCTTGTCGCGACCAATGAACCGGCGACAGCCTGGGTCGCATCTCTGGTCGGCTGGCTGCTTTGGGTCGCGGCCCTGATCGACCACCGACACTTTCTGCTGCCCGACGTTTTGACGCTGCCCCTGTTGATCGGTGGCTTGGCGTGGTCGTGGGCCACAGGGGAGGCGGCCTTCATCGATGCCGCGATCGGTGCCACCGCGGGCTACGCCGCGTTCGTCGCGATCGCCTGGGCCTATCGGCGTTGGCGTGGTCGCGATGGATTGGGCCTCGGCGATGCCAAGTTACTCGCCGCCGCGGGCGCCTGGCTCGGATGGGCGGCGCTGCCCACGGTGGTGCTCATCGCCGGCGTCGCGGCCTTGCTGTCGGTGGCGATCCGTCGCGTCCAGGGCGAACGCGTGCAGGCCCGGACCGCGATCGCGTTCGGCAGTTTCCTCGCCTTGGCGTTCTGGGTGGTGCTGATTCACGGCGGAACGGTATGAGCCAGGATCTGGTCCAGATACTGCGCGCGCGCGGGCAACTCGACGATGCCGTGGTCGAGCGCATCCGCGGGCTCGAGGTGGCGAGCGGCGAGCCCTTGCATCACATCCTGAGCCGGCTCGGCTTCGTGGCCGAGGACGCCCTGGCGGAGGCGCTGGCCGAAGCCCTCGGCTTGACCTTGGTGCAAGCCGCCGACTATCCGATCGGGCCGCCGGGCGCCCACCTGAGTGCGTCGTTCCTGCGCGCCTGTCGCGTATTGCCGTTGGCCGACGATGGTCGCACCGTGACGGTCGCTATGGCCGATCCGCTCGACCGGGATACGGTGCGGGCCCTCGAACTCAAGCTCGATCGGCGCGTCCTGCCGCGCGTCGCCGTTGCGAGCGAGCTCGAGCGCCAACTCAATCGGCTGTTCGGACATCTCGCTGGTAAGGAACGCCCGGTCGCCCTTGCCGGCGAGCGTGATCTCGTCCGTCTGCGCGAGGCCGCCACCGACGAGCCGGTCGTGCGCTTCGTCAACGACCTGATTGCCACGGCGGTAGAGGCCAGGGCCTCGGACATCCACCTCGAGCCGGGCGATGGCGGCTGGCGAGTCCGTCTGCGGATCGACGGCGCACTCCGCGACGGCCCCGCGGTTGGCGGCGCGGACCACGCCACCGTGACCAGCCGCATAAAGATCATGGCAGGCCTCGACATCGTCGAGCGTCGCCGTCCGCAGGACGGACGCAGCCGCGCGATCGTCCGTGGTCGGCCGATCGATGTACGTGTGTCGTGCGTTCCGACCGTCCATGGCGAGTCGGTCGTGCTGCGGATTCTCGATCGGGCCGCCGCGCCCCTCGATCTTGCGCGCCTAGGGCTAAGCCCATCGCTTCGCACACGCCTGTCATCTGCCCTCGACGCGGCGCACGGCGTCATTCTGGCGACCGGCCCGACGGGATCGGGCAAAACGACTACCCTCTATGCAGCGCTCGGCCGCCTCGATCGCGCCGAGCGCAAGCTGATCACCGTCGAGGACCCCGTCGAATATGAACTCCCGGGCGTGCACCAGATTCAGGTGCATCCGGCCATTGGGCTCGGGTTCCCACAGCTGCTGCGTTCGATCCTGCGCCACGATCCCGACGTCATCCTGGTGGGCGAGATTCGCGACCGCGAAACGGCGGAGATCGCCGTCCAAGCGGCACTCACCGGACATCTCGTGCTCACGACCCTCCACACCAACGATGCTCCGACCGCGATCACGCGACTGGCCGACATGGGAGTCGAGCCCTTTCTCATGACCTCGACCATCCGCGCGGTCGTCGCGCAGCGTCTCGTCCGCACCCTGTGTCCTCAATGTCGGACCGTCGATGAGGAAGGCGCGCGCACGATGCAGCGGTTGGGTCACCAATGGCATGAGCCGATCTATCGTGCGGCGGGGTGCGAGCGTTGCGGCGGCACGGGTTACGCTGGGAGAACGGTGATCGCCGAGTTCCTGGCCGTGGACGAGGCCATGCGACGCGCCATTCTCGACCGTGTCGACGCGCCCGGCCTCGCCGCCGTGGCAAGGGCCGCGGACTACGTCCCGATGCGCGAGGACGGATTTGTCAAAGTCCTGGCCGGCGAAACATCGCTCGCCGAGGTGCTGCGGGCGACCCAGGCCACGTGATGCCGCGGTTTCGCTACAAGGCGATTGCGCCGGATGGGCGGACCGTCGAGGACGTCATCGAGGCCGACGACCGGGAGGGCGCACTGGCACGGCTGCGGGCCGATCAGCGTTTGCCGGTCGCGCTCGATGAGGACCACGGCCCGACGGCCGGGCGAACGAACACGGCCGCCGCGACGAAGGAACCCACGGTCATCGGCCCGCTCCTGGTGCTGATCGAGGCGGGCCTCGGGGTCGATCAGGCGCTGAACGTCTTGGTGCGCGCCGGCGATGCGCGGACCGTACCGGTGGCCCGAGCGCTGCTCGAACGTGTCCGCTCGGGGCAATCGTTGTCGCAGGCGATGGCGGCGTCGTCGTTCGCCTTCAGCCCGTTCGCGATCGCGATCGTGAGGGCGGGCGAGGCGGGTGGAGCGCTGGGTGTGGCCCTCCGTCAGCTCATGGGCTACCTCGATCGTGCCGAACGACTGCGCCGCGCGATTCGCACGGCGCTGATCTATCCGACGGTTCTCGTGTCTGCTGCGGTGTTGTCGCTGTTGTTGCTGCTGATCTACGTCGTGCCGCAATTCGAAAGCCTGTTCCGCGAGTCGGCCGCGCCGCTGCCTGCGGTCACCCGGGCCGTGATCGCGATTTCGGCCGGGGTTCGCGAGCAGGGGTGGTTGCTCGTGGTCCTGATCTTGCTAGGCGTGATCGCGGCCAAGCAACGCCGCGAGGGGTTGCGACGCTGGTGGCAGGGTCGCTTGGTCGCCTGGCCGGTCTCCGCTGCGATCGTTCGCCGCCTCGAGGCGGAACGATTCGCGCGATCCTTGGCCGCCCTGCTGCGGGCGGGCATCGCGGTCCAGGACGCCCTGGCCATGGCGATCGGGACGATCGGCAACGACGCGGTGGCTGAGGCGCTCCACGGCGCTCCCGCCCGCCTGCGCCGTGGCGAGACGTTGGCGCAGGCGCTTGCTGCCTCGAATGCGCTTCCGGCGCTGGCGATCGAATTCGTTCGGATCGGCGAAGCCGCCGGCAATCTCGCGCCGTCGCTCGAGCGGCTGGCCGATACCTACGCCGTCGAGACCGAGGACGCCCTCCGCCGCCTCGTGCTCCTGGTCGAGCCGGTGCTCATCATCGCGGTCGGTCTCGTGGTCGGCATCGTCGTCCTGTCTCTGCTTTCTGCCCTGGTTGGTTTCAATGCCCTCGCCGTCTAAGGTTCGCCGCCGCCAGCGTGGCTTCACGCTGGTCGAACTCCTGGTCGTCATCGTGATCCTCGGTCTCCTGATCGGGATCGTGGCGCCACGCGCGATCGATTTCCTGAGCAGGGCCAAGGCCGACGTCGCGCGAATCCAGATCGAGAATTTGGCAACGGCGCTCGAATGGTTTCGCGTCGACAACGGTCGGTATCCGACGACCGAGGAGGGGCTCGATGTTCTCATCAAGCGCCCGGTCGGGCTGACGCGCTGGCGTGGCCCCTATCTCAAGGGGGACAAGGTGCCGCTCGATCCGTGGACCAGACCCTACGTCTACGAGGCGCCGGGATCGGGGGGCAAGGCCTATGGCCTGTTGTCGTTGGGCGAAGACGGGCGCAAGGGCGGCGACGGCGACAATGCCGACATCACGAACTGATTCGGGATTCACGCTGTTCGAGGTGTTGATCGCGCTGGCCCTCGTGGCGGCGGTCTACCTGCTGGTCGTGCCGGCGCTGGGTCCATGGTTGATCGGCGTTTCGCCCGGCGAGGAGGCACGCCGGCTGGCGAGCGTGTTGCGCGAGGCGCAGGCGAGCGCCGTCGCGACCTCGGGGGAGACCGCGGTCGTCATCGATCGCGATGGCCGCGCCTGGGCCTCCGGCGATCGTGGCCGGCAACTGGCACGCGGAACATCGTTCTCGGCGGTCGAGTTGCCGGCAGGCGCGCGCCTCGCCGATGGCCGGGCGGCGATCCGTTTTTTCCCCGACGGCAGTTCGACCGGAGGACGCGTCGAGGTGGCCGCGGCCGGGCGCCGGTCCACGGTCGTCGTCGATTGGCTGACGGGTCGTGTGCGCTCCGATGCGCGCTGAGCCGTCCGGGTTCACACTGGTCGAGGTCTTGGTGGCGCTGGTGCTGACGGCGCTGGCCGGTGCCGCCGTCATGCAACTCCTGGGTGCGTCGATCCGTGGCCAGGATCGCGCCGAACGACTGACCCTCGCGACCCTCGTGGCCGAGTCGAAGATGGCCGAGGTTGGCGCGTCGATTTCCTTGCGGCCGGGGACGCTCCAGGGGTCGGACACCGGCATCGACTGGGAGGTCCGGGTTGCGCCTTACGCCGGGCTGCCGCCGGAACGCTTGTCGGCATTGCCCGTCCGCGCGTTTGCCGTCGAGGTCGTGACACGATGGGCGAACGGTCGCGACGATCGCGTCGTGTTGCGGACGATCCGCCTCGGCCCCCGAGGCGACGAATGAGCGGCGTGCGGCGCGAGGCGGGCCTGACGCTGATCGAACTCGTGACGGCGCTCAGCGTACTTGCGCTGCTTGCCGCGGTGTTGACCGGTGTCGTGCGCACGGGCCTGTTCGGCGGTGATCGGGTGGAGCGGACGGCAGAGCGTCTCGATGATCTGCGGCAGGTTCAACGCTTTCTCCGCCAGGCGATCGAATCGGCGCGGCCACTGCGATGGTCGATCGACAATCGCAGCCTCGCTGCGTTCGAGGGCGATGAACTGACGCTAAGTTTCGTGGCCACCTTGCCGCCGTGGCCCGGTCGCGGCGGAAACGCCCTGGTCCGCCTTCGGCTCGACGGCGACCGCCTCGTGATCGACCGGCGGCCGACCGCAGGGGAGAGCGCCGGATTCTCGTTCGCCACGACGGACGAGCGCGATGTGTTGTTGCAAGGCGTCGCCGGTGTTCGCTTCGCCTATTTCGGCCGCGACGCGAACGCGCGCGAGGGGCGCTGGCATCGGACCTGGCGCGACCGCCATGTGCTGCCCGACCTCGTGCGTCTCGATATTGCCTATCGCGATCGCGCCGGACCACCGTGGCCGTCGTTGCTCGTCCGGCCGCAATTGGACCCGGCGCCGCGATGAATCGGCTCACCGCCCAGCCCGCCGGGGTCGCCGTCATCGTCGTGCTGTGGCTCGTCACGCTGGTCGCCGCGTTCGTCACGGCCGCGAGCTTGCGCGCACGGGGCGACCTGGTGTCGGCGGGAGCACTAGTGGCCGAGGCCGAAGCGCGGCATGCGGCGCATGCGGCGATCGCCGTCGCGGCCCTGACCCTGTTCGATTCGCAGGCGGGCGCGCCGGCCCACGCCGGCAGGAGCGTCGCGGTCGCGCTCGATGGGCGTACGGTCGAGGTCGCTATCCGCGAGGAGTGCGGCAAGATCGATCTCAACACGGGATGGGCGGCGCTCATCACCGGGCTGTTTGCCGCGAGCGCCTCGCCGCGTGTCGCCCAGGCCGTGCTCGACTGGCGCGATCCCGACTCGCGACCACGTCCTGGCGGCGCCGAGGACGCCGACTACCGCGCCGCCGGTCTGCCGCACGGCGCCCGTGACGGCCCCTTCGAATCGGTCGAGGAGCTGATGCAGGTGCTGGGCGTCGATCACCCGCTCTACGTCGAGGTCGCGCCGCACCTCACGGTCGACTGTCTCAACGCCGGCGTCGAGCCGCTGGCCGCGAGCGTCCGGGTCCTAGAGGCCATCCCGAATCTGGCAGCCGGCACGCTGCCCGCCTTTCTCGAAGAGCGCGAGGCTTACCTCGCGGGTCGTGCGGTCACCCCGCCGCAGCCGGTGGGCGGCGAGCCCTACCTCGAGTCGTCTTCGGCGGTTGCCTTCGCGATTACCGCCACCGTCGAGTCGCCGATCCGCTTTCGCTGGGAAGCGGTGGTCGTGTTGGCCGGCGATGCGCTGCGCCCCTATCTTGTGCGCGCCTGGCGTCGTCCGGTCGGCCCCTAGGCATGAATGACCCGACCCCGATCGCTGCGGTATCCCGAGGACGATTCGGGCATGTCGGGCTTCGCCCTCTTGCCTTAGCCATGAGATACTAATTGACCATGCGTGCGCGCAGTCGCTTCGCCCTAGGCGCTTGTCTGATCGGCCCCTTGGTCGTGGTGGCGCTGTCGTTGCAGGCGATGGGGCAAGACTTCGGTGCCGGTCGGGCGGCCTACAACCGCGGTAACTACGCCGAAGCGCTCGGCCATTGGCGCCCGCTCGCCGAGCGTAACGACCCTCGTTCTCAGGCGGCGCTCGGATTCATGT
>Ga0194121_10010751_pt1 | contig 11043 bp, 20 predicted proteins | sample TA2MahCa50mmetaG_FD_148609 | JGI IMG/M metagenome (GOLD analysis project Ga0194121, IMG submission 148609) | Freshwater microbial communities from Lake Tanganyika, Tanzania - TA2015020 Mahale Deep Cast 50m | ecosystem: Environmental > Aquatic > Freshwater > Lake | place: Tanzania: Lake...
ATGGAAGTCCACAGTTCCAGAAAATAGCAATGCTTGGCATGGTTATCACATGCCACAATCGCTCATTCCACACATTCCTCTTTCTATAGCCGACGCATTAAATCCAAAAATGTATAATCATGATACAAAGGACTTTGCGATTGAATCAAAAAGGCAAACCATGTCACCACATCTTTTTACATCCCACGTTAATGGTGGATTCTTCCATGCAGAACGCCGACCAATCACCAGAGAAATGGTAGAAAACCTTTTCCGTGGTAACGAAGATTTACGCTTATTGCAACCTTGGGAAATTGCGGACATAAAGGATATGTTTGGAAAACAGGTAAAAATTACCATGGGTGTGGACTTTGGAAGTGGTTCGCCTTCCCAAACCGTCATTTGTATTCTCATTAAGTGGATTCTTCAAGAAGAAACACGAGAAAAAGATGAAATTAGTAGAATTCAACTCGTACATCTTGATCCTCGTCCAGCAGAAAATCTTCTCGATCAAGCTAAAAACATCGCCATCTTGTTTCAAGAAGCTAAATGTGATGTTGGGGTGGGTGATCTTGGTTATGGTGCAATTCAAGTACAACAGATTCAAGATGGTGGCACTGACAGAAATACTGGTCAGCGTTTTGACGGTGTGGGCAACAACAAATTTTACGGGTGTAGGACAATTGGTAATGAAGTGAGACAGCTACAGGAATTTCACACAAAGTTTGATGAACATGGTGAATCACGAGAGCAGTTACGCATCGATAAAACTACAGCAATACAACAGTTTATTGATTTGATGACTATTGTGGTAAGTGATCCACAGAATCCTTTTGACATCGACAAGAGAAAAACCAAACTAATGTTCCCAGCAAACCCATACTCAAAACAAAAAATAGACTTTTTATTTTCTGATTTGACGGATTTAACGAGAAAAGATCTATCGGAAAAATTTGATGAACAAACAGACGATCCTCGCCAATATGCCAGAAAGGAGTTTAATCACCCACGGGATAGCCTCATGGCTCTTATCTATTCGCTAAAAGCTCAAGATATTCATCCGTATTGGAATTATACTTCAATCTAAATCCGAAGGATCATAACGTGGCTCTCTTTGTTCGTCAGCGTCACGAGCATCGTCATCATCATCGTAAGTATATTTTATGTCTTTTTTTTCAGATTCAAAAAATTCGATGAGTTTTAATATTATTTGCTCAAATGTGGTGTCCTTAGAACCGAGTTTTGCCAATTTGTTTCGGGTGGTTCTAGTTATAGCGACTGTAGTGGTCTTCATCTGAATGCTTTAATATTACGCCGAATATAATGTTTTGTATTGAAAAAAAATCACTGTCCTGAATGTGGGAGTAAAAACATCGTCAATAGTGGTGGCTGTTTTACTTGCTTTAATTGTGGAAATTCTTCATGTGCTGTCGGATAGTTTTTTAACGTGATTTTAACGTTAAAGTCACTGTAGCTACGTTATACTTATCTAAACATCAAAACTAAAATTAGAAGATCACCAAACATAAATATGAATATTTCCGTATAGATTATCTGGCATTAAAAAATATTAAAAATATAGCGAAAAAGATAGTCCGAGAGTTTGAGGAATATCATAACTTAAATCTGCATTGGAAGTTTAGTAAGAGACGTAAAATGTGGTATCTTAAGAAATTCAAAAAAACAAACAAGTTTTAACTTTATAATTCAACAAACTCTAATTTTAAAGGTAAATATACTGGGTCATTCTTTCAAGATTTGTGGAAATAAATCACCAATAAGGTCGATATAACAATCTCGGCAGTATTTGTTTTTTGATGATGAAATTGATTCACGTCTACACAAAACACACGGTATGTTTATGTTATCTGTAAAAATTTGCTGGTGGTTTTCTATCATTTCCATGTAGATTTTCATCCCTATACATTTGAGCCAAAATTCTATATTTCTCGTGATCAATCTTCTCTTTTACCATCAATAGTGCGACTTCTATCTCAAGAAAATTCATCCCCAATTTTAAAATTCCCTCGTCAACTGCTTCATCAAGTTTGTTTGCCAAATTTGAGATTTTATCCCAACTTGGAACCTGATTTTCTTTTTCAGACACGGTGTTTATTAATAAGTGATAGTATTTGTGTATTTAATGTTTAATTAAAACCTCTCCTCAATAAATCGGTGGGAGAAATGTGTGCTTGTGGAAAAGATTCATTATTGCATACTGACGCTGAAGCTAAGAAGTGCCTCTGGAAATATTTTAGGGTAGTTACTGATTGAAATCATGTATTTTATGCGGATCTGAAACAGATTTGGTGTATTGCCAATCATGTATAGAACATAGAATTGATGACTTTGAATCTACACCAAAGAAAAAAAAGAGGTTTAACAAAAATGTATGACATCTTTTGTGTGAGTTGCGGAAAAAAGCTCTCTCCACACGAAAACAAAGCACTTTGTTGGTGTTGCATTAAAGCCTGTGTGCCTGCCAGATATGAGTGATATCATCGATCCGTCTTCCATAGAAAACTGGGTTAAGCTTGTAAGTAAATTTAATAATAAATGTTGTATTTGTGGCACCAACATACAAATTGGCACAGAGTGTTTCTGGCAACAAGGACGTGGCGTCAAATGTATCAATGCTTGCAACCCACCACAAATACCGCAAATAATTACACAAGATGAATGGAATGATTTTCAAAAATACAGTTGGAAGTTTTTACAGACCATTGAAAAATGTCAACGCTGTGGTAATATATTAAGAGAATCAAACGAGCACTATTTTAATGAGAGCAAGAGGGTCTGTTACAAGTGTTTCTGATTTAAGTAAACCTTATATTACTGTTTACCTTAAGGTAAGCATGAGTCAGAAGATAAACCATGCAATACCTCGCTTAGAAAGTGCTTTCAAACTTCTCGACGGTGTAACACCGCTCGTCTTCCCCAAGGCAATTGTTGTGTCTGATCAAAAACAATATCATGTGGACTTTCAGGAAGAAACTTGTGAGTGCCCAGATTATCAATTTCGTAATGTAAAGTGCAAACACATTTGGGCGTGTCAAATAAAACTGAAAATTCAAAGTGGGGAAATGAAAATTGCCTAAAGATTTCCCAATCATGTTGGCTTCTCCGAACAAGGATATTGACAGAATAAATTTTCCATGCATTGCACAAACAAAAGCAGATGGTATGAGAGCAAATATTATCGTAAAAAATGGAACCGTAGAAGTGTTTTCTAGGAATGGTAAAGTCATGAATTTATTCGGTCAATTTGATGTTTTTTCCCACGTTTTTGACTTTGATTTTGTTTTAGATGGGGAGTTGTTGGTTAAATCGAATGGGCAGATTTTAGATCGACAAACTGGAAATGGTATACTTCACAAATCGGTGGTGGGAACTATCACCAAATCAGAAGCAAGCAAAGTTTGCATTGTTCTATGGGATATTATTCCATATAAGGAGTGGAAACTTGGCAAATATAGTGTCGGTGGACTTGAACGACTTCAAATGTTAAAAAATCTCAAACCAACAAACATCCACACCATAATAGACTCACGCATAGTCGAATCATTGGATGAGGCACAGAAACTATTCAAGGAAAAATTAAGCAATGGTGAAGAAGGAATTATTTTAAAAAATTTGGATCATGTGTGGGAGAATAAAAGAAGCAAGCAAATAGTCAAAATGAAAGAATTTTCAGAGAGTGATTTAAAAATAACGGGTTTTGTGCAAGGATCGGGCAAGGCTAGTGGAATGCTCGGTGCTTTGGAATGCGAAGATGGTGATGGAAAAATCAAAGTAGACGTCGGCACTGGTTTTACCGATGAACACAGGAAGGATATTTGGAACAGACGAAATAGTTTGCTTTACACCATAGTAGCTGTCAAACATAACGGTGTTATTTCCAGAAAAGACACCAACACAAAATCCCTATTTCTCCCAGTCTTTGTCGAGCTTCGTCCAGACAAATCTGAGGCAGACAGGTTCTAATCATACAAACAGTTAAATCCCCTATTGTTGTGTGATCAACGATGATACCACTAGTTGATCTCTGGTATTGTAAAGCTAGGAAAGCTCAGGGTGATCCAATTACAGTACGAGTTTGGGAAAATGGCAAAGCTAAAGTTTCCACAACAAATAACTGGGAGTTGGATGTTTACGATCTTACTGGAAATAAATTAAAAATTCGTGTAAAGTTTAACAACGCGACTGGAAAAGCAAAAGCCAGTGGTGCTACATCCATGCTAGAAATTTTAAAGTATGAATAAAAGTTAAATATGTGTTTTCCTGAATGTAGATGTGGTAAATATTAATCTGTCAAAAAAAGATTTCGAACAGCACACCATCGACGCAAAAAAGACACTGGAGAACATCCAAACACAAAAGTGTAATATATATGGCAGTGCTTACACTTGGGAACAAATTCAGGAATACAGAATTAATTGCATCAATGAATTTATAATTTGGCTGAGTTCTGGAACACTCTCACATATTTCTGACACAAAACCAGAACAATAAACTTTAAATATTAAATCTCTTACAACGTGTTTTAAGGATGATTGATGATTGTTGAAGATGAAATACACCAAACGTGAAATTTTTATTGCCGAACTTAACACGGATGGTTCCATCCCAATTCATCTGTTGAAAAAAAGGAAAGAACTTGAATAAATTAATATATATAGCAGGCCCAATCGCAAACGGGATGAAGGCAACCATATCAGAAATGAAGACAAATGTTTTAGCTGGAGAGAAAATTTACAAAGAATTAATTAAAAAAGGATACTCACCCATTTTACCACACTTTTCATTCTATACATGGCAAAAATTTAAAAAAGACATGAATATGACATGGCAAATGTGGATTGATCTCGATAAAGAATACATCAAGGAGTCTGATCATTTTTTTTATATGGTTCCCGAAGAATACGGTGAATCGAAAGGAGCTCAAATTGAATTTGAGATGGCTAAGAAACTGGGTAAAAAAATCTATCTAAATTTAAATGAGGTTCCAGATGAAACCACAGTTTAGAATTCTTGAGTATTTTTGTATTACTGGGTTAGTTTGGGCTTTGTATTTACTTTGGCTTATTCCATTTCAAATTTTCTGGATTCGGTTGTCAACTGAACAATTTATCACATGGGTTTTTCATGGCACAATTTTGGAAATGATTTTTAGTTACCCAATAGCTAAAGTTATCACAAAAATAGCACCCAAAATAACTTTATATTTCTCGGAGTTTAAATAATATTATGGGTTTTTTTCATAAAATTAAGAGCATTTTTTTTAAAATGCCAGCACCAAAAATTCAACTACGTTATAAACGCAAGCGTACAAAAAAGTGGATAAAGTGTCAATGCACCCATCACACATGTCTTCAGATGAGTCAATGGTCGGATAATTTATGTGTACGCTGTTGGCAGTTAGGGCACGATATGATATGAATGTGAAATTTTCCCCTGTTTTGCTGGGTTGGTATCTAATACCAAAAACATGTTTTTGGTTGGGGGTATGAATTATGTCAGTTAGTGACGAAATTAAAAATTCTAAAGCAAACATCAGTGAAAAAAAACGTGAAATGATACGCGCTATCGTTGAAGCAAAAAAAAATTCTACAAAACGCGCTGGTATTGTAAAATCGAATGATAGTGGTGGCATAGACTCACCTAATCCAATCCCACCACCAACTAATCCAATTCATAAATTTCCAAATTTGGAAAAATGCGAATGTGAGTGTCATAATCGTGGCAAATTCGATTGTGAAAAATGTTATGATCACCCAGAACATCTGAAAAATTTCAAAAAATTAGTCAGTTAACATAATTTCTTTCAAAAAAAATCATAATGTTTAAATATTATTATACCATTTATGATCTTGGTATGCAATGTGAAATCTGTGGTCTGATACTGGATAGTGTAGATGACTCACAAACAGAACGAGATAGTCACCTTGGAGTGACATCAGTGAAATTTTATTGTGAGGCACATAAACCAGTAGAGATTATTCTTTCATAAAAGTTAACAAATATATTCAGATTTTTCGGATATATTGTATGCGTAATACGATACGAGCTAGAGCAGAAAGAAATTTAGTCGCTGGGTTTCTTGATGTTTTTTCCAAGGAGTTAGTTGAGTCACAACATCACGACACGATCTACCGTCATGGCTTTCCGTCTCCCCGCACAATCGTGCTGGGTGGCAAAATCGAATTATGCAAAAAACTACTGGGTTAATAGAATAATAAACATATCGGTACTTTTATATATGGATTTGTTATTTAAATATACAGATGAATTTATCCTCAGATGATATAATGTGTTTTTACAACTGGTTTCATCATGCCTTCCCCAATTTTCGTGAGAATAAAAAGTGCTCAAAAAGAGATATTGCTTTACGTTTAAAACTCCAAACATGGCTTATTGCTCATGGAAAGTAGGCGATGTGTCCATTGCCATTGTCTTTTAACACGAAAAGAGAAAACTTTTTGCAAGGTTTGCAAATTATATAATTAAATGTCTACTATCTGTCGTTTCACTGATTGCAAATCATCAGGTCATCTAAATATGATTTTACTTGATGTCAAAGGTAAATCATTTGAATTAGTTTGGTGTTCAATCTGTGGACGCATCCAAAATAAATTTAAGTAAGGAATAAATATATCATAAATTATTATACATTGAGAGGTGAAAAGAACAAAATGACACAAAACGAAGTAATCGATCCATCAACCCTAGAAAAACCAGTCTTTCCAGCTACAGAAGGCTTGGGAAAGATTGCTGGACAACCATTCACAGTAATTGGATTTTTCCACACACGCGGAAAGCCAAACCCCACAACATCCGTAGACAGAATCGGACAGGACGGAAAAACGGACTACTACACATTCGAAACAGAAGAAAAATTCAATCTAGATCATAAAGGTGAGGGCGTACTGCCAATCAGTCACTTTTATAGTACAGAGGGAATTCACAAACAGATGACATATTGGTTTGGTTCAGACACAGCAAATGGAAAACGCATGGGGCCATTCAAGGTCGTCAAGAGGAAAAAAACGGAGAAACCAGCCGAATCATACTGGACTTTAATATCCAAAAAAGATCCTGACTTTTAGTAATTTCCTCTAATTATTACAAAATTACCATCCTTCTTTTTTTTTAGGAAAGTTTATAATCAAGTCACCTGTGAAAATTTTATGCGATATCGCAATAGTCTGATGATTACATCCGCAATTCTTGAGGCATCCTCTGAGGCTGTACCAATAACCAAATTATTGCAGAAATCAAATCTTTCCCACTCAAGACTTTCGCAATTTCTACAAAATCTACTCGGCGCAGAATTGGTGACCAAGATTGAATGTGAAAAGAAGAATACGTATGTAATTACAGATCGTGGTAGAATGTTCTTAGAAGAATATAAAAAATTTTTTGATTTTGCCAAAAATTTTGGTTTTGAACCATAGTGTCATTTCTACAACATATTTAAATTCTTTGGTTACGTATTATATATGATGTATGACCTATGCCTTAGATGTAATCGCCTCTACGACGCTGAAACCTACCCACTCTGTGAAGATTGTAAAGAAACCATCAAAAAAAATTCAAGTTTAAATAAGATATCGATCTAAGTAAATTAATGGAAAGTATAGATGATATTGAACAGCGTCGCTACGTTTTAACTCACATTCTAAAATTTTTAATCAACGAAGTCAATCAAATTATTATTGAACTCGATAGTTTGACAAAGTATAAAAGTCTTTTAGATGAAAACAAGGTGAAAAATGTTAATTAAATCTCAATTCTGATAACTGACATGGGTGTGGTTTTTTGAAAAACATTGCTGATTTTTCCACAGACGCTTATCGATGTGTTTCTAATTCTTCTACATTCGAACAAACATTTCATTTTCTTGGCAAAGAAGATTTACTGCGTGGTATTTATTATCCAGAAACAGAACGTTCTATCGTTTATTTGCACAAACATGAAACACTCGATGATTTGGTTAACACATGTGTTCATGAAACAATTCATCATTGTATTTTTGGTTTTACTGAAGAAGAAGATACTTTTCAAATAGATATTGAACAAGAACATGACATTATTCGAAACATGGTTTGGGCTGATTTTTGGGCTGTCGATGGGGTCTCAATAATAAATAAGAATCTCATAACAGCACTTATTTCTCCAAAAGAAGAAAAACATCTTTTTTTCAAGTACAACAAAGGATTTCGGAAAAACGATTGGTTCTAAAATGGCACCAAAAAAATGCAAATATTGCAGTGGTAAATTATTTCGACGAATTGGTACGATTAAACAAACAACCATGTATCTGTGTTTGAAATGCTGGGCAGAGAATGTAGAGTATAAAAAAAAACAGATTTGTCAACATGAATATACTAAAAAGAGTAAAAACAAGTGTATTCACTGTGGAAAATCAAAATAATCTTTAATAAGGCATTTGGCTCAAACATAAACGTGGAAATCATAATTATCTCATCAATTATCACTGGACTTATTGTATCAGTCCTTAGTTTTGTCATCACCATGATGCTTCGACGCTCTTGGGATCAAAAGGACTCAAAAAACAAGGAAATTTTGGATATTAAAAGTGAAATCGAGTGGATGCAAAAATGTATCTGGCGATTAAATAAAACCACACTAATTTTTGGAAAGATCTTAGATGAACAAACCCGTCGTATCCATCCTGATTTGTCTCCCAATCTTGAAGATATCGCAACTGAATTACTTCGTGGGCGTGGAGAACAACAAGATTTTTAAAACTTTAAATAATGCTTATCATGTATAGGCTTTCATGATAAATGAGACACTTACCATCATTGCTGTAGTTTCAGCTAGTATTGGTGCTCTTGCTAGTACGTTTCAGGGCTTTAAGTCGGCTCAAGGTCAGTCGTATTCTCTGAAAAAATTAGTAAGTGCGCTCATTTCATCTGTGTTTTTTGCGGTCGGGATTGTGAACATCACTGGCTTGTCAGAACAGGTGAATCAGGTTGGGTATGTCGGCGTCGTTCTCATGAATTTGATGGTCGGGTATGGAATTGATCAAGCTCATTCCGCACTTGATAGACAAAAATAAGAGACACGACAATCCATTTTTTTTAAACAGTTAAATACCAGCTTCCACAAAAATGGTTATGGCTGAATTAGATGAAATCAAACAAAAATTACGTGAAGCACAAGAAACAATTCACCAAGATTCAAAACAACCGTATGTTGAAATTGAAATTCCCGAAAATGGAAAAGTTGGCGACTGGTGTACTGTGAAATTTAACAAGAAAGTCCCCTATGCGCAAATCAGCATAAGCGAAAAACTGGAATGGAAAAGACGTGATAAATTTGATTATAATTCAAAACCCGAACTCGTGTCGACTCCATTTATTGTGGATTATGCTCAAAATGTAGATTCGATTAAAGTAAAATGGGAAGACATAGGATATGTCGCCACACAACCCACTAACTTATTGCATGATGGAGAATATTTGGTCGAAGTCAGAGCATTCTCTAAACAGGTATTCGAGGAAACCACCGCACGTCGTTTAGTTGCGGTCTCAAAATAATGCTTATTAATTGATCCCAAATAATTTAGATATGGTGGAAGAAAATCCAGACTGGAAAAATTATTGTCTGGTGCTTGCAAACGATAGTGATTCAAAACCAATACAGTTTGTTTCTACACAAGATGAGTGGTCTAAAAAATGGAATAAATCAACTCTTTCCTACACTCTTATTGGTGAGGGTTGTCGCACCATGAACTTAAAATCTGTCAGGCGGGCACTCAATTTGGCGACACAAACTTGGGAAATAGAATGTGGCATAAAATGTGTTGGTGCTTGGAAGGATGTGAATGCTGATATCAGGCTTGAGTTTAGAAATCAAACTGATGACGATGTGTTTTCGAAAAGAGCGAGTGTTTTGGCTTACGCCTATTTTCCTTCAACATCTGGACAAGGAAAGATAGTTTTCAATGACGATTATATTTGGACTTTTCACGGAAATTCTATTAAGGCACAAGAAGCGTACGAGCGTGGGTTTGTGAAAAAAATAGGTGATCCTAAATCCAAACTTAAAACTTATTCTATTATCGCCGTGATGATTCATGAATTAGGGCATACTTTCGGGCTGACACATGATGTCAGTGGAAATGAATCTGGTGTGGATGTAATGGATGCGTATTATTCTGGAAAAAATCGATTTGAGTTATCATCACGGGATATTCAACGAATCAGAGCAAAATATGGTAAGAGGGAATTTTCCAGTTCGAGTTTTTACCAGAGGCTAAAAGATGTTTTTTCAAGGTTAAAACACACCTAAAATATTTATTACATACGATGTCTTCCATTTTTCATGGTTGCCACAGTGCGAATTATTCGTCTAACTGGAAGTACACCCACAATCACTGACATAACCAACATCAATACTAGAGCCAATTCGGAAGACTCACACTCGGTTTCTAGTGTCACTAACCCTATCAGAATTCCCACTTCGGGAAAAAATTATTCATTTTGGGTTTGCACACGTTTAGATTGCTCAGTTGCGCCAAGCGGAACAATAAATAACATCAAGTGGTATACCGATGGTACTAATTCTCTTGGAACGGGGGTAAATTGTAAAATGAACACTGCTACAACATACATTCAGGCAACTGGCACTACAGGCGTCACTGGTGTCGAACTCACAACAAATTCGTACTCAACTTTGAACTCATCACCAGTCAACGCATTTAGCTTCACAGCAAATGCACCAAAGAGTGTCTCTGGATCAACTCAAACGACTGGTCAGTTTGGTGATTTAGTTGTTTATCAAATTGAGGTGGAGAGTTCTGCAATTGCTGGAAATACTGGTACTGAAACATTTTTTTGGCAGTATGACGAAACGTAATTTTATATGTTTATAAACCACTCAATATAACAAGATATATGCCAGCAGATGTAGCAGTATTCTTTGATTTTGGTGGTTCAAACGAAACACCACAGACAAGTCAAAATGCTTCGGATCTTACTTCGGGTGGTGCAAACCCTGTAAATCTGCGTTTCAAAACTGCTGATGATGGTGACA
>Ga0194121_10010752_pt1 | contig 11042 bp, 7 predicted proteins | sample TA2MahCa50mmetaG_FD_148609 | JGI IMG/M metagenome (GOLD analysis project Ga0194121, IMG submission 148609) | Freshwater microbial communities from Lake Tanganyika, Tanzania - TA2015020 Mahale Deep Cast 50m | ecosystem: Environmental > Aquatic > Freshwater > Lake | place: Tanzania: Lake...
AATTGGAGTCGGAGTTCGAAAGCAAAGCCTGGATAGTGTACAACGGAGGTTTTGAGTGGATTAAGCATATTCACCAAGCTGATTTGTGGACGGTTTTGCTCAAGTCCATGGGAGGTGAATATGCCATGATGCCCTCCTTCCCGCGCCATCCCATCCTGAATTAATTCCCTTTCAGAAATTCTTTTTCAGAAATTCTTTTCCAGAAGATGCTATTTTCCTTTGCATTGTTGTTTGGTCAAAAAAAGGTCTTCCAACTCTTCAAGTTACAAGCCTGTAAATTTATTTTGCTTGGTTGGGCCGTTGGCCTGACAGGCTGCGCCAGCGAAAAGCCTGTCATCGAGCGTCTTCTCTGGGAAGGTAGTACCATGGGAACCACTTATATGCTTAAGGTGGCTCTAGTTCAAGATGAAGCCGGTGCATATGCGAATTTTGATTCGTCCGGGAGCCCTTCTGAACCGCTGTTAGCCAAACTTCCCACCCAGGAGGGATTAGACTCTGTGTTGGATCGAGTCAACGCTTCCCTGAGCACCTACAGGTCCGAATCAACACTGAGTCAATTCAATCGCTGTTCAAGCTGCTTTCTTGTAGATTCTATGCTAAAGAGGAATTTTACAGCTTCCATGTTGGTTCATGAGGCATCTTCCGGGGCCTTTGATCCTTCGGTGTATCCATTAGTCCAAGCCTGGGGCTTTGGACCGCAACCCCGGGATATGGGTCCTGATTCTTCAAGAGTTCAGGAATTGTTACAACTTGTGGGGCTCGGTCAATTTGTCTTGAAGGGTGATTCCCTTTGCAAAAGTAAGCCAGGTCAAATGTTGGATTTCAGCGCCATCGCCAAAGGCTACGGAGTGGATGTGGTGGGTTGGTACCTGGAGTCTTTGGGGATCCGCAATTATTTGGTTGAAATTGGGGGCGAGATCAGGGCATCGGGATGGCGAGATCCTGCGCAGCCGTGGACCGTGGCCGTTGAAAAGCCCATGGATGATCCAAGGGGTCAACAAAGGGCTGTCTTGTTGCAGATTCCTGTGCGGAATCGTTCCATGGCCAGTTCCGGTAATTATCGGAACTTCTACATGCTTAACGGTGTCAAGATGGCGCATACGATTCAAACCTCTACGGGGTATCCTACGCCTAGCGATGTTTTGGCGGCCACCATTATGGCCGATGACTGTATGACTGCGGATGCCTACGCCACGGCATGCATGGCCCTTGGTTCCTCAGGTGCCAAAGCCATGTTGAGCGAACACCCCGAATTGGACGCGATTCTGGTCATCGGTAACCCCAAAGCGGCATCCGGATACATCCTGTATGCCACAAGGGGAATGAAGGCTTATTTACCCTGAGTGGCGGGACAATGATCCAAATAGCGGTTAGGGCATTCGGCGCAGTCCACACCCCTGTCTTTGAGCAAGGGATTATGCGAAGCACATGTTCCCCTAAATTCACCTTTCTTGAGAACCAGCATCCGAATGGCCAATCCTGCAAATCCCAAACTCATTAAGACCAAAGTCAATACAAAGAGGGTGAGAAGCGATGACATCATGATGCAAATTTATACCCTGTTTCTTCCTGCTGTTTCCTTTGAAATCACTTAATCGCATTTTTTCATGCTTCTAATTCCTCCCGCTCCATCGGCCCCTTATTCCGCAAATGATCCTGCCCTTGCCGCTTTCCATCGAATGCGCCTTATGATGGACCAATTGCGTGAAAACTGTCCTTGGGACCGCAAACAAGATTTTGATTCTCTTCGCACCCTCACCGTGGAAGAGGTTTACGAACTCATTGATGCTATTGAACTTAGTGACTGGACGCAAGTGGCCGGTGAATTGGGCGATCTGTTTTTGCATTTGTTGTTTTATGCAAGACTCGGAAAGGAACAAGGTTTGTTTGACCTCGCCGAACTTTTGGACAACATGTGCGAAAAGCTGATTCGACGTCACCCGCATTTGTATGCGGAGGTGCAGGTCGAATCCTCCGAGCAGGTCAAAGCCAATTGGGAAAAAATCAAACTTGATGAAGGACGAAGCTCTATCCTCCAAGGGGTTCCGCATTCCTTACCCGCGATGGTTAAGGCGATGCGTATTCAGGAAAAAGCAGCTGGCGCAGGTTTTGACTGGAAAGGCAGCGAAGAGGTGATGGACAAAATCCACGAGGAATTGAAGGAATTATCGGATGCCAAAAAGGCCGAACATCGGGCAGAAGAGTGGGGAGACCTCATGTTCAGCATGATCAACTGGGCAAGATTTGAAGGCATCAATGCCGAAAATGTTTTGGAGGCCGCCAACCGCAAATTTATTGGTCGTTTCAAGGCCGTAGAGCAAGAAGCCTCCGATACCGGGCGCCTTGTGACTGATTTGACCATGGACGAAATGCAGGCGGCCTGGGACAGGGCCAAACTTGCATCCTCTGGATCCACAGCGTCTAGCCCAGGTAACTCTTAAGCATTTTGGATCGGCTGGTATGCCGCAAACGCTTAAGGGCTTTGTCTTTGATTTGACGAACTCTTTCACGCGTCAAATCGAAACGATCCCCAATATCTTCCAAGGACATGGAATGATCGATACCAATCCCAAAGTAAAGTTTAATGACTTCTTTTTGACGATCGGTGAGCGTCGCAAGAGATCTTTCAATCTCGTTGGCCAATGACTCTTGCATGAGAATGCTGTCGGATTTGGGTGCGTCTTCGTTGATCAGGACATCCAACAAGGTATTTTCTTCGCCCTGAATAAATGGAGCATCCATCGAAATATGTCTCCCGCTGATGTTCATGGTATTTTCAACTTCGTCCGTCGAAACATTGAGAAGGTTGGCCAATTCGGCAACCGATGGATCGCGCTCAAATTCTTGTTCAAGCCTCGAAAAAGCTTTGGATATTTTATTCAAAGAGCCGACCCTGTTTAAAGGGAGTCTTACGATACGGGAATGTTCCGCCAAGGCAGAGAGAATAGACTGTCGAATCCACCAAACTGCGTATGAAATAAATTTAAAACCGCGGGTTTCGTCAAATCGCTTGGCGGCTTTAATCAGGCCCAAATTGCCCTCGTTGATTAAATCACTCAGCGTTAAGCCTTGGTTTTGGTATTGTTTGGCCACCGAGACCACAAAGCGCAGGTTGGCTTTAGTCAATTTCTCCAAGGCGACCTGATCGCCTTCTCTGATTCTTTTGGCCAGGATAACCTCCTCATCTGGGGTAATTAGGTCAACTTTTCCAATTTCCTGCAGGTATTTTTCCAGTGATTGACTTTCCCTGTTGGTGATGGATTTGGTAATTTTAAGTTGACGCATTGACATAGGCAGGGAATTTAGATTATATCAAAACGCAATATTACAAAAAAATCTCGTAAAACCTAAAACATCCGCACCTGTGCTATGTTTTAGTTGTAATTCCATAAATTATGCTTACGGAACCTGCAAGCAATCCAAATTCTTCAAAGGAGTCATTAAATTCCTTGGAAACCGAGGAGAGTTGTCCAATAAGCTGGGGACTTTCCGAGATTCCAATGCATGTGGGCTCCGCGATGATTCGCCCGGAAGATCGTGGGAAAATCCGTGCCGTTGCCCTTCAAAGTGCCGAAAACCAAGCCAGGCAACAAATGGCAATGCTCCGTAGGCAGGCAGAAGCTCTGATGGAGGAGGCAAGACGCATCGAAGAGCGTCTGCTCTTATCCGTACAAATTTTTCAGGCGGATGTCAATTTCACTCCGGTGGTCGGTCAGGTGTACCATTTGTACCAAAGAGAAGCGGGGTCCAAGTTTCTGTCCCTTATCGGCCCAACGCAGTGGGGGAGCCATGCTCCTACTTTGGAACATCTTGGGGCCTTCCAGTATCTTGCCGATTCCACATGGGAACCGGTTTAAATGTCCTTCGAGTTCAGGAATTCACCAAAATAAAAAAAGGCTCCATAAGAGCCTTTGAATTATTTATCTACAGAAGGAATAAGAAATTGTTATTAATTTCTTTTTAGGAAAGATTTTTACTCAGTTTTGCAAAACAGAAACCTAAGCTGCAAAAATAAATCTACTGAGGGGCTTCTGCCCCTGATACCTTTTCTTGGTTTTTGCTTGCCTTACGCAGACCAAGTCCCAATGCTGCAACCGCTAAAATTCCTAAACCACCATCAATGGGTACAGAGGCGGCTGGAGGTGGGGGTGGAGGTGGGACAGGGGTTGGCGCTTGGGCCAGTGTCAAATCTGCGCTGAGTAATATAAGAGAGAGACAGATAAAATGACGTAAAGTCTTCATGAGTATTTCTTTATAACTTTGATTCAGATAGGCAGGGTATAGGTGGATTTAAAACAATGTTATTTATTTAGTAAGAATTTGCGAATGAGCTGCTGACGGTTTGTGGTAATTCTTGCAAAGTAAACACCTTGATTATAGTTTAAATCCAAAGGCTGATAGACTGTATTTTCTTCCAGTCGACGCGTGTAAACGACTTTGCCGGTGATATCCACGATTTCTATCTGTATAACTTTTTCGTTTTCCTCCAAACCGCCAATATTGAGTCGCTGGTTGGTGATGTAAATGTAAAGTGAACTGATTGAAGGGGTATTGACCGATGTAATTTGACCATTGAATTGGACTTCGAATCGGTTTCGAATTGAGCCAGTTTGGCTAACTGAGAAATTGTAAGGCGCAGAATTCAAATTATGCTGGATGCCGGTTGCAAAGTCTTTTATGGAAATTACAGTACCAACTGGGAATCCTTCCGATTGTGCAAGCGCAAATTGATAAGTTCCATGAATAGCAGCATCCATACCAATAGCCACCCTCTCAAAGGTAGAAGTACGCTCGGATAAGGCTTGAATACCCATGTCGCTGCTATTAAGCATGGAGTATAGGGAGATGCGATCATTGCCTTTTTTCTTTTCAGCGTCGAATTGCGGATCAAAAGCATGGGTTGTTGCTGGACTGAATGCAATTAAAGTCTGGTTGAAAGAATTATTCGGCCCAGTTAAATCAATCCATGCTTTCTCCATGGCCTGTGTGCGGAAGACGGTGGCATTGCTGTTTGTTCTCTGTCCATTGTTGAAGGTGACGGTATTGAGGGCAAAGTTTGCGGTTGGAATTTTAATGAAAATCCCTTGACCTGCTGAAATCTGACCATTGGGGATTGCACCACCTTGAGATCCGGCTATCCCGCCGGTTAGGTTCCATGATGCATAATCACCGTTGAGCGTTCCAAATGGAAATGTTGAGGCAACACGTTGCGACCAAAACCACAGGGCCTGATATAGCCCGGGGTTATCCGCAAGGAAGGTAGTAGCAGAAATGCTGGAGGGATACGGGTTACCAACAAGATTCCATCCACTACGACCTGGAGTGGTATCGCCACTGACTGTAGCTGTTACGACTCCGTTATTGAAGCGATTGGATCCGCTTGCAGAATAAACAACACGACCAGCCGTAGTACCAGTTGATGAATAACCAATGCCTGGGGCCATAACGGAATTTAGTGCAGGCCTTACCCAGCCGGTTGAAGCGTTGTATGTGTAGTGGTTTCGCGTATCGGTTGCACCTAATCCTGAGATTGTAAAACCACTAACAGGTGAACTATGATAATTGTAAATAGTATCGTTAGTATTTCCTGTCCACTTGGTAAAGTTTGATGAGCCGTTACCGGTTAAGGAGCTTCCAGTTCCTTGTACAAAGTGATTTTCGTTGATGGAGGTTGAAGTCGAGAGAGGATTGAGAATATTAATTCCACCATTATTTATGAGGCTATCACTTACGGTAATGGAATACGATGTTCCCGAATGGGTTGCAGAGCCAATGTTTACCGTTGCGCCAGCCAAAACTTCCATTTTCTCCACCGAAGCATTCGCGTTAACATTCACAGTTCCTGAGCTAATACGTACATTTTGGTTCGGAGAGGGTACTCCAAGAGTCCAATTTCCAGCGGTAGTCCAATCTCCATTCCCACTCCAAATGTTGTATTCAGGGATAGTTACGGTGATAGAATTGGTTGCAATCGAGATACAACCGTTGGCGTTTGTATAAGTGTAGCTTAAGGTAATAGTTCCAACTCCAGCATTGGAAGGATTAAATTCATAGTTGCTTCCATTCAAGCTAACACCGGTACCTGAGTACACACCGCCTATAGGAGTAGCCGTACCATTTAAGGTAACCACAGGATCAATAATACTAACTGACCCCAATGCATTCCATGTAATGGCCGTTTTGGCATTGACGTTAATGGTCCTTGTGGCTGTAGAAGTGCACCCTGAGCTGTTGGTGAATGTATAGACAACTGTAAAAGTGCCGGGCGTACTTGGATTAAAATTGGTGGTAGGGTTATTATTCACGGTGTAGGTTCCACCTGATGGTGAACCACCCGATAATGCAAAGGAGGGATCGCCTTCACATTGGTCAGAGAAAGACCCCAGGGAAACGGTAGGATTTCCGGCAACGGTAATAACACGGGTGTCGGTGAAATTGCTACCTAATTGGGCGTAGGTGTAAGTAATGGTGAAAGCACCTACTGAACTAGGATTGAATGTATTCCCGCTAACACCGGTCCCTGACCAAGTACCACCGCCTGGGCTCCCATTTAAACTTAAGGTACCTGAGTTATGACAAAGAGTGGTATCGTTACCTGCGTTGACAGATGGTAATGCAAGAACAACGATGGTTTTGGTGGCTGTGGATTGGCAGCCGCTAATATTGGTACCTATGACGGAATAGGTAGTTGTTAGAGCTGGTGTAGCAATAACGGTTTGGGCGTTTGAGGCACTTAAGGAACTACCTGGTGACCAAGAATAGGTTCCAAGAGGTAGATTAGTTGCGGTTAAGCTCACAGAGCCCCCCAAATTAACGGAATCCCTTGAGGAGGTAATCGAAACTATGGTTGTTTGGTTAACGGTCAGGCTTCGAGTTGCTGAATTCGAGCAACCGTTAGCATCGGTGTAGGAATAGACGATAGTATAATTTCCAGAGATGGTTGGATTGAAAGACGTGGCCGAGTTTCCGTCAACCGTATAGGTTCCACCTGATGGTGATCCACCACTTAAAGCAATCACTGGTGATCCGGTGCAAATTGTACTGAAAGCAGAAAGAGTCACGGTAGGTCTTGCGTTGACAGTAGCAACGACGATGTCGCTATAGCTAACTCCCAATTGGGTCACGGTGTAGGTTAAATTATAAGTTCCAGCAAAAGCAGGTGGGGTGAATGTTGAGCCACTCATACCTATTCCTGACCATGTTCCTCCTGCAGGATTGCCAGTAAGGGTGATAGGTGAGCTGGATGCACAAACTGTAAAATCGGAACCTGCAGAAACGCTTGGAGCTGGTTGAACCGTAATTGTAATGGAGTCTGATGATGAACAACCCGTGATGTTGTTGGTCACTGTGCAAACGTAAGTTGTGGTAGAGGTGGGACTAACTACTGGATTAGGCGTGGTACTCCCTACCATGTTGGTTGACGGAGACCAAGAGTAGGACACATTGCTGAGGTTGGTTGCCTGAAGTTGGGTATTCCCTCCGGAAGAAATGGTTGTAGCCCCTGTACTTAAGGTGAAGGAAGGGAGAGGATTGACCACGATGCTTGCAGATCCGTTCATGGTGTTTGAGCAATTTGTTGCACTCAAAGCCGAAACGGTGTAGCTACCGGCAGAAGACAAACTACTGAAGCTCAGCGCAGCTCCATTACCAACCAGTGAGCTTACTGGGGTTCCTCCAAGCGATAGGGTGTACGTAGTTCCAGATTGCGAACCAGAAAGGGAGATACTTCTTGTGGTCGCAGAGCCGTCGCATCGTTCTCCACCACCAGATACATTATAAATAGTTGGAAGCGGGTTAATGTTTGCTGTGTCAGAGGTCACCGAATTCACATTGGCTGCGACGCATTCGGACGAAGAGGTAACAGCACATCCCACCACATCATTGTTGGCAAGTGTCGTAGATGTGAAGGTGGAGTTAGAACCAGCAGATTGACCATTAACTGTCCAATTGTAAATAGGATTGGATACTGCAGGGGTTGTATTCACCGAGTAGGTGATGGATGTTCCGGAACAAACAGCGCCCGCTGCAGATGAGCTTACCATTACTTGTACAAAGTTGTTTGGGTTCACGAATAGCCTCGCAAGACCACTGAGGGATAAGGCCGATCCGTCCGAAACCACACATTGTAAGTATTTACGGTCATCAGCGATGGTGACATTCCCTCTATTGTAGCTGGCCGAGGTTGCTCCTACAATATTGGAGAACCCATTTCCCGTGCTATCGTTACTTATTTGCCACTGGTATGCAGATGCGTTGATTGCGGTAACACCGAATTGGGCTGCTACCAACTCACAGACAGAAGCGTCCTGGCATTGGGTTGTAAAATTAACGGTTGAAGCTGCGTTAAAAACACGACCGTTTTCCATAATTGGTTTAGTAGCGACACTTCCAATGGAGAATTCGGTCCTTTCGGTATTCCAAATTAACGCAGAGGGGGTTCCATTGAAGTTAAATCGAATATTAATGAGGGTTGCGGAAGAGGCTGCCAGAGACACGAAATCGAAATAGGCAATCCTGATCGTATTATTGGAATCAACCACAGAAACTTGGGTTCCACCTACCAGTGTCCCAACTGTATCAATCCCCGCATAGGTTAATCCACTTGAATTATAATGAAAAAATGCGGTAAAGGCACCACAATTGCTGATATTTTGGATTTGGACTGGGACTGTAACAATCCCACCAGATGCCGCAGATATTGGGTTCAAGGTGACCCTTAGCTGGGCAAATCCCAAGGAAATTACCGAAAAAGTCAAAATAATCGCTACAATTAGACTTTTTTTCATATAAAACGGTTGTAACCTCCAAAGGTAATTAAGATAGCTGAAATTTTGATATAATAACCTTAAAACTTAATAATTAGGGGTAGGGATAAAGGGGTTTTGCAGGCTTGCCCCTCGGTTGGAATCACTTGCAAGATGTATTTTCCAGCGGACAGCATGTTCACCATTTCAGACAAATCCAAGATACCTTGGCCCGAATTGAGGGATTTAGTGAAGGTTGCGACTTGACGACCCAAGCCGTCTTTGAGGGTTAAAGCGATGTTCCCTGATAAGGAGGCAGGTAGGCCCAAGTATACAGCACTTCCCGGAGATATAGGATTTGGGAACAATGAAAATTCGGTGTTGCCTTGAGAGGCTTTCAGTTCAAGTTTGGGAATTGAAAGCTTGGCGGCTATCTCCTCTCCCGCCAAATTCGCGATTTCGGAACGGGCCAGGAAAGACAATTGTGAAGGAGAATTCAATAAATAGGTATTGTTTGATGCCTTGAGGGAAAGAACTAACATAGGATCCAAAGGTTTGAAATCCACAGGTAGGCCATGAATAGAATACCATCCAACCATCGCCCTCCTGTCCTTTTGGCTAACATATATAGGCTCATCAATTCCAGGAATTCGTGCGTTAGTAACTTCAAACCCCTGCGGTAGCTCCATTTCAAATTGGAATGAGTTTGCCTTAAGATTTTCCAAAGGGGTCACTGGGAATAATAATTCTTTGTAAGGCTCGAAGTATTGGATACCATGGGACTCAATGTTTAGCAGGTGTTCCCTCCTTAGAACAGGAGTATACGAAGCATTTACATCGCCAAAAGAAATTGTTCGGATATTTCTCACAAGACTTTGATTGTTGATTACAATGTTGATGGTATCATGATACCAATTTCCCGGGCCACCATTATCAAAGGAGCCACTGATTGAAAGATCTGCAGCCCTTCGAGCAGTTTGTTGAGCGTCATTACTCAAAATGAAGATTCCAAATGAGGGATTGTTCGCGACAGGAGTCACGTCAGCAGCTTTGAGTCTTAATCCGTTAAGACTTCCTAATCCTAGAGCATAGGTATTGATGAGGGAAGCATCAGCGGTTGTTATTCCCCCATATGCTTTGTTGGTCAGGGTGGTTAGACGATATGTTCCATTTTGGAGACCTGCGAAGAAGTATGAACCTGAAGGAGATAAGGCTACCGAGTCTTTTGCACCGTTAGAATGTATTAAAAATGCCCAGCCGTCATTTACCGGACTTTCGGAGATGTTATCATATTGGAGTCTACCTGACAATAGAAAACCAGAAAGTGAAGGATCAACTGTTATTGCGATGGTATCTGATCCGGAACATCCGTTGGTGTTGCTAATGGTGAGAACCCACCTAGTTGTGGTGGCTACATTGACCGAATTGGCCGTAAAGGTTGGATTAGGAATCGATGTGAGGTTGAGACTACCATTGGGGTTAGCACCTATGGATGACCATGAAAGAGTTCTGCCCGGTTGAACATATTGCAGAGCTGGTATTAATTGAATGATTGAGCCAGGAGCGAGAGAAAAGTCCGATCCAAGATGAATTTCAGGTGTTGGAGAAATAACTACCGAAGTAGTTGTCGACAACACGCATCCTTCAGGCGTGGTAATGGTTAAGGTATAGGTCGTAGTGCTGGACGGATTGGCTATAGGATTTGCAATTCCAGGATTGCTAAGTCCTGTGGATGGGGTCCAGTTATATTGTAAAGCGCCTGCAAACGGGTATTGCGCAAGGCTACCAGAAAGCTGAATACTTCCACCTCTGCAAATGTTGTAATTGTTCCCTGCAAAAGCAGTAGGAACATAAACTATTACGGTGTCAGCATAGGAGCAACCCTCAGGATTTGTTGCCGCAACAATGTAAGATGTCGTCGTGTTTGGCGATACGGTGTTTGTGGAGGCATTGACCCCATTGGACCACTGGAAGCTTGCTCCTTGAATGCTTGCGGATGCGTTGAGGGTCACAGGTGTTCCACAAAAGACTCTGTCCGATCCTGCATTGACATTGAAAGGTGGAATTACAACTATGGTAATTTGTAAACTGTTGGAACATCCGTTAGCATCAGTTCCAATAACCGTATAAGTTGTTGTGGAGGAGGGGCTTAGTATGGGGTTTGAAGCATTTGGATTGCTAACCCCAATAATGGGTGACCATGTGTAATTAGACCCACCCGACATGGTTATTTGAGTAGAACCCCCTTGGCATATGGAAGGCGTACCATTGTAGCTTATCACGGGTAATGGGTTAACG
>Ga0194121_10010758_pt1 | contig 11041 bp, 7 predicted proteins | sample TA2MahCa50mmetaG_FD_148609 | JGI IMG/M metagenome (GOLD analysis project Ga0194121, IMG submission 148609) | Freshwater microbial communities from Lake Tanganyika, Tanzania - TA2015020 Mahale Deep Cast 50m | ecosystem: Environmental > Aquatic > Freshwater > Lake | place: Tanzania: Lake...
GGCTGCAGGTTGAAGTTCGGCTTGAACCCGGTCACGTACTGCGCGTACAGGTCCACTGCCTGCGTGGGCTGGTACACCAGGCCTGCGCGCGAGGTCGGTTTCTGGGAGTTGCGCCGGACCGCCGCGACCTCCGTCTCCACGCCATTGGCGACCGGGTTGTTGTGCGTGTAGCGCCGCAGGTCGTCGAACCGCGCGCCCAGCACCGCTTTCACCTGCGGCAGCACGGTGATGTGATCCTGGATGTAGAACCCGTTCGTGTAATTGGCGAAGTAGTCGTAGCGCGTCTCGGCGAAGTTGAACCGGGAGTCCTGGTGCGTTTCGACCGGGCTGTACAGGTCGATGGCCGTCGTCGGCAGCGAGGCTCCGGTCGCGCGGGTGGTGCGGCTGTTGTACGTCTGGTGATCCCATCCGAGCAGCAGGTCGTGGTTGACGCCAAGGCGCACCGGGCCGGAGAACTCCACCTGGTTCACGAACGGACGCCGCTTGTGCTTGAAGTAGAGGAACTCGCGGTTCACCGTGCGCGGATACGTGACGCGCAGCGTCTCCGCCACCCAGTACTCGTCGTCGAACAGCCGGTAGGCGCTGATGTTGCGGATGCCCATGCCGTTGCTGAACGTGTGGCCGTAGGAGGCGCGGATGTTGTGGTCGTGCGAGAGCGCGAAGTCGCCAGGCGTGTTGAAGCGGCGGTCGCGCGGCACGTCGGCAATGAACGTGGAGCCGTCAGGACGGGTGACGAGCGGGAGGCCGCTGTCGCCGCTCACGTCGTTCCGGTGCAGGCTGTAGCGCACGTCGAGGCGATCGGCACGGCCGAGGCGCATCTGCAGCGAGGGCGTCACGTTGGCGCGCTTCCACGGGTCGTGGCGGAAGTTGTCGGCGGACTCGACGCCGGCGTCCACGCGATACAGCAGGCGATCCATGCCCAGGCGGCCGGTGGCGCCGAAGCTGCCGCGATACGTGTTCCAGCTCCCCGCACTCGTCGAAAAGTCGTACGACGGCTGGGCCGACGGCTGCTTCAGCACGATGTTCATCGTCGCGCCCAGCGAGTCGCTGCCGTAGAGCACGGATGCCGGTCCCTTCAGGACCTCGACGCGCTCGACGTTGGAGAGCTGCGACCGCACGCGGTTGCCCTCGTTCCGGATGCCGTCGACCATCTGGACGACGTCGGAGAAGCCGCGGAACTGGTAGTGCTCGTAGACGCCGTACTGCTGGTAGGCGTTGACGTTGTTGACGAACTGCAGCGCCGTGACGAGGTCGTTGATGCCCTGCGACTTGATCTGCTCGGCGGTCACGACGTTCAGCGTGATGGGCTGATCGCGCAGCGGCAGCCTCGTGCGCCCGATCGACGGGTTCGTCGCGATGCCGACGACCGTGACTTCCTCGGTCAGGCCCGCGACGCGGAGGCCCGCGTCCACGACGCGGCCGGTGGCCGTGACCTCGATCTCCTCGGAGAACATGCCGAAGCCCGGCGCCATCACCATCAGCAGGTAACGGCCGGGCCGCACGTCGAAGCGGTACTGGCCGTCGCCCGTCGTCTTCGTCATGTCCTGGACGCCGGACGAGACCTCCACGAGCGTGACCTCGGCGCCCATGACGACGGCGCGATCCGGGTCCGTGACGCGGCCGGTGACGGTCGCAGTCTGAGCGAACGCGGCGGACGCGCACACCAGTGCCAGGAGCGTTGCGATTGCAGTCTTCATGGGAGGACAAACTTACGGGAGGGCCGGAAGTCCGACAACTTAAGTCTTCCTGACATGTGTCTGACTTCCTCGTCAGAGTAGGGCGGGTTCCGGTCGCTATCGTCCCGGACCCGCCGAATCGCGGGATCAGCCCAATTCCTTGCGTACCTGACGCGTCCCCTCCACCATCGCGCACAACTTTTCGAAAGCGACGTCACGCGGCAGGTGGACGCAGCCACAGTCCGGTGTGATCACCAGGCGGTCGGCGGGCAGCACCTTCAGGGCGCGGCGGATGCGGTCCGCGACCAGCGTGGCGGACTCGACCTCGGTGGTTTTCACGTCCACGACGCCGAGGCCGACGGCAAAGGGCACCTTGAACTCGTTGAACAGCTGCAGATCCTCGTCGCCGCGGCGCGCGAACTCGAGCGAGATCAGGTGCACCTTCGCGTCGAGGATCGTCGGGAAAAGATACCGGTAGGTCCCCTCCCACGACGGCTTGCCGTAGCGGTTGCCGTAGCAGACGTGCAGCACCAGCTTCGCGTCCACGCCCTCGACCATCGTGTTGACGGCGCGGATGGCCCACGGCAGGTCCTCGGGAAACCCGGAGTAGTAGGGCTCGTCGATCTGCAGGTACGTGGCGCCGAGGCGCGCCAGCTCCTTCAGCTCGAGGTTCATCACGCGCGCGAGATCGAGCGCGAACGCCTCTTCCGACGGGTAATGCAGGTTCTGGATCCGCTTCACGAGCGTGTGGGGCCCGGAGATCGCGACCTTGATCGGATGGTCCGTATAGCGGCGCAGGAACTTGACCTCGCCGGCCAGCCCGAGCGAGCCACTCGCCAGCTTCGAGCGCACGGTGCTCTCGTAGTAGTCGTAGTAGAACCGCTTCGAGCTGTGGTCGATCTGCACGCCGGGAATGCGCTCGGCGAAGTAGTCGATCATGTTGTCGCGCTGCAGCTCGCCGTCGGTGACGATGTCGATGCCGGCGGTTTCCTGGTCCTTGATGGCCGCCTTGCGCGCGCTGTCGTACATCTCGTCGAGGTCGTGGCGGCTGACGCGGCGCTGCAGGAAGTCGTTCTTCGCGTGCTCGAGCCACGACGGCATCGAGTAGCTGCCGATGACGGTGGTCGGAAGTATCGGAAGAGTCATGTCAATTTGCGATTTGTGATTTGTGATTTGTGATTCTCAATCCCGAGGCGTTGTATACAGAACGCTCGTCCGTGACCCCGCCCGGTAGCGGAATGGCGCGAAGTGGACGTCGAAGCCCGCGCGCGAGGCCACGGCCCGCAGCAGCGCGCCGTTGACGGACGAGACGATCGAGCCGTCCACCTTGCCGGGGCCGCTGAACTCCTGGCGGTAGGCGTCCATGGCGGTGACGAACACGTCCTGCACCTGCAGGAAGCCGCGCGGATGCAGCAGCGGAACCGTGTTGGCGAAGCTCTCGGCGGCGCCGCGCGAGAGCTGGAAGCGCGCGTCCGCGGGCGCGCCGGCCAGCAGATCTTCGAGGTACGAGCGGCTCAAGCCTGACGGCAGGTGGTCGCTCTCGGCCGGGTCCACCGCGCGCAGCCGCTCCTCCAGCCGCAGCGCATGCCAGAGACAGCGCCAGAACGCTACGCCTTTGGCGCGGTCCTGGTGCACGGCTTCCGGCCCGCCCTCGAGCAGCCGCTTCATCGTGTCGGTCAACTGCTCCGCGTCCCGGGCGTGCTCGGTCGTGAGCCGCTGCACGGCGGCGGCATCGAGGTACGGGCGGACCTCGACGAGGTACAGCCCCTCGCCGCGCCGCACCATCTCGTCGAACGGCAGGTTGTCGTAGACGTTCGTCAGGTGGATATAGAGGATCTTGAAGCGCAGGAACGACAGCGTCTTGAACGGGTTGAGCGCGTCGAGCGACAGCACGGCGACAATCGGCGCGTGGCGGTGGACGGCGGCGAGCGCCGCCTCGAGCGTCGCCGGCGAGTAGTCGCCGAGCAGGAAGCGCAGGCCACGCGGCCGCCCGCTCGCCGGTGCCGACCCCGATCTCCAGCGCGAAGATCTCGGCCGGCAACTGCCCGCGCGCGTCGAGGTCGCGCAGCAGCGTCCAGAAGTCCGCCACGTTGTCCTCGATCGACTGCGGGTTGTTGGCGTCGGAGGTCTCGCCGGGCACGGCCTCGGACCCGCGGCCCGACGCCGACTGCCACTCGTTCAACCGCTGCCAGAACAGCCGGTTGAACTGCCAGATGACGCTCTCGCGCAGCGGTTTGAATTCTTGATCCAGACGTACGTAGGCCGGGTCCTGGTTTGTGGACCCGGCTCGCAGCGAGCGCAGCGCCTCGGTGACCTGCGCCTCGAACCGCGCCTGGTCCACCTGCGCGAGGTCGATGGCGATTTCCCCGTGCGCGAGCGGATGGCCCTGCGCATCGATCGCGCGGCGGGCGATCACGGGATCCCGGAAGTTCGACCGGTACGGCAGCCAGTCGAGATCGACGTGCAGCCCCGCCGCCGCCTGCGGATCGAGGCCGACATGATCTATGACGCCCGGTAATGTGCCCATGACATAACTGGTCACATCGGCGGCGGTTCGATGATTGACGTGGAATATCACGTAGAATCGCTCGCGAAGACGCTGGATTGTACTAATTCCCGAGGAGCCGATGGCGACACCCGGACGATTCCTGACCACGCACGTTGGCAGCCTGCCGCGGCCGCAGGACCTCATGGAGATTATGTGGGCGCGCGAGGACGGCATCCCGATTGACAAGGCCGCGGTGGACGAGCGCATTCACCAGGCGGTCACGGACATGGTCGCCAGGCAACTGTCGGCCGGCGTGGACGTCGTCAACGACGGCGAGATGCCGAAGCCGAGCTACGCGACCTACGTGAAGGATCGGCTGAACGGGTTCGGCGGCACCGGCAACACGTTCGTGTTTGCCGACATCGAGGACTTTCCGCAGACCAAGGCGCGCGTGTTTGCCGACCCCGGCCGCAAGCACCGCAAGACGCCGGCCTGCAACGCGCCGATCACGGTCAAGGACATGGAGGCGCCGCGGCGCGACGCGCAGCGCCTGATGGATGCCGTCAAGGCGGCCGGCGGCACCCGCGCCTTCATGACCGCGGCCTCGCCGGGCGTCACCGCGTTCTTCTTCCGCGACGACTACTACGGCAGCCACGAGCAATACGTCTTCGCCATCGCCGACGCGATGCGGCACGAGTACGAGGCCGTCGCCGCCTCAGGCGCCATGCTGCAGATCGACTGCCCGGACCTCGCCATGGGACGCCACACGCAGTTCAAGGACCTCGACGTGAAGGGCTTCCGCGCGATGATGGAGCTGAACATCGAGGCGATGAACCGCGCGCTGGTGAACATCCCCGCCGACAAGGTGCGCATGCACCTGTGCTGGGGCAACTATCCCGGCCCGCATCATCTCGACATCCCCTTCCAGGAGATCGTGGACGTCGTGTGGAAGGCCAAGCCGCACGCCATCCAGTTCGAGGCCGCCAACCCGCGCCACGCCCACGAGTGGGCGATGTTCGAGAGCGTCAAGGTGCCGGAGGGCAAGGTGCTCATCCCGGGCGTCATCGAATGCCAGTCCAACTACATCGAGCATCCCGAGCTCGTCGCGCAGCGCATCGGCCGCTACGCGAACCTCGTCGGGAGAGACAACGTCATGGGCGGCGTGGACTGCGGGTTCAGCATCCACGTGGGGTCCGGTGGCGTGGACCCCGACGTGGTCTGGGCGAAGATGCGATCGCTGGCTCAGGGCGCAGCGATCGCGTCGAAGAAGTTTTTCTAGAGCGGTTTCTGAAACGTCGTAGAAGAAGTCGAAACCGCGCTAGACCTTCACGGCCGGGCGGTACTGGGTGCGTGCGGCCTCGGAGAACGGCGCCGGCTGCACGGTGGCGCGAATCTCCGCCTGCACGTGGCGCTCGACGGTGGGCTTGCTCGTCCCGCCGCCTTCCTCGCCCCAGGTGATCGTCAGTTCGGTCCCCGGCTCGGCGTGCGCGACGTCGATCGAGCCGAGCGAGACGACCGTCTTGTAGTTGTAGGTGTAGCCCGTGTAGGTCGAGAAGCCGGCCCACTGGCCGCGGCTGGTGACCTTGTCGAACGGCAGCGTCGCATAGTTGGCGAGCGGGAGCTGAATGTGCTTCGCGTTCTGCCCCTCGCGGAACATCGACGCCAGAACCTTCGCGGTGTCGTCGCCGTTCCACACCAGCGTGACCTTCTTGCGGCGCGGGTTGCTGGCAATCTTCTCGAGCGCCGCGCGTCCCACGAAGTCGTGGTCGAACTTCACCATGTGGCCGTAACCGAGGTCTGACGGCGTCAGGTAGTAGTCCTCGATCGGGCCGACGTAGCTGCCGCCGAGCGACGCCATCGCCTCGTAGCTCTTGTCGCTGAGCCACTGGCGGTACTCCTTCAGGTCCGGGCTCGTGTAGACGGCCGGCAGCGGCGACGGGATCCAGCCCGACTCCAGGCACGTGGTCGGATACGCCATCGATCCGACCTGGCGCAGGCCGAACTCCTTGCCGGCCTCGATGATGGCGCCGCGGACGTCCTCACCCTGCTCGAGCGGACCGAAGAGCTCCCATCCGGGCTGTCCGACCATCCCGTGGCGCAGCGCGCGCACGTCGCGGTTGGCGATGCGGAACTCGCCGAGCTTGAAGAAGCCGATCTCCGGCGGCGCGCTGCCGAGCAGCTTCGTCATCAGCTTCACCGCGTTGGGGCCCTGCAGCTCGAACCGGTAGACCTTGCGCTTGCCCTCGTTGGCGAACGTGCGCTCGTCGCGCTCGATCGTGATGTCGTACTTGCCCTTCTCCGCGTTGAACTGCACCCAGTTGTGCGCCGGCGGGCGGCCGACGAGGTTGAGGCGGTTCTCGGAGAGGAAGAAGAGAATCGCGTCGCCGATGACGTAGCCCTGGTGGTTGACGGCGAGGAACTGCTTCGCCTGCCCGGGCCTGAACGTCTTGAAGCTGTTGACCCCCAAGTCCGAGAACAGACGCACCGCGTCGGGCCCCTCGACATACAGGTCCGTCATGTGGTGCGACTGGTCCATCAGCGCGCACGTCGTCTGCCACGCCCGCTGCTCGTCCCGCCAGTTGGTGAACTCGGGCTTCACCACCGGGAACGCGTACGGGCCGATCTGGGAATTGCGCAGCATGTCCACCGGGCTGCTCGCTGCCTTGAGCACGTCTTCGAGACTTCTCTGGGCCATAAACGCTGACTGACTCCTATGCCTGAAATATCACTTCGGGCGAAACCCGAATCCTATCACGTCAGCCCGATCGTGTTCCCCTGCTCGTCGATGTCCATATTCACATAGTGCGGCGCCTTGCCGAACCCGGGCATCCGCTGCATGTCGCCGCACAGCGCAACGACGAACCCGGCGCCCGCGCTCGGCACGAGGCTGCGCACGGGCAGGACGAAACCCGTGGGCCGGTTCCGGAGATGCGGGTCGTGCGAGAGCGACATCTGCGTCTTGGCCATGCAGACCGGCGCGGTGCCGAACCCGAGACGCTCGATGCGCTCCAGGTCCTTCAGCGCCTGCATCTGCAGGTCGATCCCGCCGGCGCCGTAAATCTTCGTGGCGATCGCTTCGATCTGCTCGACGACGGGCGTGCCCTCGGGCGTGAGATGGTGGAACGTGTTCGGCTTCTCGCACGCGGCGACGACGGCCTTCGCCAGGTCCTCGGCCCCCTCCCCGCCGCGCTCGAAGCCTTCATGCGCCACCACCGTCTCCGCTCCCGCCGCCAGCGCCATCTCCTCGAGCAGCGCGACCTCGCGCGCGCTGTCGGCCGGGAACCGGTTCACCGTGACCACGCACGGCAGCCCGTAGGAGCGGACGATCTGGATGTGCGCCGCCAGGTTGTCGGACCCGCGGCGGATGGCGTCCATGTCCTCGGCGCCGAGCTTCTCGAACGCGACGCCGCCGTGCGACTTCGTCGCCCGCACCGTCGTGACGAGCACCGCGGCGCTCGGCGTCAGCTTCGCCGTGCGGCAGACGATGTCGCAGAACTTCTGGAAGCCGAGGTCGCTCGCAAAGCCCGCCTCGGTGACGACGTAGTCCGCCAGCTTCAGCGCCACGCGGTCGGCGACGATCGAGTTCGCCGCGTGCGCGATGTTCCCGAACGGGCCCGCGTGCACCAGCGCCGGCTGCCCCTCCATCGTCTGCACGATGTTCGGGTTGATCGACGGCTTGAGCAGCACGGTCATCGCGCCGGCCACCTGCAGGTCCTCGGCGGTCACCGGCAGGCCGTCGTAGGTTGACGCCACGATGATGCGGCCGAGGCGCCTGCGCAGGTCGTGGAGATCGCTGGCCAGCGCGAGCGACGCCATCACCTCTGAGGCGGCGACGATGACGAACTCCGTTTCGCGCGGGACGCCGTGCGCGCGGCCGCCAAGACCGGTGACGCTGTAGCGGAGCTGCCGGTCGTTCATGTCCACGGTGCGCGGCCAGGTCACGGTCGCAGGGTCGATGCGGAGCCTGTTGCCGTGGTAGATGGACGCGTCGAGCGCCGCGGCCAGCAGGTTGTGCGCGGCCGCCACCGTGTGGAAGTCGCCGTTGAAGTGGAGGTTGATGTCCTCCATGGGCACGACCTGCGAGCGCCCGCCGCCGGTGCCGCCGCCCTTCACGCCGAAGACCGGGCCGACCGACGGTTCGCGCAGGCACAGCATCACCTTGCGGCCGATGCGCCCCAGCCCCTGCGTCAGTGCGATGCTCGTCGTCGTCTTGCCCTCGCCCGCCCTGGTCGGCGTGATCGCGGTGACGATCACGAGCTTGCCGTCGGGCTGCGATTCGAGGCGCTTGAGCACCTCGAGGCGGACCTTGCCGCGCATGGTGCCGAAGATCTCGAGCTCCTGCGGCCAGATGCCCGCGCGGGCGGCGACGTCGGTGATGGTGCGGAACTGCTGCCGGGGTTCGGACACGACGCTGGTCATGCAGGGGCTCTCTCTGTCTTTGGTACGAATGGCTTGCGTTCAGGCTTGCGAAGATGACGGCCCGGATCCTCCGGCGCCGTCGATGCATCGAGCGGCTTCGGATGGCCCGGGCGGCTGTCGCGGTCGAGAAAGAAATTGATCCAGGAGCTCGTGCCCACCAGATGCCGGTCGGGTGCGGGAATGAAGCGCTTCAGCTCGGGCACGCGCGCGGCGGCCTCGGCGCGCTGATACACGCCCACCCAGATGCACTCCTGCTCCACCACCTCGCAGCGGCCGTGGAGCGTGCCGCCGCAGGGGCCGTTGCGCATCTGCTTCGGGCACGTCTGCGGACAGACGTACTCCATGCTGCCGAGCACGCAGTTGCCGCACTCCTCGCAGCCGAACACCGCCCGCTTGCCCCAGTACTCGAGGCGCTCGAAGGCGTTGCGAAGCGGTGGCGTGCCGTCGATCCACGAGAACAGCGACCGCATGGCGCGGCGGCCCGCCGTGTCAGCGGGGTTCTTCGACCACGGCATCGGCATCGTCTTGCCGGCCGCGTCGAGGACCACGGGGAGGAACGTACGCGTGGCTTTCCGGGCAGGAGCGGAGTCCAGATAGAAGCCGTCCGGATCGCCGTACTGGACCTGCGCCGCGCACTCCTCCCATTGCGGCTCGAGCTCGCGCGCGCGGTTGATGATCCAGCGGATGTCGTCGGCCTGGTGGGTGCCGCCGATGTAGGCGCCCGCGTAGCCGAGGCCCTTGAGCACGGCCACCGTGTTGGCCGCGCGCTCGAGACGCGCGCCCTTTCCCTTGTCGGGGGCGGTGGACTCCTTCTGAATATCAGACACGAGCTTCGGCGGCGCCCAGCATCCGGGCGGGCTGCCCGTGGCCATGCGCTCGGCGGCGCGCTGGGCCAGGACGTAGACGTTGCCCATCAGCGGAATATCGAGGCCGCGCTCGTCCAGGTAGCGCTTCAGCTCCGCGAACTTGCGCGAGTCCCAGCCGACCTGCGTGATCGCCATGTTGGCGCCGGCGGCGATCTTCTTTTCCAGCTTCAGATACTGATATAGCGCATCCTCGCGCGTGTACTTGAACGGCGAGATGGCGACGCTGACGTGAAACGGGATCTGCTCCTCGGCGCGCAGTGTCGCGATGAGGTCCACCAGCTGCACCGACTCGAGGTCGAAGACCGGCGTCGTGTTGCTGCCGGCCGGCCAGTCGCCGGTGATGGCGAAGACGTTCAGCATCCCGAGCGCGCGCATCAGGCGCAGCGTCTTCTGGATGCTGACGCGATCCTGGTTCACGCACGTGAGGTGGATGTTCGGCGTGAGCCCGCGCGCGCGTACCGCGGTGCCGACGCGCACCGGGTCCTGCCCGAACTTCCCGCCCGCGTAGCTGGTGACGCTGCCGGCGACGATCTCGGGAATGGTGGCGAGGTTCGAGGCGACCTCGAACACCTGCGCTTCGCGCTTCAGGCCCGAGGCGACCAGCTCCACCATGATGGAGAACGGCCGGGCGCGCAGCAGGTCTCCCAGCGAGGGCTGAACCGGTTGGGTCAAGCCTTAATTGTACCCATCTCGTTGGATATACTTCGCGTCATGAAGACACGCTATACGTTGGCGTGCTGTGTTGCGCTCGGCGGCATCGCCGCGGCGCAGCAGCCGCGGGCCTTCCCGCAGCCGACGCCCGAGAAACAGGTGACGGTCTCCGCCATCGCTGGAGTCATTGCGGCTGGAGCGCAGTGGACACTCGTCTGGCAGGGCGCCGACAACGCCGACGGCCTCGTCGGCACGAGCGACGGCGGCATCCTGTTCGCCCAGGAGCAGCCGAGCACGGTCGGCAGGCTCGATGCGAACGACCGGTTCTCCATCGCCGAACGGAATACCCGCGGCACCGGAGCGCTCGGCATCGACCATCGGGGCCGCCTGATCGGCGCCGAGCGGACGTGCTCGGACCCGGGCGGAAAGCCTGACGAGTGCAAGGAGGATGCGAACCTGACCGCGCTCTCGCCCACGCGGCAGGTGATTGCCAGCAGGTTCGGCGGCAAGCCGTTCTGGCGCATGGGCGAAGTCCAGCTCGACTCCAGGGGCGGCGCCTATTTCAGCGACGAGAACGGCACGTACTTCGTCAACCCCTCGGGGACCGTCAGCCTCGTGGCGGACAAGTCCGTGCGCACCAACGGCATGATGCTCAGCCGCGACGAGAAGACGCTCTACCTCACCAACGGCAGGACGATCGTGGCCTTCGACGTCCAGGCCGACGGCACGACGGGAAACCAGCGGGACTTTGCCGCGCTGAAGGGCGGCAACGGCGACGGCATGTGCATCGACGGCGAGGGCCGGCTGTACGTCAGCGCCGGCGATGCCGGTTTCGAGGTGTTCAGTGCGCAGGGCGCGCACCTCGGCGTCATCCCGCTTCCGCGGTCCGCCTCGAGCTGCGCGTTTTCCGGGCCTGACAAGAAGGTGCTGTACGGGAAGGG
>Ga0194121_10010760_pt1 | contig 11040 bp, 10 predicted proteins | sample TA2MahCa50mmetaG_FD_148609 | JGI IMG/M metagenome (GOLD analysis project Ga0194121, IMG submission 148609) | Freshwater microbial communities from Lake Tanganyika, Tanzania - TA2015020 Mahale Deep Cast 50m | ecosystem: Environmental > Aquatic > Freshwater > Lake | place: Tanzania: Lake...
TCGATGCCGGATACCGGCGGCGTGCAGTCGCTCCAGGCCGCTGTCGGTCCCAGGGCCAGTGCCGCAGTCAGGACGAGACCGCGGATCCGAATGGCGTCCTCGCTCAGAACCATACATTGACGATGACGATCGCGACCAGGATCGCACCGCCGAGGCCGGCGAGGAACAGGTTCCAGGCACCGCCATGCCATCGGGTGCTCGGCTGGAAACGGACGGCCCGGCCGAGATCTAGGCTGGTCTGGAGCCGCCGGTTGAGCTCTTCGCGGGCGCGGGCGCCTTCCGCCGCCAGGGCCTGCGTCTCGTCCCTGCTCGGCTCGCTCACGGCGACTTGACGCCGGCGGCCTGGACCAGGCCCAGGATGCCGCCCGGATTGAGGCTGTCGACCATTGCCGTCGGGATCAGGATGGTGGCGCCGCGATCCTTGGTCGTCTCGTAGATGATGTTCATGGCGCGAAGCTGCAGAGCCGCTGGATTCTTGCCGTAGGTCTCGGCGGCTTCGAGAAACTTCTGCGCCACCTCCTTCTCGGCATCGCCGAGAATGAGGCGCGCGGCCTTCTCGCGCTCGGCTTGCGCCTGCATGCTCATCGCGTTCTGCAGGCCGGCCGGAATGGTCACGTCGCGGATCTCGACGGAGATCGCGGACACGCCCCATTCTGCGATCTTGCGCCCGATCTCCTCCTTGAGACGGTCGTCGAGCTTGCGGCGCTCGGACATCAGGGTTGTAAGGACCGAGGCGCCGATGACCTCGCGCAGTGTCGTCTGCGAGACGCGTGCGATCGCACCGGCATAGTCGGCGATCTCGAGGGCGGCCTTCTCGACGTCATGAACCTGCCAGAAGACGATGGCGTCGACGTTCACCGGCACCGTGTCCTTGGTCAGCGCCTGCTCGGCGAAGAAGTCGCTGGTGTGGATGCGCTGGTCGATACGCACGGTGATCTGGTCGATGAAGGGGATGATCCAGAAATAGCCCGGCCCGCGGATGCCCTTGAGCTGACCCAGGCGCAGCACGACGGCGCGCTCCCATTGATCGGCGATCATCAGTGAGCGCGGGATCAGGAGCCCGATGATGACAAGCACCGCCGTCACGACATAGGGCCACAGCTCGACCCGGCTGTAGCCGAGCCAGGCTGCGCCGGCGGCCAATGCCAGGGTGATGCCGGCGAGCACCGCTGCCGGCTGGTTGGCGTTCCTCGGAAACAGCGGCAAAGCCATGTCAGCCCCCCTTCTTGGTCATCTTCAGGATGCGTCGAGCGACATCGCCAGGATCGACACCATGGGTACGCGCGTCGGCGATAGCACGAAGTGCGCGCTCCTCGATCTGGTGGTCGCGGTCGTGTGGGTCGGTCTTGGGCGGCACGTCCGCTACATAGGTGCCTTTGGCGCGGAGGATCACGATCGCCCCGTGGCGTTCGAGGTCGCTGTAGGCGTGCCGGACGGTGTTGAGGTCGACCTTCAGGGCGACCGCGACCTGGCGCATGGTCGGCATCTGCTCGCCGGGCTTCAGTCGGCCCTCTCCGATGGCGCTCAGGAACTGGTCGCGGAGCTGCACATAGATCGGCACCCCGTTGGCTTCGAGGATCAGGCGGTCCAGCACCTTCTGTAAGTCTGTATGCATTTTATAAAACAGTAAGTCAGTTGGCCAGCCACTTCAAGCCCCTTCCAGCGGCCTCTACACTCCGGCCCATGAGCGCCTCGATCTTCGCCCCGGACTTCAAGGAGACGCCGTACTGGTGGGAGGCTGCCAATCCGGTCTCGGCCTCGCCGCCGGAAACACCGCGGGTTCCTGAGCGCACGGATGTCGCAATTGTCGGCGGCGGCTATACCGGGCTCTCATGCGCGCTCGAGCTCGCGCGCCGCAACATCGCCTGCGTCGTCTTCGACGCCGAGCCGATCGGCTTCGGCGCCTCCTCGCGCAATGCCGGGATGGTCTCGGGCGGGATCAATGTCGGCAAGGGCGTCGACCTGACCGGCACCTATGGCGCCGAGCGTGCCAAGGCGATGATCGACGAGGCCGGCCAGGCCTATGGCCATGTCGAGCAGATCCTCGAGCGCGAAGGCATCGACGCCAAGTACCAGCGCTTCGGCCGTTTCGTCGGCGCTCATAGCCGCCAACAGTTCGGCCTGCTCGAGCGCCGTGCCGCCTGGCTCGCCGAGACCTCAGGGCAATCCGTCGAGGTGATCCCCGAGCCGCGCCAGCGCGAGGAGATCGGCACAGACTTCTATCGCGGCGGCATCGTCGTCAACCGCGCCGGCGGGCTGCACCCGGCCCTGTTCGTGCGCGGCCTCGCCGAAGCGGCGGCACGCGCCGGAACGACGCTGATCGGCCATACGCGCGTCGAGGCGATCTCCGGTGCGCCGGGCCGATTCCTGCTGGCGACTCCCCGCGGCAACATCGAAGCGCGTGAGGTGATGATCGCCACCAACGGCTACACCGGCGCGGTCACGCCGTGGATTCGCCGCCGCCTGATTCCCGTGGCGAGCTTCATCGTCGCCACCGAGGAGCTGCCGGAGAAGGTGGTCGCCGAACTGATTCCGAAGAAGCGCGTGATCGCCGATACCAAGCGCATCCTCTACTACTTCCGGCTCTCGCCCGACGGGCGCCGGCTGCTTTTCGGCGGCCGCGCGCGCTTCACCCAGGTCGGCGCCAAGACCAGCGCGCCGATCCTGCACCGCTTCATGACCAACGTGTTCCCGCAGCTGGCGACAACCAAGCTGACTCATGCCTGGACCGGCAATGTCGCCTTCTCCTTCGACTTCATGCCGCATCTCGGCACGCACGAGGGCATGCACTACGCGGTCGCCTGCAACGGCTCGGGCGTGATCATGCAGACCTGGCTCGGCCATCAGGTCGCGCTCAAGATCGCCGGCGGCACCAACCGCGCGTCGGCCTTCGACGGACTCGGCTTCCCGACGCGCCCGCTCTACAGCGGACGACCTTGGTTCCTACCTGCCGTCGGAGCCTGGTACCGCTGGCGCGATCGAATTGATCGCTGGCTCGACTGAAACATTGACCAACCCCCATCCGCTGGTATGTTGCCTGCGGGCTGGAACTAGCGATGGGGAGTCGCGATGGCTCGCGCGGTATTCGCGCTCTGCATGCTGGTAGCACTTGCTGCCTGCGCCTCGCGTCCGTCCGCTCCACCTGCCGCCGCCGTCCCTTCACCGCAGGCCACCTACCTCGCCTGCCAGCAGGGCCTAAACAGCACGGGCGCGATGTTCGAAGCGATGTTGCCCATGAAGACCCGCGAAGGCTGCGGCTTCAGCGAAGGCATCAAGATCACGGCCACCCCGTCGCCGCTCAACCAGCCTGCCGTGCTCGCATGTCCAACCGCGCTGGCGCTTTCGCGCTTCGACCTCGATGTCGTGCAGCCGGCAGCGATGCAGCACTTCGGCAAGCGTGTCGCGAAGATTCACCATGTCGGCGGCTACAACTGCCGTGGGATCGCGGGCACACGGAAATGGAGCCAGCATTCATACGGCAACGCCATCGACGTGATCGGCTTCGACCTGGCCGACGGCACGCGCATCCTGGTCAGCCGCGACTGGCGCGCCCGTGGTGCGCGCGCCAATTTCCTGCATGACGTCGCCCGCGGCGCCTGCCAAGTGTTCCGCGTCGTGCTGACCCCGGCTTACGACAAGGCGCATCACGACCACTTCCACCTCGACACCGGCCCGGACCGCCTCTGCGGGATCTAGGCGTCGATCACCTCGATCTCTTTCGTCATCGTGGCGCCGCTGCGCACGAACATCACCGAGGCCGAGCAGTACTTCTCGTGGGAGAGCGCGACGGCGCGCTCGACCTTCTCGCGCGACAGGCCCTTGCCGGTGACCTTGTACTTCACATGCACGCCGGTGAAGACCTTGGGTTCCTCGATCGCGCGTGAAGCCTCGGCCTCGACCTCGCAGCCGGTGACGTTCTCGCGGCCCTTCTCGAGGATGTGGACGACGTCGAAAGCGGTACACCCGGCCATGCCGACCAGCAGGAACTCCATCGGCCGAACGCCGAGATTGCGCCCGCCCGCCTCGGGCGCCCCATCCATGACCACCGCATGGCCGCTGCCGGATTCGCCCAGGAACGCCCGGCCCTCGATCCACTTCGCCCGCGCCTTCATCCAAAACCTCCAGAAGAATTCCGGAGGCCTCTCTAGCACAGTCAGGCGGCTTCCGCGGGTGTCGGCCCGACATAGCGCGAAAGGGGCCGGATCAGACGGCCGTCTCGCGCCTGCTCGAGCGCATGGGCGACCCAGCCGGCGGTGCGGCCGACGGCGAAGATCGCGGTGAAGGCGGAACGCGGGATCGCCAGCGCCTCCAGCAGGAGCGCCGTATAGAACTCGACATTGGTGTCGAGCCGTCGGCCGGGCTTCACGCGCGCCAGGATCGCGATCGCCTTGGCCTCGACCTCCTCGGCGAAGGCAAGACGGCCGGCATCGCGAGAGAGCGTTTTGACCACGCCCTTGAGCACATCGGCGCGTGGATCCCGAACCTTGTAGACGCGATGGCCGAAGCCCATCAGCCGCTCGCCGGCGACAAGTTTCTTCTCCAACCATGGCCCGATATTCTCGGCACCGCCGATATCGTCCAGCATGTCGAGCACCGGTCCCGGCGCACCGCCATGCAGCGGACCTTCCAGCGCGGCGAGCGCCGCCACCACCGACGGCCCGACGCCGACCTGGGTCGAGGCGACGACGCGCGCGGTGAAGGTCGAGGCGTTGAAACCATGATCGCTGACCGTCGTGATGTAGGCGTCGAGCGCCGCGACTTCGGCCGCTTTGGCCGGCTTCCCGCGCAGCATTCGGAGCAGATCCGCCGCCGTGGTCAGTGACGAGTCGGGCCCAATCGCCGGTTTGCTCTCGCTTCGGCGCAGCAACGCCGCGAGGAACACCGGCCCTGCGCCGGTGAGCGCAAAGGCAGGATGGAGCCCCTCGATCTCCGGCAAGGTGGCAAGCGCGGCGCGAAGGCCGGGCACGGGGTTCAGCCCCTCGCCGGCCGCCGTCGCGCGCGCGACATGCGCGAAGGCGGTCACGCGCGCCCTGCCGAGCAGCGACAGAACCTGCGCGCGGTCGAGGCCGTCAGCGACGAAGCCGGCCCAGAGACGAGCCGCGGCGCCTTCGAAGCCTTCGCGCGACGCCAGCACCTCGATCGGAACGCCTCGGATCACCAGCCGTCCCGCCTCGCCATCGACGTCGCTGAGCACGGTGTCGGCGGCGACGATGCCGTCGAGCCCGGATTTGCCTGCCATGACCATCTCCTTCGCTGAAACCATGTCAGCGTCCCTGCCTTAAACTTTCTTGTCAATATTGATTAAGTTGTTAAGTTGTTGCAATGAGATCACCCTACCTGAATGCCGCCGAAGCAGCCGCCCGCCTCGGCATCAAGCCGGCGTCGCTTTACGTCTATGTCAGCCGCGGCCTGCTGCGCTCGGAGCCCGGCGAAGGCCGCAGCCGCCGCTATCGTAGCGACGACATCGACCGCCTGATGGCGAAGCGCGACGGAGTCGAAGGCGCACTCGATTTCGGCGCACCGGTTCTCGACTCGGCGCTGACGCGCATCGCCGAAGGCAGCTTCGCCTATCGAGGCCGGGATGCGATCAAGCTCGCTCCGCGTACCTCGCTCGAGGACATCGCCTGTCTTCTCTGGAATACGCAGGCCGGGATCGCCTTCGCGCCGCGCAACCTGCCGGCGCCTCTGCCCTGGCCCAAGGCATCGAGCGCGACGACGCGCCTGCAAGCCGCGCTGCCGCTCGCCGGATCGAGCGACCCGGATGCGACCGCGCGCGACCCTAAGGCACGCGCCGCCTCAGCCGGCCGCGTGCTGCGCCTCGTCGCCGGTGCGATCGCCGGCAAGAGCGCCAGCGCGAGGCCTTGCGATACCGTCCTTGCCCAAAGCTGGAAACTTGATCGCAAGGGCAGCGCGCTCGTTCGCTCCGCGCTCGTCCTTTGCGCGGATCACGAGCTCAACCCCTCGTCCTTCGTCGCGCGCTGCGTCGCCTCGACCGGCGCCTCGCTTTACGATGCCGTCGCCGCCGGCCTCGCCGCTCTCCAGGGACCGCGCCATGGCGGCGCCTCACGACGGACCGAGGCGTGGCTGCGCGAGATCGACGGCGCCGACGACATCCCGAAAGTCATTGCCGAGCGCGCGCGACGCGGCGAGCGGTTTCCCGGAACGGGGCATCCGCTCTACCCGATGGGCGATCCGCGCGGCGCCTACCTGATCGATGCCCTGGCGGCGAGCTACCCGCGCGATGACGAGCAGAAGCGGGTGCGCCAGATCGCCGACGCCGTCGCGATCCAGACCGGCGTCCCCGCCAATATCGACTTCGCGCTAGCCGCACTCGCTCGCGTTCTCAAATTGCCGGAGGACGCGCCGATGCAGATCTTCACGCTCGGCCGGACCGTCGGCTGGCTCGCGCATGCGCTCGAGCAGCAGGATTCCGGCCGCCTGATCCGCCCGCGTGCGCGCTACATCGGACCGATCTAAAGCGGCCCGAGCTCGTTCGACAGCCGCGCCAGCATTTCGAGGCCGAAGGGCGTGGGCGCCTGGCTCGGCTGCCGCGCATGGACCTCGGAAATGCCGAGGCGGCGCGCGGTAAGGCGCTTGCCATAGCAGAGGAAGTTCTCGATCGACGACATCAGGAAGGTGATCAGCGGCAGGATCGAGCGGTAAAGACGCTCAGCCTCGGCCTCGTCGCCGCGCTTCATCGCCTCGTAGACCTTCACCTGCACGTCGTAGCATTCCGGCGCCGGGATCATGCCGACGCAGCCGGCGCGGAGATTATCGGTCAGCTCCAACCCGCCGCGGCCGTTGAAGACGCGAAAGACACCTTCGACGTCCTCGATCAGGCTGCGGATCGCATTCGCCGGCGCCTCGCCCTTCAGCAGCGAGATGTTCGGGTGGTTGCGGTTGAGCGTCTTCAGGCCGCCATTCGACAGGCCGATGCCGATGTATTGCGCGGCGTTCTGGATCGCGAGCGGCAGCTCCGACTTCTCGGCGACGGCACCGAAGAAGCGGAGATACTCGATCTCGGCGAGGCCGGCGACCGGCGGCGGCTGCAGGATGACCCAGGACGCACCGGCCGCCTTCGCCGTCCTCACCATCTCGATCTGCCCGGCGACACTCGGCTCGCCGATGGTGACCGCGAGCGGCACGCGACCGCTGACATCTTCCCCGACCCACTCGACGAGCTGTCGCCGTTCCTGCGTCTGCAGCTTGCCGACCTCAGTCGCGAGGCCCATGACCGCAAGCCCATGCGCGCCATGGCGAAGACAGCCCTCGATCTGCTTTCTCATCGCCGATCGGTCGACGAGACCGGCGGAATCGAAGAATGCGTAAAGGATCGGATAAATGCCGTGGAACATTGATTTTTAACCCCTTTTTTCTCGCGCGCGGCTTGTTCGCGATCGCATCAGTGCTATACGCTGCGTTTATCGGGGAGAACGAGACCGCAAGCGAGAAGCTTCGGCAAAGCGCGGTCGGACACGAGGGGGATGGAGCTCAAACGCAGCCGGCGCCGGTGGCTGCGCGTCGCCGGCCTCACCATCATCGCCTGCGTGCTCGGGCTCCATGCCTGGGGAACCATTGCGGGCTTCCAGCAGAGACTGGCGACCGCGGCTGAGCACGCGGCCCTTGGAGCCTGCGTCATCGAGGAACGCGTGCAGCGCGTCCTCGACGGTGGAGGCCTCCTCGATCTAGCCCGTATCGAGCCGGTGATGGCCGAGCTTGCCGGGAATTCCGGCTGGGCTGCGCTCCTGAGCGACAGCGGCGAGATCGTCGCCACCTATCCCGCGCAAGCCTCGGCGGCATGGCTCGCCAAGGCGCTCACCGGCCGGCAGCTGCAGATGCCGATGAGCACGCTCAGCCTGGAGCGCGACGACGGCAGCACCTACATCGTCCACTACCAGCCGGTGGCCGGCTGGCCGCTCGTCGCCGTCGTCGCCGTCTCGCGCGCCGAGATCGTGCGCGGCTGGTGGCCGAGCTTCACCGCCAGCGCCATCTTCGCGCTGCTTGTTGCGGCCGGCATCGCCGCGCTCAACGAGCGGCTGATCCGCGAGGTGCGCCATCGCCAGGCAAGCGAAGGCCGCTTCCGCGACTTCGCGGAGTCCACATCGGACTGGCTCTGGGAAATGGGACCGGAGCTGCGCTTCACCTATGTCTCGCCGCATGCGGAGGCGCATGGCGGCGGCTCCGCCGCCGACGATCTCGGCAAGACACGGCGCGAGACGCAGCCGCTTGTCTCGGAAGCGCTGCTCACCGCGCATGAGGACGACCTGGCGCAGCGCCGTCCCTTCCGCAACTTCACCTATGCCCGCATCGACGCCTCCGGCAAGCGCCGGCACATCTCGGTCAGCGGCCGGCCCTATTTCGACGAGACAGGCGGCTTCCAGGGCTATCGCGGCACCGGGCGCGACATCACCGCCGAGATCGAGGCCTGGGACATCGCGGCCCGCGCCCAGTCGAAGCTCGACCAGCAGCGCCACCTGTTGCAGGCGATCATCGACACGGTACCGGCATCCATCAGCGTCAAGGATCGCGAGCTTCGCTATCTCCTGGTCAACGAGGCGCTGAAGAGCCGCATGCTGCTGCTGTCGAAGGAGCCGGGCGGGCAGATCCTCGGCCGCCGCGCCACCCAGGTCTTCGGTGATGCCTTCGGCAGCCGCGACGAGGCGATCGACCGGCGCGTGCTCGAGACCGGCAAACCGGTGCCCTTCCATGAGATCCACGCCGCCGATCACGACGGCACAGATCGCGCTTACCTGACCACGCGGCTGCCGCTCAGGCTCGACGACAGCGGCGCCCTCTCGATCCTCTCCGTCGCGATCGACGTGACCGAGCAGCGCCAGGCCGAGAGCCGGCTCAAGGATGCGATCGAGGCGATCAATGCCGGCTTCGCCATGTTCGACCCGTCTGACCGGCTCGTCGCCTGGAACCGGCGCTATGCCGATCTGTGGGCGGCCTCGGCCGATGCTGCCATCCCCGACGGGCGCGAGCGCATCCAGCGGCTGCTCCGCCGCGGCATCCTGTTCGAGGAACTGGTCCGCGGCCTCGCCGATGCCGGCGCGCATCGCGCCTCCGGCGCCACCGATCCCGAGGCGTGGGTCGACGGCCGCATCGCCGCGCACGAGACGCCGGGCAGCCCCACCGAGCTGCGCATCGAGAATTCCTGGATCCGCGTCAGCAACCACCGCACCGAGGACGGCGGCTACGTCACGCTGATGACCGACATCACGCAGCTGAAGCAGCGCGGCGCCGAGCTCGCCGCGCAGGGAAGCCTTCTGCGCGCCACGCTGGAGAGCCTCGGCGAAGGCGTCGCCGTGGTCGACTTCTCCGGCCGCTTCCTCGCCTGGAACCGCCAATACGTGCAGCTCACGGGACTGCCCGTCACCTTCTCCGGCGGCACGCTGGCGGATGCCATCGCCGAGCAGGCGCGTGCCGGCGAGATCGATCCCGATACCGTCGCCTCCACGCTGGAAGGCTGGCGGCGCGCCATCGCGACGCGCGAGCCCGTGCATGTCGAGCGCAAGCGCGAGGACGGCACCCATGTCGAGCTGCTCGGGCTTCCGGTCGCCGGCATCGGCCATGTGATCGTGGTCCGCGACGTGACCAAGGAGCGCCGCACCATGCTCCAGCTCCAGGAAGCGCGCGACCGCGCCGAATCCTCGAACCGCGCCAAGTCGGCCTTCCTCGCCAATATGAGCCATGAGCTCCGAACGCCGCTGAACGCGATCCTCGGTTTCTCCGAGGTGATGGAGCAGCAGCTGCTCGGCCCCATCGGCAATAGCCGCTACGTCACCTACGCGACCGATATCCGCTGGTCGGGCAATCACCTGCTGCAGCTGATCAACGACGTCCTCGACCTCTCGAAGATCGAGGCCGGCCGGGCCGATCTCACCGAGGAGGTGCTCGACGTGCCGAGCCTGGCGCGCGACTGCATCCGCCTCCTCGACGAGCGCGCGCGCGAGGCCGGCGTGCTGTGGCGCGAGGTGATCCCGATCCGGCTTCCGGCAATCAAGGCCGATGCGCGCGGCGTCCGCCAGATCCTGCTCAACCTGCTGACCAACGCCGTCAAGTTCACACCGGCGGGCGGCACCGTCACGATCGAGGCGGCGCAGGAGAAGGACGGCGAGCTGGCGCTGACCGTCGCCGATACCGGCACCGGCATTCCGGAGTCGGAGATCGTCCACATCTTCGAGCCCTTCCGCTATCGCTCCAACGCGCTGGTCAGCCGCGTCAAAGAGGGTACCGGTCTCGGACTCTCGATCTGCAAGCGGCTGATCGAGATGCATGGCGGCACGATCGAGCTCCGGAGCCGCGTCGACCGCGGCACCACCGTCACCATCCGCTTTCCCCGCAACCGCGTGGTCGAGCCGGTCAGCTCCTGAGCTGGCGCCAAGCGGCAACGAAGGCTTTCGCCTTGGTCGCGACATCGGCCGCGCTCGCGCCCGCCTGATAGAGCGCCGAGCCGAGACCGAAGCCGGCCGCGCCGGCCGCTACGAACGGCGCCATGGTTGCCGGCGTGATGCCGCCGACCGGCAGAACCGGCACCGATTTCGGCAGCACCGCCTTCATCGCCTTCAAGACGGGCGGCGGATTGGCCTCCGCCGGAAACAGCTTCAACGCATCGGCGCCGGCGTTGAGCGAAGCGAAGGCTTCGCTCGGCGTGGCGAAGCCGGGCATGGCGATGAGGCTACGTGCCTTCGCCCGCTTGATCACCTCGATGTCGGTATGCGGCATCACGATCAGCGTGCCCCCGGCATCGGCGACGCCATCGACATCGCTTGTCTTGAGCACCGTCCCGGCGCCAACCGCCGCGCGCCCCGAAAGCGCCTTCGCCAGAAGCCGGATCGACTCCAGCGGCTCCGGCGAATTCAGCGGCACCTCGATCAGCCGGAAGCCTTCGGCGACCAGCGCCTCGCCGATCGCCACCGCCTCGTCCGGCTTCACGCCGCGCAATATGGCGACCAGCGGCAGGGCGGCCATGGCATCGGCGAAGGTCATCGATGTCGTCATTCTCAGTTCCCGCCCTAGACTGGTCCGCACCCTAGC
>Ga0194121_10010761_pt1 | contig 11039 bp, 18 predicted proteins | sample TA2MahCa50mmetaG_FD_148609 | JGI IMG/M metagenome (GOLD analysis project Ga0194121, IMG submission 148609) | Freshwater microbial communities from Lake Tanganyika, Tanzania - TA2015020 Mahale Deep Cast 50m | ecosystem: Environmental > Aquatic > Freshwater > Lake | place: Tanzania: Lake...
GCTCGGCGCAGAATCCCGGCGCACGCTTTCCCGCTCAAAAAGAACCTGGGCGGCACGTTGCCAGTCTCCAAGACATCCGACAACGAACACACGGCGGCGGCGCTGGGCCACTCCGAACCATTGAGCGTCCAGCACTCTGTAGGCCCACCCATACCCCAGCTCCCCCAGCGCCCCGAGGAAGGTGCCAAAATCCCGTCCTCCGTTTGATGACAAGACGCCGGGGACGTTTTCCCAGACAATCCATCGAGGCCGGTAACGCTGAGCGATTGCAAGAAACGTGAGCATGAGGTTGCCTCGTGGGTCGGCAAGCCCCTGACGGAGGCCCGCGACGCTGAACGACTGACAAGGGGTGCCGGCGCAAATAAGCTCAACTGTTGCATCGGGCCAAGTCTCAAACCTCGTCATGTCGCCCAAGTTTTTTACTTTGGGGTAATGGTGCGCGAGCACGGCCGACGGGAAAGGCTCAATCTCACTGAACCATGCCGGCTCCCAACCCAAGTGGTGCCAGGCGACGGTCGCAGCTTCAATGCCGGCGCAGACGGAAACATAACGCATTGCGAAATGCTCAACAACCCCCGCGCAGGGCAGGGGCTAATGCTCTCTCAGCCAATGCGGCACGGCCGCCTCGGCGCTGATCGCGTTCTGCAGCAACAGGCGCACTCGCTCGACCTCGCTCTCGAGCTCTGCAATCCGAACCAAAAGCTCACCCTGCAGGCGCCGCAAGCGAATGTTCTCTTCGCGTGCGCGGTCGAGCTCAGTCACGCTCAACGCCCCATTTGACCGGCGGCCGACTTGAGTGCAGCACCCAGCGGTCGCCAAGACGACGCAGCGCCAGGCGACGCTTTGCCTGCAGCTTGCGCAGGGCGCGCGGGTCAGGCTCAAAGCGGGCACCGCGGCAGCGCGGGGGGCGCAAGAACACCTCCCAAGCTAGCCAGCCTAGCAGGGCCAGTGCTGAGACCAACGATGCCAACGCCATCAGCTCAAAAAGGGCTGTCCACATAACTTACCTCATTGTGGTTTGCCGACCGTGGGGTAAAAATCGCATCATGCAGTCTGAAAAGCAACCTTCGCGACGTTCCCGCGCGACGCTCGGAAGCGTTGCAACGCGCGGCGCTTGCAGTTTTTAATGTCGCGCTCGGACAAATTGACCGCAAGCGATTCCGCGAGCGCGGCCACGGTGTCCGCTTGCGCGTCAGTCGGCGCGGTCAGGCCCAGCAGCAGGGCCAGCGTGACGGCATCCTTTGCGTTACGGGGGGCTTTCATGGTTGCACCTGCCGCGCTTTTTTTCGCTGCCGATATCGACGGCAACGGTCCGCGTTCGCTGTCTTTTTACTGTGCAACTGCTCTGCAATCACCTGATTAATGTACTGCTCGGTCGCAGCCCGCGTCCAAGCTTCCCCGCGGGGACCTGATTCGATCCAAAAATGTCGTGAACCCATCGTCTTACCCTCTTAGATTTTGAGAAACTTAGTGATGCTGTTTTTTTCTTCCAAGCTTTGAAAAAAGTACACGGCGTCGGGGTCACCAAACGCCGGCACGAACGGCCCAAACTTCCCGTACTTTATACGCACGGCGCCGAGCCCCTTGTCCTCGCTGCCCAGGTGTTTTTCGCGCTGCGCTTCAATGTAACGCCACGCTGCAGCCTTAGACTTAATTCCTAACGCGTTGTTTTTCTTGTCGAGCTCCCGAGCAGTGCAGCGGTCGATCAACGCAGCTACCCGCGCTACCTCTTCGTGGCTTTTAGGATAGAAGCCCAGGCAGTCGCCAGCGAGGTGATGCCACTCGACGCCCGCCCCTGACGCTTCGCCATCCGACAGCAATAGCCGGCGCTGGATTTTCAAGGCCGGGGCGCCGGCCTGCGTCGCGTTGCGAGAATCGCGGGTGATGAGGCTCACAATTGCACCTCATTCTTTTTTACGAGTTCATGCGCTACAGCGACATCTAACTCCTCGGAACCCATCAAGCAAAACTTTTCGTAGGCCATCACAACAGCCATCGAAAGGCGAACATCCTCGGGTAGGTTTATTGAGTTAGGGGTAGCCAACAGCCGCATCGTTTCGGCTGCTACTGCGCTGACAAGTGCGTCAACCTGTTTATCTGTTACGCGGCTCACGATTGCACCTCCTCGTCGTCCGCTTCATCCCACTCGTCGTTCGCTTCATGCCACAACGTGCAAGCCTCGTCGTTGACGACTCCCAAAACGTGATCCCAACGGCGCACGGCCAACTGCCCGACAGTTTCCTCGGGATACTGGTCGCAGATGCGGTCGCTGCCGTCAGCAATGCCCAAAAGGTTTAGCCAAACTTTCTGCACTTCAGCATCGGAACCCTCGACGATGCTTGAGATACAAATGTCTTGAACATGAGAGACCCATGACAGGTCTCTGGCGCGGTCGTCGCCGTTCCAAATGTGCGAACCGTCAAACAGTTGAAACCCCACCGACGGCCCGCAATCGGTGAACTTGTACGCGCCGCGCTGCAAGCCATAAAGCGTTGTTGCGTCGAACTCTGCCATGATTGCGTTCACGCACTCCGACAACGCTTGCCCAATGGCAGCAGACTCTTGCATCTTTTCGTATTCGATCTCGTTCACGATTGCACCTCGTCCGCATTGTTTTTCGACTCGTTCAGTATTGTCGCTGTCCAAGCTGGGTCAATTGCCAGAGCGTGTTCCACGAACTTGCGCGTAAACAAAGCCCGTGCGTAAGACGACGGCCATGCTCGCGATGGAGCGCGATAACGCGCCACCCATTTGTGCACGAACACTGGTGCCCGGTCGTCTGGATACCAACGGTTTCCATTGTCAGATTTTCCAAATTGAGAAAGATGTTTCCAAGTTAAAGTGAGGTCACTCATATTCATTCTCTCCAGAACCGAATGTTGTCGTTTTCGTCTGTCCAAGTGTTGTCCAGCGCTGGATTCGAGTGGTCACCCACCAGCAGCGCGGCAGCTTGGGCCGGCGTGCAGCCAGCCTCCCAGCATTCACGAATGTCGTCGCGGTGCACGCCAGCGTTCACTAACGCTCTTACAGAGAGTGTGTCTACCGCGCCGGTCGCGGCGAAAGGCTGACGCCCGTAGCGCACCGCCAAGAGTGCATCCAATTGTTTGATGAAGTCTCTAAATTTCATTGTTGCTCCTCCACGGTCTTGTTCGTGCGCGGGTTGGTATAGGTCTTGATGGCGTTCATGCGGCCTCCGGTACGCCACCAACCAGCTTCCAATAAGTTTCCTCGGCTTCTTGGATGATGTATTGGCCGGTCACGCCGTTTTCTTCCATCGTGCTACGCAAGTTCTCAAAGTGGGACCACACAGCGTCCGACTTCGACTCATAGGCGTTAATTTGATCTAACGCCGTAGCGGCAGATACTTTTGCAAACTCGACTGCGTTGAACTGGGTCATTTCGTTTCCCTCTGCTTTGCCCAGCAATGCGCTGGGGTAGGCACATCATAGTGCTCTAAGCTAAATGTTGACAATACCTCACCACACAATAAGCGAGGTAAATCAGTACGCGACCATGCAGCGGACAGGGCAGAGCGGGCTGCAACAAAGTTGCGCTCGCGCGCTCGCACTGCGCTCGCACTTGCTGGCGCACTGTAGGCGCAAAGCGCCGCGCAGCGCCCCAGAGGCGCGCGCGCACGCGCTCTAGGGGGTATGGGGGAGTGCGAGCGCACTCGCCCGCGTGCGCTCGCACTCGAGTGCGGGCGCAAGAAGGGTAGGTAATCGCAGTCGCAAAGTTCGCAAACTTTGTGACTAGAGCAGGGCCAGGCCCATGCGCCCATGCGCGCGGATCTGCGCCAATGCGTCCTTCGGCGCAGATGTTCGCAGTTCAGCGCGACCCGTTGCGCCTGCGATTCCGTTGTGCGAATCTCGCAACAGATGCAAACGCTGGCTGATTCAATAACGGGGCTAAACGCCCCGCCGGCCCCCACGGAGGGGGCGCCTATGCGGATTGGGACCGGGTTGCCCGGCCCCGGCCGCCCGAAGGGCGTGCCGACGAAGCTCACCAAAACGATCAGGGAGGCGATAGAGCTCTCCTGTGCGCCGGGGGGCTGTCACCCCCTAGGGTTGGCCGGCTGGCTTATAGAACGCGCGCAGGGCAGCGTAGAGGACCGCAAGATTTTTGCCGGCCTGGTCGGCAGGGTGATCCCGGCGCAGTTGCAGGCGTCGATTGACGGTAACGTAGTAGTGCAACTGCCCTGGCTGACCGCCCGCAACATTCGGGCGCGCGGCACATTTACGTCCCAATTAAACGCGACAGACGCGCAAGTTGTTGATATTACAATGGAAAAGGATGGAGACCTTCGGGTTTCCAACCCGAGGAGCGCGCTCGAGGCGCCCGCGGCGCCAATTCCAGACCCCCCACCCCCTGTCGAACGGCAGGCGGGGGGTGGCGAGCAGTAGGGGTTCCCTTTGCCCCTCTAGCGAATGAAAAAATGAAGGTGTTGAGAAAAAATGGACATAAACACCTACCGTCCGCGCGACATTTTTGCCCCGCTGCATAACCGCACCGCCCGCTGGGCGTGCGTTGTCGCGCACCGCCGTGCTGGCAAGACGGTCGCTATGTGCGCTGACCTCGTGATTTCCGCGCTCGAATGCGAGTACGAGAAGCCGCAAGTGGCGTATCTAAGCCCGTTCCGCGAGCAGAGCAAGCGCGTGGCCTGGCAGTACCTGAAAGACCTGACCAAGCCGCTCTGGGTTAAGCCGCCGAACGAAAGCGAGCTCAAGATCACGCTACGCAACTCACGCGCTGGCGACTTTGCGACAATTTACTGTGGCGGCGCTGACAACCCCGACAGTTTGCGCGGCATTTACCTTGACGCGTGCGTGATGGACGAGGTGGGCCAGATGCGCCCCTCGACCTGGTACTCGGTGATTCGCCCGGCGTTGTCAGATCGGGGGGGCGGGACGTGTATCTGGGCGGGCACGCCCGCGGGCAAGAACTTTTTTTGGCAGTTACGCGAAGAGGCGCGGATGAACCCCGCGACGCACTTGCTGCTCGAGTTGCCGGCAAGCAAGACGGGCGTGCTGCCCGAGGAGGAATTGCGCGACGCGCGGGCGCAGATGACCGAGGAAACCTACGCCATCGAGTACGAGGTGTCGTTCGATGCCAGCGTGCCGGGTGCGTATTTTGCCAAACTGATAGGAGACGCGTATGAACAGGGTAGGGTGGGAGATCATCCGCGCGATTCCGCTGTTGCGGTCGATCTGGTCGCGGACTTGGGCTATACGGACAGTTGTTCGTGGTGGGGTTGGCAGACTGTGCCGGGCGGTTACCGCATTTGTGATTTCTACGAGAATGACGGTCAGCCGATTGGGCACTACATTGAGTGGGTCAAAACCCGGCCCTACAAAATCGGCACGGTCTGGCTCCCGCACGACGCGAGAGCGAAAAGCCTCCAAACGGGCAAGTCGATCATCGAGCAGTTCCTGACCGCCGGCATCATCCCGCGGTTGGTGCCTGAGTTGTCCTTGCAGGATGGCATTGAGGCTGCGCGTTTGACGCTGCCAAAATGCTGGTTCGACGAGAAAGCGGTGTACGACGGGCTTGAGCACTTGCGCGCCTACATGCGCGAGTGGGACGAGCGCACGCAGACCTTCCGCAATCGGCCCAAGCACGACCAGCATTCGCACGCCGCGGACGCCTTCCGATACCTGGCGCTAGCCGCACCCCCGATTTCTTCCCATTTGTCAAGGGGCGATGCTAGTATCGCCACGCGTAGCGTTCAGGACTACGAGTTTTGCTTGAATGACGTGTGGGATTGTGGACCCAAGCAATCGAGGCGAATTGGATGAGCAGCGCAATCAGCACTCGGATCGAATCAACGAGAGACTTTGCCGACACTCCGACCGGCATGGCCGAGCGTTGGTCAACAGAACTTGAGGCAGCACAGAAAGAACTGCAGCCTTTCCAAGAGAAGGCTGACCGAATCACGCGCCGCTACCTCGACAAGCGTGACGACTTCCAAGAGAACGAGTCGCGCGTCAATTTGTTCTGGTCAACAACGCGGGTGCTGTTGTCGCTGCTCTATGCGCGCCCGCCACGCGCGTCTGTGGCGCGTTCGTTTTTGGACGCGGAAGATGACCAGGCGCGCGTGGCGGGGCAAATCCTGCAGCGACTGCTCAATAAATCGTTCGACGACAATGTTTCGACCTGGGATGCGGCGATACGCCAAGGCATTGAGGACTGGCTGATCGTCGGCATGGGGCAGTGCTGGCTGCGCTACGAGGTTGAGACGCAGCTTGAGGAAGTGTCTGCGCAGATTGACCCGTTGACCGGCGAGGAGTTGGTCCCGGCATCAACCTACGAGCGCATTGTCAACGAAGACGCGCCCGTCGATTACATTTACTGGCGGGATTTTTTCTACTCGCCCGCGCGCACGTTTGATGAGGTGCGCTGGGTGGCGCGCCGCGTCTACATGACGCGCGACCAGTTGGTTGCGCGCTTTGGCGAGGAGATTGGCAAGGCTGTGCCGTTGACCAACACCAAGCCAAAAGACAACAACGACAGCCAGCCGAGCAACGACCCGTTTTCCAAGGCGCAAGTATTTGAGATTTGGAACAAGGAAGACAAGCGCGTTTATTGGTTGGCAAAAGGGTTTGATGTCATTCTTGATGTCAAAGACGACCCGCTCGGGTTGGACAACTTTTTCCCGTGCCCGAAACCGCTCGTTGCCAATGCGACCTCGAGCAACTTCATGCCGCGCGCGGATTACATTTTTGCCGAGGATCAGTTTAACGAGTTGGATGAAATCAACACGCGCATTTGTTGGCTGACGCGCGCCGCGAAGGTCGCGGGCGTGTACGACAAGAGCGCGGGCGATTCGGTCGGTCGCATGTTCCAGCAGGCCGCCGAGAACCAGTTGATCCCGGTCGATAACTGGGCCATGTTCTCAGAGAACGGTGGCGTGCGTGGCAAGGTCGATTTCGCGCCGATTGACCAGATTACCAATTGCATCGAACGCTTGCGTCAGTACCGGCAGGACAAAACGGTGCAAATCTACGAAGTGCTTGGCATTTCTGATGTAATGCGAGGATCGTCACGCGCTAGCGAAACCGCAACAGCGCAGCAGATCAAGGCGCAGTTTGGCAGCACTCGCGTGCAGCTTTTGCAGTTTTACATTGCAGAGTGGGTGACGCAGGCGCTGCGCATCAAGGCCGAGATCATCAGCAAGCACTGGCAGCCTGACACCATTGCGCAGCGGTCAAACATTATGCGCACGCCTGACGCGCAGTTTGCGCCCATGGCAATCCAATTGATCAAGGACGAGCAGCTTGCCGAGTACCGCATCTCGGTTGAGGCCGACTCAATGGCGGCGATGGACTGGGCAGCCGAGCGCGACTCGGCCGTGCAGTTTATGCAGGGGCTTGGCGCGTTTGTGTCACAGGTTGTGCCGTTGACGCAAAGCACGCCGGGCGCGGGCCCGTATCTGCTGCGATTGATGCAGTGGGCAGTTTCCAAGTTCCGCGTCTCGGGCGAGATTGAAGGCATCTTGGATCAAGCGGTCGGCGCGATGAATCAGCAGTTGCAGAACCCGCCGCAGCCGCAGCCTGACCCGAAACTGCTGATTGAGGCTGAGAAGATTAAATCAAACGAGCGCATTGCGATGATGGAAACGCAGAGCGACGAGAAGGTCGCGGCGCTCAAGGCAACGATGGAATTGCAGAAGGTTGAGATGCAAGGTCGCATTGACCAGATGAATGCGCGCTTTGACCAGATCATGCAGTTGATGCAACTGCGCAACAACAACTCGCAATATCAGGATTTGTCGGGCGCGGTCGGCCAGTTGGCGCAGCAAAGCGCAGACGGCCAGCGCGCTGCCGGCGAGCAGATGCAGCAGTTGGTGTCGCAGTTGGCGCGTCGCCGCAAGCGCATTCCGATTCGCGACCAGGCGGGCAACATCGTCGAGGTGCGCGAGGTGGACGACGAGCCCATCGTGCCTGGCATCCCGCAGATCGTGAGGTAAGTCATGTCGGTCATTTACTCGACGGCGACCAAGAACGCGCGCATGGATGCAGTCGCTGCGCAGATTGATGGCGGGTCGGGAGCCGGCACGTTGCAGATTGGCACAAGTGGCATGGGTACGGTGCTCGCGGTCTTTACGCTCAATGACCCGTGCGCAGGCGCCGCAGCCGGCGGCGTGCTGACGTTCTCAGGGTTTCCAAAGTCCGACACGTCTGCTGACAACACCGGCACCGCCGAGGCGGCGGTCATCAAAGATAGCAATGGCACAACTATCATCTCAGGTTTGACGGTCGCTACTTCTAGCGCCGACATCGTTCTGGATTCGGTGAGCTTTACGGCAGGGCAAACCGTGACCTTGAACTCAGCCACGATCACGCACGCCTGACATGACAACAATTGTCGGCACCGTCCAAGCGTGTGAACCCGGCCCCGGCGGCGACTGGGACGAGGTGTATTGGGATGCGATGAGTTGGCCGGTTGCGGGCGCGAACGGCGATTCGTTCGTGGCCGATGGCATTGTCTCTGACATCAACGGCGCCATGACGGCAACCGAGGTTGGCGCGGACGCGTTTGCGGCAACAGGCGACGTACAAATTGCAGGCACGATGTCTGCACTCGAGGTCGGCGCTGACACGTTCGCCTCGACGGGCGAGTTGGGCGTGGCCGGCAGCATGGCGGCGCAAGAGGTCGGCAATGACACGTTCGCGGCGACGGGTGGCACGCAAACGGTCGTGCAGCGCGGCGGCTACGGCAAAGACTACAAGAAGCCGAAGCAGCGCGAATTTTTTGACGAGGTAACGCAGCGCAAGGAACTGCGCAAGCTAATCCGCGAGGCGATTGACCCGGTGAGCGACGCGCCCGCGGCGACGGTGTTGGCCGCGCAAGCAGAGACGCAGGGCGTTGCGGTCGTGACCGCCAAACAAACTATCAATGTCCCGGTGCCGCCTGCGTTCAGCGCAGAGCAAGTCGCGCGTATCGTGACAAGCGAATTGCAGAAGAGGCAAGTCGCCGTGCGTGCGCACCGTGCGCAAGTTGCACTGGCCGTGATGGTTCGCGAGGAGCAGGCGCGCATGGCGCGGTTGCGCCGCGAAGACGAAGAACTGTTGTTAATTGCGTAGGGGTTGGGCCAACAGAGAGAAATGGTGAACATATGAGCGACAAAATGGGTTTGTACGTCGACATCTTACGCAAACGCAAACGCATTGCTGCAGGCAGTGGCGAGCGCATGGGTAAGCCTGGCGAAAAAGGCGTGCCGACAAAGCAAGACTTTGCTGACGCGGCAAAAACTGCAAAGAAACCTTACAACGCTTAATTGTTGAGCAATGGCAAACCCGTACATTATTGACGCGCTACGCCGGCGGGCACGCAATCTTGTGTCGTTGGATGCGCCAACGGATGAAAGTCTGGATGAGACGTTGACCGACCTCGCGCTTGGATTTGTGCCCGTTGTTGGCACCGCGCAGGCGGGCAGGGACTTTGAGCGTTCTCGCCGCGACAACGACAAGCTAGGCATGGTGCTTTCGGCGGCGGCAGGCATTCCGGTCGTAGGCGGCGTTGCAAAGGCAATCAATACTGGAAGAAAAACAGAAGCTGTTGTGCAGGCGTTGAAAGCAGCAAAACAAAAAACGACGGCAGTAGAAGTGCCAGAAGTTTTGCACGGTAGCCCGATGCGAGGGTTAGCAAATCTGTCGCCATCCAAATCAATGGAGGTGCGCGGCGCAACATGGTTTAGCGATAACCCAGACGTTGCCGACCAATACACGTTCCCGCGTGAATACGGCGAAATTTTGTATGACGCAAAACCGGGAGAAGTTTACAAGGCCGGATTGTCTTTCAAAAACCCGATGACGGTTGATATGGAAGGCAAAGTGGGCGATGCAATGGAATTGTCAAGACTGGTGAAAAAAGCGAAGGAGGAAGGGTATGACGGCCTTATCATTCGCAATGTTGACGATTCTATTGACAGTTCAAAATTGCTTGGAACGAGTTATGCCGTGTTTGATCCAAGTCAAATTAAATTGAAGAAAAAGTCTGGAAGAAAAACAGAAGCTGTTGTTAACGCTTTGCGTGATACATCAAAAAATAAAAAACTTGTCGATGTTTTTAACAGGCAAGCAAGATACGAAATTGATTCGGCAAATAAACGAATACTAAACGTACAAAGCAACCCAGATACACCATTGTTGGAACATAAACAAATTACAGATTTGTCAGATTTAGATCAGATAAAAGACCCAATTTTTAATTACCCAAAAGCACAAGTGTTAAAAGAAATTGGCGAACAAAACGGATTTAACGTAAAAGTGCAAGGGTCTAATGTAAGCGATAGCGTATACGCAAAATTTTACAAAGAAGATGACAACGGAATGTTTGATTTTAAAGTAAGAATTTCCGATCACGCTGACGTTTCACGCAATACACCAGCGGGAGAAATAAAAGCTTACGACATAAATCCCGATAGTTCTGGGTCAATGGAAGAAATTACTAAATTATTAAATGACCCAAATTGGTTAAATAAGTTTTACACGTCGGACTAATATGGCAAAGGCTTACAACAACTCGTACATATTGGGGCGAGAATGAAACGCCGCTACCGCTTTGACCCCGAACTCGGGGAAATGGTCGAACTGACCAACGATTACGAGCGCGAATTGAGAAGAGGCGCGCGTAATCACTTGGGCAGCCTGTGGGGCGACCGCCACTACGACGGGCTCCAGGCAACCGACGGCGCCGATATCAGCACGCGCAAAAAGCACCGCGAGTACATGCGGCGCACCGGCTACACGACCGCCGACGATTTTACGAACACTTGGACTGCAGCCGAAAAAAAACGCGACCACTACCGGCAGCACGGCGGGTCGGTTCGCAAACAAGACATCCGCGACGTGATCTCACAACTTCAAAACAAAAGGTAAAGGCAATGAGTGACACCACCATTCGGGAAGCTCTTGAAGCGGCCGTACCGCAAGAGGACGACAACGACTCTGCTGTGACAGAAGCGGTCAGTCAGCCGGCAATTGTGCCAGAGGCCGACGCGCCTGTGGAGGCAGCCAAAAGCGCCGACGCGCCGTTGGCAA
>Ga0194121_10010765_pt1 | contig 11037 bp, 14 predicted proteins | sample TA2MahCa50mmetaG_FD_148609 | JGI IMG/M metagenome (GOLD analysis project Ga0194121, IMG submission 148609) | Freshwater microbial communities from Lake Tanganyika, Tanzania - TA2015020 Mahale Deep Cast 50m | ecosystem: Environmental > Aquatic > Freshwater > Lake | place: Tanzania: Lake...
GCCGACGGTGTCGCTTGAGCGCTGCGATCAGGCGGTTGACTTGCGAATGAGCCGCGCGGAGCGACGTCTTCACGGCTTCGGCTTCATGAAGCACAGCAGCGAAACTGTTGGATTGCTCGGCGGGGTCAGCCGGTTCCGTGGACGGTGGCGAGCTGTTCTGTTCCGGCGGCGACGCACCGGCCAACGTCTCGGCGATTCGGTTGCGAGGCATCTTCGTTGTTGTCCTTTCTTGATTGGGTTGGTGATGGCGGCGCGGCTCTGGCAAATGCCGCGTAAGCCGATGTGGTGTCACGGTGGCGACCGGCGATTCCAGTCGCACCGTGTCGGGGCCGACGACGATCGCCGGCATCTCGTTCATCGTGGACCACAGATAAATGCGGCGCTCGTCGCGACAGACGACCGGGCTGTCCGGCTCACGCAACTCGAACTCACGGAAACCGAGTTCAGCGGCGCGAACGAGAAACTCGCGATCGGTGTCCAGCCGGACTTCGTCGCCTTGCCGCTGCGAGTTGCTGAGAATGACTTGCGTGACCGGCGATGCCGTGGCCCCGCGTGCCAGCAATGCGACGCTGCCATTGAGGTCCAGCGTCACACGCGGGTTGTCGGGCTCTTCCTTCGGCAAGCGTGGGATCACGTTGAGCAGATATTCGACATCGCTGTCGGTCAGCCGCATCCGCGACTTGGCGGAATCGGCAGCGGGAATCACCTTCTCGAAGTCCGGGAAGCGGCCCTGCTTCTCCAACGGCAGGCAAAGAGTCCACGGTCCTGATCGCAGAACAAAGTGGTTGGCTGTGACGCCGACCTCGATCGGCTGGTCGCTCACGATCTCCCGGCAACGAAAGGCCGGCGTCCGTTGGACGAGCACATCAGTCTGCCACGGAAAGCTGTAACCGGACTGTACCAGCAATTGCCGACTGTCCGTGACGGCGATGCGTCCCTCCGCCGGCCGAAGCTGTACGCAGTCAATCGCGACCCGTGTTGCACTGGTCGCCGTCATCCTCATGGCGATGTCCAATGCGCCGAGCAGACTCGGCGGATTACTACCCCACGCCTCCGGCAACGCTGGTGGCGGATCGGGATGCAGCGTCTTGGCATCGAACTGGAACTGCTGAGGTACGCCGTGGTCCTCCCAGCGGAGGACGACTTGGCCGTCCGCCCGCCGTTCGATGCTGACGGCCTCGTCGGCTTTGGAACCCTCGCAGGCGGCGAGGGCTTCGATCGAGACCGCAATAGATTCGGCGGGCGAAGTGCCGGGCTGATGATACTCGACGATGCCGTGGTGATTCTGAGCGCGGACACGCAACCCCGTGTCGTCGGCGATGAGCCAGACCACTTGGCCGGTCTGGCTCGGCGAGATTTGCAACGCTCGGCGGATGACCGAGCGGATGTGCTTGGCGAGTTGTCGCGAAAGGGTCAACAAGGTTCGGTCTCCTGTGTTTGGTGAAAGTCAAAGTTGCGCCGCTCCCTGTTCAGGTCATGCCGCCGTCGCGCGGCGACGACGCTGCGGGATCACGGCGACGTTGCGGTCCAGGTCGTGTTCATCCCAGTCCATCGCCAGGGGCTCGCGTTCGACCGGGAACGGTGTGAGTTCGACGAAGCCCATGCCGGCGATCGTGGCGATGTCTTCGCCGGTCGCTTTGGAAATGGCTCGGTTCAAATCACGTTGGGACATGTCACTGACTCCTTGAGTAAAGCGCGACAGCCCAGCGTGGGCGGTCGCAAACAAAGGCAACCGCCCCGCACACGCGAGGCACGATGAAAATGAAAATGGCCGAGCCACGGATGGGCACGGAATCACACGGATCAGGACGGGGAGTGCTCCGCCTGCTCCGTGTTCAATCCGTGTTTGCTCCGTGGCCCAGCCAGTGTTTTTCCAGCCATGCGTACTCAGCAGCCAATGCCTCGGAGCGCGTGGCAAAAGGGCCAAGCAAGGGACCGTTGACCGGTGAAAGATCAGCGGTCCAGAGGCCGGCGGCAGTCGGCTCGACGTGCGAGCCGCGAGCGATGGTCAGGTGGCCGAAGTCCGTCATCGGCAAGGTCTCGTCATACAGGCAGCGCACATCGCCGGCGCGATCAATCACAAGCTGCATGTCGGCCTCCTTCAGCGTGGCCGGCGCAGGATGTTGCGGCGCGGGCGATCCACCATCAGGCCGTCGAGCACCGACTGCACGGCTGAGAGTTGGGTCGCCACATGCTGCCGGACGGTTTCGTTGTCACGCAGCGTCTGCGGTTCGACGCCGCGCACGATCCGCTGGGATTGCTCAACCAGTTCATCAAGCTGCGCGTTGGAACGGACATTGAGTTCGCGGAACCGTTGAAAGAACTCCGTGAGGTTTGCGATCGCCGAATCCCGAAAGACCTTCGGCTGTCCGTCCTCGGTGCCGCTCAACCGCTCTGATAGGTGTGAGACCAGCCGTGATAGTTCGTCGATAAAGGCCGCCTCGGCGAGTTGGATCGCTTCGTCGAAGCGGGCGGCGACGCGCTGGCATTCGCGGCGATAGATCTCCGGACAGAGTTGCTCCAAATACGACGGCGGCTCGACGCTCGGAAAGTCCCAACTCACGTCGAACAGGTTTCGCAGCGAACTCGGATAATCAGTCGAGTTGTACAGGCTGCCGAGCCGCTCGCGGGCCGACGATTTGAGCGCCTCGAAGTGCTGATCAAGTTGCTGCACCGCTTCGACCAGTTCCTGCCGCAAGGTCGTGAGCTGCATCGTCACGGAGCCGATGTCCTGCTGCCGGATCAGGCGGATGCCCGGTTCCGGAAACGGCAGACTGATGCCACGCCAGTAGGTCACAATCTCGTGCTTCACCGCGCCGACCGCGCGAAAGGACGGATGCTTCGTGTCGAGCAACTTTTTGCCGGCCGACAAGAACTGCCCTTCGGCCCCGAAGCTCTCGGCGGCCTGGCTCTTTTGTTCGGGGGTGAGCGTCTTGCGCGTGCCGAACCAGGTGAAACTGACGCGCAGCGCGGCGGTCATTTCGCGGAGCCGCTCGGCGGGCGATGGCGTTCCGGACGAGGCTGCTCGTCGCGATCGTGGCCGACGTGCGGCCGAGGGTTCAACAGTTTGGGGCATTGAGGATCTCCTCGGATTGGGTGGTGAGAACAAAACAAAGACGCGGTGCATCCCGAATCCGCCGGGCCGCCTCCGTGCGGCCAAGCGGATTTGGCGGGTCTGAGTTACACGGCGGCCAACTCGCGATAGCCCTTGGCGAGTTTCGAGGCGATCTGCTTCTCGGCGTGGTCTGCGGCGGCGGAGTCGCTCGTGAACGACTTCGTCTGGGTCTGACCGTTCGACCCGATGCGGCCGTAGCGGACAGTGACCTCGCGATTGTGAGTGGAGATCTCCCAGAACTTGGACGAGGAGCCTTCGACAAATTCAAAACGGCGAGCGGGCATGTTGGGTTCCTTGATGGTGATCCAAAACGAAACGAGCCGCCACGCGGCGGCTGTCACGAAGAATGAGGCGAGAGTGATTGCGTCACTCAGAAACGAGCAAAGTCACATCGCGACGCACGCGCACAAACGACGGGAAGCGCGGCACACCCCGATCGGTGAGTTCCTGATACCGCACCGTGATGATGCTGCCGACGATCGGCGGGGACTCGCGTTCGGCATCGGAGAAGCCGGTGCCGACATTGAAGGTCAGGCCGTTGGTGAGCCGCACGAGTAACGCACCCATCCGACCACGATGTCGGCCTTGGCCAGCGAGATGCTCCACAACCTGAGCGTCCAGTTCCGAAAACAATTTCGCTTTGAGCAACGTGCTGGAGCGACCGATCTCATAGCGTGATCCGGGCCGCCGCAACATCAGACCTTCGCCGCCGAAATTCGTGATACGGCACAGTTCCTCTCGAAGATGCTGGAGCCCTCGGCATCGTTCTTGGCGTAGCACTCGTGCGAATTGCGGTTGATGGTCACAGAGCGTCGCTTCCAAGAATTCTTGCCGCGTCTCGAAGCCACCTTTCGCGGCCGGTGCGTCGAAGACCACAAACCGGATCTCTCGCCAGTGATCGCTCTGGTCCTGCCGACGCACGATGCTGACCGTGCGCTGGAATGCCTTGCGGTCGAGCCAGAGTTCGCCGTCGAGCGGGACGTATGGCAAGCCTGCGGTGAACCAAGCTGGAGCGTGATACACGTTGCCCTGCCTTGATAGGAATTGCTGGCCCGTCCAATACGCTCTCACCCCATCCAGTTTTTCCGAAATAAACCAGCCGGTGAGGTCGGTGTCGTTCTCCCATGTATGGGCGAGGAGCAATGGCGGCGGTTTGACGGTGCTGGTGGGCGGGGCCGTCGCAGGCATGGATTGTTGCAGCCGAAGGGCTTCGGCGGCGTCCCCGCGCACAGCTCGAATATGCTTACAACTGCGACGCTCGATTGGCAGCGATTGGTTGCGCCACGCCGGGCACGAGCAGGAATAGACACCGCCGACATTCTTGACGAGGTACGGCGAGCGGGCCGAGCCTTGGACTTCGACCGACTCGCCGTCACGCAGATCGGGCATGACAACCTCCTTAATAATACTGAGAAGGATCGGGAGCCGGCCGACACGCTCAACCGGCATTAGTTCAGCAGCGGGTTGCGGGAAACTTTGCGACGCGGGCCTTCGGACGCCGCCGATCGCGAATAGAGGCCGGGTTGTTCAGCCGACAGACAGCGCCCCGTGGCCCAGGTGCGCAGTCGCTCGACCGACTCGGCCGCCGTGACGGCGACCGGGACGATTTGCCGCGCGGCTTCCTTCAGCGGCACATCGAGCAACGCGGCGAGCCGGCAACAGGCCCGAATCTCCGCGCCGGTCCACTGGTCGTCATCGGGCAGTGATTGCTCGCGATCGAGTTCAAACTGACCGAGGTACAACTCCCAGATGGCTCGCTTCTCGGTCGCACCCGGTAGGTCCAAAAAGAAGATCCCGTCGAAGCGTTCGGCCCGCGAGAACTCCGGCGGCAGCTTGCTCACGTCGTTTGAGGTCGCGACGACATAGACGTCGCTGTCGTGGTCGTTGAGCCAAGTCAAGAATGTGCCAAACAGCCGTGACGACACACCAGAGTCGGTCTGCCCCGACGAAGCGACTCCGCTCAGTCCTTTGTCGATCTCGTCGGCGAACAAAATGCACGGAGCCATTGCCTCGGCGATGCGCAGAGCTTGTCGCACATTCTGTTCAGTCTGGCCGACCATCGAGCCGAACAGGCTGCCGATGTCGAGCAACAGTGTGGGCCGTCCTGTCTCTGCACCGAGCGATTTCGCAAACGCGGACTTGCCCACGCCCGGGACGCCGAGCAGCAGCGTGCCGCGTGATCGCTTGAGCGGATTACTCCGTCCCGGCTGCAACAGCGAGCGTTTGCAGAATGCCTTGAGCGCCTTGAGGCCGCCCAAGGCATCGAAGCCCGCTCCGCCGCGATGCAGTTGGAGCAGGCCGCTTTTCTTTAGCATTTGGGATTTCAATTCCCACAGTGGCTCTGGGCTGATGCGGCCATGTCGCACAAGCGACAGGCTGAACGCGGACTCTGCTTCGTACCGGGTCAATCCGGCTGCGGCATCGAGCACGGTTTGCAGAGCAGAACCAGTCGGCAAGTCATTCGGCTCCGTCGCGATGCCGCGGGCGATGCTTTCGAGTTGCTCGCGGTTCGGCAGGTCATGCTCGATCACGACGAAGAGCTTTTCGAGTTCGACCGGGACTTGCACGACCGGGGACAACACGACCACGAACGTCCGGTTCTGTTTGCCAGCCGCGATCTGGTGCGCCAAGGCTTGCACGACCTCCGCCGATTGCAGAATGCGATGCGCGTTCGGCAGCACCAGCAGCGCGGAACTGTTTTCTTTGGCGAGTGAGTTCAATGCCCGAATGGCAGCGATCGGGTCCGCTCCACTTGTGTCGGACGCCGACACCTTCCGACCCGACAAGCGCAGGCCGCGATCGACGTCCCAAGTCGCGAGCGACCATTTTTCAGACGAGCAAAGTTGCGCGATCTCGCGAAGGGCGTCTTCGTGTTCGTGACTCTCGATCCAGATACCGGTGAAGCAGGCCCGCACATGCTCGGCGAGCCGTTCGGCAAAGCGCATAAAAGACCTCCGAGTTGATGGTGAAGAAAAAACGCCGAGGCCGTCGAACACGCGCTGGAAAAACCAGCACGCGCTCGACGGCCTCGGCGGGTAGAAGGGATTGCGCCCGTTGTTCGATTACGCGGTTTGCTGGGCGACGTGTTGTTGCTGAGTGGTCTGATGGAACTCGGCCGTGAGCTTCTCCTGAACGCGCTGACCAAGCGCCTCCTCCAGAAACTTGCTCGCGTCGCGGCATTCACCGCCGACGAAGCCTTTGGTTTGCACGTTTGTCTGGCCGGTCGGGGAGACGGTGATTTCGATGATTTTCATAGAGCCGCACCTCCGACCTGGACGCAGAGCTTGATCGAGCCATCGGCCAAGGCTTGCTCGGTGACGGTGTGCCCCCGGCGTCGGGATTCGAGGCGTGCTTTTTCAACAGCATACGCCTGCATGAATCCATCAAGCTCGTGCTGCTTCCCCCAGCGGCCGCCGTAGTTGTCGTACTGGACCTCGCCGGTTTCGAGTTGGCAAACAACTGGGAAGTGCCAGTCGCGGAGCCGCACGGCGAGCCCCTCCACTTCGCGAGTGAACACTCGATGTTTGCCCCGCTCCGGCGGAGCCAATTGCCGACGCTGGCAGGCCGCGATTACGGCCGCCTCGTCGCGCACTTGAGTCTTGATGGTGACGATGTGAGACAACAGACACCTCCTTTCGGGAATGTTGGTGGAGTTCATGGCAGGGTCGGCGAGCTAATCAGGCCCAACACCCTATATGCCCGGAAAACGGCTCGGATTCAGATAGGCGAGACTCCGCGTTTGTAGGAACGCGAGCGGCCAATTCGTCGTGTACACCGAAAATGCACTTACCCGTCCGAGTCGCCAAGCGATACGTTGTGCCCGTCAGTCCTGCGTCGTTCTGGGGCTGGCCCAACCGATTCGGTGAACGAAAGGCGTGGATGCGATGAGGTACAATCCGAGTAATGACGAAGACGAGGCTAATGAAGCGGCAAAGACTCCGGTTCCGCCGCCGACCCCGGAGGCAATACAGCTTGGGGTTCAGATTCTCGATTTGGCGATGACTCCCGCGTTTCTAGGCGACCTGATCCGCAACGGGGTGGGAGTCGATGTCCCGGATCGGTCTTTTTACGATTATTCGATCTCATTCCGCGCGAGTCTCCAGCCCCAGGACCAACTCGAAAAGCTGTTGATCGACTCCGCGTTGCTGGCCCACGTCAAAGCCGCGCAGTTAATGACCAAGGCATCGCAAGCTGGTGTCGAACTGGCCGACGTCTATTTGAAGGCGGCACCCAAGTTCCTCGCGGAGTCCAGAAAGTGCATCTTGGCGTTACGGGAGTACCGTACGCCGATCACAACGGAGCAAGTGACCGTCTTGCAGCAGAACGTCGCCCAAGGCGATCAGCAGGTCGCCTGCGTGGTCGCCGGTGCCGCGACGACCAAGGCCGTCGCAGCCGCCGAGCCAGAGGATCCGGCGAGGATCGCTGCCGTGGCGAGTGTGCCGATGGCTGCCATCACGAACGCGACTCCGAAATCATTTGACGAGCAGATGGTCGAGTCATTTATGGCCACGCCAGAGGTCCAGAAGCATCTCGCCACGATGGATGCCGCCTCGGCTTGTACGACCACCGCAAAACCACAGGGCAGCTCTCAGAGTCGTCACAACGGTCAGGCCGTACAAAAGGCTCGACGACAGCGACGATCGCCCAAAGTGTGCCTGGAGGCAGGCGATGCAGTTTAATGACAGCAACTCCTGCGCTCAGCCGGCAATGCCAAACCCTCGCCGTGTTGCAGCAGGAGGGCGAAATCGAGCGCTGCGGCGAGGACTGACCGAAGCGGGTCGTGAGCGGCTTCGTAATTCGACCTTGCGTTTTCGGCCGTGGCGATTTGCGACCGGGCCGAAGTCCGATGAGGGGAAACGGCAAGTAGCCACGAATGGCAAAGTTCGCCAAGTGGGTACGCTCTCTCTTCGCGAGCGCCGGGCACTGATGGCAGAGCTGACGGCCGACTTGAGAGAGTTCCGAAAACTTCGTGGACAGGTCGCTGGCCAATCTGGAAAAAATTCCGTCACACCAAAATGACAAGTAAGCCCGCAACCACGAGCTTGAGGCCAAGTCGCTCACGCGACCCTTGGCGGCATCGTGAGGCTGTGGCAGACTGAGATCGCGTCCGCAACGAGCGGAGACCGCTCTGTGCGGCACAGAAGAGACCAGAATCGGTCCAACACGGCTCACATGATCGAGGGCGACGCGTGGCCGTCGAGAACTACGAGTTGCTGAGTGAATACCAGACACCGGCGTTCCAGGTCGGCGATGTGGTGGAGTGCGCCATGCGCGGGGCCGTGAAGATCGTCGGCGTCACGGCCGGCCTGATCCACTGGCCCACGGCGAAGCGGATCGCGGGACGCAAGAATGCAACGCCGGCCATCGTCCTCTATGACTGCTTGATCGAAGCGGTCAAGCACGAGTCCAACCGTGCGATCTGTCACTGTTGGGGAGTCACGGGACAAACAGTGTCGCAGTGGCGCAAGGTGCTAGGAATCGGGCGGAGCAATCCAGGAACGTCCCGGCTCCACGCGGCGCACTATCGCGACCACGTTGGCGAGGCGATGCGCAAGGCACTGCTGCCGGCGCTTCGTAGTCCTGAGCGGCGAGCCAAGATCTCCGCGGCCAAGCTCGGCAAGCCGCGCCCGGACTTGTCGGAGCGAAACCGATCGAGGCGTGGGACCAAGCTGTCCGTTGACGCTCGGCAACGGATGAAGGAGGCGTGGCAGCGACATGGCTTCGTTGGCGGCAAGAAGGGAGCTAGAGCTTGGACGGCTGCTGAGGATGAGCTGGTACGGACACTGCCGACTGCCGAAGCGGCTCGGCTGATGAGTCGGACTCTGGCATCAGTGGGGAGTCGCCGCAGGAAACTCCGGTTGGTGGCCGGCACGAGTTGATTGCCAAGTCATGCCGGCTCTCTGGGCCACGCTGTCCTTGGACATCGAGAAGTGGTGGTAATTAAGAACCGAATCCTCGTTAGCGGAGCGGAGGAGCGAGTTCGAGCAGTCGCGGAATTGGTGTCAGTCCTACCGCTGCCGTTCGAGGTAAAGTATCCGCGAAACCCCCGAAGGCTTCCGGCAGACTCGCTCAACGAAGTCATCACCACCCCGGCCGAGCGCTTGTGGCATCAATAGCAACGCTGTGAGAACTTCTGGGCCACTGCCCAGAACCCATCGACAACGACTCCAAAGGTCTGCAACTTGCCGCCAAAGAGGCCGGCGTTACACAGCCCATGTGCAAGGCGACTGTTGCCCTTCAGTTCGGCCAGGAAATCGCGGCTGCTGCCGCGCCGAGCCATTTTCCAAACAAAGCGGCCGGGTGGTCCCCAGAGTTCCGCTAGACCACTTGCGTACTGGCCGTTGAGAGCGAGATCCGCATACACGAGCGACCTGACGATCTCAAACAAGTCGAACAACCGGTCATAGTCCGAGTCATCAGGTACGACCGGTCGCACGACCTCCCGGCATTCGGTAAAGAGCCATTCGCTGGCTGCGAAGTAATGCCGTTCATGCCCCGGCAGCGTCTTGAACCATTCCTGAACTTGGGGCCAATCGACAGCGATCAGGTACGGGTGGCGTTCGCCACGAGTTGAAACCGTGGGCTTGGAGAGAAGCAGCGCGAGAGTCTCAATGTTGTCACTTGCCAACGCCGCGACTCCCATCGTGTATAAGGTGATGACGGACGGAATGACGCGCAGTGAGTCGTTGACGTGGACACCGTCTCGGCCGTCGTGGGGATCTGTCGCTAGGCGGGAAGGAATCGGAAGGAACGACCGCAGATGCTGCTGCTTGCCCCAATACATCCCGTAGAGGCCAATGGTCCGCAGTAGCTCAAGTCGGGCTTGAAACTGAGAAGCGGCCGTCGCGAATTGCGCCTTGCGATCCCTATTGTTGACCAGCGAGTCAAACACAGGCTGCAACCCAGTGAATGCCCGCTCGGCGCGGATCGCCCCAACGCATTGTTCTTTGCCGGCGACCTCGGCCAACGGATTTTCCAACAACCGTTCTCCTGGAAATCTCTTGGCGTGGACATCCGCGGGCGATCTCGAACGCTACGGGTCAACTACCGCACGTCGCACCAAATCCGCACTCAGGCCGACCGACTGCTCGGCCCGGAAGTCACTGACGTTGACGGCAACCGCGAGGACCGTAGCGACACCGTTTCCGTTTTCAACGGTCCACCGCCGACGATTCTTGTACTGCCGTCCCAAGCGGACGAAACCAAAACAGTCTCCGATTGGCTGACCCAACACTCCCAGTCCGGCATGTTGCCTCATGAGTTTGGCCTCTTTGTCCGCTCCGCCGCACAACTCGGCCGAGCGACCGCTGCCGTGAAGTGTGCCGGCTTGCCGTTCAAAATCCTTGACGAACACGTCGAGACGGCCAGCGGCCATGTCTCAGTCAGCACCATGCACCTCGCGAAAGGTTTGGAATTCCGAGCCGTCGCCGTGATGGCGTGTGATGACGAAATCATCCCCTTGCAAGAACGCATTGAGACTGTCGGCGACGACGCGGATCTCCAAGAGGTCTATGACACCGAACGCCACCTGCTCTATGTCGCCTGCACCCGCGCCCGAGATCATCTGCTTGTCACGAGCGTAGTGCCGGCATCCGAATTCCTTGATGACTTGTGCCATTGAGTTCGACACGCGTTGTGTGACAAGTGAGTATCAAAGTCAGACTTGTGGGAGCTAACTGATTGTTCCAATCCGGCCAAGTTCAACGCGTCGCCAAATCAGGGTTGTCGCTGGCGTCACCGCAATCCAAATTCGGCGATGAAGAGAAACACCGCGACGCACAACAACGCGAACCCTATGTCGCTGGGTGTCGGATCGCCCGTATGAAGCCATCGGTCCAGACGATCAAAAAGCCTAGGAATCCATCTCATGCGGCGCAGTCTGCTACAAACGACAGCCGGGTGACTCTGGTAGTGCGTGTGTT